>JAAIGF010018824.1_pt1 | contig 66796 bp, 46 predicted proteins | sample 6487441 | NCBI WGS metagenome assembly JAAIGF01 (sample SAMN13974129, study PRJNA590717) | phyllosphere metagenome | biome: pepper field; feature: multiple bacterial spot infested pepper fields; material: pepper leaves; isolation source: leaves from pepper fields | host: Capsicum annuum ...
ACATCGGTGGTTCGACACCGCCCGTCGTAGGAGCGGGCTTGCCCGCGAATAGGCCGGGCCTACCGGCCAATATCTCCTGGCCATTCACCGTCGCAGCCGCCACCGCATTCGCGGGCAAGCCCGCTCCTACATTGATCGTGGGCCGGGCCTGGTGGCCAATTTTTCCTGGTCATTCGCCGTCGCAGCCGCCACCGTACCCATGGCGTAGACACATCGGTGGTTCGACACCGCCCGCGCCTACATAGGCCAATAGGGCACATTCTGAAACTGTTGAATCACCGCTGGCGTCGTGAAGACGGCTACGCTGGCTTGGGCCATCGTGAACTCAAGGATGAACACATGCACTACGCCCACGCCCACCACCTGCGCCGCCATCGGGCTTCACACCCCGGCAGGCTGTATATGCTGACGACCGTCACCCACCAGCGTCGCCCGCTGTTCCACAACTTCACCCTTGCCCGCCTGGTGGTGTTACACCTGCGCCAGGCCGACCGGGAAAACAGCTGCGTCACGCTGGCCTGGGTGGTCATGCCCGACCATGTACATTGGCTGATAGAACTGAAACAGGTAACCCTGGCCACCTTGATGCGCCGCTTCAAATCCAGGTCCAGCCTTGCCTTGCGCAAGGCTGGGGTAACTTGCCCGCCCATCTGGCAGGCAGGCTACTGCGATCGCGCCATGCGCAAGGATGATGACCTGCTCAAGGCCGCGCGCTACATCATTGCCAACCCGGTCAGGGCCGGCCTGGCACCCACTGTCGGTGGCTACCCGCACTGGGATGCCATTTGGCTGTAGGCATCAATCTCACCCCAACCGCGCCATCTCCTCTGCCACCACCGCCACGGTATGCCGAATCTGCTCTTCCGTATGTTCGCAAGACACAAAAAACCGCACCCGCGCCGAATGCTCCGGCACCGCCGGGTACAGGATCGGCTGGGCATTGATGCCGCGCTCGAACAGGGCACTGGACAAGCGCCCGGCCTTGAACGAGCTGCCGGTAATCACCGGGATCACCGCCAGCCCGGTACTGGTCGCAGTGTCCAGCCCCGCTTCCCGCGCCAGGCGCAGGAACAACTCGCCACGCGCCTGCACTTGCGCCACGCGCTCCCGGTCATCCGCCAGCAGCCTCAACGCCGCCAGCGCAGCGGCCGTGACTGCCGGGGGCATACCCACGCTGTACAGAAAACCCGGCGCCAGAAACTTCAGGTGCTCGATCAAGGCGGTACTGCCGGCAATGTAACCACCGCAACTGGCCAGGGTCTTGCTCAACGTCCCCATCCAGATATCAACGTCATCACCCGCCAGGCCAAAGTGCTCGCGAATACCTTTGCCCGTCGCGCCCATCACCCCCAGCGAATGCGCTTCGTCCACCATCAGGAAAACTTTGTGCTTGCGCTTGAGCTCGACGAACCGGGGCAGCTCGGGGTAGTCGCCATCCATGCTGTAGATGCCTTCCACCACCACCAGCACCCGCTCGAAGTGCTGGCGCTGTTCACCCAGCAAGCGGTCCAGCGCCTGCCAGTCGTTGTGGGCAAAACTCAGGCGGCGCGCGCCGGACAGCTGAATACCCTGCAACACGCTGTTGTGTATCAGCTCGTCATGCACCACCAGGTCGCGCGGGCCGAACAGGTAGCCGATGGTGGTGACATTGGTGGCGTGGCCACTGACCATCACCACCGCATCGTCCACCTCGTACAGCCTGGCCAGTTCGCGCTCAAGCTCGCGGTGCAGCGGGCGGTCGCCGGAAACCGGGCGGCTGGCCGACACCGAGGTGCCGTAGCGGTCGATGGCGGCCTTGGCCGCTTCGGCCACGCTCGGGTGGCCGGAGTAGCCCAGGTAGTTGTAGCTGGCAAAGTTGAGGTACTGCTGCTCGCCAATCTGCGTCTGCGCACCGGCCGTGCCCTGGTGCAGGCGGAAGAACGGGTTGCTCAAACCCAGGCGCATGCCGCTCTGCTGGATCACCCTCAGTTGCTGGTACCCCGGGTGCAGGTCAAAGCGATAGTGCGCTTCGGGTACCTTCAGGGCAGCCTGCTGCACCTGCTCCAGGGTAGCGACCTGCTCGCCCTCGGCAGCCACGTTACGGCGCCGGGCGAGGGCTTGCTGGATCAGGCGTTGCTTGGCATCGCCACCAAGGCCGGTCGGGGTTCTGGCTGTCATCTGGCGCTCTTAATCAATCAATCGGTTAGGTGCCGCGCTGCTGTCGGCCAAGGCTGCGTTCATCTGTGCCAACTCTTCGGCACTGTGTTCGCTGCCATGACGGGCAAGCACATTCTGCGCCAGTTGCTCTTCGCCGCTGCCCGCTTCACCGCGCAGCAACTCCAGCAGGCGTACGGCAAGCTTGTCGATGCTGGAACTGTCGCTCAGCTCCATCACCGGCAGGCGAATACCAAAACGCTCTTCCAGCGCCACCACCAGTTCCACGCTCATCAACGAATCGAGCCCCAGCTCCTGCAGCGGCCGCTGGGCATCCAGGCGGGCCGGCGGCAGGCGCAGAATCTCGCACACCTCGTGCTTGAGCATCTCGACGAAGCGTTCGAGCAACTCGGCATCGTCAAGTTCCGCCAGCATGCGCTGGATGTCTTCGCTGCTGCCTTCGTCTTCCTGGTCGCCGCCATAGGTGCGGGCCAGTTCGACAAAGCGCGGCGTGGTGGCACTCGGCAGGAAGCGCGCCAGCGCCTTGAAGTCCAGCTCCAGCACGCCTTGGCCGTTGTCGCCCTCCAGCAGCATGGCCTCAAGCTGGGCCAGGGCAACATCAGCGCGCAATGCGGCGCCGCCCATACGGCTTTGCAGGGCGTCCTTGATCTGGCTGTTGCGTGCCAGGAAGCCGACATCGTCGATAGCCCCCCACAGCACGGCCGTGGCCGCCTGGCCCAGGGCTCGACGGTGCCGCGCAAGGGCTTCGAGCCAGTGGTTGGCCGCCACGTAGTTGGCCTGGCCGGGGTTGCCGAACAGGGTGGTGGCCGACGAGAACATCACGAAGAAGTCCAGTGCAAGGCCCTGGGTCAGCTCATGCAGGTACTGCGCGCCCTTGGCCTTGGGCTCCAGCACGCGGAGCAACTGGTCTGCCTCAAGGTTGCGGATCAGGCTGTCGTCGATCACTGTCGCCGCATGCACCAGACCACGCAGCGGCCATGGGCTGGCGGCAATGCGCGCGAACACGTCCTGCAGCTGGCCACGGTCGGTGATGTCGCAGGCCAGCGCCTGCACATCGATGCCTTGGGCCTGCCACTGCGCCAACTGGGGCTGGGCTTCGGCGCTGGCCGGGCCACGACGGCCCAGCAGCACCAGGTGGCGGGCGCCCTTGTCGATCAACCACTGTGCCGTGCGCAAGCCAAAGCCGCCCAGGCCACCGGTGACCAGGTAACTGGCATCGGCGGCCAGCTGCAAGGCCTGCGTCGGCTGGACGCGGGTGTCTACCGTCTGCTGAATGGGGTTGGCGTAGGTCACCACTACCTTGCCGATCTGCCGCGCCTGCTGCATGTAGCGGTAGGCCTCGACCACCTGGTTGGCGTCGAACTCGCGGAACGGCAGCGGGTGCAGGATGCCCTGGGCAAACAGGTCCATCATTTCTGCGAACAGGCGGCGGGTGAGCGTTGGGCGCTCACTCATCAGCTGGTCGGCGTCGATACCGAAGTAGCTGATGTTGTTGCGGAACGGGCGCAGGCCGATACGGGTGTTCTGGTAGAAGTCGCGCTTGCCCAGCTCCAGGAAGCGGCCAAACGGTTTCAGTACCTGGAAGTTGCGGTTGATGGCCTCACCGGCCAGCGAGTTGAGCACCACGTCCACGCCACACCCGCCGGTGGCTGCCAGCACCTGGTCGGCATACGCCAGCGAACGCGAGTCGTAGACGTTGTCCACGCCCAGCAGGCGCAAGAAGTCGCGCTTCTCGTCGCTGCCTGCGGTGGCATGAATTTCCGCCCCCAGCCACTTGGCAATCTGGATGGCGGCAATGCCCACGCCACCGGCAGCGCCGTGGATCAGCACCTTCTCGCCGGGCTCCAGGCGCGCCAGGTGATGCAGCGCGTAGTACACAGTGAAGAAGGTACTTGGAATGGTCGCTGCCGCCTCGAACGACATCCCTTCAGGAATGCGCGCCACGGCGTTGGCGTTGGTCACCAGGCGGTTGGCGAAGCTGCACGGGCCAAAGCCCACCACGCGGTCACCCGGGGCGAAATCACCGACTACGTCGGCACCTTTGCCCTCGACCACACCGGCAAACTCGAAGCCCAGGGTCGGGCCGGAGAAACCGTTCTCGATGGCTTCATCCGACAGCAGGCCAAGGGCAAACATCACGTCGCGGAAGTTAAGGCCGGTGGCGCGCACGGCGATATCCAGCTCGTCTGCTGCTGGCTGGCGCGGCTCGCGCACTTCCCAGCGCAGGTTGCGCAGCTGGCCAGGCAGGTCGAAGCCCAGGCAAACCCACTGCGCTTCGCTGCCACGGCTGCGAGGCTGCTCGGCCAGTACCCGCAGGCGCGGCACGTAGCGGCGGCCTTCGGCATCCAGGGCCAGCTCGGTTTCGTTGTCGGCATGCAGCAATGCTGGCAGCGCCAGCTCGATCGCCGCCGTATGTGCCAGGTCAAGCTGGCGAATGCGGCAGTTGGGCGATTCGTTGGCCAGGGTACGGCCAAAGCCCCACAAGGCAGCGTCGGCAATGGCCGCTACGTCAGCGGCGCTGTCGGTACTGTACAGGTGCTCGGCAGCGCCGCGGCTGAACAACCAGCACTGCGGGGCGATCGCCAGCGACTCACAGGCCTGCACCAGCGCGGCAGCCAGCATACAACGCCCGGCCTGGCCGTCCAGGCCTGCACCGCTGTCGAAACCGGCCAGGTGCAGCACATGTTCCGGGGCCTGGGCCAGGGCGCCCAACTGGGCGGCCAGCGCCTGGGCATCACCTGGCAGCAGCAGGTCGACCTGTTGGCCGTGGGCGCGCAGTTGCTCGGCCAGGCTCAGGGCCGCCCCCTGCCCGGCTTCGGCAAGCACTGCCCAACGCTGCACGGCCACGGTTGGCGCAGCCTCGGCCGCCGCTGGCTTGTCAGCCAGCAACAGGTAGCTGCCACAGGCGCTACCCGGCAACGCGTCCAGCGTGCGCAGCGCCGTCAGGCCGTGGCGTTGCAGTTCATGGCTCCAGAATGCCGGGGCCTGTTGACGTGACAACGCCTGCTGCGGGCCAGCCAGCCACCACTCGGGCTGGGCACCAAAGGCAAAATCAGCCCAGCGGGCCGGGTACTGGCCCAACAGCGCCAGCTGGCCATGGGGGTTGAGCTGGGCACAGGCAACGCGCAGGGCATCGCCCACCGCACCCAGTGCACCCAGGTCAGTCGGTACCAGCACCCAATCGAAGCGACCGGCTTCGGCCAGTTGCTCCAGGCCAAGCACCTCCAGCGCCGGGCAGTCGTCACGCAGGCGCTGCTCAAGCTCGGGTTCGGCGACGCAGTAGGCATAATCGAGGCGGTCGAAATCCAGGCCTGCGTACAGCAGTTCGGCAAACGAGGCGCCACCAAAGCCGATTTCCAGCACGCGCAGGCGCTGGCCAGCCGGCAGTTGCGCCAGGCGCTCGGCCAAGCTCTGGCCGATACCGACCAGCAACTGCTGCTGCCCCGCCGCGCCCAGCACCAGGCGCGCCAGGTTGGCAGCGCTGGTTTCCCGTGGTTGCAGGGTGTCGAACACCACGCTGCCATCGAGCAAGGCCGGCAAGTGGCGGCCAATACGGCCCACCGTATGGATGATCTGGAAGTACTCGGGGTAACTCTGGAACAGCTCTTGCCAGATGGCCTCCGACGCCGGGCGCTCGCCCTGTTCGGCCAGTTGCCAGCCGCCGTCGGCGCTGCGCAGCAGGCTGCCGTCCTGCTCGGCGTGGCGCAACAGGGCCGCCAGGAAGTCGCCCTGGGTTTGTGACCACCGCGCGACTTGCTCGGCGCTCAAGCGGCCACCGGCCTGCTCCACGGCGTCCAGTACAAAGCTGCTGCACAGCACGTCCAGCAACGGTTCCACTTCAGTCAGGTAACGCACCTGCGCCGGCTCGTCAGCCAGGCGCTGCAGGGCCTCTGCCAAGGGTGTGCTGGCCACGGCATGGCGTTGCAGCGGCACCACCTCGCCCGGGGCCACCAGGCCCACATGGCCCATGCGTTTGATATCGCCGCTGCGGTCGTACTGCAGGCGTACGGCACGCATGCGCGCGTCCTTGATCGCCAGCACGGCTGCGCCGCTGGCATCGAACAGGGTGAAGTCGACCAGCAGCGAATGCGCGGTGCGCTTGCGCTGGCGCACCTCGGCCAGCACCGGCACGCCGCCGGCGTTGGTGAAGGCAACACGCCCCAGCTTGACCGGGATGAAGGCCAGGCCGTCGTTACGGCCGGGGCTGCTTGCCAGCAGTTCGGTAATCAGCTGGAAGGCACCGTCCAGCAGCGCCGGGTGCATGTGCAGGCCGGCCAGTTCGTGTTCGATTGCGGCCGGCACGGCTAGCTGGGCCAGCACCTGCCCTGCCTCGACCCATGCGGCAGCCACGGTCTGGTAGGCCGGGCCGTAGTTCAGACCCACAGCACGGGTCATTGCCAGGTGCTGCTCGCCGGTAAAGTCTGCCGGGCGCGCAGGCAGTGCCGGGGCGCGGGCGTCCAGCAGCACACCGCGGGCTTCGCCCGGCAGGCGCGCAACCACGTGCTGCACCCAGTCTTCGCGGTGCATCAGCGTGCGCGAGCTGATACGCAAGGTGCCGTCGGCCTCTTCGACCTGCACGCGCACTTTCTTGCTGCTGTCGCTGCCCAGCAACAGCGGGTTGTGGATTTCCAGCTCTTCGATGTCGACGAACTCGCCCGGCTGGTGCAATTGCGCCACGGCCAGGGCCAGCTCGGTAAAGCCTGCCCCCGGGAACAATACCGACTCACCGACCTTGTGGTCGGCCAGGGTCGGGTACTGCTGGGTGTCCAGGCGGTTTTCCCAGGTCAGTGCCCGGTCCGGTACCGGGTAGCCGAGCAGCGGGTGGACCCGCTCGTGGGTGAGCTGGCCATTGGCCTCGGCACTTACCGGCAAGCTGAAGTGGTCATGCTGCCAGGCATAGTTGGGCAAGCGCAGCGGGCGCCCGGCCACCGGGAAGCGCACCTGCCACTGCGGCTCGACAGCGGCAACCTGCAGGCGGGCTACGGTGCGTTCCAGCAGCAATGGGCTGTGGTCATTGCGCTTGAGGGTGGCAACCACCTGCCCCGGCTGTTCGCACTCGGCCAGCACATCGGTGACGTAGCTGCGCAGGATCGCATGCGGCCCCACTTCGACGAACAGGTTCAGGCCACTGCGCACCAAGGCTGCCAGCGCGCCCTGGAACAGCACCGGGAAGCGAATGTTCTGCCACCAGTACTGGCTGTCCAGGCGCTCACCGTCCAGTTGGCCGCCGACCACGGTGGAGTAGAACGGGATGTGTGTGGCACGCGGGCTGATGTGCGCGAGGTCGGCGATAACCGCCTGCTCGATGGGGTTCATGGCTGGCGAGTGGAAGGCGTAGTCCAGGTCCAGGCGGCGGGCGAACAGCTGGCGCTCGCCCAGGGCCTCTTCCAGCAGTGCCAGGGCGTCGACCTCACCGGCCACCGTGGCGCCACGGGCGCTGTTCTCGCCGGCCACCACCAGGCGGCCGTCCAGCTTCAGCTCGGCAATCAGTTGTGCCGTGGCCTCGCCCGACAGGCCGACTGCGGTCATCTGCCCGGTACCACGGGTCAGGCCTTGCAGGCGGCTGCGGTGGTAGATGACCTGGGTAGCGTCCTCCAGGCTCAGCGCACCGCTGGCCCAGGCGGCAGCCACTTCACCCACACTGTGGCCAATCACCGCCACCGGCTTGATGCCTTCGGCAGCCAGCACCCGGGTAACTGCCACTTGCAGGGCAAACAGTGCTGGCTGGGCAATTTCGGTACGGGCATAGCGGCCTTCGCCGTTATCACCCAACAGCTCGGCGCGCAGCGAGTAGCCGGCCAGCGGCTGGAACAGCGCGTCCACTTCGTCCACCGCAGCAGCGAACAGCGGCTGGTCGAGCATCGCCCGGCCCATGCCCTGCCATTGCGAACCGTTGCCGGAATAGACAAACACCGGCGCCGAAGCAGCGTCCAGCGCCTGGCCGGCCTCCAGCACTGCGCTCAGTTCGCTGAGGGCCGGGTCCTGGGCGTAGTCGTCCAGCGCCTGGGCGGCTTCGGCTGCATTGTCGCAGACCAGCAGCAGGCGGTGGCTGTGCGCATCGCGGCGGTACATGGCCTGGTAGGCGACATCGTAGTAGTCGGCCTGAGGGTGTTCGGCCAGGAAGGCGGCAAAGCGTTCGGCGGTTGCGCGCAAGCCTTCTTCGCTCTTGGCACTGAGCAGCAACGGCACCCGCTGGGCATCGACGGCTGCCGCAACAGCAGGCGCTTGCGGCTCAGGGCTTTGCAGGATGACGTGGGCGTTGGCCCCGCCAAAGCCGAACGAGTTCACACCCACGGTCAGTTGGCCATCGCCCTTCAACGGCAAGGGCTCGGTGACCACCTGCAGGTTCAGGTCGGCAAAGGCAATGTTCGGGTTCAGCGCCTGCACGCCAATGGTGGCGGGCACGGTGCGCTCGGTCAGGCAGTTCAGCGCCTTCATCAGGCCGGCCACGCCAGAGGCGGCCTCCAGGTGGCCCAGGTTGCTCTTCACCGAGCCGATCGGCAGCGGGTTGCCGGCGCCACGCGCCTGGCCCAGCGCCTCACCGATGGCGCGGGTTTCGATCGGGTCACCTACTGCGGTACCGGTGCCGTGGGCCTCCAGGTAATCCAGTTGCTCGGGCGCAATGCCGGCCTGGGCGTAGGCGCGCTTGAGCAACGCGGCCTGAGCGTCGGCGTTGGGCAAGGTCAGGCTGGACTTGCGCCCGTCGGTGTTCACCGCACTGGCCGCCACCACCGCCAGGATGGTGTTGCCGTCGGCCACAGCCTGGTCGTAGTCCTTGAGCAGGAACAGCCCGCCGCCTTCGGACCGGGCATAACCGTCGCCTTTTTCGTCGAACGACTGGCAGCGCCCGGTGCGCGACAGCATGGTCGCCTTGGCAAAGATCATGAAGCCGAACGGGTGCATGTGCAGGCTGATGCCGCCGGTCACGGCCTGGTCGACATCACCGCTGAGAATAGCCTGGCAGGCCTGGTGGAAGGCCACCAGCGACGACGAGCATGCCGTGTCGATGGCCATGCTCGGCCCGCGCAGGTCGTAGAAAAACGACAGGCGGTTGGCGGCGATGCTCATGGTGTTGCCGGTGGCCGTGGCACCGTCGATGGACGACAGGTCCTCAAGCAGGCGATAAGACTGCTCGACACCGGCAATGCCCAGGTACACGCCGCAGTTGCTGCCGCGCAGACTGGATGGCTTGACCCCGGCGTTTTCGAAGGTTTCCCAGCACATTTCCAGCAGCATGCGTTGCTGCGGGTCCATCATCGCGGCTTCACGCGGCGAGATGCTGAAAAAGCCTGCGTCGAACGCACTGATATCACCCAGGGTGCCAGAGGCGAAGGTGTAGCTGGTTGCAGGGCTGGCCTTGTCCGGGTGCAGGAACTCGCGTTTGTCCCAACGCGACGGGTCGACCTGAGTCACCAGGTCGCGCCCTTCCATCAGGTTTTTCCAGAAGCCGGCATTGGAGGAGCCAGGGAAGCGGTACGCACTGCCAACGATTGCAACCTTTCTACGCTTGATCAAAACCTATTCCTTCAAATCTCATCGGGCACCGTCCCATCCGTCGGACAGCCGGCATGCCTGGCCTGGCCATTCAAGCTGGCCGGTCGTTGTATGACACTGATGATTGTCTGGTTACCTGAAGCAGCATTCACGCAGGGGGCGCAAGACTTTTGATCCGGGGCTGGCGTGGGAATGTTCAGATTTGTGTGTGCGGATGATACGCGGGTTGCGGGGGTGGGAAAACCCTGGGCTGTGGCAAGGGCCGCATGAGGCCTGGGCCGAGCAGTGGCCACAAGCCATCAACCACGCTTCGCAAGCACGCTGATGAGAACAGCCGCCCCCTTCGCCTGTGGGTGAACTCAGCCGGGATTTTGCTGCCTGACTCAACTCGACAGCTGTTTGCGTTCTTCCGCGCGATCAAGGGCTGCCTTTTTAAAAACAAGGCAAGGAAACGGAAACGTCCTACAGACAAAATTGAATTACCCAGCAATAAAGTCGTAACCACTGATCCCTAGGTAAAATGACCACTCTCGTGCTTTATGCGTGCCCCTTGCCAGAGGCGCCCTATCCAGTATTATTACCGGCCTCCCACACTCAGCTGCCTTGCTGCTGGAAGGGCAGGCGGGAGCTGCTTGCGCCGCGCCATAACAATAATGGGCTTTGCGCCCCGAACCACCCGCGTAGGCAACCGGAATGCCGAATCTATTAAACTCGGCACAGGGAGATGATGTTGAATAGTTGGTTAAAGAAATCCCTGGCGCTCTATTCTGCCAATGGCCTGAATTTTCTACTCAACATCTTGATCATCCCGATTGTTGTCTACTTCATCGGGTTTGATGGCTATGGTTTCTATTCCATCTATATCATTCTCTCCAGCACCCTGCTGTTTCTCGACTCAGCCCTGTCCAAGTCGGTGGTCAGCAGCGCTTACTCGGCCAGTGACCAACAGCGCAGCCAGCTCATCCGCTCGGCACGGGCAACTTACATCATCACCGGCCTGGTATTGCTGGTCAGTACACCGCTGATCGCACAGGGCGTTTCACAGCTGTTCCCGTTGCGAACCGAACGGCTGGACCTTGCCTTCTGGATTGGTGCCGCAGCGCTGATTGAATACGTCATGGCGCTGCCCGGCCAGTACTTCCAGATGCTCAATGTGCTGCACGGCCGGCACTTCACTTATGCGCAATATCAACTGTGCGTTCAGTTGAGCCGCTTCTTTACTGTCGCCATCGTGGCTGCCAGCACCCAGCAAATCGAGTGGGTGCTGGCAGCCATCGTCCTGCGCAAGATCCCCGACTACCTGATCCTCTGGTTGTTCTGGCGCGGCAAGGCCAGCGAAACGGGCGGCCGAGTCGCCTGGCCCTTCGTGGCAGCACTCTATCGCCAGGCAGCCCCCATCGTTGGCGTCGCGCTGCTGCAGGTGCTTGCCACCGAGTTCATCTCTATCTATATCAGCCACGCTTACGGCGCCGAAACACTGGGCAAGTACAGGTCGGTATATGACGTACTCAACAAGGTATGGTTCGTCGCCACGCTGTACCCGGTACTGGTCTACCCGAAGATATGCCAATGGCTGGCCGACACAGAAAAACGCACCTGGCTGCAAGGCATGATCAGCCGAATAAACCTGGGCAGCGCCCTGGTTTACGCCACACTCACACTGGCCGGGCTGGCGGTGTTCCCGCTGCTGGCGCAGTGGTTTGCGCCACTGCAGGCGGCCGCACCGTTTGCCGCCGGGTTGCTGGCCGGCATCTGCATGTCTGGCCATGTGCGCCTGGGTTATGAGTTCCTGCAGGCCCAGAAAGATGCCGGCACCGCCCTGCTGATCAACGTGCTGTCGCTGGCAGCGGGCGCCGCCACCTTGTACGCCTTCCAAGGCGCGGGCACCCGGGAAATCGGCTGGGCCTGGTTCGCCTCCCAAATGCTTGCCGTGGTCATCGTCGACTGCCGCAACGGCGCCCTGCTGGCGTCGCCCTGGGGTAGGTCGATAGTGGGCTTGCTGCCCTGGGCGGGCGTCGCCATAGGCGTATTCGCTGTCCCCCTCATTCACGGCATGTCAGTAGTGGTCCCCCTGCTTCTGCTAGCCGTATCAGTGTGTTGGCTCGCCCTTCTGGCGAAGCAGTTGCGTGTTATCAGGTAGGTGTAATGAGCAAGGTGAATTCCATTGCGATCGGCGCTGCGCTGGTCGTTTTCGCGTCGGTCGCGACTGCGCTGCGCTTTGGCAGCATGCCGATAGGTATCGGCGAAGTCGCGGTCATGCTGCTGTTTCTGTGGGCGCTGCGCTACAGGCAGGCCATGCGGTACCTCAAGCACCCGGTCATGCTGTTCTGGATGGGTTTCATCGCCATCGCGGCAGTGGCCATGCTGCTCGGCACGGTCAAGGGCGCCAGCTCCCTGCATACCGCTGCCGCCTACTTGTATTCAGGCTGCTTTTCGCTCATGGCCATCGCTTGCCTGGAACAGGCTTCGAAGCAGCAGTTCGAACACTTCATCAAGGCACTGGTGTTCGTCCCTGGCCTGATGTTGCTCATACCATTCCTGTGCTTCGCTACCGATGCGACTGAGTTGGCAGGCGTGCTGGGTATCAACACCGACTTTCCGTCGCGCCTGTCTGCATGGTCTACCAACCCGAACCAGCTTGGCCTGCTGTTGCTGCCCATCCCGTTCTGGCTGCTGGCGGTCTACCGCGATGCCAAATGGCAAGGCAAGCGCTGGTTGCGCAACTTTGGGCTGATCTGGGCGTTCTTCGTTTTGGGTATCTGTGTACGCAGCGATGCCTTGTTGCTGGCCTGGTTCATCGGCTTGCCCTTGCTGACCGGCGTGGCGCTGGTCTGGGCCAAACCGTTCAACTGGCGGCTGTTCGGCACCACGCTGGCCGCGTTCGTGCTGGCTTTCGCCAGTTTCAAGTTCATGGTCGACGGGCCGGGCCGCGAACAACTGGTCAAGGCCGAGGCTGCTGTTTCCGGCGCCGTGACCTCGATCTTCGGCACTGCGCCTGCAAAAGGCAGCAGCCCCGCATTCGCGCCCGGCAAGTCCGACTCGGTCATCGGCGTGGGCTTCGACCAGAACAAAAGCGGTGTGCGCAAGACGCTGTGGATTCATGCGTACGAGGCCTGGCTGCAGGCTCCGTTCATCGGGCATGGCCCAGGGGCATTCTCGTATCTTGAAGACCCGGCTAAAAAGGAAGAGGCCCATAACCTCGGCTTCGACATGCTGACCCAGGTGGGCATTATCGGCGTGCTACTGTTTGCAGCCTTGTACCTCTGGCTGCTGGTAAAGGCTTGCCAGGCGCGCGACCCGTATTCGCTGGCAGTACTGGTGGTGCTGATGATTTTCTCCGGCGCTCACTTCATGCTCCGGCAGCCGGTCTTCAGCCTCTATATGATCATCTGCGCCCTTGCGGTCAAACATGGCATCTTCACTGCCTTGCGCGAGAAACCTCAACCCAATTGATTATCAAGGGATTGTGCTATGTGTGGTATTGCAGGGTTCTGGCACCCGAACAGCCAAGGCAGGTACGACGCGCCCAGCGCCTTGACCCGCATGACCGACGCCATTGTCCACCGCGGCCCGGACGATGCCGGCGCCTGGGACAACGGTGCCGGACTGTTCCTTGGCCACCGCCGGCTGGCGATTGTCGACTTGAGCGCCGCAGGCCACCAGCCGATGGCATCGGCCAATGGCCGCTATGTCATGGTCTTCAATGGTGAGATCTACAACTTCCAGGCATTGCGCAAAACCCTCGAAACTACCGCCCAGGGGCCAATAGCCTGGCGTGGCCATTCAGACACCGAGGTCATGCTGGCCGCCTTCGAGCACTGGGGTATCGAACAAACCCTGAGCAAGCTGGTCGGTATGTTCGCCCTGGCGGTATGGGACCGGGACCGTGAAACCCTCACCCTTGCCCGCGACCGGATCGGTGAAAAGCCGCTGTACTATGGTTACCAGAACGGCGCGTTGCTATTCGCATCCGAATTGCAGGCCATCGAGGCACACCCCGGCTTTCACGCAGACATCTGCCGCGACAGCCTGGCTCTGCTGCTGAAGTACGCCTACGTCCCGGCGCCCCACTCCATCTACCAGGGTATTCACAAATTGCCGCCTGGCACCTGGCTGGAGCTCGACCGCGCCGCGCTGGGCAGCGGCACCACCGGCACCCCGCAGCGTTACTGGGAAGTGCCGAACGTAGCGGCCGACGCTCAGGCGCAATACGCCGACAACGAAGCTATCGACAAGCTCCATGACCTGCTGCGCAGTACAATCAGCGACCAGATGGTGGCAGACGTGCCGCTGGGCGCATTCCTGTCTGGTGGCATCGACTCCACACTGATTGTCAGCCTGATGCAGTCGCTGTCGGCGCAAAAGGTCAAAACCTTCACCATTGGCTTCGACAACCCCGGCTACAACGAGGCCGAGCACGCCAAGGCCGTGGCCCGGCACCTGGGCACAGAGCACACCGAGCTCTATGTCTCGGGTGAAGACGCATTGAGCATCGTGCCGAAACTGCCGGATATCTATGGCGAGCCCTTCGCCGACTCGTCGCAGATTCCGACCTACCTGGTTTCCCGGATGGCACGCGAACACGTCACGGTCAGCTTGTCTGGCGATGCCGGGGACGAGTTGTTTGGCGGCTACAACCGGTACCAGTACCTGCCCAAGGTGTGGCACAAGCTGGGCCGTTTGCCAGCCCCGGCACGCAGGCTTGCCGCACGCATGATCGAAGCGGCCCCACCAGGCCGCTGGGATGCCATCGCCAACGGTTTGGCCCCCATTACGCCGGCATCACTGCGGGTCCGCCTGCCAGGCGAAAAACTGCACAAACTCGCTGGCGTGATGCGCCACGCAAGCGCCAGCCACATGTACGACCATGTGGTATCGCAATGGCAGAATGCCGCAGACGTGGTCATCGGTGCCCGCTTGCCAGGCCTGGCATCGGTAGGCGACAGTGACTTCGCTGCATGGATGATGCGCCAGGACACGTTGACTTATCTGCCAGACGATATATTGGCCAAGGTCGATCGCGCGGCCATGGCCGTCAGCCTGGAAACCCGCGTACCGTTCCTGGACCATCGCATCGTGGAGTTTGCCTCCACATTGCCAATGTCGCTGAAAATCCGTAATGGCAACACCAAGTGGATACTTCGCGAGCTACTCTATCGCTATGTTCCGCGTGAACTTATCGAACGCCCGAAAATGGGCTTTGGTATTCCACTTCACGAATGGTTGCGCGGCCCGTTGCGGGATTGGGCAGAGTCTTTGCTCGACCCGCAACGGCTGGCAAAAGAAGGTTATTTCGTACCTGGGCCGATTCGCAGCGTCTGGGAAAAGCACCTTCGCGGCCAGGGCAACTACCAGCAACAGCTTTGGCCCGTGTTGATGTTCCAGGCCTGGCTTGATCGTAAAAGCACCCTCTGAACAGCAGCTTTCATCACTTTGAGGTATGTCGATGTATCCAAGAAAGGTATCAGTGGTCGGGCTGGGTTATGTAGGCTTGCCCGTGGCCGTCGCATTTGGCAAACACGGGCCGGTAATCGGCTTCGATATCAACGAGGGTCGCCTGCAGGAACTTCGCACGGGCCACGACCGCACCAATGAAGTCAGCCAGGAAGAGCTTGCGCAGGGGCAAATCGAATTCACCAGCCAGACGGCTGTACTGGCCAAGGCGGACTTCCATATTGTCGCGGTCCCCACGCCGATTGACGACGCTCACCAGCCCGACCTCACCCCCGTGGTCAAGGCTTCGGAAACCGTAGGCAAGGCGCTGAAAAAGGGCGACATCGTCGTCTATGAGTCCACCGTTTACCCTGGGGTAACCGAAGAAATCTGCGTGCCCATCCTGGAGCGCATTTCCGGCCTGAAGTGCGGCGTGGACTTTACCGTGGGCTATAGCCCCGAACGCATCAACCCGGGCGACAAGGAACACACGTTCACCAAGATCAAGAAGGTGGTTTCCGGGCAGGACGCCGCCACCCTCGAAATCGTCGCCGACGTGTACGCCTCGGTCGTCACTGCCGGGGTGCACAAAGCCGCCTCCATCAAGGTGGCCGAGGCCGCCAAGGTCATCGAAAACACCCAGCGCGACCTGAACATCGCATTGATGAACGAACTGGCACTGATCTTCGATCGCATGGGTATCGATACCCTCGACGTGCTGGAAGCGGCCGGCACCAAGTGGAACTTCCTGAAGTTCAAACCAGGCCTGGTCGGCGGGCACTGCATTGGTGTCGACCCGTATTACCTGACGCACAAGGCCGAAAAGCTCGGCTATATCCCTCAGGTGATCCTGGCCGGGCGCCGCATCAACGACAGCATGGGTGCCTTCATTGCCCAGCAGACCATCAAGCAGATGATCCATGCCGGCCACCCGATTGCCGGTGCGGTTGTCACCCTGCTCGGCCTGACCTTCAAGGAAAACTGCCCGGACCTGCGCAACTCGCGCGTCATCGACATCATCAAAGAGCTCGAGGACTTTGGCGTCACGGTGCAGGTGTTTGACCCAGAAGCCGCCGCCGAGGAAGCCGAGCACGAGTACGGCGTTACGTTGCTGGGCCTGGACCAGCTCAAGCCGGCTGCAGCCGTGGTCGTAGCGGTTGCACACGACGCCTATGCACGCTGGGCACCCGAGCAATACCTGAAACTGATGCACTCCGCCCCTGTCGTCATCGACGTCAAAGGCGTGTGCGACGGCCCAGCCCTGGAACAAGCGGGCGCGCGCTTCTGGCGGCTGTAATGGAGAATGGCATGAACACCTACCAAACACTGCTGGGCGAACTGGCCACTGCGCCGCGTACCTGGCTGGTCACCGGCGTTGCCGGCTTCATCGGTTCGAACCTGCTCGAAACCCTGCTGGGCCTGAACCAGCGCGTCATCGGCCTGGACAATTTCGAAACCGGCCACCAGAAAAACCTGGACCTTGTACAGCAGGCCGTTGAACCGTCTGCCTGGGCAAATTTCAAGTTCGTGCAGGGTGACATCCGTAAACTGGAAGACTGCCAGCTGGCCTTGGCAGAGGGTGTCGACTACGTGCTGCACCAGGCAGCTCTGGGCAGCGTTCCACGCTCTCTGGAAGACCCGATCCGCACCAACAGCACCAACATCGATGGTTTCCTCAACATGCTGGTCGCCAGCCGTGATGCTGGCGTCAAGCGCTTTGTCTATGCGGCGTCCAGCTCGACGTACGGCGACCACCCTGGCCTGCCGAAGGTTGAAGACCGCATCGGCAAGCCGCTGTCTCCGTATGCCGTTACCAAGTACGTCAACGAACTGTACGCCGATGTGTTCGCCCGCTGCTATGGCTTGCAAACCATCGGGCTGCGCTACTTCAACGTGTTCGGCCCAAGGCAGGACCCTGACGGCGCCTACGCGGCGGTCATTCCAAAATGGTTTGGCGCCCTGCTGCGCGACGAGCCCATCTACATCAATGGCGACGGTGAAACCAGCCGCGACTTCTGCTTTGTCGCCAACGCCGTACAGGCCAACCTGCTGGCTGCCACGACCCAGAACGCCGATGCGTTCAACCAGGTCTACAACGTGGCCGTGGGCGACCGTACAACGCTGAACGAGCTGTTTGGTCATGTTCGCGACCTGGCTGCCACCAGCAAACCGCAACTCAAGGACGCGGCCCCCGTTTACCGCGATTTCAGGGCGGCAGACGTGCGCCACTCGCAGGCAGACATCACCAAGGCCCAGTCTTTGCTGGGTTACTCGCCAACCCACCGCATTGCAGCCGGCTTGCAGGATTGCGCAGCGTATTACATTACCCATGTAGGCAAGCATGTCTAGAATCGCCGTCATTGCCGGGCATGCCGAGTCGCTGATCCGGTTTCGCGGGGACCTTCTGGATGCGCTGCGCGCCAATGGCCATGAAGTCGTGGCCATTGCTCCTGAAGACGATGACTCTGTTCGTCAACGGCTGGCCGCCAAGGGCGTCGGGTACCACGTGGTCCCCATGTCCCGGGCGGGGTTGAACCCGTTCGCCGACCTCAAGTACTTGCTGCAGGTCAGTCAGTGCTTGCGCGCAGTCAAAGCGGATGTGGTCCTTGCCTACACCATCAAACCGGTGGTGTATGGCTTGCCTGCCGCTGCCCTCGCCGGTGTCAGGCATCGTTATGCACTGATCACCGGGCTGGGCTACGCCTTCACCGATATCGAGTCGAGCTTCAAGCGCAAGCTGATCAACCGTATCGCCTCCGGGTTGTACCGGTTCGGCCTGCGCTTCGCCCATGGCCTGTTTTTCCAGAACCCTGATGACCAGCAGTTGTTCAAGGAACAGCGGCTGGTGAAGGCTTCACTGCCAACCTGGGTGGTCAATGGTTCGGGCGTCGACACGCAACGCTACCCAGTGGCACCGCTACCGCCGCTGCCACGCTTCTTGTTCGTGGGCCGCTTGCTGAAAGACAAGGGCGTACTCGAGTACGTCGAGGCGGCCCGCACACTCAAGGCGCAACACCCGGACGCCGAGGTACATCTGGTCGGTCCTCTGGACTCGAACCCGTCAGGCATCAACGCCGAGGTCGTGGACGGCTGGGTACGAGAGGGCATCGTCCACTATCACGGCGCGGTCAGCGATGTGAAACCCTACCTTGCCAACTGCAGCGTGTTCGTATTGCCATCGTACCGCGAAGGCACGCCACGCTCGGTACTGGAGGCCATGTCCAGCGGGCGGGCAGTGATCACCACCGATGCCCCCGGGTGCCGCGAGACGGTACAGAATGGGGTCAACGGCTTTCTGGTCGCGCCAGGCAGCTCGGGCGAATTGGCGACGGCCATGGCCCGCCTGGCCGGCTCGGGCGAACTGCGCGAACACATGGGACGGACAAGCCGGGCATTGGCCGAGGAAAAATATGATGTACACCGCGTCAATGCGGCCATGCTCGAAGCAATGAAGCTGGGCCGCTAGAGGCCCAGGGTTCAGCTGATGTGAAGGGCTAGCAGGGAACCACCACTGATGAGGGATCGTGATTCGCATGTCCAGCAAATACGGTGTATTCGATTCAGCTTCCAACCCGCGTAATGTTGCACTGGTTTCTGTTGCCCTGATACCGATGTTCTTCTGCCTCTGGTTGATCGCACCCGAGTCTGCGACGCTGCAACAGGCGCAGGCCTGGGCGACGATCAGCATGGTGGGGTCGCTGGCCTTCATGCTCGTATCCAGCGCCCTGGTGCATCGCACGCTTGTACATACCTACCTCTTTTTCCTCGGCTGCACAGCGCTGTTCATTGGTGGCCGTTTCATTGCCTATGCCATGGGCTTTGACGTTTCGATGCTGAAGATGGAGAGCAATTTCTTTTCCGTGCACCGGCCGGACTTCGTCTCCATCGAGCTGACCGCTCGTGAAGGCTTGCGGCTGACGCTCTACCTGGTGACTTGCCTGCATGCCATGCACGCCGGGTACATGTTCAGCCTTTGGAAAAAGCCGGCAAGCGCCACCACCCGGCAAGACCTGCAATGGACCCGATTTCTGCTCATTCCCGCCATTGTGTTGGCCAGTGTTTCCACACTGGCGTTCGTGCTCAGTTTCCCCGAAGCCTACCGTGCTGTTCACAGCAACGGCTACGTGGCGCTGTACGGGTCTGCTTCGGCAGACTTCACCACGCGCGGCAGCACGGCTGCGCAGTATGGGCTGTTGCTGGCGCTGGGCCTGGCCTTCGCTTCGCGAAGCAAGTGGCTGGGCTGGTGTGTGCTGGGGCTGTTGGCCATTTACTACACCGCCAACCTTCAATTAGGTGTTCGCGGCGGGATCATGGGTTTTGTCCTACTGTGCGCCTGGCTGTTTCACACGAAGATACGGCGTATCGACCGCATTGCCTTGTTGGCCATCCCGGTATTGCTGGGTGGCGTCGTGGTGCTGGCGGCAATGGGTACGCGCGGTATCGACTTTGGGGCAAGCAAGGCGCTCCTGCTGCCCTGGTTCATAGACAACCAAGGGCTGACCGCGCTGTATATCCACTCGGCCTTGCAGATCGACCACTACCCCGCCCTTGCCTACGTGCATGGCGTGCTGCCGATCACCCCGGTGCTGGCGGCCCTGAATGGCACCAGTATTCCGCTGGATCAACTGTATTTTGGGCAATACCTTTCAAAATCAGTACTGGCAGGTGACGCCTACCAGCAAGGCTTTGGCATGGGCTGGTCGTTGTTCGCAGACTTCCATGCTTTCACATTGTGGGTGCCGGGTGCCTACCTGGTTGCAGCCGCCACCTTCGGAGCACTGCTGGCCAGGTTGGTGAATGCTACCCACCCGCTTGTGTTTGGCGCCCATGTGATGATTTTCGTGAAGCTCATGTTGCTGCCACGCACGGGGCTGTACAGCGTCATTCCCTTCCTGCTGGTGTATGCGGCAATCGTGGTTGCCTGCTACATCGGCAGCCGCATGTTAAGGCGCAAGACGGGGCCGGCCTGAGGCTGGAGGCAGTCGGACGCCTGGTGTGCCGAGCCGGTGACGGCTTGTGCTCTTTTTCCTGATCAAGGTGCATGACAATCATGAGTGACAAGCGCGGGTTTCCACGTCGCAGCTTTTTGAAAACGCTTGGCAGCCTGACTGCTGGCCTTGCCGCTTTTCCAGCCCTGGCTTCGCCCCAGGCTCAAACGCCTCATCGGGCAGCCAACGCACGCTACATGGGCGGCTTCAGCGCGCCGAAGCTCGATAAGGTCAAAATTGCCATCATCGGTGTAGGCGCCCGTGGCCCAACCCACGTAGAGCATATTGCGGCCTGTGAAGGGACGGAAATCGTTGCCATTTGCGACCTGTACGAGGACTTGTGCAATTTCTCGAAGGACATCGCATTGCGCACTGACCCGCAGCGCCATGCAAACCTGAAGCTGTATTTCGGCGCCCCCCACGCATACCGAAAAATGCTCAGCGAAACCAGGCCCGATGCCGTGTGGATCGTCACGCCCTGGGAGTGGCATGCCCCCATGGCAATCGACGCCATGAACGCTGGTGCGCATGCCTTCGTGGAAGTACCGATGGCGACTTCGGTTGCCGACCTGTGGAAAATCATCGATACGTCCGAGCAAACCGGGCGCCATTGCATGATGCTGGAGAACGTCAATTACGGCCGCGAGGAGCTCATGTTCCTTAACATGAGCCGTCAGCAAGTATTTGGTGAAATCCTGCATGGCGAAGCTGCTTACATTCACGAACTCAGAGACCAGATGGACCAGCTTGAGGCAGGCCGCGGCAGTGGTTTCTGGCGGGTGCATCACAGGGCCAAAACCAACGGAAACCTGTACCCGACGCATGGCCTGGGCCCCATTGCCCAGTACATGAGCCTTGTGCGCCAGGATGACAACTTCCGGCGCCTGGTATCGTTCTCCTCACCGGCACGTAACAACGGCCTCTACGCCAAGCAAAAGTACAAACCGGACTCGCCTGTCAACGCCATTGATTTCAGCGGTGGCACCGACATCAACACCTCGATTATCAAGACCCTACGCGGGCGTACAATCATGGTGCAGTGGGATGAGTCGACCCCGCGACCCTACAGTCGGCACAACCTGATCCAGGGGACGCATGGCGTGGGTGCCGGGTTCCCCAACCGCCTGGCCCTGGACTACTGCTGGAACACCGCAACGCCAGAGCTGCGCAAGTTGCTGCAACTTCCCGAAAATGCTCCCGATAAAAGCGCGGATTACCACGCCTGGATCGAAGGCGGTGGGTTCGAGGCGTTTTACGCCTACTTTGATCATCCCCTCTATAAGCGCATGGAGGCTATCGGCCAGAAATATGGTGGCCATGGCGGCATGGATGCAATCATGAACTTCCGCCTCATCGAGTGCCTGCGTGAAGGGTTGCCCTTGGATCAGAACGTCTACGAAGGCGCATTCTGGTCATCTGTCGCCCCCCTCTCGAGCAAGTCGGTCAAGGCAGATGGGCAACCTCAGGACTTCCCCGATTTCACCCGTGGCAACTGGAAGACCACGCAACGCCTGGAGATCGTCAGCTAACCGGGGTTCAACGGTGAAAGGGCACCGGCATTGCCGGTGCTCACGAAACAAGCCCGCCCCACTGCTTCAGGCTCGATCTCTCATACCGTTTTTTCGGCGTCACTGCGCTCAAGGCCAAACAGCCGGTTCTTGATGATCACCGCACACATGACCATGTACAGCGTGAATACCGGTTGCCGAAGCATGAAATGGGCACCAGAAAACACCATCAGAATCACCAGCAGGGTGATCGAGTACGGGTCGCGCGCCTTGATCGCACCTGCCAGCAGCCAGAGATACAAGGCCGCAAACAGAACAACCCCTACAACCCCCACCTGGGTCAGCATGTCCAGCAATAGGTTATGCGCTTCCTGCCGTTGCTCCGGCGAGTCAAGGTAGGAAAACGCACCGGGCCCATGGCCCACGATTGGCGACAGCTTCCACACCTCCAGGGCATGAATCCAGAGCGTCTTGCGCACGCCGGCCTTGTTCGGGTCCATGCCTATGCCCAACGCAGAGTCCGAACGCCCGAATGATGGCTGGCCAGGTGCAGCCTGGTGCCCGGCATCGTCATCGGCTTTGGGCGCAAGCGCTTTGGCGCTGTTCAAAATGGCGGTAAATGCTGACGGCTTGCCAGCGTCACCACTCTTTTCCTGGTTGGCTGCCGCTTCCCGCTCATGTGATGCCAAGCGCTCGGCAAAGTCTGCCCGCATGCTCTGGAACAACTGCTGGCCGGGGCCATCGAAGAAGAATTTGAAAGAGCCAAATGCCAGTACAAAGGCGGTAAGCATGGTGGCAAAGAACTTCCAGTTCAAACGCCCCAGCCACCACCAGGCCATCCCGGTCAACAATGGCAAACCAATGCACCACGCCAACAGCAGGGCGTCACTTCGTACGCAAAAACCCAGGAAGAAGAAAAACCACAAGAAGAAAAACTTCTTGAACAGCCGCAAGCCCTGCCATTGGGTGTTCTGATAAATAGCGGCGAGCCAGATCGGTACCGGCAACAGGAACAGCGCCAGCTGGTTGGGGTTGGTTGACCATGCCGAGACACGTGACGGGTAGAACGTAGTGTTGATCTCCAGCATGTCGGAGAGCCAGACGCTACCGATCAGGAAAATGAACAACGGAATGGCCAGCAACAGGACAGGTATCGTGCCCATTGCGCGGATGAATCGCTGGAAACCCACTTTGTTCAAATCGCCGACATAGGCCAGCACGATCAAGGTAAAGCCTGCCGCGTAGACGTAGGCAATTGCAGTGTGGATCGTACCTTCGCCCTGTACCTTTCTGACGCAGTAACCCACGATGGCCGTGGCGATGAATGCAAACCAGAACAACATCAACGGGTGTTTGAGGTTCTGCAGAAAATTCCCGCGCCGTATGAATACGCAGGCCGCCAATACCACGATGATCTCACCTATCCCCACCGGCAACCCTGGGAAACGCAGCATGGTTGAAACGGACAGGAATGCGACTAGCGCCGCAATTACAGGTACAACACTACTCTTATGCATTGGAGAACGGATCCTTTCATCAACGACAAGCAAGGCGGGTAGCGATCAGGAGGGCCATGGCGGAGGGCGCAGCGCGGCCGAGTATGCCATAGGCCACAGGAGTGGTTACTCAGTTCCGTTTTAAATAATAATTATTAAGGAAATACCAGATGGTCGGTTTGACCTCAACCACCCGGTGGCCATCAAGGGCTGCCCCCCCCTTAATGGCCTTGGCCGTTGGCCGCCTCAGGGGTCAAGCCGATGTTGCTGGTAGAACCAGTCCACGATCTCGCCATCCGGTGTATAGCCACTGACAGAATCACGCAGCAATTGGCGCACGCGTGCATAGTCGTCCTGGCCAACCGCAGCGACCAGTTCACCAAGCCTTGGCTTGAGTACATCCCAAGGCAGATAGTCTTCATGGGCGCTCATGATCATGGGGTGGGAAGTGGCAATTACGCCATCACCGATCAACAACTCTTCATAGAGTTTTTCACCCGGGCGCAACCCTGTGTACTTGATCGCCACATCACCATGCGGGTTGCGCTCAGAGCGCACACTCAACCCAGACAGGTGAATCATTTTTTCCGCCAGTTCGGCAATTTTCACCGGCTCGCCCATATCCAGCACGAACACGTCGCCCCCTTGCCCCATGGAACCGGCCTGGATCACCAACTGCGCGGCTTCCGGGATGGTCATGAAGTAGCGCGTGATGTTCGGGTGCGTGACCGTCAGCGGGCCACCCGACTTGATCTGTTTGTGGAACAGCGGGATGACCGAACCTGAAGATCCCAGCACATTACCGAAACGCACCATGGTAAAGCGTGTCTTGTTTACCTGGGAGACATTATCCACATCACCAAAAAGTACCGGCGCCGCTTCCCGGCTGAGTGCCTGCAAGGTCATCTCGGCCAACCGCTTGGTACTGCCCATGACATTGGTCGGGCGCACGGCCTTGTCCGTCGAGATCAGGACAAAATTGGACACCCTGGCCTGCAGGGCAGCTTGAGCCGTATTGAGCGTGCCGATGACGTTGTTCAGCACCCCCTCGGCAATATTGTGCTCGACCATTGGCACATGCTTGTAGGCAGCGGCATGGTAGACAGTGTCGACCTTCCAGGCCTTCATCACTTCCAGCAGTTTTGCCTCGTTGCGTATCGACCCCAGTATCGGCAGCACATTCACCGACAGCGATTCGCGACTGACGCGTTGCTCCAGTTCGGTCTGAATACTGTAGAGGTTGAATTCACTGTGCTCGAACAACAGCAGGGTCTTGGGTTGTGCGCTCAGAATCTGCCGGCACAGCTCCGAACCGATGGAACCACCAGCCCCCGTCACCATGACACATTGGCCCTCGATGCAACGCGAGAACAGGTCTTTCTGGGCAGGTACCGGGTCACGCCCCAGCAAGTCGGCAATATCCACTTCCTGGATATCATCAACCTTGACCCGACCACTGGCCAGGTCCATAAAGCCTGGCACGGTGCGCACGTGCAACGGGAAAGTTTCAAGGAAGTTCAGGATTTCACGGCGCCTTCCCCGGCTTGCAGAAGGCACTGCCAGCAGGATCTCTTGCGCGCCAGTTGAATCGATAAGTTGCTGGATATGTTTCGGGGTATAGACCTGCAAACCGGCAATAACCCGCCCGGCAAGGCTCCGGTCGTCGTCAATGAACGCTACCGGGCGCATTTGCCGCCCCATTCTAAGCGCAACGACCAGCTGGTTGCCTGCCGACCCTGCGCCATAGATGGCCACCTTGGGCAAACCATTGCTGCGATTGCCAAATGGCACATGCTGCACAGCCGCGTACCAGTCGCCCAAAAAGTACTGACGCATCGCCAGGCGCAACCCGCCGACCATGATCAGGCTCAGCCACCAGTAATTGAATATGACCGAGCGCGGGACGACCGCTTGATGGTTACCGAAAGCATAAACAATAACGGCCAGCACCAATGCCGACAGGCTGACGGCCTTGATGATGGCAATCAGCGCATCGTTGCCGAAATAACGCATGACCGCGCGGTACAACCCACAGCGGATAAACAGGGGAATTGCGACAACCGGGGCACAGACGAACAGCCAGCGGTGCTCTTCCAGAGGATTGATGGCCTCCTCGATACCCAGGCGCACGACGAATGCCATCCACAGTGCCAACCAAATCAGCAGAACGTCGGTAACAACCTGGATCAGCCGCTTTTTCCTACGCGATAGCCCTAGCAACAATGCCCGTGCTCTATCCATAAATCCCTCTAAGCCCTGGACCTTCACAAACCAGCTGAAAATGCGGTTCGGCCTCTAATATATGACGTTCAGCGTCAGCCATTGCGGCATGGCAAAGCCATGGCGTGCTTTCAATTCAACGCGACCCGGCATTGGTCGATGGCAGTAGAACCGAAAGCACGATCAGAAGTTCAAGTGGCTTGCGCTTCGCGCATGACGTCTTGCAGAACCCTGCAGGTCTTGTCGATTTCGGCGGCCGTCAGCGTCGGGTGGACCATGAACATCAAGCTGGTCTCCCCCAGTTGTACCGCCTGTGGAAGGCGCTGGGCCGGGCGCCAAGGCGTACCGTCGAATGCCTTCTCCAGATAGACTTCGGAGCACGAGCCTGAAAAGCACGGCACACCGCGAGCAGCAACCTCGTTGAGGATCCTGTCACGTGTCCAATCGGGCTTCAATGACTGTGGCTCGACGAATACATAGCACTTGTAGGCGGCATGCAGGATATCTGGCGCAATGGCCGGAACGCGCAAACCAGGCAACTGGCTGGCGGTATCCCAGATCTTGCGGGCATTGGCCAGGCGCGTCTCTTGCCACTGGGCCATTCGCTGCAGCTGAATGCGCCCCAGTACCCCCTGCACTTCCATCATGCGCCAGTTCGTGCCAAAACTCTCATGCAACCAGCGGAAACCCGGGGCGTGTTGGCGTTCGTAAACGGCTTCCCAGCTCTTGCCATGATCTTTATAAGACCACATGGCCGACCACAGGCTCCGGTCATTGGTGGTCACCATGCCACCCTCGCCACCGGTTGTCATGATCTTGTCCTGGCAGAACGACCATGCACCAATATGCCCGATGGAGCCGACCGGACGCCCTTTGTACTTGGCGCCGTGCGCCTGGGCACAATCTTCGATGACCTTCAGGCCGTGCTGTTCGGCCAGCGCCATGATCGGGTCCATGTCACAAGGCCAACCGGCCAGATGCACGCAGACAACCGCGCGGGTACGCGAAGTGAGCACAGCCTGGATGGTCTGTGCAGTGATGTTCTGCGAGTCAGCGTCGACATCGGCAAACACAGGCGTGGCGCCGGCATTCACGATGCTGGAAACCGAAGCCAGGAAGGTTCTGGAAGTGACGATCACCTCATCCCCTGCACCAATACCCAATGCCTGGAACGCCAGATCAAGCGCGACAGTACCGTTGGTCAGTGCGACCGCGTGGGCGCAACCACTCCAGGCAGCAAATTCTTTCTCGAACTCACGGCATTCCTGCCCCGTCCAATAGTTGACTTTGTTGGAAAGGATGACGTCGCGTACTGCATTGGCTTCTTCTTCAGTAAAAGACGGCCAGGGGGAAAAAGGAGAGTTCAGCACAATTCACACCCATCAATTGCAAAATGAAAATTCAGAAAATCAAACGCTTACAAAGCCTGGAGCGATGCATTCAGGATAGTTGATTTCAGCTCACCCTGTTACGACGACTTTTGCTGGCACACCGACTACCAGCTCGCCATCCGCTACATCGCTGACCACGCAAGCGCCTGCACCAACAGTCACATCGCAACCCAACCTGATCAGTTGCCTGACACAGGCACCAATCCCCACCCAGCTTCGGTCACCCAAGCGGACGGCACCCGCCAGCCTGGCACCGGGGCTTACGTGAACAGCATTCCCCAGCACGCAATCATGGTCGACGCTGCAGCCAGTATTGAGGATCGCTCCGTATCCCACGGTGGCATCAGCGTTGACCACTACGCCTGCAAACACCACCGACCCTGGGCCGATGGACGCGTACTGGCTTACGAAAGCCATGGGATGCAGCAATGAAACCAGCGGCGCGCCGGCACTCGAAAGCGCCTCAAGCTTGGCATGGCGAATGCCATTGTTGCCGATCGCCACGATCACACCTTCATAGTGCTGAAGCCGTGCGTGCAACGCCGCAGAATCGCCCACGACCGGCCAGTGCCCATTGTGCGTTCGGCCGGGCCAGGCATCGTCATAGAAATCGACCTGCTCCCAGCCACAACACTGCGCGGTATCAGCCACCACCTTTCCATGCCCGCTGGCACCCAGTACGGCCAGCCGCTTCACCGTTTGTCCCCGGTAAACTTGGACATGGTGACGTTGCCTTCAGCACTGATACCTTCTTTGACAAGTACCTTTTTTACGGTCATGAACAGGATCTTGAAGTCGAGCAGTAAACTCTGGTTATCGACGTACCAAACATCAAGCTTGAACTTGTCTTCCCAACTCAATGCATTGCGGCCATTTACCTGTGCCCACCCCGTCACGCCCGGACGCACTTCATGACGACGGCGCTGTTCCGGGCTATAAAGTGGCAAGTATTCCATCAATAATGGCCGAGGCCCCACTAGGCTCATGTCCCCCTTCAGGACGTTCCACAACTCCGGCAACTCATCCAGGCTGCTGGCGCGCAAGAAGCTGCCAAAGGGCGTCATCCGTTCTTCATCCGCCAGCGGATGCCCCTGTGCGTCCACGGCGTCGCGCATGGTTCGGAACTTGATCATTTCAAAGGGCTTGCCGTCACGGCCTGGGCGCACCTGGCGAAACAGCACGGGTGAACCGAGTTTCTGGCGAATTTTCCATGCAACTACTGCCATTACCGGAGATAGCAGTATCAGAGCGCATAATGACGCGCAGATATCGATAAGACGCTTAAACATTTAGTTGACTCGGTATTGTTTGAGTGCGTGCGCGTATTCAGTGCTGTGCCATGCAGAACGTGCGCGAGAGGCTGGCTGCGGGTTTAATTCGGCTCAAGCCAACTTGACATGTCTACCGTAGATTATCATGCCAATCAAGGTGCCCAGACTGAAGTTTTTCATGGGCCTGTCGATGCCAACCCGATTTCAGTTGGCAACGACGGCCGGGGCAGATACCTGCCGCTTTTCTTTAATGTTTGAACTGACCAGTTCAAAAGAACAGCTGGCAACTGTATATGCCGAAAAACTGAGCGTTCGGCGTGACTGACTACTGGCCACCAAGGTACCCAACAGAAGCCTCGAAAAGCCAGCTTTTTCTGACTTTTTGGGGGCTTCAGCCACCCCCGATGCACACCTCGGTTGCAGCCCCTGCTTGCTGGTACTGTGCTATCAGCGCAGCCTGCAGTGTTTTTTTCGCACGCTGATCACCATGCACCAGAACCACTCTGCGCGTTGCCGAGCCGACCCCACATGCAAACGTCACCAAACCCTGCCGGTCTAGATGGCCAGAATAGCCGTCCAGTGTCACGACCTTGGCCCTGATGTCACGCATTTGCCCATCCAGATCGATCTGAACAAACCCCTCCGCGCCCTCACTCGCCTGAATCACCGCACCAGGCGTACCCTTGGCCTGGTAACCAACAAACATCACCTCATGCCGTGGATCACCGAGCATGGCCTTGAGGTAATTGACTATTCGCCCACCTGAACACATGCCGTTGCCAGCAATGACGATTGCCGGCCGCCCGGTACTGCTGAGGTAATTGACCACTTGCTGGTGCCTGGCATGGCTATCCACAGCGACCAACTGGCTGAAGCCAAGCGGCTCACGCCCCTCGGCAAGCCGCGCCCTCGCCTCGACGTTCCAGAACTCATGCAATTCCCGGTAGACGGCGGTGATACGCAGGGCCAATGGCGAATCAAGAATAATGGGCAACTGTGACCAATTGACCGGATCATCTCCACCCACCTGGCCGGCAGCCCCCAACAACGCCTTGCGATGAAGAATATCCTCCAGCTCGTACAGCAGTTCCTGGGTGCGCCCCAAGCTGAATGCCGGGATGAGGATGGTGCCCTTGTCCGCCAGGGCACGGTCGATTGCAGCCTCCAACTGCTGCTGGCGATTGCCGGCCACTGGGTGCAAGCGGTCACCGTAGGTGCTTTCCAGTACAAGAACATCTGCCCGCTCTGGGGGCTGAAGCGGGCGCAGCAAAGGGTTGGCGGAATTGCCCAGGTCACCTGAAAACACGTACCGGGTGTTTTCCTGGCCAAGCTGCAGGTCGCACTCCACATAAGCCGACCCCAGCAGATGCCCTGCACGCTGCAGGCGGATACGGCATTCCAGGCCCGGTTCAGTGATAACGCCATGCCACTGCTCAAACGGCAACGGCACAATCAACCCTTCAACGAACTGCAGGTATCGCGCCACATGTGCAGGGTCTCGGCTGATGCTGAGCTTGTAGGCGTCTTCCAGCACCAGCGGAAGCAGCCTGGCAGAAGGTTCGCTGCAGAAGATCGGGCCTCGGTAGCCAGCCGCCAGCAAAGCCGGTATGCGCCCGACATGGTCGAGGTGAACATGGGTAATGATCAGTGCCCGAATGCCCTGGATATCAAAACCAGGCGGGGCAGACTCCGAACCAGGCAGCGCATCCGCCCCCTGCTCCAGACCGCAGTCGATCAGCAAGCTGGTGGAAGGGCCCAGGTGCAGCTGATGACAGGACCCGGTAACACCCCGGGTACCGCCGTGATGGGAAAGACAGGGATATTCCATGCTGCGCACGCTCGCCAGGGCCGAAAATGAAGTGGGTTATTACTCCACGACAGCCCGTTGGCGCATAGGTGAGCCTTTCCCAAACGCGTGTAGGATATTTCTTTAGTTGCCGCTCAATGCAGCTTGCCGGGCAGAAGCCCTGATCTTGCGCTTGCTGCGCTGCACGCCATAGGCCCCCAGCAACGGCCCGACCGCCAGGCCAATAACCAGTGCTGCCAGCACCAGCACGGCAACCGGCATGGCCGGCGCAGCCCAACCGAACAGAACCAACGACACGGTTTGCTGGTTCTCCAGCACGAAGAACAGCACCACAGCCGCCAACAACAGCACGAACACCGCCGCCAGGGCGCGCTTGAGGTTACGCATCAGATTGCTCCTTGGTTGATCAGGCCTCGGCCTCGTCTTCTTCATTGACCCGGTCGCGCAGTTCTTTGCCTGGTTTGAAGTGCGGTACGAACTTGCCTTCGAGGCTGACCGACTGCCCGGTCTTTGGGTTACGACCTACGCGAGGGGCGCGATAGTGCAGCGAGAAGCTGCCAAAACCACGGATCTCGATGCGATCGCCGGTAGCCAGGCATTGTGACATCTGCTCAAGCATGGTCTTGATGGCCAACTCCACGTCCTTGGACGAAAGCAGCCCCTGATGGGTGACAATACGTTCGATCAGCTCCGACTTCGTCATATTTTTCCCTTCGTTATCAAGCAGCTAGATCATTGCTTAACCAGTTTGTAGCACGCTGGAAAGGATTTGAACAGGGTAGATCTTGACTTAATAAAAAAATTCAAGATTGAAGTAATTCAAGAATGGTCTACCGCACTGACAGGGCAGCGGCTACCCTCGAACACCGGCAACGCCGGCGCCATATATCGCGGCGCCTGCTTCGCGGGTGAACCCGCTCCTACAATGGGCGGCGGCGGCCGCAAGCAAGCGTGAGCCTGTGCCATCTGTGCAGGAGCGGGTTTACCCACGAACACCGGCAACGCCGGTGCCATGTAACGCGACGCCTGCTTCACGGGATAGGCCCGCTACACAGATTCGCAAGCAAAAAAAAGGGCGACCCGAGGGTCGCCCTTTTTACCGATCAAACAGAACTCAGTTCTGCTTGGCCATTGCTTCGCGCAGCAGCGCAGCCATGGTGGTGTCGGCAGCAGCTTCCGGAGCGTTTTTCAGGCTCTGGATAGCTTCACGCTCTTCAGCGTCGTCTTTCGATTTGATCGACAGGCTGATAACGCGGGACTTGCGGTCAACGCTGATGATCTTGGCTTCGATCTCTTCGCCTTCCTTCAGAACGTTACGCGCGTCTTCAACGCGGTCACGGCTGATTTCGGAAGCTTTCAGAGTGGCTTCGATGTCGTCGGCCAGGGTGACGATGGCGCCTTTGGCGTCAACTTCTTTCACGATGCCCTTGACGATAGCGCCCTTGTCATTGACAGCAACGAAGTTGGAGAACGGATCGTCTTCCAGTTGCTTGATGCCCAGGGAGATGCGCTCGCGCTCTGGGTCGACCGACAGGATGACGGTTTCCAGCTCGTCGCCCTTCTTGAAACGACGTACGGCTTCTTCGCCGGTTTCGTTCCAGGAGATGTCGGACAGGTGAACCAGGCCGTCGATGCCGCCGTCCAGACCAATGAAGATACCGAAGTCGGTGATCGACTTGATGGTACCGGTGATCTTGTCACCCTTGTTGAACTGGCCGGAGAAGTCTTCCCATGGGTTGGACTTGCACTGCTTGATGCCCAGGGAGATACGACGACGCTCTTCGTCGATGTCCAGAACCATGACTTCCACTTCGTCGCCAACCTGAACGACTTTCGACGGGTGGATGTTCTTGTTGGTCCAGTCCATTTCGGAAACGTGTACCAGACCTTCAACGCCTTCTTCCAGCTCAGCGAAGCAGCCGTAGTCGGTCAGGTTGGTAACGCGCGCTTGTACGCGAGTACCTTCTGGGTAACGGGCAGTGATAGCTACCCACGGATCTTCGCCCATCTGCTTCAGACCCAGCGAAACGCGGTTGCGCTCACGGTCGAACTTCAGAACGCGTACGTCGACTTCGTCGCCAACGTTAACGATTTCCGATGGGTGCTTGATGCGCTTCCAGGCCATGTCGGTGATGTGCAGCAGGCCGTCGATACCGCCCAGGTCCACGAATGCGCCGTAGTCGGTGAGGTTCTTGACGATACCTTTGACTTGCTGGCCTTCCTGCAGGGTTTCCAGCAGGGCTTCGCGCTCGGCGGAGTTCTCGGCTTCCAGCACGCTGCGACGGGAAACGACAACGTTGTTGCGCTTCTGGTCCAGCTTGATGACCTTGAATTCCAGCTCTTTGCCTTCCAGGTGGGTGGTGTCGCGCACTGGGCGGACATCAACCAGGGAGCCCGGCAGGAACGCACGGATGCCGTTAACGTCGACAGTGAAGCCGCCCTTAACCTTACCGTTGATAACGCCCTTGACCACTTCTTCGGCGGCGAAAGCTGCTTCCAGAACAATCCAGCACTCGGCGCGCTTGGCTTTTTCACGGGACAGCTTGGTTTCGCCAAAGCCGTCTTCGACCGCGTCCAGCGCAACGTGAACTTCGTCACCAACCTTGATGGTCAGTTCGCCAGCTTCGTTGTAGAACTGCTCGAGCGGGATGACACCCTCGGACTTCAGGCCAGCGTGTACGGTAACCCAGTCGCCGTCGATGTCGACAACGATACCGGTGATGATGGCACCCGGCTGAAGATTGAGGGTTTTCAGGCTTTCTTCAAAGAGTTCTGCAAAGCTTTCGCTCATTTTAATTCCTGTAGATTCGGGCGAAACAAACGCCCCTCGCCACATTCCAGACAATGTGGGTCTGTTTTAAGTAAAGGACAGCCGGCAAGACGTTGACTGGTGAACCTGCCTGCTCTCCTGGTTATCAGAGAAGGTCGCGCTGGGCGATCTCGCTCCTGATACGTTGCAACACCTGCTCGATGGACAACTCGGTAGAGTCCAGCTGAATGGCATCGACCGCTGGTTTCAGCGGGGCCACTGCACGCTGCGTGTCACGTTCGTCACGCGCACGAATCTCATCCAGCAGACTCGACAGACTAACATCTTCGCCTTTGCCCTTCAACTGCAGGTAGCGGCGACGGGCCCGCTCTTCGGCACTGGCGGTCAGGAAAACCTTCAACGGCGCGTCCGGGAACACCACGGTGCCCATGTCGCGGCCATCGGCGATCAGCCCAGGCATCTCGCGGAAGGCGCGCTGACGCTGCAACAGCGCTTCGCGCACGGCAGGCAGCGAGGCCACCATCGAGGCGCCGGCGCCGACCGTTTCGGTACGAATGACCTGGCTGACATCCTCGCCTTCGAGGATGGTCTGCTGCAGCTTACCGGGCTCGGCAGCAATGAATTGCACATCCAGATGGGCGGCAAGCTTGGTCAGCAGCTCTTCGTTGGTCAGGTCGACGCCGTGGTTGCTGGCGTTGAAGGCCAGCAAGCGGTACAGCGCACCGGAATCCAGCAGGCGCCAGCCCAGCTCGCGGGCCAGCAACCCGGCAACCGTGCCCTTGCCCGAGCCGCTTGGTCCGTCGATGGTGATGATAGGGGCTTGCGAATTCACGACTTGCCCTCTTCTGCCACGCGAATGCCCACTTCGGCGCACAACGCCAGGAAGTTCGGGAACGAGGTGGCGACGTTGGCGCAATCATGGATGCGGATCGGCGCACTGGCGCGCAGCGAGGCCACGCTGAAGGCCATGGCAATGCGATGGTCACCGTGGCCATGCACTTCACCGCCACCCAACTGGCCGCCATCGATGATGATGCCGTCGGGGGTTGGCTCGCACTTGATACCCAGGGTGATCAGGCCGTCGGCCATGACCTGGATGCGGTCGGACTCCTTCACCCGCAGCTCTTCGGCACCGCGCAGCACGGTACGCCCTTCGGCGCAGGCAGCGGCAACGAACAGCACCGGGAATTCGTCGATGGCCAGCGGCACCAGTTCTTCAGGGATATCGATACCCTTCAGCCTGGCCCCGCGCACCCGCAGGTCGGCCACCGGCTCGCCGCCGACTTCACGCTGGTTTTCCAGGGTGATGTCGCCGCCCATCAGGCGCAGGATGTCGATCACGCCGGTACGGGTCGGGTTGATGCCGACGTGCTCCAGCACCAGCTCGGAGCCTTCGGCAATGGAGGCCGCCACCAGGAAGAAGGCTGCCGAGGAAATGTCGGCCGGCACTTCGATGCGGGTGGCGGTCAGCTTGCCGCCGGACTGCAGCGAAGCTACCGGGCCGTTCGACTCGACCGAATAACCAAAGCCGCGCAGCATGCGCTCGGTGTGGTCACGGGTGGGCGCAGGCTCGGTGACAGTGGTTTTGCCTTCGGCGTACAGGCCGGCCAGCAGCAGGCAGGATTTGACCTGGGCGCTGGCCATCGGCAGCGTGTAGGTCAGCCCCTTGAGCTTGTGACCACCACGGATGGTCAGCGGCGGGCGGCCGTCCGGGCCCGTTTCTACCACGGCACCCATTTCGCGCAGCGGGTTGGCTACACGGTTCATCGGGCGCTTGGACAGCGAGGCATCACCGGTCATGGTCACATCGAACGACTGGCCGGCCAGCAGGCCCGACAGCAGGCGCATCGAGGTGCCGGAGTTGCCCACGTACAGCGGACCGGGCGGCGGCTTGAGGCCGTACAGGCCTACACCATGAATGGTCACGCGACCATGGTTGGGGCCTTCGATGACCACACCCATGTCACGGAATGCCTGCAGGGTCGCCAGTGCGTCTTCACCTTCGAGGAAGCCTTCGACCTCGGTAGTGCCTTCGGCCAGCGAGCCGAGCATGATCGAGCGGTGGGAAATCGACTTGTCGCCCGGTACGCGAATCCGCCCTTTCAGGCGGCCACCCGGTTGGGCCAGGAAAATCAGATCGTTGGCGTTCATAGCGTCCACATAGGCCCGGCGGGCCAGGATTTTACTGAAATGCTCGCGGGCAACCCGTGCGCGGGTGAATACACCCAGCAGCTGGTGCCCGTCCCCTTCAGCAATCGCGTCGCGCAAGGCGTCGAGATCGCTGCGATATGTATCTAGTGTGCGCAGGACAGCATCGCGATTGGCGAGGAAGATGTCATGCCACATGGTCGGGTCGCTGCCGGCGATCCTGGTGAAATCGCGGAACCCCCCGGCAGCGTACCGGAAGATCTCGAGGTTTTCATTGCGCTTGGCCAGTGAATCGACCAGGCCAAAGGCCAGCAGGTGCGGCAGATGACTGGTGGCAGCCAGCACTTCGTCATGGCGCTCGACCGACATATGCTCCACGTCGGCATCCAGCGCACGCCACAGGCGGTCGACCAGGGCCAGCGCGGCCGGGTCGGTTTCGGCCAGCGGCGTGAGGATGACCTTGTGCCGGCGGAACAGGGTGGCATTGGAGGCCTCTACCCCGCTCTGCTCGGAACCGGCGATGGGGTGGCCGGGAACGAAGCGTGGCAGGCGCTCGCCGAATACCGAGCGCGCCTCACGCACGACATTGCCCTTGGCGCTGCCGACGTCGGTAATGACCGCATCACCCAGGTCGAGCCGGGCCAGGCGTGCCAGGACCTTTTCCATGGCCAGGATCGGCACGGCCAGCTGGATGACATCGGCACCCACGCAGGCAGCGGCGAGGTCTTCTTCACAGCGATCGACCACGCCCAAGGCCACGGCCTGCTTGCGCGAGGGGGCGTCCAGGTCGACACCGACCACTTCGCGGCACAGGCCGCTTTCACGCAGGCCCTTGGCGAACGAACCACCGATCAGGCCCAGGCCGACCACGACCAGGCGGTTGATGATTGGCGCGGGTTTGGTTTTTGCTGCATTTGCCACTGAGGTGAACCCTGTTTAGAAATCTAGACAGCCTTCGAGGGCCATTGGGGGCGCTTTGCGCCCCTTCGCGGGCAAGCCCGCTCCTACAAGGGGCCAGTACAGTTTCTAGGCCTGCGGAGCGGCCCCAACGACCTCAAATCAAAGCACCGCCTTCGGATAGGACCCCAGCACCTTGAGCGCCACGGCCTCCTGGCTGATCTGCTCGAGCACCGCCTTGATCAGCGGGTCGCGGTGGTGGCCGACAAAGTCGATGAAGAACACGTAGGTCCACTTGCCGCTGCGCGACGGGCGGGTCTCGATGCGGGTCAGGTCGATGCCGTTCTGGTGGAAAGGCACCAACAGCTCGTGCAAGGCGCCCGGCTTGTTGCTCATCGAGACGATGATCGAGGTCTTGTCGTCGCCGGTCGGTGGTACTTCCTGATTGCCGATCATCAGGAAGCGCGTGGAGTTGTCCGGGCGGTCTTCGATTTTCTCGGCCAGACGGGTCAGACCATACAGGTTGGCCGCCATATCGCCGGCGATCGCCGCAGAGTTCCACTCACCCTTGACCCGCTTGGCAGCCTCGGCATTGCTCGACACGGCCACGCGTTCCACGTTCGGGTAGTGCGCGTCCAGCCACTTGCGGCACTGGGCCAGCGACTGGGCGTGGGAGTAGATGCGGGTGATGCTGTCGGTCTTGGTGTTCTCGCCCACCAGCAGGTGATGGTGAATACGCAGCTCGACTTCGCCGCAAATCACCATGTCGTGCTCGAGGAAGCTGTCCAGGGTGTGGCTTACAGCGCCTTCGGTGGAGTTTTCCACCGGTACCACGCCGAAGTTGACGGCACCGGCCGCCACTTCGCGGAACACTTCGTCGATGGCGGCCATTGGCCGACTGATCACTGCGTGACCGAAGTGCTTCATGGCTGCGGCCTGGGTGAAGGTACCCTCCGGGCCGAGGTAGGCGATTTTCAGCGGCTCTTCCAGGGCCAGGCACGACGACATGATTTCGCGGAACAGCCGCGCCATCTCTTCGTTGCCCAGTGGCCCCTTGTTACGCTCCATGACCCGCTTGAGCACGGCAGCTTCGCGTTCAGGGCGGTAGAACACCGGCTTTTCGCCTTCTTTCAGCGAAGCGGTCTTGACCCGGGCGACTTCTTCGGCACAACGGGCACGGTCGCTGATCAGCTCGAGGATTTTCTCGTCGAGGCTGTCGATGCGCACGCGCAGGGCCTTGAGTTCCTGTTCGGACATCAGCCGTGCTCCTTCTCGAATTCCGCCATGTAGCCAACCAGCGCTTCAACCGCTTCCAGGCCCAGAGCGTTGTAGATGGAGGCACGCATGCCGCCCACCGACCGGTGGCCCTTGAGGTTGAGCAAGCCACGGGCGTCGGCGCCGGCGAGGAAGGCCTTGTCCAGGCGCTCGTCAGCCAGGCGAAACGGCACGTTCATCCACGAACGGGCGTTGACGCTGATCGGGTTGGTGTAGAACTCGCTGCTGTCGATGAAGCCATACAGGCGGTCTTTCTTGGCGCGGTTGCGTTGCTCCATGGCATCGACACCACCCTGCTCTTTCAGCCACTCGAACACCAGCCCCGAGAGATACCAGGAATAGGTGGCCGGGGTGTTGTACATCGAGCCGTTATCGGCCGAAACCTTGTAGTCGAGCATGGTCGGGCAACTGCTGCGGGCGTGGCCCAGCAAGTCTTCACGCACGATCACCACCACCAGGCCGCTTGGGCCGATGTTTTTCTGTGCGCCGGCATAGATCAGGCCGAACTGCGACACGTCGATCGGGCGCGAGAGGATGTCGGACGACATGTCGACCACCAGCGGAACGTCACCGGTCTGCGGCACCCAGTCAAACTGCAGGCCACCAATGGTCTCGTTGGACGCGTAGTGGACGTAGGCAGCGTTGCTGGTCAGGCTCCACTCGTTCTGGCCCGGGATGGCCAGGTAGTCGTAAGGCTTGGCGCTGGCCGCGACGTTGACGTTGCCGAAACGGCGCGCTTCTTCAATGGCCTTCTTCGACCAGATGCCGGTCTCGATATAGTCGGCGGTGCCGTTTTCCGGCAGCAGGTTCAGCGGGATTTCGGCGAACTGCTGGCTGGCGCCACCCTGCAGGAACAGCACCTTGTAGTTGGAGGGGACGGACAGCAGGTCACGCAGGTCCTGCTCGGCCTTCTCGGCGATGGCCACGTAATCGTCGCTGCGATGGCTCATTTCCATCACCGACAAGCCCTTGCCACGCCAGTCCAGCATTTCGGCCTGGGCGCGCTGCAAGACAGCGTCAGGAAGCGCGGCAGGGCCTGCGCAGAAGTTAAAGGCTCGTTTGCTCACATCCACTCTCGCTCTGCCAAATAGAACAAATCTACAATCTTCGAAGCTGCACATAACCCTGTGGGAGCGGGTTCACCCGCGAACACCGGCGTAGCCGGTGCCATACACCGCGTCGCATTCTTCGCGGGTGAACGCGCCCCCACAGGGTAAGGCACCGCCCTTGAGGACGTTGCCTGGTGTAATCAGTCAAACGGGGCGACCTTGGTCGCCCCGCTCGGGTTTACGCTTGCTTACTCCTGCGGGGCCTCCTCGGCACCAGCAGCTTCATCGTTGTCTGGCACTTCGGCCTCGACACCCTCCTCGTCCGCCTCGATGACATCATCGAGTTCGTCTTCGGACGGTTCCTGGATCCGCTCCAGGCCCACCAGTGTTTCGTCAGCGGCCAGCTTGATCAGGGTAACGCCCTGAGTATTACGGCTCAGGCTGGACACTTCGCCAACCCGGGTGCGCACCAGCGTGCCCTGGTCGGAGATCAGCATGATCTCTTCGCCCTCATGCACCTGGATGGCACCGATCAGCAAGCCATTGCGCCCCTTGGTACCCATGGCGATCACGCCCTGGCCACCGCGGCCGCGGCGCGGGAACTTGGACAGCGGGGTGCGCTTGCCAAAGCCACGCTCGGAGGCCGTCAGGATCTGCGAGCCGGACTCCGGGATCAGCATGGAAATGATCCGCTGGCCCTTGCCCAGCTTCATGCCGCGCACGCCACGGGCGTTACGGCCCATTTCGCGCACAACGCTTTCGGCGAAGCGAATGACCTTGCCGGCGTCGGAGAACATCATGACTTCCTTGGCGCCGTCGGTGATGGCAGCCGCAATCAGGGTGTCACCTTCTTTCAGCTTCAGGGCAATCAGGCCATTGGAACGCGGACGGGCGAACTGCACCAGCGGGGTCTTCTTGACGGTACCCGAGGCAGTGGCCATGAAGATATACGCGCCTGTCGGCTCAGCCACCCACTCCGGGGTGTCGCCGTCTTCTTCGTCGACTTCTTCGGCTTCTACCAGCTCGCCTTCAAGCACAGTGTCTTCAGCGTCTTCCAGTTCTTCGTCCAGGTCCGCGCTCTGCTGCAGCGCTTCGAGGTCGATCTGCAGCATGGCGGTGATGCGCTCACCTTCTTCCAGGGGCAGCAGATTGACCAGCGGGCGACCACGGGCAGCACGGGACGCTTCCGGGATTTCGTAGGTCTTCTTCCAGTACACCTTGCCCTTGCTGGAGAACAGCAACAGCGTGGCATGGCTGTTGGCGACCAACAGGTGCTCGATGTAGTCCTCGTCCTTCACGCCGGTCGCCGACTTGCCTTTGCCGCCACGGCGCTGGGCCTGGTAAGCGGACAACGGCTGGGTCTTGGCATAACCACCGTGGGAGATGGTGACCACGCGCTCCTCTTCCGGGATCATGTCACCGTAGTTGAGGTCGTGGCTGGCATTGAGGATTTCGGTGCGACGGGCATCGCCGTATTCGGCACGGATGGCTTCCAGCTCTTCGCGGATCACTTCCATCAGGCGCTCGGCGCTGCTGAGGATGCGGATCAGCTCGCCGATCTGCTCGAGGATTTCCTGGTACTCGGCCAGCAGCTTCTCGTGCTCCAGGCCGGTCAGGCGGTGCAGGCGCAGATCGAGAATGGCCTGGGCCTGCTCTGGCGACAGGAAGTACTTGCCGTCGTGCAGACCATACTGCTCAGGCAGGTCTTCAGGGCGGCAGGAGTCGGCGCCGGCGCGCTCGACCATGACCTGCACGGCGCTGGATTCCCACGGGGTGGAAACCAGGGCTTCCTTGGCTTCGGACGGCGTCGGCGAGGCCTTGATCAGGGCGATGACCGGGTCGATGTTGGACAGCGCGACCGCCTGGCCTTCAAGGATATGGCCGCGTTCACGGGCCTTGCGCAGCTCGAATACGGTACGACGGGTCACCACTTCACGGCGGTGGCGGACGAACGCTTCGAGCAGGTCCTTGAGGTTGAGCAGACGCGGACGGCCATCAACCAGGGCTACCACGTTGATACCGAACACGCTCTGCAGCTGGGTTTGCTGGTAGAGGTTGTTGAGCACCACCTCCGGCACCTCGCCGCGGCGCAGCTCGATGACAATGCGCATGCCGTCCTTGTCGGACTCGTCGCGCAGCTCGGTGATGCCTTCGATCTTCTTCTCTTTGACCAGCTCGGCGATCTTTTCGATCAAGCGCGCCTTGTTCAGCTGGTACGGCAGCTCGGTGATCACGATCTGCTGGCGGCCACCGACCTTGTCGATGTCTTCGATCTCGGAGCGGGCGCGCATGTAGATGCGGCCACGGCCGGTACGGTAGGCCTCGATGATGCCCTGGCGGCCGTTGATGATGCCGGCAGTCGGGAAGTCCGGGCCAGGGATGAACTGCATCAGCTCATCGATGGTGACTTCCGGGTTGTCGATCAGCGCCAGGCAACCGTCGATGACTTCACCGAGGTTGTGCGGCGGGATATTGGTGGCCATGCCCACGGCGATACCGCTGGAGCCGTTGACCAGCAGGTTGGGGATGCGCGTCGGCATGACCGCCGGGATCTGCTCGGTGCCATCGTAGTTGGGCACCCAGTCGACGGTTTCCTTGTGCAGGTCGGCCAGCAGCTCGTGGGCCAGTTTGGTCATGCGTACTTCGGTGTATCGCATGGCTGCGGCGTTGTCGCCGTCCACCGAACCGAAGTTGCCCTGGCCGTCGACCAGCAGGTAGCGCAGCGAGAACGGCTGGGCCATACGCACGATGGTGTCGTAGACCGCAGTGTCGCCGTGCGGGTGATACTTACCGATCACGTCACCGACCACACGGGCGGATTTCTTGTACGGCTTGTTCCAGTCGTTGCCCAGTTCGCTCATCGCATAGAGAACGCGACGATGCACGGGCTTCAAGCCGTCACGCGCATCGGGCAGCGCTCGCCCGACAATCACGCTCATCGCGTAGTCGAGGTAAGACTGTCTCAGTTCGTCTTCGATATTGACCGGGAGGATTTCTTTGGCCAGTTCGCCCATGAGAAGCCTGATTCCTTTTTCTGGTGAAACTTCGCAGCTCCATCAAGGGCCGAACGAAGCTCGCCGCCGCAGCGCATTAAGGGTGCGACGACTTACGACAAATCAATGAGTTGTACCACGGATCTGCGCAATGAAGGCCGCCATGATGGGCGGCCTTGGAAACTGCCGGATGTTACCACAAAGGCAGGGGCAGTGGGGAGATGTGGCGGGCGGCCTGAAGCAGGTTTGAATCTTGAATCATTATTGCCTGTGACGGCCTCTTCGCGGGTAAACCCGCGCCTACAGGGATACCACAAGGCCTGTAGGAGCGGGCTTACCCGCGAAGAAACCACCACAGGCACTACGACTATCAATGCAGGCGTTTACGGCACATCAATTGCGCCAATTTGGCGGTATCGGGGCGCTCGACGATACCCCGCTCGGTCACGATCACGTCGATCAGGTCGGCCGGGGTCACATCGAAAACCGGGTTGAACACCTGAACATCCGGCGCCACCCGGGTACCGCCGATGTCCAGCAGCTCGTCGGCGGCGCGCTCCTCCAGCGGGATATCCTCGCCGGCGGCCAGGTTCAGGTCGATGCTGGTGCTCGGCGCAACCACCATGAACCGTACGCCATGATGCATGGCACTGACCGCCAGCTGGTAAGTGCCGATCTTGCTCGCCACATCGCCATTGGCGGCAATGCAGTCCGCCCCCACCACCACCCAGGTGATACCCTTGCTTTTCATCAGGTGGGCCAGTGCCGAGTCGGCGCACAGGGTCACCGGGATGCCTTCGTTGGCCAGCTCCCAGGCCGTCAGCCGCGAGCCTTGCAGCCAGGGGCGGGTTTCGCCGGCATACACCCGCTCTACCATACCTTCCAGGTAACCGGCGCGGATCACCCCCAGCGCCGTGCCAAAGCCGCCACTGGCCAGCGCACCGGCATTGCCGTAGGTGAGCAGGGCCTGGGCGTTGCCCTGGTGGCGGCGAATCAGCTCGATGCCGTACTGGGCCATGGTCAGGTTGGCTTCACGGTCGCTTTCGTGGATGGCCACCGCTTCGGCCTCCAGTGCAGCCAGCACGTCTTCGTCCGGGCGCAGGCGCTGCAGGCGCTCACGCATGCGGTTCAGCGCCCAGAACAGGTTGGCGGCGGTCGGGCGCGCTTCGGCCAGGGTGAGGAAGTCTTCTTCCAGGTCCATTTCCCAGTCGCCGCCTTCGGCCAGCCGCTCTTCCAGGGCCAGCACCAGGCCGTAAGCCGCCGCAATACCGATCGCCGAAGCACCCCGCACGGCCATGTCGCGGATCGCCGCCGCCACCTGCGCAACATTGTCGCAGGCCAGCCAGCGCTCCTGCGACGGCAGCAGGCGCTGGTCGAGCAGGTGCAGAACGCCGCCCTGCCAGCGGATCCCGGTCACCTTCTCCGCCGCCAAAAGTCGCTCGCGCATCGCCTCTCCCCGTCGTTCGGATATCAAAAGCCGGCGATTATAGCGACCCTCGTGGCCGAGCGCTCGGGTATACTCCGGCGCAATTTTGCGAAGTTTCAGAGGACTGTTCAATGAGCAACGTCGACCGCGCCGAAATCGCCAAGTTCGAAGCGCTGGCCCACCGCTGGTGGGACCGCGAAAGCGAGTTCAAGCCGCTGCACGAAATCAACCCGCTGCGCGTCAACTGGATCGACGAGCGCGCCAGCCTGGCCGGCAAGAAAGTGCTGGACGTAGGTTGCGGCGGTGGCATCCTCAGCGAAGCCATGGCCCTGCGCGGCGCCACGGTCACCGGCATCGACATGGGCGAAGCGCCACTGGCCGTGGCCCAGTTGCACCAGTTGGAGTCCGGCGTACAGGTGGAGTATCGGCAGATCACCGCCGAAGCGCTGGCCGAGGAAATGCCCGAACAGTTCGACGTGGTCACCTGCCTGGAAATGCTCGAACACGTGCCCGACCCGTCTTCGGTCATTCGCGCCTGCTACCGCATGGTCAAGCCGGGCGGCCAGGTGTTCTTCTCCACCATCAATCGCAACCCCAAGGCCTACATGCTGGCCATCGTCGGCGCCGAGTACATCCTGAAGATGCTGCCGCGTGGCACCCATGACTTCAAGAAGTTCATCCGCCCATCCGAACTGGGCGCCTGGAGCCGCGATGCCGGCCTGCAGGTGAAGGACATCATCGGCCTCACCTACAACCCGCTGACCAAGCACTACAAGCTCAGCAGCGACGTCGACGTCAACTACATGATCCAGACCCTGCGCGAGGAATAAGCATGCGTTTGCGAGCAGTACTCTTCGACATGGACGGCACCTTGCTCGACACGGCGCCGGACTTCATTGCCATCTGCCAGGCCATGCTCGCCGAGCGCGGCCTGCCGGCCATCGACGACCAGCGTATCCGTGACGTGATTTCCGGCGGTGCCCGCGCCATGGTCGCCGCCACCTTCGCCATGGACCCGGAGGCCGAAGGCTTCGAGGCCCTGCGCCTGGAGTTCCTCGAGCGCTACCAGCGTGACTGCGCGGTGCACAGCAAGCTGTTCGACGGCATGGGCGAACTGCTGGCCGACATCGAAAAAGGCAACCTGCTGTGGGGCGTGGTCACCAACAAACCGGTGCGTTTCGCCGAGCCGATCATGCAGCAACTGGGCCTGGCCGAGCGCTCGGCGCTGCTGATCTGCCCGGACCACGTGAAAAACAGCAAGCCCGACCCAGAGCCACTGATCCTGGCCTGCAAAACCCTGGGCCTGGACCCGGCCACGGTGCTGTTCGTCGGCGACGACCTGCGCGACATCGAGTCGGGCCGCGACGCCGGCACCCGCACGGCAGCCGTGCGCTACGGCTATATTCATCCAGAGGACAACCCCAACAACTGGGGTGCCGACGTGGTGGTGGACCACCCGCTGGAACTGCGCAAGGTGATCGACAGCGCATTGTGCAGCTGCTGAACCCCGTCCAGAACTCGAAGGATCTACCATGTTCGACTACACCGCCCGCCCCGACCTGCTGCAAGGCCGGGTCATTCTGGTTACCGGTGCCGGCCGCGGCATCGGCGCTGCTGCCGCCAAGGCCTATGCCGCGCTGGGCGCCACCGTGCTGCTGCTGGGCAAGACCGAGGCCAACCTGAACGAGGTCTACGACCAGATCGAAGCCGCCGGGCACCCGCAACCGGTGGTCATCCCGTTCAACCTGGAAACCGCCCTGCCGCACCAGTACGACGAGCTGGCCGTGATGATCGAAGACCAGTTCGGCCGCCTCGACGGGCTGCTGAACAACGCCTCGATCATCGGCCCGCGCACGCCACTGGAGCAGTTGTCTGGCGACAACTTCATGCGCGTGATGCACATCAACGTCGATGCCACCTTCATGCTTACCAGCACACTGCTGCCGCTGCTCAAGCTGTCGGAAGACGCCTCGGTGGTGTTCACCAGCAGCAGCGTCGGGCGCAAGGGCCGGGCGTACTGGGGCGCTTATGGTGTATCCAAGTTTGCCACCGAGGGCCTGATGCAGACCCTGGCAGACGAACTGGAAGGCGTCGCGCCGGTGCGCTCCAACAGCATCAACCCGGGCGCCACACGCACAGCAATGCGGGCGCAGGCCTACCCCAGCGAAAACCCGCAGAACAACCCGCTGCCAGAAGAGATCATGCCGGTGTACCTGTACCTGATGGGGCCGGACAGCACCGGGGTGAATGGGCAGGCGTTCAACGCCCAGTAAACCTGTACCGGCCTCTTCGCGGGTGAACCCGCTCCTACAAAGAGCGGTTCACTCGCGAACAGGCCGGTACAGGCGAACAATCAGCCTGCCGCCAGCGCCGGGCGCAACCGCCCCTGCTGGCGCCCTTCCAGCTGCATGCACCGTTCCAGGAACAGGAACATGCAGTCGTAACTTTTGCAAATCGCCCTGCGCAGCTCTGTGCGCAAGCCCAGGCTCGGGTTCTCGCCGGCCAGGGTACAGATGATTTCCAGCGCTTCCCATGGGTGCGCATCGTCATACTGGGCGTGCATCTTCAGCCACTTCATGGCCCGCTTGCGCCCCTCCTCCGGGAAACCCTGCGCATAGGTGTCAGTCGAGCACACCACCGCCGACCATTCACCCGTCGCACCTTCGATGGCGTAGTTGGTCGCCGCCATGGAAATGGCCAGGTTCTCGGTGGCACACACCCGCCAGCACCAGTCGTTCAGGCCATTCAGCTCGGGTGGCACTTCCTGCGCCTGCAACTCGTGCAAGTGCACACCGTGTGCCTGGCACCAGTTCACCCAGTAGTCGGCATGGTTGAGCTCGACACGAATGTTGCGCATCAGCCAGCGCCGCGCCATGTCTTCGCCCTGATGGCGGCCGTAGCGGGTTTTGGTCAGGTTATGCGCCATGTATAGCGAGAACTGCTCCACCACCGGCCAGCCACCAATCAAGTACTGACGAATGGTCGACTGCTTCAGCTGGCCATCGCGCAGGCGTGCATAGAACTCATGCTCAACCACCCTGCGCTTGCTCTCGCGGCAGTCTTCAATCAGTTGCTGGGCCCATTGGGGGTAGCTGGCGGGGTCCATCAAAGGCCCGATACGAACGAATGCATCAATCACTTTCAGCTCCTTGATCCTTGTGATTTCTAGCTAGCGAAACGTGCCAGGTGCCCGCTGCAACAGAGGCCGGGCGGCGATCCGTTGGCGCTGCAGACTGTCACAGGTGAACACCTGGGGGCGTTCGATCAGGTAGCCCTGGGCGTAGTCCACGCCAATTTCCTGCAAGGCCTGCTCAATCAAGGGGGTTTCGACAAACTCGGCGATGGTGCGTTTACCCATCACATGGCCGATATGGTTGATAACCTCGACCATGGCCCGGTTGACCGGGTCGTCGAGCATGTCCTTGACGAAACTGCCGTCGATCTTCAGGTAATCCACGGGCAAATGCTTGAGATAGGCAAACGAGGACATGCCCGCGCAGAAATCATCGAGCGAGAAGCGGCAACCCAGGCCCTTCAGCTCGTTGATGAAGCGGATGGCACTGCCCAGGTTGGCAATGGCGCTGGTTTCAGTGATTTCGAAGCAGATCATCCGCGGCGGGATGGCATATTCGACAAACAGCCGCTGCAGGTACTCGAGGAACTTGTCGTCACCAATGCTCGAGCCCGACAGGTTGATCGCACAGATCGACAGCGGCCCTTCACGCCCTTCGTCCAGGCACTGGCGGATGACCTGGAATACATTGCGCACCACCCAGCGGTCCAGTGCGGTCATAAGGCCATAGCGCTCGGCCGCCGGAATGAAGGTATTGGGCAGAATGGTGCGGCCGCTCTCATCATGCAGACGCAGCAGGATTTCGATATGGCCCGGGCCTTCGAAGGTTTTCAGCGGGGCTATTTCCTGCGCGTACAGGCAGAAGCGGTTTTCTTCCAGGGCCACATGCAAACGCTGGATCCAGGCCATTTCGCCAAAGCGCATGGACAGTTCGCTGTCATCGGCGTGGTACACCTGCACCCGGTTACGGCCTTTCTCCTTGGCCATGTAGCAGGCCATGTCGGCGGCACGCAGCGAGGTTTCCAGGGTGCCGGGGGCCTGGGCCATGTGCACCAGGCCAATACTGACCGTGGTCACAAACGGCCGGCCCTTCCACACGAAGTGCAGACTTTGCACCATCTGGCGCAGCTGCTCGGCGAGACGCTCGGCCTGGTCGCCCGGGCAGTTTTCCAGCAGCACGCCAAATTCGTCTCCCCCCAGCCGCGCCAGGGTGTCGCCTTCGCGCAGGCCGGACTGCAGCACGGCGCAGATGTGCCGCAACAGTTCGTCGCCAGCGGCGTGGCCACAGGTGTCGTTGACCAGCTTGAACTGGTCGAGGTCGAGGAACATCAGCGAGTGCCGGCCAGCCTGGCGTGCCAGCCCATTCAGCGCCTGCTCCAGGCGGTATTCGAACTCGCGGCGGTTGGCCAGCCCGGTCAATGCATCGTGGGTGGCCTGCCAGGACAGGTTGGCAATGTACTGGCGCTCCTGGGTCATGTCGTGCAGCACCAGTACAATGCCGCTGACCTGGCCGTCATTGACGATCGGTGAACCGACCAGGTTGATCGAGACGGTACTGCCATCCAGGCGCTGGATCAGCCGCGCATGCTCGGCGCCACCTTTGAGGCTGCCACTGAGCACCTGTTCGACCAGGCTGCGGCCACCATCCTCGGCCTGGTCGTCGACCAGGCTGAACAATGCCGACAGCGGCAAGCCCTGGGCCTGGCCAGCCTGCCAGTGGGTCAGTTGCTCGGCCGCCGGGTTCATATAGCCGATGTAGCCCTCGACATCGGTGGTGATCACCGCATCGCCGATGGCCTGCAGGGTGATCTGTGCCCGCTCTTTTTCTTCCTGCAGGGCGCTGGCAAACGCCTGACGCTGGGCCAGCAGCTTGCTGGAGCGGCGCCAGGCAATGGTAATCAGGAACATTGCAGTCAGCAGGTTGGTGATCAGCAATACCCGCAGCAACATGCGCGAGCCTTCGCCCAGCGCATCACTGAAGGCCTTGGCGGCTGGCGTCACACCTTCGTTGATGGTGACAATGCGGGCCTTCCAGTCGTTGATGGTGCTTGCGCCAACTGCGCCGGCAGCAAAACGCTGATGCATTTCATCGGCCAGCACATCAAGCTTGGCCAGGTAGTCGTCACCGATGTCCCAATAGTCGATGGCGGTCTGCATGTAGCTGACGTGGCGGAAATTGCGGTAGAACCAGATAATCCGCTCGACATCATCCGCGTGGTTGCCGCCTTGCAGAACGGCCTGCCTGGCAGCGTCCATATCGGGGGCCGGCTGGTCGAGCACCTCACGTAGCTGGTGGTCGCCCTGGGGCACGGTGATGGCCTGGCGATAGCGCTGGTAGGTGCTCTCGTCGCGGGTTTCGGCGTACAGGTTCAGGTAATAGATGGCGTCTTTCTGTGCCTTGGACCACAGGCTTTCGCCCGCGACATAGGCACGCACGGCCGAGAGCGTATAAAGGCTGAGGCTGCCCAGCGCTACCTGGAAGACCACAACGGCGATGAAGGGCCATGTGATGCCAAGCAACTTCGGCGCTTCGAGTGTGCGATGTCCCTTCATGGAGTCCCTGTCACAGAGCAGATAAGGCGAAAATCGACCCAGACAAGCACAGCGTAGGCCATTTGCCATCGCCGTGGAGGGGATTTTTATGACAAGGAATCAGGGGATTTGTACAGCCTGTGCCGGCCGCTTCGCGGGTAAACCCGCTCCCACAGGGATACCACAGCACTTGAGGGCTGTGCTGTTCCTGTGGGAGCGGGTTTACCCGCGAAAAGGCCGGCACAGGCAGCCAGAAGCTCAACTCTGCTGCAGATGCCCATAAAGCTTGGCATACAGCCCACCCTCGGCAATCAGTTGCTGGTGGTCGCCATCTTCGGCTACGTGCCCGCCATCGAATACCAGCACCCGGTCGGCCTGCTTCACTGCCGACAGGCGGTGGGCGATGATCAGCGTGGTGCGGCCACTGAGGAAGCGCGCCAGGGCCTGGTGAAGGTTGTATTCGGTGGCGGCATCCAGGGCCGAGGTTGCCTCGTCGAGGATCACCACCTTGGGCTCGGCCAGGACCATGCGGGCGATGGCCAGGCGCTGGCGCTGGCCGCCGGACAGGCGCACGCCAGAGCGCCCCACTACGCTGTCCAGGCCCTGCGGCAAGGCCGCAATGGTAGCGTCCAGCTGGGCGATACGCAGCGCCTGCCAGCAGGCCTCGTCGCTGCAATCACGGCCCATGGTCAGGTTGGCGCGCACCGTGTCGTTGAACAGCGACGGGTGCTGCAACACCACCGCAACGTTCTCGCGCAGGGTTTCCAGGCCGATTTCCTGCAGGCTGGCCCCGCCAAAACGGACAGTCCCGGCTTGCGCGCTATAAAGGCCCAGCAACAGCTGCACCAGGGTGCTCTTGCCGCCGCCGCTGGCACCGACAATCGCCACCTTCTCGCCCGGTGCAATCGACAGGTCAAGGTGATCGAGCACCGGCTCGTCGGCGTAGGCAAAGCGCAGGTCACGCACTTCAATGCCCACTGTCTCGCGGCCGGCGAACGGGTCGCTGGCGGCCGGGTACTGCGGTTCGTCGGCCCGCGCCAGCAGCTCGTTGAGGCGGCTCAACGCGCCACCGGCGGCGTAATAGGCGTATTGCAGGTTGAGCAGCTGTTCGACCGGGCCGATCATGAACCACAGATAGCTGAACACCGCCAGCATCTGGCCTATCGACAGGTCGGAGAACAGCACGGTCAGCATCGCCGCGGCGCGGAAGATATCGATACCGAACTGGAACAGCAAACCACTGGCCCGGCCGCTGGCATCGCTCTTCCATTGCGAGTCCACGGCATAGTCACGCACTTCGCGGGCACGCAGGCCCAGGCGGCCGAGGAAATAGCCCTGGCGGTTGCCCGCGCGGATTTCCTGGATGGCATCGAGGGTTTCCGCCAGCGCCTGGGTAAACCGCGCGGTGCTGTCGTTTTCGAGTTTTTTCAGGTGCTTGACGCGCTTGCCCAACTGCACGGTGAAGTAGATCACCAGTGGGTTGAACAGCAATATCAGCAAGGCCAGCTGCCAGTGCATCCAGATCAGGATGGCCGCTGTGCCGGTGAGGGTCAGCATGGCCACCAGGAAGCGGCTGAGGGTTTCGCCAACGAACTTGTCGAGGGTGTCCAGGTCGGTGACCAGGTGGGTGGTCACCGTACCACTGCCGAGGCTTTCGTATTCTTTTAGCGAAATACGCTTGAGCCGCTCGATCAGGCGGATGCGCAAACGGTAGACGATGTCCTTGGCCAACCCGGCAAACAGCTTGGCCTGGACCACGTTGAAGGCCAGCGCAGCCAGGCGCAGGAACAGGGTCAGCGCCAGCATCAGGCCGATATAGCCAGCCGCCACCTGCCAGCTGGACGGCAGCAGGTGGTTCATCCATTTCAGCGCGGCATCACCATGGCCAAGCAGCACTTCGTCCACCAGCAACGGCAGCAACAGCGGAATGGGCACACTGCAGCAAGCCGCCAACACGGCGATGAGGTTGGCGGACCAGAGGTTCTTCTTGTGATGCAGGGCCAGCCGGCGGATTTCCGCCCAGCTCAGCCGATCGGCCGCAGTGCAGGACTTGCCCGGTACCGGGTCGGGTGACCCAGGCACATCAAGCACAGGCGGCCTGCTGCAGCCAGCGGCCGAGCAAGGGTTGCAGGCGCTCCAGCGGCTGGTAGCCGTTGGTCAGCAGGGCCAGTTGGCCATTGCGCTCGGCCAGCAGGGTCGGAAAGCCGGCAATGCCGAGGTCCTGAGCCCAGGCGAAATCAGCGGCAGTGGCGGCACGAGTATCGGCTCGGGCAAAGGCTTCGGCGAACGCAGCACGCTCGAAGCCCGCCTGTTCTGCCAGCTCGACCAACTGCGGCGCCGTGGTTACGTCTATACCCTGCTCGTAGAAGCTGCGCTGGATCAGTGCCAGCAGCGGCCAGACGCGGTCGGCGTCGAACCCGCGAGCGGTGACCAGGGCACGGCAGGCTGGCTCGGTGTCGTAGACGAAGCCGTCGGGCATGGCCCCCTCGAAACGGAACGGCTGGCCGGTGGCATCGGCCACCGCCTGCCAGTGTTCGAGGATGTACTTGCGGGTAGAGCTGTCCAGCGCGCTGCCGCCGGTGCGCAGCCCACCCGGGACCACACGGGTGGGCACGCCTGCCTCACGCGCCTGGGCGATCAGGGCCGCAGCCACTGGCGCAAAACCCCAGCACCAGGAGCACATCGGGTCCATCACATAGATCAGGCGTGCAGACATGCATCAGGCCTCGGCTTTGTAGTTGTAACCGATCGGGTGCGGCAGGTTGCGGGCCTTGGCCAGCTCGATCTGCTTCTGCCGGTCGATGGCGCTACGCCGGGTCTTTTCGCTCAGGGTGTCCCAGCAATGCGGGCAGCTGACACCTGGCGAATAGTGCTCGGACGCGCGCTCCTCTGCATTGATCGGATGGCGGCAGGCGTGACACTGGTCGTACTCGCCTTCGCTCAGGTCATGGCGCACCGTGACGCGGTTGTCGAAGACGAAGCAGTCGCCGTCCCACAGGCTGTCTTCCTGAGGCACTTCCTCGAAGTACTTCAGGATGCCACCCTTAAGATGATAGACCGCCTCGAAGCCTTCACCGAGCATGTAGCTGGAGGCTTTTTCGCAACGGATGCCACCGGTGCAGAACATGGCGACCTTCTTGTGCTTGCTGGGGTCGAAGTTGGCCTTGATGTACTCCGGGAACTCGCGGAAGGTCTCGGTCTTCGGGTCGATGGCGCCCTTGAAGGTGCCAATGGCCACTTCGTAGTCGTTGCGGGTGTCGATCAGCAGCACTTCCGGGTCGCTGATCAGGGCGTTCCAGTCCTTGGGCTCGACGTAGGTGCCAACCGCCTGGTTGGGGTCTACACCCGGCACGCCGAGGGTGACGATCTCTTTCTTGAGCTTGACCTTGGTGCGGTAGAACGGCTGTTCGTCGCAATACGACTCTTTATGGTCGACATCGACCAGACGCGGGTCGTTGCGCAGCCAGGCCAGCAGGCCATCAATGCCTTCGCGGGTGGCCGACACGGTGCCGTTGATGCCCTCGTGGGCCAGCAGCAGGGTGCCTTTGACATCATGTTCGAGCATGGCCTTGAGCAGGGGCTCGCGCAGCTCGGTGTAGTCTTCCAGGGTGACGAACTTGTACAGCGCCGCGACGACGATGGCTTGGGACATGTAACAGAATCTCCAGGTGGTTGCCCTCGTAAGGGGCGTACCGGGTTTGACAAGGTGCAGAAGAAGCCTGGGGGCGCTTTGCGCCCCTTTCGCGACACAAGGCCGCGCCTACAGAGAAATGCGCAACCCAATGGCGGATGCGGTTTCTTGTTGGCGCGGCCTTGTGTCGCGAAAGGGCCGCAAAGCGGCCCCAGGATTTTGCAGGATTCTACCAGAACAACAGCAAGGTTTCAGTGCCCGCCGCCCGCACACACCGGCGAGGCCGGTGCAACGCCGACCTTGGCCCATTCTTCGGCGGTGTAGGTATGAATGGCCAGGGCGTGGATCTCGCCCATCAGCTCACCCATGGTGCCGTACACCTTCTGGTGGCGCTTGACGCTGTTCAACCCGGCAAACTGCTCGCTGACGATCACTGCCTTGTAGTGGGTCTCCTGACCACGACTGTGCATGTGGCTTTCATTGAGCACTTGCAGGTGTTCCGGCGCCAGGGCGGCCAGTTGCTGTTCGATACGCTGTTGCATGGTCATTGCGGCGTACTCACTTCTTCGCCGGAGCGGCGGCCTTGCCGGCGTTCGGGTCCAGCTCCTTGGTCATGTCTTCCAGCAGCTTGTTCACCACCGGTACCGCTGGCTCCAGGCTCTGCTGGGTCAACTGCGCCGACTGCTGGGTGACCTTGGGCATTTCCCGCAGCACTTTCTTGCCCAGCGGCGACTCGTAGAACTTCACCAGGTCCTTCAGTTCCTGCTCGGTGAAGGTCTGGGTGTACAGGTCGACCATCTTCGGCTTCAGCTTGTTCCAGCCGATGGCATTGTCCAGCGCGGCGTTGGCCTTGGCCTGGTAGCCTTCCAGCACCGGCTGCTTGCTGGCCGGGGCCTTGGTCTGGGCGAAGCGCTGGGCGAACATCTGTTGTACCTGCATGTAAACCGGGGTGCCCAGCTTGTCGGCGTTGGCCAGGGTCAGGAATTTCTCGGCAGCAGCGTTGTGGCTGGCGGTGGCAGCGAGTACCTGGCCGCTGGCGCAAACCAGGGCAACGGCGGCACAAAGGACACGGAGACGGGTCATTGCATTTCCTTCAACAAGAGGGAGGCGGGTACCTCAGAGTAGAGCATTCTGCGCCGTGGTGGCGATGTGCTCAAGTGGCACGACGAGCGACGGAACCGCTCGGTCGATTCAAGGCCTAAACTGCGAATTCGAACTACACAGGAGTGAGTACAGAATGAGCCGTATCGAGACAGACAGCCTGGGCCCGGTCGAAGTTCCGGAGGACGCCTACTGGGGTGCGCAGACCCAGCGTTCGCTGATCAACTTCGCCATTGGCAAGGAACGCATGCCCCTCGCGGTGCTGCACGCCCTGGCACTGATCAAGAAGGCCGCAGCGCGCGTCAACGACCGCAATGGCGACCTGCCGGCCGATATCGCCCGGCTGATCGAGCAGGCCGCCGATGAGGTACTGGCTGGCCGCCACGATGACCAGTTCCCACTGGTCGTCTGGCAGACAGGCAGCGGCACCCAGAGCAACATGAACGTCAACGAGGTGATTGCCGGGCGCGCCAATGAACTGGCCGGCAAGGGCCGCGGCGGCAAGGCGCCGGTGCACCCCAACGACCACGTCAACCGCTCGCAAAGCTCCAACGACTGCTTCCCGACTGCCATGCACATTGCCGCTGCGCAGGCGGTGCATGAAAAACTGCTGCCGGCCATCGCCGAGTTGTCGGCAGGGCTGGCCGAGCTGTCGGCGCGCCACAGCAAGCTGGTGAAAACCGGCCGCACGCACATGATGGATGCCACGCCGATCACGTTCGGCCAGGAGGTATCCGCTTTCGTCGCCCAGCTCGATTACGCCCAGCGTGCCATCCGCGCCACACTGCCGGCTGTGTGCGAACTGGCCCAGGGTGGCACGGCCGTCGGCACCGGGCTCAATGCCCCGCATGGCTTTGCCGAGGCTATTGCTGCCGAGCTGGCGGCAGAGTCCGGCCTGCCGTTCGTCACGGCGCCGAACAAGTTCGCCGCCCTGGCCGGCCACGAACCGTTGACCAGCCTGGCGGGCGCCCTGAAGACCCTGGCCGTGGCCCTGATGAAAATCGCCAATGACTTGCGCCTGCTGGGTTCCGGCCCGCGTGCCGGGCTGGCCGAGGTGCGCCTGCCGGCCAACGAGCCGGGGAGCTCGATCATGCCGGGCAAGGTCAACCCGACCCAGTGCGAGGCGCTGTCGATGCTGGCCTGCCAGGTGCTGGGCAACGATGCGGCCATCGGCTTTGCCGCCAGCCAAGGGCATTTGCAACTGAACGTGTTCAAACCGGTGATCATTCACAACCTGCTGCAGTCGGTGGAGCTGCTGGCCGATGGCTGCCGCAACTTCCAGCAACATTGCGTGGCGGGTATCGAGCCGGATGCCGAACAGATGGCCGCGCACCTGGAGCGCGGGTTGATGCTGGTGACGGCACTGAACCCGCATATTGGTTATGACAAGGCTGCCGAGATCGCCAAGAAGGCCTACAGCGAGGGCAAGACCTTGAGGGAGGCGGCGCTGGAGTTGAAGTACCTGACCAATGAGCAGTTCGACCAATGGGTGAGGCCGGAGAACATGCTGGCACCGGGTGGCAAGGGCTGAGTCTTCTATTGACTGCGCCGGCCACTTCGCGGGTAAACCCGCTCCCACAGGATCTCCACAGGGCTGAATGTTGTGCCCCCCCGTGCGGGAGCGGGTTTACCCGCGAAGAGGCCGATTCAGGCGTTCAATGAACCTGGGCCAATCGCGCTTTGCGGGCCCGCCACCCGGCCACCAGCGACGGCCCCAGTGCCACCAGCGCCGACCCGAACACCACGGTCACAGCCCCCAGATACCCCAGGGCATTGATGTCTTCGGCATGCACATACTCAGGCCACACCAACGCCGCCATTGCCACCGCGACAAAGGTCACCAGCGGCGTCAGCGCCAGCGTTGCACTGACCCGTGAGGCCTCCCAGTGCGCCAGCGCCTCGGCAAACGCGCCGTACGCCACCAGGGTATTCAGGCAGCAGGCCAGCAACAGCCAGCCCTGCACCGGGGTCAGTTGCAGCGCCTCCAGCGGGTGTACCCAGGGCGTCAGCAACGCGGCGCAGCTGAGGTAGATCACCATCATCACCTGCTGCGAGTGCCATACCGTCAGCAACTGCTTCTGGCTCAGGGCGTAGAACACCCAGATGCTGGTGGCCAGCAAGATGGTCAGCACGCCGGTGGTGTAGGTGCCCAACGAGGTCAGCAGTTCTTCCAGACGCTGGTTGAAGAACAGGCCAAACCCGGCCAGCAGCACCAGCAGGCCCATGCCCTGGCCCAGGCTGAAGCGTTCGCGGAACACGAACACACTGGCTACCAGCAACAGCACCGGGCCGATCTGTACCACCAACTGCGCGGTGCCCGGGCTGAGCAGGTTGAGGCCGATCAGGTAAAGCACGTAGTTGCCCATCAGGCCGAACACGGCAACGACCACCAGGGCCTTGCCCTTGGGTGCCAGTTTTCGGATGGAAGGCAAGCGCCGCTGGGCCGCCAGCCAGGCGAACAGCAGGCCGCCGGAAACCAGCAGGCGGTACCAGGTGACGGTGATCGGGTCGACCACTTGCAGGACCTGCTTGAGCTTGATCGGCAGAATGCCCCAGAGCAATGCCGTCAGAAGTGCCAGGAACAGGCCATAGCCCCAGCGGCCGGAAGTGGTGTGCATAAAATCCTCGATCAAGCCCGTGGTGGGGGTGGTTGAATTCTACGGGCTTGGAGGGCGGGGGCGGTGCAGAGTGCCGAGAAAAGAATTCATCAGGTCATTCTTTGGCGGCATGGCTTGGCCGGAGCATGGCCTGTGCCGGCCAATATCTCTTGGTCATTCACCGTCACAGCAGCCACCGCATTCGCGGGCAAGCCCGCTCCTACATTGACCGTAGGCCGGGCCTGGTGGCCACTTTTTCCGCCCATTAACCGTCGCGGCCACCACTGCACCCATGGCATACATATCGAGGATTTGACACCGCCCGTCGTAGGAGCGGGCTTGCCCGCGAAGAGGCCAGAACAGGCAACTTCACCCTCTGTTCATTTCTTGTCTTTGGCAAACGCCGCCTCAAGCGCCTGGTTGATGGTGCGCAGCACCTTCACCCGCGCCCAGCGCTTGTCATTGGCCTCCACCAGCGTCCACGGCGCAATCTCGCTGCTGGTGCGGTCTACCATGTCGCCCACGGCCCGGGTGTAGTCGTCCCACTTTTCGCGGTTGCGCCAGTCATCCTCGGTGATCTTGTAGCGCTTGAACGGTATCTGCTCACGCTCCTCGAAACGCTCCAGCTGGGTCTGCTGGTCGATCGCCAGCCAGAACTTGACCACCACCACACCGGCATTCACCAGTTGCTCCTCGAAATCGTTGATCTCGGTATAGGCGCGCATCCAGTCAGCCGGCGTGCAGAACCCCTCCACCCGCTCCACCAACACCCGGCCATACCAGGAGCGGTCGAAGATGGTGAACTTGCCGCGCGCCGGAATGTGCCGCCAGAACCGCCACAGGTAAGGCTGCGCGCGTTCCTCTTCAGTGGGTGCGGCAATTGGCACGATACGGTACTGGCGTGGGTCCAGCGCCGCGGCGACACGACGGATGGCGCCGCCCTTGCCGGCCGCGTCATTGCCCTCGAACACTGCCACCAGGGCGTGGCGGCGCATGTGCTTGTCGCGCAACAGCCCGGCCAGGCGCGCCTGCTCGGTCACCAGTTGCTCCTGGTAGTCGGCCTTGTCCAGGCGCACGGTCATGTCCAGCGCACCGAGCAGGCTGCGGTCATCGATACTGTGGCCCAGCGGGGCCACGTTACCCTTGTGCTTGCCCTTCGGGTTGTTGGCCAGCGCGGCCTGCAGGCTTTCCAGCAAGATGCGCCCCACCGCCAGGCTGCGGTAGTTCGGGTCGACCCCTTCGATGATATGCCACGGCGCGTAGTCGCGGCTGGTGCGGCGTAGCACGCGCTCACCAAAGCGCACGAAACGGTCGTAGGTTTCCGATTGCTGCCAGTCCAGCGGGCTGATTTTCCAGCTATGCAGCGGGTCGTCCTTGAGCGATTTCAGGCGGGCCTTCATCTGCTTCTTGGACAGGTGAAACCAGAACTTGATGATCAACGCGCCTTCGTCGCAGAGCATCTGCTCCAGGCGTTCGGCACCGGTGATGGCCTGGTCGAGCACGGCATCCTTGAACACCCCGTGCACCCGGCCCTGCAGCATCTGGCTGTACCAGTTGCCGAAGAACACCCCCATCCGCCCCTTCGGTGGCAAGGCCCGCCAGTAGCGCCAGGCCGGCGGCCGGGCCAGCTCTTCGTCGGTCTGCTGGTCGAAGGTGAGTACATCGATCATGCGCGGGTCCATCCACTCGTTGAGCAGCTTTACCGTCTCACCCTTGCCGGCGCCTTCAATACCGTTGATCAGCACGATCACCGGGAAGCGCGCCTGTTGCTTGAGTTCGTACTGGGCTTCGAGCAGGGCCTCGCGTAAAGCGGGTACCTCGGCGTCGTAAGCCTCCTTGTCGATGCTGTGGCCGATTTCGGCGGATTCGAACATGCACTGGCTCCTTCAATGGATAAGCAAGACTAGCGGATTTGTGGGCTGCCTGTGCCTGCGCAAAATCATCAGATGGCATAAAATCCCGGCCATCTGCTGCAACCGAGCCAACCATGTCCACCCTCCTCCAGCACGCCCAGATCAACTGGGACGACCAGGGCCGCCCTCACTCGCGGCAATACGACGACGTCTACTTCGCCGTCAACGAAGGCATCGAAGAAACCAGACACGTGTTCCTCGGCCAGACGCGCCTGGCCGAGCGCTTTGCCAGCCTGGCACCGCACACCAGCCTGGTGATCGGCGAAACCGGCTTTGGCACCGGCATGAACTTTTTCTGCGCCTGGCAGCTGTTTGACGAACACGCGAACAGCAAGGCGCGCCTGCACTTCGTCAGCGTCGAAAAATACCCCCTAAGCCATGCTGACATGGCCCGCGCCGTACGCCTGTGGCCTGAGCTCGCCGCCTATGCCGAACCGCTGCTGGAGCAATACGTGGCGGTGCATCAAGGCTTTCAGCAGTTCACCTTTGCCGATGGCAGGGTCACCCTGACACTGCTGGTCGGCGATGTACTGGAACAGCTGCCGCAACTCGATGCGCAGATCGATGTGTGGTTCCTCGATGGCTTCGCCCCGGCGAAGAACCCCGACATGTGGACCCCTGAACTGTTTGCGCAACTGGCGCGGCTGTCGCACGCAGGCACTGTGCTGGGCACCTTCACCACTACCGGCTGGGTACGCCGCAGCCTGGTCGAGGCCGGCTTTGCCATGAAAAAGGTGCCAGGCATCGGCAAAAAATGGGAGGTGATGAGCGGCGCTTACATCGGCCCGCTACCCAGCCCGGGTGCGCCCTGGTATGCGCGGCCGCCTGCCATGACAGGCCCGCGCGAGGCGCTGGTGATCGGTGCAGGGCTCGCGGGCTGCACAACCGCTGCCAGCCTGGCCCGGCGCGGCTGGCAGGTGACCGTGCTGGAACGCCACGATGCACCGGCACAGGAAGCTTCCGGCAACCCGCAGGGGGTGCTGTACCTGAAGCTGTCAGCCCACGGCACTGCGTTGTCGCAAATGATCCTGTCAGGTTTCGGCTATACAAGGCGCCAGCTTGAGCGCCTGCAGCGTGGCCGTGACTGGGATGCCTGTGGCGTTCTGCAACTGGCCTTCGACAGCAAGGAGGCCGAGCGCCAGGGCAAGCTTGCCGCTGCCTTCGACCACGACCTGTTACATGCACTGGAACGTGCCGAGGCCGAAGCCATCGCCGGGGTGGCCTTGCCGGCTGGCGGGTTGTACTACCCCGAAGGTGGCTGGGTGCACCCGCCGGCGCTCTGCCTGCAGCAATTGCAGCACCCGCGGATTCGGCTGGTGACGCATCAGGAAGTCATCGAACTGCGCAAGGTCGATGACCAATGGCAGGCCTGGGCGGGCGAGCGCCTGCTGGCCAGCGCGCCGGTGGTAGTGCTGGCCGGTGCTGCCGAAGTGCGCCGCTTTGAAGCCTGTGCAGAGCTGCCGCTCAAGCGCATCCGCGGGCAGATCACCCGCTTGCCGGCCACTGCCGGCAGCCGGGCGCTGCGCACTGTGGTGTGCGCGGAGGGTTATGTGGCACCGCCGCGTGGCGATGAACACACCCTGGGTGCGAGTTTTGACTTTCACAGCGAAGACCTGACGCCAACCGTGGCCGAACACCAGGGCAACCTGGCCTTGCTGGATGAAATCTCGCCTGATCTGGCACGGCGCCTGGGCGCAGCTGAATTGGACCCTGAACGGTTGCAGGGGCGCGCTGCGTTCCGTTGCACCAGCCCGGATTACTTGCCGATTGTCGGGCCGGTGGCTGACGGGCAGGCATTTGCCGAAGCCTATGCGGTGCTGGGGCGCGATGCGCGGCAGGTGCCGGAGGTGGCCTGCCCTTGGTTGGAAGGGTTGTACGTGAACAGCGGGCATGGGTCACGCGGGTTGATCACAGCGCCGTTGAGTGGCGAGCTGGTGGCGGCCTGGGTGTGTGGCGAGCCGTTGCCGTTGCCAAGGGCGGTGGCGGAGGCTTGTCACCCGAACCGGTTTGGGTTGCGGCGGTTGATTCGGGGGAAGTGATTGCTTCGGGGGGTATGTCGTTGGGTTTTGTGGTGTTGCGGATATCGAGCGCCGCCCGCGCGGCGCTTCGCGGGCAAGCCCGCTCCTACGTTTGTTTCGGGCCAATTATTCCTAGGGGATTTGCGCGCGAACGCCCTGGCGCATGCCTCGATACCGCGTCGTACAAACAAGGCGGTCGCGCGCGTCTGGCACAGGCAATACTGGCCCGAAACAAACGTAGGAGCGGGCTTGCCCGCGAAGCGCCGCGCGGGCGGCGCTCGATATCCGCAACACCACAAAACCCAGGACAATCACCTGCCAGCCCCACCCCATATAACAGATTGTTCTAAAACTCTCACAAAGCACACAGGTCAGTTCCTTAAGGTGCCCTGATCCGGGGCATCACCTCCCCAACGGAAAAACCGGTAAGGACTTATGTGCGGATTAGCAGGAGAGTTACGTTTCACCCCCATCGACCAAGCCCCTCGCCCAGCCGACCTGGCTGCGGTAGAGCGCATTACCCATCACCTGGCCCCGCGTGGCCCGGATGCCTGGGGCTTTCATAGCCAGGGCCCGATCGCCCTCGGCCACCGGCGCCTGAAAATCATGGACCTGTCCGACGGTTCGGCGCAGCCGATGGTCGACAACACGCTGGGCCTTTCGCTGGCCTTCAACGGGGCCATCTACAACTTCCCAGAGCTGCGCCAGGAGCTGCAGGCCCTGGGCTACACATTTTGGTCCGACGGCGACACCGAGGTGCTGCTAAAGGGCTACCACGCCTGGGGCGCGGCATTGCTGCCCAAGCTCAACGGCATGTTCGCCCTGGCCATCTGGGAGCGCGACAACCAGCGCCTGTTCCTGGCTCGCGACCGCCTTGGCGTCAAACCGCTGTACCTGTCGCGCAATGGCGAGCGCCTGCGCTTTGCCTCGACGCTGCCAGCGCTGCTGAAGGGCGGCGACATCGACCCGATGCTTGACCCAGTGGCACTCAACCACTACCTGAACTTCCATGCCGTGGTGCCCGCGCCGCGCACGTTGCTGGCCAACGTGCAAAAGCTGGAGCCTGGCACCTGGATGCGCATCGACCGCCATGGCGAAGTCGAACGCCAGACCTGGTGGCAGCTGAAGTACGGCGCCAACCCGGATGAGCGTGAGCTGGACCTGGAAGGCTGGACTACCCGCGTGCTTGATGCCACCCGCGAGGCCGTGGCCATCCGCCAACGCGCTGCCGTGGATGTGGGCGTGCTGTTGTCTGGTGGCGTCGATTCCAGCCTGCTGGTCGGCCTGCTGCGTGAAGTGGGCGTGGACGACCTGTCAACCTTCTCCATCGGCTTTGAAGATGCCGGCGGTGAACGCGGCGACGAGTTCCAGTATTCCGACCTGATCGCCAAACATTACGGCACGCGCCACCATCAGTTGCGCATCGCCGAGCACGAAATCATCGACCAGCTGCCAGCCGCCTTCCGCGCCATGAGCGAGCCGATGGTCAGCCACGATTGCATTGCCTTCTACCTGCTGTCGCGGGAAGTGGCCAAGCATTGCAAAGGCGTGCAGAGCGGCCAGGGTGCCGACGAACTGTTCGCCGGCTACCACTGGTACCCACAGGTGGACGGCGCCGACGATGCGTTTGCTGCCTACCGCGATGCCTTCTTCGACCGCAGCCACGCCGAGTACCGCGACACCGTACAGGCGCCCTGGCTGCTGGAAACCGATGCCGCCGGCGACTTCGTCCGCGAACACTTCGCCCGCCCCGGTGCGCCGGATGCCGTGGACAAGGCCCTGCGCCTGGACAGCACGGTGATGCTGGTCGACGACCCGGTCAAAAGGGTGGACAACATGACCATGGCCTGGGGCCTGGAAGCGCGTACGCCGTTCCTCGACTATCGCCTGGTGGAGCTGTCGGCACGCATCCCGGCGCGCTTCAAATTGCCCGAGGGCGGCAAACAGGTGCTCAAACAGGCGGCACGGCGGGTGATACCGCATGAAGTCATCGACCGTAAGAAAGGCTACTTCCCGGTGCCGGGCCTGAAACACCTGGAAGGCGCAACCCTGGGTTGGGTACGTGAGCTGCTGACCGACCCCAGCCAGGACCGTGGGTTGTTCAACCCGGCCATGCTCGACCGCCTGCTGAGCAACCCTCATGGCCAGTTGACGCCGTTGCGCGGCTCCAAACTGTGGCAACTGGCAGCGTTGAACCTGTGGCTGAGCGAACAAGGAATCTGACCGATGAAAGCCCATGAAATCGCTTACGGTCAGCGCTTGCTGCGCGGCCAGGCGCCGTCCTATGAGCGCTTGCAGGCGCGCCTGGCCGGCGACGGCAGCCAGCCCCATGACCAACCGCGAGCGGTGCACTGCGGCTGGGGCCGGCTGCTGATTGGCCACACCTACCCTGCCCCGGCCAGCCTGGCCGCCGACCTGCTCGACGAACGCCCCGGCGAGCGCGACATTGCCCTGTACGTGGCAGCACCGCAACAGTTGTTGGCCCAGGCGCCGCAACAGTTGTTCCTCGACCCGTCCGACACCTTGCGCCTGTGGTTCACCGACTACCGCCAGGCGCAACGGGTGTTCCGCGGCTTTCGCGTGCGGCGGGCGCAGAACCCGGCCGACTGGCAGGCGATCAATACCTTGTACCAGGCACGCGGCATGCTGCCGGTGGACGCCGACTTGCTCACCCCGCGGCACCTGGGCGGCCCGGTGTACTGGCTGGCCGAGGACGAAGACAGTGGCGCGGTGATCGGCAGCGTCATGGGCCTGAACCACGCCAAGGCTTTTGACGACCCGGAGCATGGCAGCAGCCTGTGGTGCCTGGCAGTAGACCCCCATTGCACCCGCCCCGGCGTCGGTGAAGTGCTGGTGCGCCACTTGATCGAGCACTTCATGAGCCGTGGCCTGGCCTACCTCGACCTGTCGGTACTGCACGACAACCGCCAGGCCAAGCGCCTGTACCAGAAGCTGGGCTTTCGCAACCTGCCCACCTTCGCAGTCAAGCGCAAGAACGGCATCAACGAACAACTGTTCCTCGGCCCTGGGCCGCAAGCCGACCTCAACCCCTACGCACGCATCATCGTCGACGAGGCGCTGCGCCGCGGTATCGAGGTGCAGGTGGATGACGCCGCCGGTGGCCTGTTCACCCTCAGCCTGGGTGGGCGGCGCATTCGCTGCCGGGAATCGCTCAGCGACCTGACCAGTGCCGTAACCATGACCCTGTGCCAGGACAAGCGCCTGACCCAGCATGCCCTGCTCAACGCCGGGTTGCAGGTACCGGCGCAACAACTGGCCGGCAATGCCGACGACAACCTGGCGTTTCTCGACGAACATGGCGCGGTGGTGGTCAAGCCGGTCGATGGTGAGCAAGGCCAAGGCGTGGCGGTGAACCTGACCTGCATTGACGACATTACCCAGGCAGTTGCCCATGCACGCCAGTTCGACAGCCGGGTACTGCTGGAGAGCTTCCATGCCGGGCATGACTTGCGCATCGTGGTGATCGGCTATGAAGTGGTGGCCGCCGCCATTCGCCACCCGGCCCAGGTGCTGGGTGACGGCAAGCACAGCGTGCGCCAGTTGATCGAAGCCCAGAGCCGGCGGCGTCAGGCCGCCACCGGTGGCGAAAGCCGCATTCCACTGGATGACGAAACCGAGCGTACCTTGCATGCGGCAGGCTTCGGCTATGACGACGTGTTGCCTGCCGGCCAGCGCCTGGCAGTGCGGCGCACCGCCAACCTGCACACCGGAGGCACCCTCGAAGACGTCACCGCACGCCTTCACCCGGTATTGGCCGACGCGGCCGTGCGCGCTGCGCGGGCGCTGGAAATTCCAGTGGTGGGCCTGGACTTCATGGTGCGTGATGCAGAGCAACCGGAGTACGTGATCATCGAAGCCAACGAGCGCGCCGGCCTGGCCAACCATGAACCGCAGCCTACGGCCGAGCGCTTTATCGACCTGCTGTTTCCCCATAGCCGGCCTTTGGCGTAAACCCGTGCCGGCCTCTTCGCGGGTGAACCCGCTCCCACAGAGCAACCATCGGCCCTGAGGGCGACGCTTCACCTGCAGGGGCGGGTTCACCCGCGAAAAGGCCGGCACAGGAGCAAGGAGTCCCCAACCATGTCCGAACGACACCCCGAACCCGATCTCGATTACCTCAAACGCGTGCTGCTGGAGATGCTCGCCATCCCCAGCCCCACCGGTTTCACCGACACCATCGTGCGCTACGTGGCTGAACGCCTGGACGAACTGGGCATCCCCTTCGAACTGACCCGTCGCGGCACCATCCGCGCCACGCTCAAGGGCCGGCAGACCTCACCCGACCGCGCCGTGTCCGCCCACCTCGACACCATCGGCGCCAGCGTACGCCAGTTGCAGGACAACGGCCGCCTGGCCCTGGCGCCAGTCGGCTGCTGGTCCAGCCGTTTCGCCGAAGGCAGCCGCGTCAGCGTGTTTACCGACACCGGCGTATACCGTGGCAGCGTACTTCCGCTGATGGCCAGCGGGCATGCCTTCAATACGGCTATCGACCAGATGCCGGTCAGTTGGGAACACGTGGAGGTGCGCCTGGATGCCTACTGCACCACCCGCGCCGACTGCGAGGCACTGGGGGTGAGCATCGGTGACTTCGTCGCCTTCGACCCGCTCCCCGAGTTCACCGAAAGCGGCCACATCAGCGCCCGACACCTGGACGACAAGGCTGGCGTAGCGGCGCTGCTGGCAGCGTTGAAGGCCGTGGTAGAGAGTGGCCGCCAACCGCTGATCGACTGCCACCCGCTGTTCACCATCACCGAGGAAACCGGCTCTGGCGCGGCAGGCGCCCTGCCCTGGGACGTCAGCGAATTCGTCGGCATCGACATTGCCCCGGTGGCACCCGGGCAGGCTTCCAGCGAGCACGCGGTGAGCGTGGCCATGCAGGACTCGTCTGGCCCCTACGATTACCACCTGTCCCGGCATTTGCTGAAGCTGGCCGGCGACCACGACCTGCCGGTACGGCGCGACCTGTTTCGCTACTACTTCAGCGATGCCCATTCGGCAGTAACGGCGGGGCATGACATTCGTACCGCACTGGTGGCGTTCGGCTGCGATGCCACCCACGGCTACGAGCGCACGCATATCGACAGCCTCGCGGCATTGAGCCGGTTGCTGTCAGCCTACCTGCTGAGCCCACCGGTGTTTGCCAGTGATTCGCAGCCGGCCAATGCATCGTTGGAACGCTTCAGCCACCAGCTGGAACATGACGCGCAGATGGAGAGCGATACACGGGTGCCGGCGGTGGACAGCCTGGTCGGCAACAAGGCTTGAGGGCGGCGGGGCTGCAAAGCAGCCCCAAAATCCCGCGTGTTTCGCGTAGCATGAGCCCACCCACACCCACGACACTGCCCCCATGCTGATCCCCTACGACCAACTGCAAGCCGAAACCCTGACCCGCCTGATCGAGGACTTCGTGACCCGCGATGGCACCGACAACGGCGACGACACCCCGCTGGAAACCCGTGTACTGCGGGTGCGCCAGGCATTGGCCAAGGGCCAGGCATTCATCCTGTTCGACCCAGAGAGTCAGCAATGCCAGTTGCTGGCCAAGCATGATGTGCCTCGCGAACTGCTCGAATGACAGGCAACCTCAGGCTTAGTCTTGCTCGGCTTCCTTGATCCGCTTGTGGATCTCGGCCCGATGCACCGGTACATCACGCGGGGCATCCACACCAAAGCGAACCACCCCATCCCGCACCTGCACCACCATGATCCGGATATCATCGCCAATCACGATGATCTCACCCACTTCGCGCCCAATTACCAGCATGTTCCGGTCCTCTTGCTACAGGGAAAACCGGAGCGTGCCTTGTAGGCATAGGCCTACTCAATAGTTCTGCGGTAATTCAGAAGGATCCTACTTTTCACGGTAAAAGATCCTACAGACCATTCATCGCGCATGCGCCTTGGCGCGCATTTTCACCGCCATTTCCGCCATCTCGTCATACAGCCGCTCAGGGGCCTGGCGCTTCAGTTGCCAGGCCTGGCGCCCAGCTTCGTGGGGCAGGATCAGAAACTCGTCGGCGCTGACCCGTTGATAGATGTAATCGGCAATATCCGCCGCGTTGATGGGCGACCCTTCCAGCAACTTGCCAACCTGCGCTTTCATTGCCGGGTTCGGCCCGCGGAACGAGTCCAGCAGGTTGGTCTGGAAGAACGAGGGGCACACCACATGCACCGCCACTTCCAGCTGGCGCAACTCCACCAGCAGGCTTTCCGACAGGGCCAGCACGCCCGCCTTGGCCACGTTGTAGTTGCTCATGCCCGGTCCCTGCATCAGCGCGGCCATCGAGGCGATATTGATGATGCGCCCCTTGCTGCGCTCCAGCAGCGGCAAAAAAGCCTTGCAACCCTTGACCACGCCCATCAGGTTGACCGCGATTTGCCAGTCCCAGTCTTCCAGCGACAATTCGGCAAAGAACCCGCCCGAGGCAACCCCGGCGTTGTTGACGATCACGTCGATGCCACCCAACTGCTCGGTGCAGGCCTGGGCCAAAGCGGTGAGCTGGCTGTAGTCGCGGACATCACAGCGCTGGGTAAAGCCCTGCCCGCCCGCTTCGCGAACCCGCTCAAGGGTTTCGCGCAGGCCGCTTTCGTTGACATCGGCCAGCGCCAGGCGCCAGCCCTCACGTGCCCAGCGCAGGGCGATCTCGCGGCCGAGGCCGGACCCGGCGCCGGTGATCATGATGCGGTTTTGCATGGTGGCTGGCCTTGTTCTGACTGGGGGGTGCAACGAGTCTAATGGAGGCCAGGGGGGCTTACAGGGTTCATCAGGGTAGTGAATGGGCGGCCATGACTGGGTGGCTTGCACGCAAATGGAATCTTTCACAAACCCCGAGAGTCCGATTTTACAAGAGGCCAGCAATCCGAGGCCCTTGACCCTCAACCACGCAAGGACTCCGCTATGACCACGATTCTCATCATCATCCTGATCCTGCTGCTGATTGGTGGCTTACCGGTCTTCCCGCACTCGCGTAGCTGGGGCTACGGCCCGTCCGGCATCGTCGGGGTGGTATTGGTGATTCTGCTGGTGTTGTTGTTGCTCGGCATGATATGACCCAGTGCCTGGGGCGGCATGGCGCTCCAGTTGCCGCTCCAGGCACTGCATGGCTTCGGCCAGCGCCTGCACTGCAAGGCGTAACGCTGGCAGGTCCAAGGGTTGTGCCCGGCACATGTGCTCAACCCGCTCGCACAATGTGACCAAGGCATCGGCCCGTACAATGCGTGCAGCGCCCTTCACCCGATGGGCCAGGGCTTCCAGTGCCTCCGGCGATTCACCTTGGCGCCTGATTCTCAGCAAGTCCTCCCGGTTGCTGGTACGCAAATCCCCCAGCAAGGCTTTCAACGCAGCCTGGTCCTTGCCCACCAGTTGCCACAGGTGCTCCAGGTCCATTGGCGCAATCACCCGCTCAGGTGCCCTTGGCCTTGCCGTGCAATCGGCCAAGGCGTGCATCAGGCTGTTCAGGTCCAAGGGTTTGAACAGGCAATCGTCCATCCCCGCCAGTTGGCAGAGCTTGCGCTCGCTCTCCTGGGCATTGGCCGTCAGCCCGATCATGCGGCATGGGGGGCGTTGACTGCGCCGCTCATGTTCGCGAA
>JAAIGF010225923.1_pt1 | contig 66721 bp, 58 predicted proteins | sample 6487441 | NCBI WGS metagenome assembly JAAIGF01 (sample SAMN13974129, study PRJNA590717) | phyllosphere metagenome | biome: pepper field; feature: multiple bacterial spot infested pepper fields; material: pepper leaves; isolation source: leaves from pepper fields | host: Capsicum annuum ...
TCCGTAACGGCGTAGCAGCTCTTCGGCCCGTTCTGTCGTAATGTGATTTTTGACGGCGATATCGATTACCCAAGCCTTTCTAGCTTGTTCGTCTGCGGGAAACTCCTTGCCGCCGCCTATTGGAAGGTAACGGGTCGATTGGCGTCGGGAGCGTTGCAGCCGTGACAATATGGTGTCTGCGACCTCCTCGGCAAACCCACGGAATGTCGTCCATTTGCCACCGACGAGCGAAATGATCGGAAATGGACGCCCTGCCTCCGGCTCCTTGATTGGCGCAGAGTGATCGCGACTGATCAAGCCAGGCGCCGTTGCATCCGATGCAGGTAGCGGGCGGATACCGCTGTAGCTGTAGACGACCTGGCTGCGATCAAATGTCAGGCCCGGCAGAAGCGTACGTAGGCTCTCAAGAAAATAACTGGTTTCCTCTTCGTCGCAGTACACTGCGTCTGGATTGTCTGCCGGGATGTCGGTAGAACCGACAAGCGCTAAACCCAGATAGTCGTAAACCAGACAAATGCGCCCATCATCTGCCTCAAAATAGATCATGTGACCGTTAAGGCCTTTGACTAGTTCGGGGTGGTTGAGCAAAATGTGAGAGCCCTTGGTGCCACCGATCAGTTTAGACGAACTGCCGAGTGACCCATTGACGCCGTCGATCCAAGGACCCGCAGCGTTTACGACGAGCTTAGGCCTCAAGGTAAAGATGCTACCGTCTGAAAGGCGATAGCTGATTTTGCCCTCCCGGCTTTCCAGAAGTGTCGCAAAATTGGCGGCCAAACTTTTTTCGTTTGCATCCAGACCGTCGCCTACGAGCTCATAGACCAATCGCTCCGGGCGGCTGACCTTGGCATCGTAATAAATCCCACCTGCCACGATTGCGTCCGTGACATGCGGCATTTCCCGACGTGCCTTTCGCTTTAGAACCAGGCGATGGCGAGGCATCATACGGTCGCGAGCCCCAAAGAAATCATAGAGACGGAGACCAATCTTGACGAGAATGGCGCCCCTGCTGCGCGGCGCCGTTTTAGAGCCTAACAATGTTCGAAATGCCGCCCATATCCCCCGTGTCCAGGAAAATATAGGAATGAACGTGGGCAGTGGCTCAACGCAATGCGGCGCATTCTTCAGAAGTAGATTGCGCTCAAGTGTGGACTGAGCGACCAATCCGAATTCACCCGTTTCCAGATATTTCAGCCCGCCATGAATGAGGCGTGAAGGAGCAGCACTCGTTCCCGAACCGAAATCCGCTTTATCGACAATGGCGCAATTTACACCTTGAACGCACAAGTCACGGAAAAGACCGGCGCCGTTGATGCCAGCACCGATGATCAGGACGTCGATATCCGTTTCATGGAAGCTATCGAAGCGCGCTTTTAGATTGTGTATCATTATCTATCGTCCTGAATGTTATGTCAGTGCGCCGGACCCTGCGTCAATGCAGCAATCTTCGTCCATAAGGGAGCCATCGTCTCTGCAATTTCGCAAAATAGCCGATAGCGTTTCTCCATGTCGGCACTGCGTTCGGAATTCGGTCGGTAGGTTTTCGCAATACTTGTAATATCGCGTGGGTCGCTCTGTGGATTCGTATAAAGGCTGACACCGGATCCGGCGCAAAGTGCTGCGCCCCAGGCTGCCGCTTCATCAGTCTGGGTCACTGTGACCGGCATATTGAGAACATCGGCAAACATCTGAGCAACCGTCGGATTGCGGGAGACGCCGCCTGAGAGGCTCGCCCTGTCAAAAGCAAAGCCGTCACGCAGCGCGTCCACATGGATGCGGTGGTTGAACGCGATGCCCTCCAGAACCGCACGAAGCATATCACCTCGATCATGCCAGCCACCCAAACCGAAGAAGCTTGCACTTGCCGAAGCACCATAGGGCGAGCCGAACAGAAAGGGGTGAAACAGCACGGTCGATGGTCGTGCCATCGCCGCCTCCATCTCCGGTCCCAGATGCGCATGGATCGATTTACCAGCACTATCGCTTAGGGACTGCTCCGCGCTGCACAACCGCTCCAGAAACCATTCGTAATTAGCCGAAGAGGCAGGCGAAATTGACATGTTGTTCCAACTGCCGCGTGCAATGCCGTTGCGACAAAACCAGCGCCTGTCGACGCGTGGTTTCGAAGAGAGCGTCTCGTTGATCGAGTACGTGCCCGCGATCAACGCCACTGTTCCCTCTTCATATCGCCCTGCACCCAGTGCCGATGCCATTACGTCATGCAGACCGGCAACGACCGCCGTGTTGACCGCCAGTCCCGTAAGCTGCGCGGCATCCTGCGTAACGTGGCCGATTATCTGATCTGACCTACACATGGGCGGAAGCGCATGGGCGATCTCTCCGAGGTTGTATAGAAGAAGTGCTTCAATGCTGTACTCTTGCGTAGACACATCGGTAAAGGACGTGCTCGCTTCCGTTCGGTCCGTACCCATCACTCCCGACAAACAGAAAGTCAGCCAATCCTTGCAACTCATGACGTGGCCGATTTGAGCAAAACGCTCCGGCTCATGATCGCGGATGAAGGCGAGCAACGCAGAGGGTGCCGAAACATGCGGCACCTGCCCTGTCAGCGCGAGTGACTGCTCGGATACGCCAGCCAGATCCCAGTCATCAACAACCGATCCCGCGCGACTGTCGAGTGAGAGAATGGCTTTGCCAAGTGGCCGTTTTTCGCGGTCGCACAGATAAATCCCGTCACCGTGCGCGGTCGCGGCAACGGCCTTGATATCATTTGCCGGTCGGCCACTGAGGGCGACGGCCTCACGGATCGCATCAGCCGTTGCGCTCCATAGCTCATCCATATCGCGCTCGACGTAATGGGCCTTCGGAATGAACTGTGTTACCCGTCGACGCGCCACGGACAATTGCGTGCCATCCGCGTCGAAAATAACGGCTTTGGTGACGGTCAGACCGCTGTCGATCCCAAGCAAACTCGGCATGGATGTTTCGAAACCCCATATAGCGTCAGCGGCATTGCTGCGCAGTCACGATCCGGTGGTCACCGTGCTGTTCCCTTCGCGACGATGACTTCAATATTCTTGGCCCGCATCCGGTCGACCTGATCTACGGGAAGTTTGTCGTCAACGATAACGACATCGAATTCTTCCAGCGACGCGAAACTGTGAAGTGCGCGCTTCTCGAATTTAGTGTGGTCGGCAAGAAGTATGCGTCTAACCGAACAGTCGAACATCGCTCGCTTGGTATCGATCGTCTCCGGCGATTGGTGCAGCACCACGCCGTCGCTAATCGCAGACATGGAGATGAAAGCAATATCCGCTCTCAATGCCTTGATTTCGGTAATCGTCATCCGCCCCATGAATGCGTTGCACCAGTTGTAATATTGTCCACCTAGCGCAAGTAGCGTCACATCGGGTGTGCCCGTCAACGCATTCATCAGCGTCAAGGAATTGGTGATAGCCGTAACGGGCGCCTTGGAAGAAAGATGTGGCGCCATCTGTAACACCGTGGTGGAATCGTCGAAGAAAATTGCCTGGCCTGGTTCTACGAACTGCATCGCCGCAGCCGCGATTAGCTTTTTCTCCGCCGCCTGACGATTGGAGCGATAAACATCGCTGGACTCGATCAGATTGGTGGCGGCAGCGGTAACGATACCACGGGTCTTGCGAAACAGGCCGCGACTCACAAGGTCATCTACGTCGCGATGGGCCGTCATCAGGCTGATGCTGAAGCGGTCGGTGAGATCTTCGATCCGCATCGATCCTTCATTCATCACGGCTTCCGCAATCATGCGTCGGCGTGCGACTTGACGTGTTTGACGACTATCACTTGTCAACTGCTCCAGTAGGTCTTCAGCTTGGTCTATCTTCTCTTTCACGGATCATCCCTGTCGCTGAGTTTATTGCCTCAGCTTCGTACATTGATTGCCCGACGGAGGCAAAGACGAGAGAGCGAGACAGACGCTTTTAACCCGAGAACCCGTTGGCGACACCACGGTCCCGCTACTGGCGGCACCGTGGTTTTCCAGGTGGAGCGCTCTTAAAATGAGGCGCCCATACTCTTATCATTCAGACAGGACGAACGGCGCTGTATACTTGTCGACATTGTCTTTGGTGATCAGCAGGCAATCAAAAAGCTGCTTTTCACTATCGACACCGGTCTTGCCGGTCTTGATCACGCTGTCGGCCTGCTTCACCGCCTGTTCAGAGAAAACGGCGACCGGCTGGAGAACAGTATATTGAAGTTCACCCGCCTTGATCGCGGCAACCGCATCCGGCGAACCATCGAAGCCGCCAACCTTGACGTCCTTAAGCTTGCCGGCTTCCTTCAACGCAGCAATCGCACCGAGCGCCATTTCATCATTACCGGAGATAACGCCAATGATATCGGGATTGGCCTGCAGTAGCGACTGCATCTTGTTATGGCCCTGCGTACGATCCCAGTTGGCAACTTCGCGGCCAACTTTTTGCAGATCCGGATACTGGGTCAGCACGGTCTCATAACCGTTGGAGCGGGTTGCCGCGTTGTTATCGGAGGGTGAGCCGAACAATTCGACATATTTACCCTTGTCACCAACGGCTTCGACCCACTGCTGCGCACCGATGGCGGCACCCTGCGCATTGTTGGAAACGAGCTGCGCCTTCGCGAGCCCCTCCTGATTGATTTCGGCATTAACTAGAATGACAGGAATACCAGCTGCAACAGCCTTCTTCACGGCACCGACTGATCCATCCGCATTAGCCGGATCGAGGATGATCGCAACGGACTTGTTGGTGATGGCGGTGTCGATAAGGTTGCTTTCGGTATTGGTATCGCCCTTGTGAGCGCCGACGGTGGCCGTATAGCCGAGCTTTTCAGCTGCTGCCTTAGCAACATTGCCTTCGGTCAGCCAGTAGGGGTTGGACGGATCGTTGACGATGATCGTCATCATTCCCGCCGCCCAGGCGGAACTGAACAACATAGGTGCGACAGCTGCCGCTGCTAGAAGAACGCGCATGCCCTTTTTAAACATTATCTCTCTCCCATTGAGTGACTAGGTTTTGCCGGTTTTCCGGCGGTGCTTTCCGCAATCGGCCTCTGCGCGAATGGAGCCTGCCGTCGTGGAGAAGTTCGCTTGGCCGCCGATCAGGATGCCCGCGTGCGGCGACCATATTGAATGCTGTTCATCAGGACTGCGAGGACGATGACCGCGCCTGTAAATACGGTCTGCCAGTAGGCGGACACACCTATGATAACGAGACCGTCCGACAGAAAGCCAATCACGAAGGCACCGAGCATGGTGCCACGGATCGTACCGCGACCGCCTGTTAGCGCCGCGCCCCCGATGACGACAGCAGCGATGGCCGTCAACTCATAGGTGGTGCCAGCAGTCGGGCCCGCAGATGTCAACTGCGAAGACAGTACAAGGCCAGCAATCGACGCGCAGATACCTGACAAAACGTAGACCAGCACCTTGACGCGCATGACCGGCACACCGGAAAGTTCCGCAGCCCGTTCGTTACCGCCCGAAGCATAAAGCCAGCGTCCAAAGGCAGTACGGCTGAGCACGATGCCGCAAATAATTGCCAACACGGCAAGCACGATGACGCCGATTGGCACCCCCGCCAGCCGATTGAAGCCAAGCCAATCAAAGCCGGTATTTCCGAGTTCAGGACGACCGCCAAGGTTGTTGTATGTCAGGCCGTTGGTCATCAAGAGAGCGATCCCGCGAGCGACATAAAGCACTCCCAGCGATGCCACGAAGGCGGGCACCTTGAAATACGCAATCAGGACGCCATTCACCGCACCGATCAGCGCGCCAACCGTGCATGTAACGATTACGACCGCCCAGACGGGCAGATAAAGGATGACGCCAAGCTGCGATAAGGTAACACCTTGCATCAGAAATCCGGCGATGCATCCTGCCAGACCAAGTGTCGAGCCGACCGAAAGGTCGATGCCGCCATTGAGAATGACCAACAGCATACCGATGGCAAGAATACCGAAGATCGCCACGTGCGAAGCCATGGTCAGGAAGTTGCTGACCGAGAAATAATAGGGCGACAGGAAGGAGAAAACAGCAATGATGACGATCAGCGCGAAGAATGCGCGTCCTTCCAGCAGGAGCCTCACGACATTGATCTTGCGCTTCTGCCCGCTTGTGCCTGACGTGTTATCGGTGGCATTCGTGACTGACATAATCAGCTCTCCATATTCCGGGCTAGTGCACGACCAAAGCTTCGCCTGAGGCGGCCATGATCTTTTCCTTGGTGACGGCGGAGTCGAACTCGGCTGAAATTTTGCCACGGCGCATCACGACTATGCGATGCGCTATGCTCAGGCACTCGTTGACTTCAGAGGTCGAATAGACGACGGCCAGCCCCTGTTTGGCGCGTTCCGCGAGAAGTTTGAAAACTTCCGCCTTTGCGCCGATATCGATCCCGCGGCTTGGCTCATCCAGCAGGATGACCTTCGGATCAGTGGCAAGCATCTTACCGATGACGACCTTTTGCTGATTACCGCCGGACAGCGAGCCAATCGGCGCTTCACCGCCATCGGTTTTCACGTGGACCTGACGGATGGATTTCTCAACGAGACTATTTTCACGTCGATTGGATGTGAACAGGCCTTTGGTGAAGGCGCCGATGCTGGCAAGCGACAGATTCGAGCCGACTGACATGGTTTGGACGAGACCATCCCGCTGGCGATCTTCCGGCACCAACACAAGCCCCTGCGCAATGCGCCCTGCGATGCTGAGCGAGCCGACGTCCTGTCCTTCAAGCAGAACTCGGCCATCGCTCGCGGCCAATCGCCCCGCGACACATTCGAGTAACTCCGTACGTCCAGCCCCCATCAGCCCGTAAATGCAGACGATTTCACCCGCACGGACATTCAGGGACAGTCGATCAACCGCCGAGTATGCCGCCCCCGCCGGACCAGGAACAGACAGGTTCTCTATCGATAGCGCCACTTCGCCAAACTGCGTATCGGGTGGGCTGCCTAAATCGAAATTCTCGCCAACCATGTTGCGGACGATCCATTCCAGATCGATTTCCTCACGCTTGGCATAGGCCGTCATCCTTCCGTCCCGCAGCACCACAGCATGGTCTGTGATTTGCAACGCCTCTTCCAGATGGTGTGAAATGTAAACAATCGACACACCACGTGCGGTCAGATCGTGAATAACCTTGAACAACACTTCTACTTCAGTCGCGCTCAACGCCGATGTCGGTTCATCCATGATGAGGATACGCGAATTGACCGAAAGGGCGCGCGCGATCTCAACGATCTGCTGTTGGCCAAGACGTAGGTCTTCGACCAATGTCAGAGGATCGATATCCTCCTCCAACTCCTCCATCAAAAGGCGGGTTTGGCGCTCTTCTTCAGCGAAATCGACCGAGCCACCCTTAATGATCTCCCGGCCCATGAAAATATTGTCGCGCACACTGAGATTTGGCGAGAGGCTCAGTTCCTGGTGAATGATAGAGATGCCGCAATCGCGCGCATGGGTGGCCGAGTTAAAGCTGATCGGCGCGCCATCAAGGATAATTTCACCAGAGGTCGGACGGACCACGCCCGAGAGAATTTTCATCAATGTCGACTTGCCAGCACCATTTTCACCAAACAGTGTCGTGACTTGCCCACGATGTATATCGAAGTTAACACCGAGCAACGCCTTCACGCTGCCATAGGACTTCGCAACGTCGCGGGCAGCGAGAACAATCTCGCCGTGATCGATCTGGTTTGGGCTCAGGCCAGGCGCGGTCATTTCACCTCAACCTTCACCGGCGTAACCAGCCAGTTCTTTGGGTTGATGAGCTTAAAAACGCCAACGACGGTCGCAGATTTTCCTTCCAGCGTGTCGACGTCCACGCCACCTAAAACAGCTTTTTTCATTTCGTTGTTGATGGCCGAACCGGCATCCTGATACTGGATCTGGTTGGTGAACTGACCGAATTCGATTGTGCCAGTCGCATCACGCAGCTCGGTGCCGTTGATCGCCGGCCCTGTCTGGACGCGTACCACCGTCTCAGGCGGCAGCCCTTCGATTTTCATTTCATTGGCGTTTGCCTTTCGGGTGGAGAACGTGCCAGTCAATATTACAGGGATGACCGGCCCGGTGCTGGTGGCAATACCGTATTTCTCACCTGCCGCCTTCTTGTCTGCTGCAATTGCAGTAGCAACCTCGCCTGCCGCAACAGCGCGCTTCTCAACATCCGCCTGGATTTTCGGAAACTGCTCTGCGCCATAGGTTTCCGGCGAGAAAGCCTGCTTGCGTACATCGTGCTCTGAGCCGATGGCAACGACCTTCGTATCGAGCGCGATAGCCCCAACAACAGCAACGACAAGCGCTACACCCAAGACAAGCTTGAAACTTCCGTTTGCTGGTTTGCGGGCTTGGTAAGCGGGCTGTGTGCTCATGTCGCTACGGCCTTCGGTTATCTATTGGTGTTTTGGGGTGATAAGCGTCGGGCACCGGACAGCCATCGCTGCCCATCAAAGGACGACACTTCTGCGCCCGCCAAGGAACACGTTTTTACGCGTTTGTGGATAATCCGCATTGCGACCTCCTCCTAACAAGACAGGCGCTTGTCTCCTCCAATCGCCTGCCATTGCACCCTCCATCCAGCATGCAAGCCACGATAGAAGTATGTTATTTATTGCGGAAATCTTGTTATAAGTTTTTTCGCATGTCAACGGCTACTTATTCAGAATTTAGTCGGATCGCCTAACTGTGATGCACCGATTTGCATCAATGAGCTGACGGAAGGCGCAATCAACGGAAGCGAGTGGCCACAATCTTTAGCATTATAAGTAATTGAAAAATAAGTGAAACATCTTACTTCTTATGACAAATTTCGCCCTGATATTTGCCAAAGTTTTTTGGCGCATAAAAACGACATACGGTTTGATACAGTTTATAGGGATGAAAAATTTTTCAGCCCGAGAAAAATATTGCTAGATATATGATATCTTTATGTTACATTTCACTCCGCGCTGAAAAGCACTGCCTCGCGAACATCTCTCGCAAAGCTTTCCGTACGTGTTTGTTATACTTTTTTGAAAGGCATGCGGGAGGCAAGCCTACTGCACCTGGGAGGAGCACAAAGATGAGAATTAGACGGGTAGTCTTCTCAAAGGAACTCTCGCTGGCGAGCTAGTCTGGAATGACTAAAAACATCATAATAGGTATCGATTCAGGGACCTCCGTTATCAAGGCAGTGGCGTTTGATCTTGGAGGCCAGCAGCTTGCTGTAGCATCTGTGCGCAATAAATATGCGACCGGCGATGACGGCTCGGCAACGCAGCCGCTTTTGCAGACCTGGTTGGATTGCGCGACCGCACTTCGCGAACTCGGGGAAAAAGTGCCAAACCTTCCCACCCGTACATCCGCAATTGCCGTGACTGGCCAAGGCGATGGTACGTGGCTTGTTGGACCAGACAATCGACCCTCTTCTGATGCGTGGCTGTGGCTCGACGCCCGTGCTGCGCCGACCGTTATTTCGCTTGCATCAAAAGAGCTGAACAGAGCTCGCTTCGAGGCGACAGGGACGGGCCTGAACACCTGCCAGCAGGGCGCTCAACTTGCCCACATGGACCGATTGCTACCCGATCTTCTCGACCATTCTGAAGTCGCTCTGCATTGCAAGGATTGGCTTTACCTGAACATGACGGGTGTCCGCGCGACCGATCCATCCGAAGCGAGCTTCACCTTTGGCAATTTTCGGACACGTCAATATGACAGTACCGTTATCGAGGCGCTTGGCCTTTCCCATCGTCGCAGTCTTCTTCCAGACATCATCGAGGGAACGGAAATCACGCATCCGCTGACCACCGATGCCGCTGCAGCTTGCGGTCTGCTCTCTGGCACGCCCGTTTGCCTCGGCTATGTGGACATGGTGATGACGGCGCTGGGGGCAGGAGTGCGAAGCGCCGGGCGGAATGCCGCGTGCTCAACGATAGGGTCAACAGGCGTCCATATGCGCGCCAAATCCGTTGTAGATGTCCATCTCAATCTCGAAGGTACGGGCTACGTAATCGCCCTTCCGATGCCGGGTATCGTCACACAGGTCCAGACGAATATGGGATCGACGATCAATATCGATTGGATCCTCAACATTGCAGCTTCACTGATGGCGGATGCCGGCAAAATCGTCTCGCACGCCGAGCTTATTGCCCGCATCGATGGCTGGCTCGCCGAGAGCAAACCCGGATCGGTTCTCTACCATCCATACATTTCCGAGGCGGGAGAACGCGGCCCATTCGTCAACGCCAATGCGCGTGCAGGATTTACCGGACTTTCAACGCGTCACGGTTTTCCAGATCTCATCCGCGGTGTCGTCGAAGGTCTGGGCCTTGCCACACGAGACTGCTACTCGGCAATGGGGACGATGCCAGAGGAATTGCGTGTGACCGGGGGCGCGACACGATCGAATGCCTTGCGCCGGTCTCTCTCCGGCGCGGTGAATGCGCCCATCCGTCGATCGTTACGTGAAGAGACCGGAGCGGCGGGCGCGGCGATGATGGCAGCTGTTGCCATCGGCGCGTACCAGAGCATGGACGATTGCATTGGCGACTGGGTAACACCGTATCTTGGCGATATGGAGAGCCCGGATGCGGCTGAGACCAGTCGTTTCGAGGGCCTCTATGCCGCTTACGCCGACATCCGTAAAGCTATCGCACCGGCCTGGGATAAGCTTGCCGCCGTCACGAAGGTCCCATCCGGCCTATGACCATATCGCGATGCACTAGTCATCGAAGGAGCATTCCATGAGCGAACCAGAAATTCTCGATCTTTTCGTCATTGGCGGCGGCATCAATGGTGTTGGAATTGCGCGAGATGCGGCCGGTCGTGGTCTGAAAGTCGCACTTTGCGAAAAGGACGATCTGGCTGAGGGCACCTCCTCTCGTTCAGGCAAGCTTGTCCATGGCGGCCTGCGCTATCTGGAATATTACGAATTTCGCCTCGTGCGCGAAGCGTTGATCGAGCGTGAAGTTCTGCTAAACGCTGCGCCGCATATCATCTGGCCTCTGCGTTTCGTTCTGCCGCATAGCCCCGAGGACCGCCCTGCATGGCTAGTGCGGCTAGGGCTGTTCCTTTATGACCATCTAGGCGGGCGCAAGAAATTGCCGGGGACCCGCACCCTGAACCTGTTGCGAGATCCAGAAGGTGCGCCAATCCTCGATCAATATCCGCGCGGGTTCGAGTATTCCGACTGCTGGGTCGATGATGCACGTCTCGTCGTCCTCAATGCCGTCAGCGCGGCGCAAAAGGGCGCGATCATTCTGACCCGTACCCCGGCAGTCTCAGTGCGCCGCGATAATGGCGTCTGGACGATTGTCGTCAGAAACAGCGTCACGAAAGAGGAGCGCACATTCCGTGCAAAATGCGTCGTCAACTGCGCTGGTCCATGGGTGACGGATGTAATCAATCGCGTGGCCGGATCGAATTCAAGCCGCAATGTGCGTCTGGTCAAGGGTAGCCATATCATCGTGCCCAAATTCTGGGCCGGTGCAAACGCCTATCTCGTGCAGAACCACGACAAGCGCGTCATATTCATCAACCCCTATGAAGGCGATAAGGCACTAATCGGCACCACCGATATAGCCTATGAAGGCCGGGCAGAAGATGTCGCAGCCGACGAAGGTGAGATCGATTATTTACTGAAGGCGGTCAACCGCTACTTCAAGGAGAAGCTGCGTCGTCAGGACGTACTGCATTCCTTCTCCGGCGTGCGGCCACTTTTCGATGACGGAAAGGGCAATCCTTCCGCCGTCACGCGCGACTATGTATTCGATCTCGATGAAACCGGCGGCGCGCCGCTGCTGAACGTCTTCGGCGGCAAAATAACCACGTTCCGGGAGCTTGCCGAACGCGGCATGCAGCGCCTGAAGACTGTGTTCCCGACCATGGGCGCCGATTGGACTGAAAAAGTCCCTCTCCCTGGTGGTGATATGCCGAATGCCGATTACGAGACTTTTGCCGATAGCCTGCGTGATAGATACCCATGGATGCCGCGTGCATTGGTGCATCATTACGGTCGCCTTTATGGCACCCTCACGCACAAGGTAATTGGCGATGCAAAGGGAGTTGAAGGGCTCGGCCAGCATTTTGGCGGTCAATTTTACGAGGCGGAAGCTCGTTATCTTGTCAATAAGGAGTGGGCTCAACAAGCCGATGACATTCTCTACCGCCGCACAAAACATTACCTGCACTTGACGGAAGCTGAACGTGCCGCTTTCCGCGTATGGTTTGCTGCCGCTCATCCCGTGGCTGCGTGAAGGGAGATCGAGATGCCTCTGACGCTTTCCCTCAACACCAATCCTCTGGTCAACCGCTTCGCCGATCCAGACGACCTGATCAACACCGTGGCTAGAGACCTGAAAATCCGCGACCTACAGCTGACTCATGAATTCATCAACCCAAGCTGGCCCGCGCCGGTTATTCGACGGCTAACGCGTCAGATGGCTGGTGCGCTCAACAGGACTGGTGTTCGCGTTACCTCCGGCATGACGGGCCCTTATGGCCGCCTCAACCACTTCGGCCATCCCGATGCCGATGTCCGGCGCTATTACGTTGACTGGTTCAAGACATTCGCCGATATCACCGCCGATCTCGGCGGCACATCCGTCGGCACACAATTCGCAATCTTCACCTATAAGGACTTCGACGATCCAATCCGCCGTGAGGAGTTGATCAGCATCGCCATCGACTGTTGGGCAGACGTGGCCGAACACGCCCGCTCCGCTGGCCTTTCCTATGTATTCTGGGAGCCGATGAGCATTGGTCGCGAGTTTGGGGAAACGATTGAGGCCAGTATGGCTCTGCAAACGCGGCTGACAGAGGCGAAAATGGCGGTGCCGATGTGGATGATGGCAGATATCGACCATGGCGACGTCACGTCTGTCAATCCTGACGACTTCGACCCTTACGCCTGGGCGCGCGCCGTGCCGAAGATTTCACCGATCATCCACATCAAGCAAAGCCTGATGGACAAGGGCGGACATCGCCCCTTCACGGCCGAATTTAACGCCAAGGGTCGTATCCATCCCGAACCTCTACTTGCAGCCTTTACCGAAGGTGGTGCCAAAGACAACGAAATCTGTCTCGAACTCTCCTTTAAAGAGCGGGAACCGAATGATCGACACGTTATATCCCAGATTGCTGAGAGTATCGCATTCTGGTCTCCTCACATCGATAGCGGTGTTGCGGACTTGAACATTTGAGACCGAAGATTTGCAAAGACCGCTGCATGAAGGGCAGCTATCGCGGTTTACAGGTTGAAAGGAAGCATCATGACAGATGCCGATGATACGCTTGCTGTACGCGCGGCGTGGCTTCATTACGCCGGTGGACTGACCCAGTCTGAGGTCGCGCGTCGTCTGGGCGTTCCTTCTGTGAAGGCGCATCGTTTGATTGCAAAAGCCGTTGCCGAGGGCGTGGTGAAGGTGACGATCGATGGCGATATCGCAGAATGCGTCGAACTCGAAATGCAGCTTAGCGAGCGCTTTGGCTTGCAGCATTGCGAAGTTGCCCCGGATCTCGGGGAAGACGGCTTGCCCTTGAGAGCGCTTAGCCATGCGGGTGCCAATTATCTGAAGCGGGAAATAGAACACGGCGACCATAAGGTAATCGGCCTCGGCCACGGACGCACACTGTCGGCTGCCGTTCAATATATGCCGCGGGTCAACACCGAAAATTTACGCTTTGTTTCGCTGCTTGGCGGGCTGACGCGCAATTACGGAGCTAACCCTTACGATGTGATGCATCGCATAGCGGAAAAAACCGGCAGCCAAGCCTACGTTATGCCAGTGCCGTTCTTTGCCAATACGAGTGAGGACCGCAAGGTGCTGCTCGCTCAACGCGCCGTTACTGAAGTCTTTGAACTTGCCAACAAGGCCGACCTGAAATTCGTCGGCATCGGCAACGTAGATGCGGATGCGCAGCTTGTTTCCTCCAGTATGGTGGAACCCGAGGAGATCGCCCAGATCGCACAATCCGGCGGAGTGGGAGAAATTCTAGGACATTTCTTCGATGCGAATGGAAATATTCTCGACACAGAGCTCAGTGCCCGCATGCTGTCGGCATCTTTCCCCAAAACCAAGAATGAGCGCCTTGTCGCGTTGGCAGGCGGTGCGAACAAGGTGTCCGCGATAAGGGCGATCCTCAATAGCCATCGTCTATTCGGATTGATCACAGACGAGCGAACCGCAAAGGCATTGCTCGCTGGCTAGAGTCACCCAGCGCGTTAAGCCTCGCTACCCTATTATTGGAAGGTCAACGACATGACATCATCACCTCGCTTCTGGATCGGCACCAGCTGGAAGATGAACAAGACCTTGGCAGAGGCTATGCATTTCGCCTCGGCGCTCAAGGCCACGGACAAAGACGCAGACGCGCGTATCCAGCGTTTTATCATTCCGCCATTCACTGCCGCGCGTGAGGTGAAGGCCGCACTTGAGGGGACCTCCGTAAAAGTCGGCGCGCAAAACATGCATTGGGCTGATCAAGGCGCCTGGACTGGCGAAGTCTCCCCTCTGATGCTGAAAGATTGCAATCTCGATATTGTAGAACTCGGCCATTCCGAACGGAGAGAGCATTTTGGCGAAACTGACGAGACGGTCGGACTGAAGACGGAGGCCGCCATTCGCCACGGCCTCATCCCGTTGATCTGTATCGGTGAAACACTGGCTGATCGTGACAGCGGAAAGGCTGCGGATGTCTTGGCAAAGGAAGTTCGCGGCGCGCTTTCCAAGCTTTCTGCCACCCAGAAAAATGCAGAGATTCTACTCGCATACGAACCCGTCTGGGCAATCGGCGTAAACGGGATTCCTGCAACGGCAGACTACGCTGATGCCCGCCAAGCCGAAATCATTGCGGTGGCGGAAGAAGTCCTCGGTCGCCGTATTCCTTGCCTCTACGGCGGATCTGTCAATCCGAAGAATTGCGAGGAACTTATCTCGAGCCCACACATAGACGGGCTCTTTATCGGTCGTTCGGCTTGGAATGTTGAAGGTTACCTCGACATTCTCGCCAAATGTGCTGCCAGAATAGACGCAAAATGTGAAGGAGAAAAAGCATGAAATTGGCAATCGCAGGAGACAGCGCTGGCGAGGAATTGGCCAAAGTTCTAGCCGGCCATCTGAAGGATCGCTTCGAGGTTTCCGAGGTTTCACGTACAAGTGATGGCCCCGACCCTTTCTACGCCAGTCTTGCAGACCGTGTTGCATCTGGGGTCATTGCAGGCACTTACGACAAGGCAATTCTTGTCTGTGGAACAGGTATTGGCGTCAGCATCGCTGCCAACAAGGTTCCAGGCATCCGAGCGGCTCTCACACATGATACGTACTCTGCAGAGCGTGCTGCTCTATCGAATAACGCGCAAATCATCACCATGGGCGCTCGCGTTATCGGACCTGAATTAGCAAAAGCAGTGGCCGACGCTTTTCTGGCGCAAACGTTCGACGAAAACGGTCGGTCGGCTGGAAATGTCAACGCTATCAATGACATGGACGCAAAGTACAATCAACGTTGATGTAATTTAGATAGAGCGATCACCCTTTCTCTGATCGTTCTATCTGCCCATCTAGGGCATCAGTCTACACATGCCAGAAATATTTGATGCAGTCGCGGAAGCCAATGCGCCTTCTGCCTGATCGGCAAAGCTTGCTTCAGTCTTCGATAAACTCCTCTTTTAGCGCCTCTCATATGAAAGCTTCCAAGCTAAATTTACTCGCTTGACAAATGTCGCCCATAAACTGAATATTGTAAAAATCGGCAAACGGGGTGGAGATTGTTTGCTGTGACAGCGGGGTGCCTTCAGGCAGACTGCTGACAGATGGGAGGAGTGCAGCGTGGACTATCTTCTCGATGTCGAGGGGCTGAAGAAGTCGTTCGGCGGCGTGGCGGCGCTGAAGGATGGCCGGTTCCGTTTGGTTGCGGGCTCAGTGCATGCACTGTGCGGCGGCAATGGTGCGGGAAAATCAACGTTCCTCAAAATTCTCATGGGCATCTACAAGCGTGATGCAGGCTCGATCCGCCGCAACGGCGTGGAGGTCGATTTCTCCAATCCGGGCGATGCACTGGCATCCGGTATCGCCATTATTGAACAGGAACTAAGCCCTGTTCCGCACATGACTGTTGCAGAAAATATATATCTTGGTCGAGAGCCTTCTGGTCGATTTGGCGGGATCGACTTCAAGACCATGAACAAGAACGCGCAGGTGCTACTGGACCAACTCGAATTCCATATTCGCGCCAATCAATACATGATGAACCTTTCGGTCGCGCAGATGCAGTTGGTCGAGATCGCCAAGGCTCTCAGCCACGATGCCGAAGTCATCTTCATGGATGAACCAACGTCCGCAATTGGGGAAAAAGAAGCCCAGCAGCTTTTCAAAACCATCACCCGCCTCAAAGCTGCAGGAAAAGGCATCGTTTACGTTTCTCACAGACTGTCGGAAATCTTTCAGATTGCCGATGCCTACACGGTTTTCCGAGACGGCGCTTACATCGGCAGCGGAGACCTCGACCAGATCGACCGCCAAAGCCTGATCCGAATGATCGTAGGTCGAGACCTTGGGGAAGAATACATTAAGACAAATGTGCCGACGAACGAAACCGGCTTCGAAGTGTCCGGCTTGACTGCCTCCGGCAAGATAGACGACGTCTCCTTCTCGGCAAATAAGGGCGAGATTTTCGGCATTTACGGGTTGATGGGCTCCGGGCGAACTGAAATTTTCAACTGCCTGTTCGGTCTCGACAAGTCCGACACGGGTACCATCAAACTCCATGGCCAACCGATCACTGTTACCAAGCCATTGGACGCAATGGAGCATGGCATCGCCTTCGTTACTGAAGACCGCAAGGTAACGGGCTTGAACTTGGATGATAGCGTGCGCGGCAATATAGCAATGGCTAGCTTGCCCGAGATGAGCCCAAATCTGATCATGCGCAGACGCGCGGAGCAGGCAGCAAGCTCGCATATGATTTCGCATTTTGGCATCAAGACCGCGCGTGACACCCTTCCTGTATCAAGCTTGTCGGGTGGCAATCAGCAGAAAGTCGTGCTGGGCAAATGGTTTTTGCGGAACCCTAAAATTCTCCTGCTCGATGAACCGACACGCGGGGTCGATGTGGGCGCCAAACGCGAGATTTACCGCATTATCTGCGATTTTGCCGCATCCGGCGGCACAGTTGTGATGATTTCATCTGAAATCGATGAGGTGCTCGGGATGGCGGATCGAATCCTGGTCATGCGGGATGGACGATCTGTTGGCATTTATCCGCGAAGTGAAACCACAGCCGAAACGCTCGTGCATCTGTCGACGTAATGCATTCTCCCGGACTGCCGAGAGGTTGGGTCCGGTACGTTAAGAGGTAATAAAAGTGTCGCTCACCGATAATAAAACGACGACAGGTTGGCTCAACTCGGACAGGCGGCGGCTTATCGTCCAAGAGTATGGCATATTTCTAGCCTTCCTCCTGCTTTCGATCATTCTATCCATTTCGAACGAATACTTCCTGACGTCTGGAAATATTTCGAACATCCTTTTGCAGACATCGATAAATGGCGTGTTGGCGATTGGAATGACCTTCGTGATCCTGACACGGGGCATCGACCTTTCCGTTGGATCTGTCGTAGCTCTTGCAGGCATCGTGAGTGGTAGTCTGGCGACGACTTCTGCAACGGCAGGCGTCTTCGGCGCTCCCTACCCTGCGTATCTTGCCATGGTCGTTGGCATTCTGGTGGGATTGGGCTGCGGGACCATTGTGGGCATCATCGTTTCGCGATTTGCTGTGCCTGCCTTCGTCGCCACACTTGGCATGCTGTCTGCAGCACGCGGTATGACCCTGATTTACGGCGGCGGCAAGCCGGTTCCTGGCCTGACGCCATCATTCCGCTGGATCGGCACCGGAGATGTTTTCGGCATACCGATGCCAGTCGTCATTCTGGCGTTCGTATTTATCGTGTCGTGGTGGGTTTTGAACCGCACACGCTTCGGACGCTATATCTACGCTGTGGGCGGTAATCCGCACGCGGCTAAAACCTCCGGCATCAACGTCACCCGCATTCGCTTCGCCGTCTACACCATTTCGGGCGCACTTGCCGGGCTGGCAGGCATGATGCTCTCTGCCCGCACAGGTTCCGCTCTGCCGCAAGCAGGTGTAGCCTATGAACTCGATGCCATTGCAGCGGTCGTGATCGGCGGCACAAGCCTTTCCGGCGGTGTGGGGCGGGTTACCGGAACTCTGATCGGCGCACTGATCATTGGCGTGATGAACAACGGTCTCGATCTGATGGGCATTCAATCCTACTACCAGCAGGTCATCAAAGGCGCCTTGATCGTCGGCGCCGTAATGCTCGACCAGAAGCGAAACCACGGTCAATGAACCAGACAATTCGGATGGCAGAACGTCACCCGTAATAAAACCGCACGCCATAATGGCGGCCGGATCTCTATGGAGGAGAACGAGATGAAGAAACTGCTGCTTACCTTGATAGCGAGTGCCGCGATACTTTCTGCCCCTGCCATGGCTCAGGACAAGAAGCTGAAGATTGGCGCAACTACCTACGGCCTCAACGCCGAGTTCATGCAGCTATGGTCCGCCGCGCTGAAACAGCACCCCGCCGTAAAGAGCGGCGAAGTCGAGCTCACAGTGTTCGACGGACGCTATGACGCGTTAGTGCAGCAGGAACAATTCAACACGATGATCACGCAGAAGTTCGACGCGATCATTTTCGTGCCGATGGACGTGGAAGCCGGTGCCGCCGCGGTGCACGCCGCGCATGATGCAGGCATTCCCGTCGTCGGCTCAAATGCTCGCGTAAACTCCGACCTGCTGACCTCCTATGTCGGCTCGAATGACGTGCAGGCTGGCGAAATGGAAGCCAAGGCCGTTCTAGACAAGATGGGTTGCAAGGGCAACCTCGTCATTCTCGAAGGTCCTATCGGTCAGTCCGGACAGATTCAGCGCCTTGAAGGCAACCAGAAGGCTTTGAAGGCCTGCCCTAACGTCAAGGTGCTGGAAACACAGACGGCAAACTGGTCGCGTGCAGAAGCGCAGACGCTAATGGAAAACTGGTTGACATCTCATCCCGGTCAGATCAACGGCGTCATCGGTCAGAACGATGAGATGGCATTGGGCGCAATCGAAGCCATCAAGGCGGCAAAGCTCAATGTTTCCGATTTTGCCATCGCTGGCGTAGATGGCGTGACCGATGCGATCAATGCCGTCAAAGCTGGCCAGATGGCGTCTATTCTGCAAGACGGCAGTGCTCAGGCACAGGGCGCGATGGATATCGCCATCAAGGCTGTAAAACCGGACTACAAGCCGGAATCCGGTATCTGGACGCAATATCCGGATATGAAGTGGAACGACGGCAAGGATAAGACCTATCTCGTTCCGTGGACGGTCGTGACGACCGAGAATGCAGACAAGCTATTGGAATCGCGCAAGTAAAGTCGAATGCCGGGGCGGCGGCGCCGCCCCTCTCTCCCATGACGAAGAGTAGAAAACATGACCGATACAGCTCCACAGATTGACCTCAATTTTCCGCTGACTGGCAAGATCGCACTCGTAACAGGCGGTGCCTCGGGTATTGGCGCGGCGATTGCCGATGCCTTTGCGAAAAAGGGTGCTACCGTTGCGGTTCTGGATATCAATATCGATGTTGCGAAACTGAAGGCTGACTCACTCGGCAATGGTTCCAAGCCATTTGCCTGTGACGTTTCGAATGTCGCCTCAGTCAACACAGCGGTAGCTGATGTACTGACCGCGTTCGGGCACATTGATATCGCAGTGAACTCCGCGGGCGTGGTTTATCTGGCACCGGCAGAAGATATTTCGCTGGATGACTGGGACAAGACGATCAACATCAATCTGAAGGGTAGCTTTCTCGTCACCCAGGCTGTTGGACGCGCTATGATCGCAGCGGGCAAAGGCGGAAAGATCATCAATATGGCTTCGCAGGCCGGCACCGTGGCAATCGAAGAACACGTCGCTTACTGCGCATCGAAATTCGGCGTCATCGGCATGTCGAAAACCTTTGCCGCCGAATGGGGCAAGCAGGGGATTTGCGTCAACACTCTTTCGCCAACCATTGTGCTGACTGAACTCGGCAAGAAAGCCTGGGCTGGAGAAAAGGGTGAGGCCGCGAAAAAGAGAATACCAAACGGGCGGTTTGCCTATCCCGAAGAGGTCGCCGCCGCCGCCGTATTTTTGGCATCTGATGGCGCGAACATGATTAACGGAGCCGATTTGCTGATAGATGGCGGTTACACCATCCTCTGAACGGGCTCGCCTTGGAATTTAAGGAGATATTATGCAGCGATTTATCAATGATCCGGATCAGGTTGTAGAAGACACTGTCAAAGGCTTCGTAAAGGCACATTCGGATATTCTGCGTTTGGCAGATAACCCACGTGTGGTCGTCGCCAAAAGCGCCCCGGTTGCTGGCAAGGTTGGCGTAATCACGGGCGGAGGCTCGGGTCACGAGCCCGGCTTCATGGGATATACCGGTCACAACATGTTGGACGCGGTTGCTATTGGAGAACTTTTCTCCTCTCCCACAGCCAAAAGCTTTCATGATGCGATGAAGGAAGTCGATGGCGGCGCAGGCGTTGTCTGCCTTTACGGCAATTATGCCGGCGACAATATGAACGTAAAAATGGCGATTAAACTCGCCACCAAAGACGGCATTGAGGTTGCCACCGTTGTAGCAAATGACGACGTATGCTCCGCGCCTGCAAACGAGCGTGAAAAGCGCCGCGGCGTAGCTGGCGAGATATTCATGTGGAAGATCGGCAGCGCCAAAGCTTCGGCAGGCGGAAGCCTTGCGGAGGTCAGAGCTGCTGCTCAGAAGGCCATAGATAGTTGCCGATCAATAGGCATCGGCCTTGGTCCCTGCACTCTGCCAGCAGTTGGGCATCCGAATTTTCAAATCGAGCCTGGCACCATGGAAGTCGGAATTGGCCATCACGGGGAACCTGGTGTCCGGGTCGAACCGCTTAAAACGGCTGCCGAAATCGCCAAGGACATGAGCAAGATCGTTCTGGATGACCATAATCTGCCAGCGGGAACTGAGGTTGCCGTCTTGGTATCGGGCCTTGGCGCAACGCCTCTGAATGAGCTCTATATTCTCAACGACACGATTGAATCGGAAGTCACCGGTCGCGGTCTGAGCATCTACAAAACATATGTCGGCAACTATTTCACGTCGTTGGAAATGGTTGGGGCGACGCTGACTGTCTTTGCACTCGATGACGAAATGAAAGCGCTTCTCGACATCGAAGCCAATTGCACCATGAAGCTCTAAGGAACGGCAACCATGCAAACATTCAAGAACGGCTCCGCCGCGCCAATCGTCCTGTCTATTGCCGAACGCATCATTGAAAATCGCGCCTACCTCAGTGAGATCGATGGCAAGATCGGTGATGGCGACCATGGGGTAAACATGGCCAAGGGTTTCAACACGGCCGCGGAACGCTTGAAGGGCGAAGACAAGACGCTAGGTGAAGCCTTCGAAGTCCTCGGCTCCGTGCTGATGTCCGAAATAGGCGGCTCGATGGGCCCGCTTTACGGCGTCATGTTCACGGAGTTTTCTGAAAAGCTCGACGGTTGCCACAATATCGACGCGGCCACGTTCAGCGCCATGCTGCATGCAGGACTGGAAGGCATTCAGTCCATCGGTTCTGCAAAGGTTGGCGACAAGACGCTCATAGATGCGCTGGTGCCAGCCATCGAAGCTTTTGACACCGCTATCGCATCGGGAGAAACGTTTGAGAGCGGACTAGATAAGCTCGTTATCGCGGCTGAAAAGGGTCGGGATTCAACAATTGATCTGGTGGCCAAGATAGGACGTTCCAGCCGCCTTGGCGAACGCTCACTGGGTGTCCTCGACGCTGGCGCAACGTCCTGCGCCATCATCCTAAAGGAACTTTCTACCTCCGCGAAGACTCGCCTTCAGGGATAAATGCAATGCTTTGAGGCCGTTGCAGAACACTGGAATTACGTCCATGGTCGTGCCTGAAAAGGGAGACATCGCGGAGAAATGACGACAAAACTATCGCAACAACGCAGGAATGGAGCGGGTAAGGCAAGTCTGTCGGAAACATTTGACGCGATGCCGTTGCGTTATGGCGATGACCCCTATGTCTGGGCGTGCTGGCTTTATTACGAAGACGGCATGACGCAAGGGGAGATTGCCGATGCGATGGGCATCTCCCGTGCAACGGTGAACAGCTACCTCGCAGAAGCGCGTGAAAGAGGCATCGTCAACATTTCTATAGAGCCCGCGCGTCTCGCCTCACTCACGGTAGCGGAGGAATTGAAGCACCATTTCGGCCTTGTCGATTGCCTCGTGGTGCCGAGCGACGACAGTTTCCGCCCCCTGATAGAGAGACTTGGTGTGGCGGGTGCCCAGGCTCTTCAACGACTGCTGAAATCCGGTGACACACTTGCAGTGTCCTGGGGGCGAACGGTACTTGCAGTCGGTGAGCAAGCGTTTTCACCCGTGCTACAGGACGTCACCGTCGTTCAGGCAACCGGCGGAACGCAGGCAAGTTTTACCTACACGCCGGAGCTTTGTGCATCTTCCATTGCCGAGGCTGTCGGCGGAAAACTGATCAACATCTCCGCACCCGCCATCGTCTCGACCGCCGAGGTTCGCGATATTCTCATGAGCGAGACGTTGATCGAAGGACAATTTCAGACATTAGCGAGGGCAACGAAAGCTCTCTTCGGCATCTCCTCACTACGCCCGAACTCGACCATCCATACCAGCGGTTTTTTTGAGTCCGTTTCCCTCAAGGACTATCTAACGAGAAACGCAGTCGGCGTCGTTGCCGGTCGTTTCATCGATGGGCATGGTCGCCCTATTTCCGGTCCGCTGGATGACCGGACAATTGGCATTTCACTGGAGATGCTGAAGAATATCGATTTGCGCATTGCCGTTGCCGGTGGCTTCGACAAAGTTCCTGCAATCCTCGCCGCTCTTCGCGGTAGCTACGTCAACGTGCTTGTCACCGACGCAGCAACAGCACGCGGAATTCTCAAAGCTGATGGCGCTCCCGACATTGATCAGAAGGTGTCACATCGCGCGAAGACAGACAGTACCCTACTCCCGGCACCCACGAACCAACGGATATACACCAAGAAATTTTTGAACAATCCTGACAGTGCCGTGGAGGAGATGCTGGATGGCATCACCAAGGCACATGCACGCTATCTTCACGCAATTGATAAATCACGGCGCGCCCTCGTCGCCTGCCATGGGCCAAGACCCGGCAAAGTCGGCCTCGTTATTGGCGGTGGCGCGGGCCATGAACCGGGTTTTTACGGCTATGTCGGCAAGGGACTAGCCGATGCAGTTGCAATCGGAAACGTCTTTTCGTCACCCCCACCCGGTCCTATTTTAAGATGCACGGAAGCAGCATCGGGTGGAGAGGGCGTGCTGTTCGTATATGGCAATTATGCGGGTGACGTCATGAATTTCGAAATGGCCGCCGAGATGGCAGAAGCCAAGGGAATTCCGGTACGGACGGTGTTGACAACAGACGATATCGCTTCGTCACCGATAGAGGACCGTGAGGGTCGCCGTGGAGTGGCCGGTAACCTATTCATCTTCAAAATAGCGGGTGCTGCCTGTGACTTGGGTTTTCCCCTCGCGCGCTGCGAGGCAATTACCCGTAAGGCCAATGATCGCACTTACACGGTCGGAGTCGCATTGGAACCCTGCTCGATGCCTCAGACACGTCGCTATAACTTCGGCATAGGGCCTGAAGATATAGAGTTCGGAATGGGCATTCATGGCGAACCCGGTGTCGCCCGCGAGAAAATGAGCACCGCCGATACCATCGTCGACAAGGTCCTCAACCGTATTTTTTCAGAGATGAAGCCTGCGGCGGGAGGCCGAGTTGCTGTCTTGGTCAACTCCTTTGGCAGCACGCCGATGATGGAACTGTACATTCTGTTCAGGCGTGTCGAACAACGGTTGTCTGCAAAAGGCATTATCATTACTGCTAGCTGGGTTGGACACTATTGCACTTCCCTCGACATGGTCGGCGCTTCGATATCGATCTTGGATCTCGATGATGAATTAAGCTCGCTTCTGGCGCACCCGTGCGACAGTCTGCTGTTGAAGGTTACCTAAGTATCTATGATTGGCGACTACGTTCGACCGATCGACGGAGGATATGATGTCTGTGTCTACCGCTCGAGTTCTTACCCATATGTTTAGCGAAATTTCGAAAGCAATCGACGCCGAGAAAGATCGCCTGACGGCTTTGGATGGAGCGATAGGTGACGCCGATCACGGTATCACTATGTCTTTAGGATTTAATGCAGTTACGACCGAACTTTCCAGCACAGACCTGGATACGGTGACGGCCTCAGAAGTGTTTACGATTGCAGCAACCACTTTTCTTAATGCTGTTGGCGCTTCCACTGGCCCGCTTTACGCAAGTGCTTTTCTAAACGTTGCTCAAGTATTTAAAAAACACCGCACTCTATCTATTGCCTGCCAAGTAGAAATGATTGAAGCGATAGCAGTAGGCATTCGGGCACGCGGAAAAGGAGATCTCGGTGACAAGACAATGCTCGACGCATGGATTCCTGCCGCGGAAGCCGCAAAGCAAGCACAACTCCAAGGCGCAGACGCCGCCGACTTATGGACACGCCTGACAGAGGCAGCGGACCGTGGAGCATATGCAACGCGTTCAATGGTTGCCGCGCGAGGAAGAGCGTTGAGGCTTGGGGAAAGAGCGCTAGGTCATATCGATCCAGGGGCAGCCTCAGCGGTAATTATTCTACGAGCGATGATGGAAAGCCTTTCTTGGACCGCTTTCGCTAGTGAATGAACGGTATTGCTTTTACGGCATGGATTCAACAAAGTCTTATACCGACTATGCAAAGGGACGATGTCGTCATCGTCGACAATCTGGGAAGCCACAAGAGAAAGCTCGCACGCAATACAATCCGCAATGCCGCGGCTCATCTCTTCTTCTTACCGCCTTATAAACCGGACCTCAATCCCATTGAAATGGTGTTTGCAAAGCTCAAGACACTCGTCAGAAAGTCTGACGAGCGAACCGCCGAAACACATGGAGGCGTACTGGAAAGCTTCTAAAAGCGTTGAGCCCGCAGGAGTGCCCAAACTATCTCAGACACAGAGTATGGTTGAGTGAAAATCTTACAGATTCTGTGGTTATGGCCGGGTGTTCCGGCCTTCGGAGCGAGCCCGAATGGGCGGCATTGCCGCCGTGGCGGAAAGACCATTCCAGCGTGTGGTTGAAGTGGCTTTGCCTGATGGCGCGATCCGGCGAGTCGATGATGGATTTTAAGGCAACGCCCACATCGGCAAATGTCTTTTCCAGATAGCCCAATTGAGCCGCCAGACCAACGGGCGTGGGAACGGGGCAGCGCGTGTACCAGATTTCGGAAAGTGGCGTTGTCATCACATGTCCTCGATTTCGAGTGCAAAAGGGAAGAACGAGAGGCGTTGAAAATTGCGGCCAAGGCGACCCACCGCCCTGAAGACGGTGGGTTTTGGAGAGATGGGTCAGGACGTGGCGATATGGGCAAAGGCAAGACTGCCAGCCGCGCCTTCCGCACCAACGGTGTGATCCGCCAATCGCTTGTTGGAGATGGTGATCTCAGGCGCGCTGACGATGTCAATCGCGGGGACATCCTCAACAAGGATTTGCTGGATTTCCTTCCACTGCGCAAACCGCTTTTCAGGATCGATCTCCACTGCGGCAGCTTCGAACAGCGCATCCACTTTCGGATTGCTGTAAGCCGCGCCATTTGAGAAAGGCACACCCTTCTTGAAGTTCTTGCTCCAGTAGAGACGCTGAACGCCGACGGTCGGATCGAACAAATTGCTCATGCCTTCATAGGCAAAATCGAAATCACGGTCGGTGTAGATGCGCTTTGTATAGGTTGCAAAATCCTGCGTTCGGACGTTGACTTCCACGCCGACTTTCGCCAAGGCCTGCCGGATGTAATCCGCGCCGCGCGGATAGCCTTCGCCGGGGACGTAATCCAGATTGATGCGCAAACGCACGCCGTCCGCGCCGCGCTTATAACCGGCTTCATCCAGCAATGCTTCCGCGGCTTTCAGATCGATAGGGTAGGTTTTGAGGTCGCCAACATACCATTTGCTCAGCTTCGCGCTGATCGGACCTGGGATGGGTGCTCCATATCCATAATTGACCGTATTGAAGATGACGTTGCGGTCGATGACATGCGCGAAGGCACGTCGTACCCTCACATCCTTGAAGAACTCTTTCTCCATGTTGAACTCAACACGGCTAACGCTGTTGATATATTGATAGCCCCGCGTGTCGAAGACCAGATCCGGCAAAGCCTTGAGACGATCCAGATCGCTGTAGGGAACGGGCGTACCGGGTGCCAGATCGATCTCGCCGGACTCTATTGCAATGCTACGCGCTGCGGAGTCCGTGATGAAACGCACGATGAGCTGATCGAGATATGGACGCGGACTATCCCAGTAATCCGGGTTGCGCACATAAACAATGTGGCTGCCGCGCACCCACTCCTTGAACTTGAATGGACCCGTGCCGATGGGCGCATAATTGGACGGGTTCTCCTGAACCTTCGTGCCCTCATAAAGATGCTTCGGCACGATGGGCGTTTCACCCGCGGCAAGTGCTGTAATAAGGTATGGCGCAGGCTTGGAAAGAACCAGAACGACCGTCAGTTCATCGGGCGTTTCGACATCTGACAGATTGAGGAAGGTATTGCGTCCGCGTGGGTGGACTTCCTTGATGGTCTTGATCGAGAAAGCCACGTCGGCGGAGGTGAAGGGCTTATCATCATGCCATTTCACACCGGGCCGCAGCTTGAAGGTATAACGCAAGCCATCCGGGCTGATCTGCCACTCCGTTGCCAGAAGCGGTTTTGGATTGAGATCGAAGTCATAGGTCAGCAAACCTTCCGTCACTTTGGGCGAGACGTAGAAGGAGTTGGCCGCTGTGTGCGCGATGGTGGTCAGTACCGGCGGCTCCGTGGCCAGCAGGAAGGTTGCCGTGCCACCGCGCGCGGGCTCGACGGCCCACGCCCCAACACCTGAAATCGAAACCGCACCTAGGGCGACGGAAGCAAGCAGAAATCCGCGCCGTGTCGTTTGATGAAAATCAGTCATGTTATGTTCCTCTCTGCGCCGGCATCGACCGGCGAAACTTGTCCCGGTGGAAAAATCGTTTCTGACAAAGACGGATACGGGCATATGCGCCTAATAATTGTCTTTATAAGAAATTATCTTTCCTTAATTTGGTTTTTACTGCCGTTTCTAAGAAAATAATTCCGATATCTCTTTGACAAATTCCATAATTTTAGTCAACTAATAGCCTATTCAAGTCGGGCAACGCTGACGGCCTGGGACAAAATGGATGGGAAGCGATGTCGAATTCGAAGCGGATTTTATCCCAGGCGCGCCGCGTCGCCTTGTCGGCCATACCCACCGTGCTTGGCATCATCATCCTGAACTTCTTCCTGCTTCAGCTCGCGCCGGGTGATGCCGCCGATGTGCTTGCCGCGGAAGCGGGCTCTGCGACTGTAGAAACGATGGCGGAGATGCGCTCTCGCTTCGGTCTTGATCTGCCAATACTGCATCAGTTGACGAACTACCTTGGCAATCTCGCACACTTCAGCCTAGGGTTCTCACCACGATACGGAATGCCAGTCGCAGAATTGATCGGGCAAAGACTGCCCGGCACACTGGCCCTGATGGGTGCAGCGCTGGGCATCGCCATCTTCGTAGGTGTCTTCCTCGGCTCAATCATGGCGCTTTTTTCCGGCAGATTACCGGATCGGATCATCTCCATCGGATCGCTGATTTTCTATTCGGTTCCCGGCTTCTGGATTGGCCTGATGTTGATCCTGACCTTTTCCGTCAAGCTCGGCTGGCTGCCATCAGGCGGTGACAGCACCATCGGCAGCAGCTTGACCGGTCTCGATGCCTTCTTGGACCGCATCCGCTACATCATACTGCCTGCACTTTCTCTCGCCCTCTATTTTCTGGCCATCTATGCGCGCCTTACTCGCGCAGCGATGCTGGAGGTGAAGTCGCAGGACTATGTGCGCACTGCGCGCGCCAAGGGCGTCTCCCCCTTCAAATTGACCACGCGCCACATCCTTCGCAACGCGCTCATTCCCATTACCACCATGGCTGGAATGCACATTGGCGGACTTCTGGGGGGCGCGGTCGTCGTCGAGACGGTCTTCAGCTGGCCGGGATTGGGGCGCTTGGCATTCGAAGCCGTGATGGCCCGGGATTTCAGCGTGCTTCTCGGCATCCTGCTCTTATCTTCTTTCGTCGTCATCGTCGTCAACGCAGCCGTGGACCTGCTGCAGGCATGGCTCGACCCTCGCATCGGAGAAAGCCGATGAGCTCTTCAAACACCACCGCACTTTTGCAAACCTCCGATATCGGCACGCAATCGAAAGCCGAAACATCTGGCGCTCCAGTCAAAGAGCAGAAAGAGGATCAGAAACCCTGGCCCTACCTGCATGCTCCCGATGCGCTCTCCGCCCGCACGATCTCGGTGCCCCGAAAGGGTCTGCGGCGGGAACTGAAAATCTTCCTGACAAATCCCAATGCCATTGTCGGGCTGCTTTTTCTGGCAACCGTGATCGTCACGGCGTTGCTGGCACCCATTCTATACCCCGGCGATCCGCTGGAAATGGTGGCGCGTCCGTTCCTGTGGCCCGGACAGAATGCCGCCTACCCGCTTGGTACCGATTCCATGGGACGTGACGTGATGGCGGGTATCGTGCATGGCGCACGCATTTCGCTGACTGTGGGCGTCGTGGCGACGCTGATCGGACTGACCATCGGCATCACCATCGGCGCATTTGCCGGGTATTTCGGTGGACTGGTAGACGATATTCTCGTTAAGCTCATCGAAATCTTCCAGACTCTGCCGAACTTCGTCTTGCTGGTCGTTCTCGTTGCCATTGCCCAGCCGTCCGTAACGACGGTGACATCGGCAATCGGCATCATTACATGGCCGATGGTGGCGCGGCTGACGCGCGCCGAATTCCGCGCCATTCGCGAGAAGGATTATGTTCTGGCAGCGCGCAGTCTGGGTTATGGTCATTCGCGCATCGTATTCAAGGAAATCCTGCCGAATGCTTTACCGCCCATTATCGTGACATCCTCGGTCATGGTCGCCGGTGCGATCCTGATGGAAGCGGCGCTTTCCTTCATGGGTCTCGGGGATCCCAACCGCGTGTCATGGGGTTCGATGATCGGCTCAGGGCGCGATGTCATTCGCACCGCATGGTACCTGACGGCCCTCCCCGGCCTTGCCATCGTCTTCACAGTGATTTCGCTCAACCTGATCAGTGATGGCCTCAACGACGCGCTAAATCCACGCTTTTCGGAGGAACGCCGATGACTAAGCTGATCGACGTGCAGGATTTTTCCGTAGGTTTCGGCGACGCTCAGCCCGTCAAGGGCGTCAGCTTCAGCGTATCGGCTGGCGAGATGCTGGCAATTGTCGGCGAAAGCGGATCTGGCAAATCCCTGACTGCACTGGGTTTGATCGGGCTCTTGCCGTCACATGCCAAGTTGGGTGGCAAGATTTCGCTGGAAGGGCGCAATCTTCTGTCGCTTTCGGAACGACAATGGCGCGGTATTCGCGGCAGCGATATCGGCATGATCTTTCAGGAGCCGATGACCTCGCTCAACCCTGTTTTGACCATTGGTGAGCAGATCGTCGAGGTGCTTCGCATCCACGAAAGGATCGACAAGCGTCAGGCTCGAAAACGCGCTATCGAACTGCTGGAACTCGTCAATATTCCAGAAGCCCGACGACGCGTGGATGATTATCCGCACCAGCTTTCCGGCGGTATGCGCCAGCGCGTGATGATCGCCATCGGTGTTGCCTGCAACCCGAAGCTACTGATCGCCGACGAGGCAACGACGGCGTTGGACGTAACTATCCAGGCTCAAATTCTCCAGCTCCTCGACAATCTCCGTCGTGATCTCAACATGGCCGTCATTTTGATTACCCACGATCTCGGCATCGTGGCACAATGGGCGGATCGGGTGATGGTCATGTATGCGGGCCGGAAAGTCGAGGAAGGTTTGCCGGAACCGGTGTTTCGCAGCCCCTATCATCCCTACACGCGCGGACTTCTTGCCGCTTCGCCACGCGCGGAAGCCGGGCAGCATTACCGCGATGGACCGCTACTTGAAATTCCCGGCTCCATCGTTTCGGCTACTGGAGAAAAGGGCTGTTCGTTCAAGCCGCGCTGTCCCAATGCCCGTGGTTTCTGCGGCCAATTCGTACCGCCGCTGAGGATAATTTCCGAGGGCCGACAGGCGGCTTGCCCTTTCGTCGACACAACAAATACGGAGGTCTCCCATGGCGCTTTTGTCAGTGCATAGACTTTCCACCGAATATGTGGGCGGTCGCGGCACGGTTCGTGCCGTGGATGATGTATCGCTGGAGATCGAGGCCGGAGAGACGGTGGCACTGGTGGGGGAATCCGGTTGCGGGAAATCGTCTCTGGGCAAATCCCTGATGCGCCTGGTCGAACCATCCTCCGGCAAGGTCACGTTCAAGGGTACCGATGTGACGGCAATGTCATCATCGCAATTGCGGGGCATTCGCCGTCGCATCCAGATGATCTTTCAAGACCCTTTCGCTTCGCTCAATCCTCGCCAGACGGTCCGCATAATCCTAACCGCACCGCTGAAGGTGCATGGAATTGGGGACGGGAGGCGGCAGCGCGAGATTGTAGAGGCCATCATCGCCCAGGTTGGATTGCCGCCTGACGCCCTCGATCGTTATCCGCATGAGTTTTCCGGCGGGCAACGCCAACGTATCGGTATCGCCCGCGCATTGATTTTGGAACCGGAACTGGTCGTTTGCGATGAACCCGTCTCGGCGCTCGATCTGTCCATTCAGGCACAAATCCTCAATCTCCTTGTGGAGATGAAAAACCGCCTGTCGCTGTCCTATCTCTTCGTGTCGCATGACCTTTCCGTCGTCCGGTATTTTTCGGATCGCGTGCTGGTCATGTATCTCGGCAAGATCGTTGAGAGCGCACCCACCGCGCAGCTCTGGGCATCGCCCAAACACCCTTACACACGGGCGCTACTGGCCGCCGTCCCGGACCCGGCGCGGCGCAAGCAGGCGGCCCCCATTTCGGGCGATCTGCCAAGCCCGCACAATCCGCCATCGGGCTGTCGCTTTCACACGCGCTGCCCGCTGGCAACCGATCTCTGTCGCGAAAAAGCGCCGGAACACCAGCTTTTCGGTGAGAGCCACGCCGTGGCCTGCCACTATGCCCAATGACAATCCAAGGAGTACATAACATGGTCGATTATCGCTATCTCGGACGCAGCGCGCTGAAAGTCTCACCGCTGAGCCTCGGCACCATGATGTTCGGTGGCCCGACGCCTGATGACGTCGCCTTCCGCATCATCGACAAGGCACGCGAACAGGGCATCAACTTCATCGACACCGCCGATGTCTATCACGATGGCAAATCGGAGGAAGTCGTCGGTCGCGGCATTAAGGATCACCGTGACCATTGGGTTCTGGCGACCAAATTCGTCAACTCGCACAGGAAAGGTCCCAATCTCGGCGGCCACTCACGCAAATGGGTCATTGAAACCGTCGAAAACTCTCTGCGCCGTCTGAACACCGACTATATCGATATTCTCTACTTCCACCGCGCGGTGTTCGATGCGCCGCTGGAAGAACCGTTGCGCGCCATTGCTGACCTTATTCGAGCTGGCAAGCTGCGCTACTTCGGCGTGTCGAATTTCCGCGGCTGGCGGATCGCTGAAATCTCTCATCTAGCAGACCAGCTTGGCATTGATCGCCCTGTGGCAAGCCAGCCGCTCTACAACATCGTCAACCGTACGGCAGAGGCCGAGCAGCTTCCCGCCGCCAATCATTACGGCCTCGGTGTTGTTTCCTATTCGCCGCTGGCGCGGGGCGTGTTGACCGGCAAGTACCAGCCGGGCCAGCAACCCGGCGCGGATACCCGTGTGGGTCGTGGCGACAAGCGTGTTCTGGAAACGGAGTGGCGCCCAGAGTCGGTGGAAATTGCGCAGAAGGTCGCCGCTCATGCCGCGGCCAAGGGCGTCTCGGCTGCGGATTTCGCACTGGCCTGGGTCTTGAACAACAAGTTCGTGACCGCTGCAATCACCGGCCCGCGCACCGAGGAGCACTGGAACGGCTATGTCAAAGCGCTCGACGTGACTATCGACGCCGACGACGAAGCATTGATCGACAGTCTCGTGACGACAGGTCATCCCTCGACACCGGGCTTCAACGACCCAAGCCACCCGGTGGAAGGTCGTGTTCCACGCAATGTCGAACCTGCTCCACGTGCGTCGATCCAGACCCGCGCGGTTGCCTGATTATCATAGAGACAAAGCCAGCGGTGGAAAACACTGCCGCAGGCCACCCGATCCGCTCAAGGACCCAATGCGATGTCGAACGCCAACACCGCCAACGTAGAAACCAACAACCTGTCCGACGTTCCCAGCCGTGACGAAATCCTGTCGCGCGCCAAAGACATCGCAGCGTTCGCCGCAAAAGATGCTGCTCGTCGCGAACGTGAGCGGGAATTGCCTTTCGACGTTTTCGGTCGCATCAAGGAAGCCAAACTCGGCACCTTGCGCATTCCCAAATCGAAGGGCGGGCCGGGCGGCTCCATTACAGATTACATCGAAATGTTGATGATTCTTGGTGAAGCCGACAGCAATATTCCACATGCGCTGCGCAGCCATTTCAATTTCACTGAACACCTTGCGCTTGGTCCTATCGAGCTGGAAGATCGCAGGCATCTGGAGAACGTGCTGTCCGGCAAGCTATTTGCCGGTGCGAGTACGGAGCAGGGCACGAAACGTCCCGGCGAAATCACCACTCGTCTGAGCGCCGATGGTGACCGTTATCGATTGAACGGTCGTAAATGGTACGCCACGGGCACTGCCTTTGCGGATTTTGGGTCTTTCAGCGCGGTCGGCGACGACGAGCAACCCATTGGCGTTCTTATTCCGCTGGATCGCAAGGGCATTACCATATTGGATGACTGGGACAGTATGGGCCAGCGCATGACCGCCAGCGGCGGTGTACTTCTAGACAATGTCGAGGTCTTGCCACATGAACTGACGACACGGCGGCTGACCACCCAGATCGGGCGTCATTGTTCCGCCATGCGTCAACTGCATCTGGCCGCATCTGCCACAGGCGCGGTGCAGGCGGCCGTGAGAGACGGTATCGAATACGTGCTGAAGCAGGCGCGCACCACTCTCCATAGCGCCGCCGAAACAGCCAATCAGGACCCTTTCGTACAAAAGACAATCGGAGAACTCAGCGCCGGTGCTTTCGCGGTCAAGACGCTGATTCGCGAGGCGTCACGTACGCTGGACGTAACGGCTTTGACCTTTCAGACGGGTGACGAAGCAGCGATAGAAGCCGCCCTTATCGACGGCTCACTTGCCACTGCCCGCACACAGATCATCGCCTCCCAACTTTCCTTGAACGTGGCGACCGCCATTTACGAGTTGGGAGGCGGTTCGGCCACGTCGAGCGAACGCAATTTCGACCGGCACTGGCGCAATATTCGCACCGTCTACAACCACAATCCGCTACAGCACAAAGCGCGGGTCATCGGTGATTACTATTTGAATGGCACCACCACGCACCTTGCCGAAGGCCGGGTCTTCTGATGATGAGAGTGCGACCGTCATGAGAGCAGAGTTCCTATCTCCGCCCAAAACCTCCTCACCCCTACGATTGCCGACGCTCTCGCGCCTGCCACCGCTTACGGCCCTGCGTGCTTTCGTCGTGGCTGCGCGACACGCAAGTTTCTCTCGCGCAGCGGATGAACTGCATGTCTCCACCGCAGCCATCGGCCAGCAGGTTCGCATTCTCGAGACCCATCTCGGCCAGCCCCTCTTCAGCCGCCAGCGTGGTGAATTGGCACTAACGGATGCGGGTGCTGCCCTTTATCCCGGCATGGCGGAAGCATTTGAGACAATGGTGGGTAGTCTGTCGGACCTTTTGCGCTCCGGCTCGAGACCCAGGCTCAACATCCTGGCATGTCCGTCATTCGCTGCCCGCTGGCTCGGGCCACGACTTGGACGCATCAGTCACGTCCTCGGCGATGTGGAGCTTTCCATCGAAACACTGGATGAGGGTCCGCTAGACCGGCTCCAGCTTGATGACGCCGATTGCGCCATTGTCGCATCCAGCGAACGGATCGCGGGCTACGTCTATGAGCCGTTGTTCGACGACGCGGTAATTGCGGTCTGCGCACCGGATTTCGCAGTGCGCCACCAGCTGACCGGCCATCCGGAACGCCTGCGCGATCTCTCGGGGGAAATCTTGCGTGGCAGTGGCAGCGATGGCGCCTTCGAGTGGGCCAACTGGCTGCGGTCCTGCGGCGTCAACATCAGGCTTGCAACTCTCGGACCGCGCTTTTCCCATCAGCCAGTGCTAATCGAGGCGGCACTTGCCGGCCACGGCATCGCGCTAGTGCGACAGTCACTGGTGTCGGAAGAGTTGAAAAACGGCAGGCTCGTCTCGCCCATCGGGTCACCACAGCCAACAGCCTGCCGCTACCATCTCCTCGCCAGCCAGGAAAGACGGCGACAGCCGGAAATCGCATCGCTCATCGCATTGCTGCGTGATGATGTGCCATCCATGAACGCTGCCGCCGCCTGAATCATCCTTCAAGCGCTTTCTCTGACAGCTGTCGGCACGGTGTAAATATTCTCGGGCCGCGGTAAGCCATAATGATCGCGCAGCGTGTCGCCCTCGTAATCGAGCCGGAACAGGCCGCGCTTTTGAAGAAGCGGCACGACTTCATTGATGAAAATATCGAAACCGCCCGTCAGCCATGGCGGCATGATGTTGAACCCATCCGCAGCACCCTCCCGGAACCAGCTTTCGATCCAGTCCGACACCTGTTCCGGCGTGCCGGCAATGACCTTGTGGCCGCGCCCGCCAGCAAGCCTGTGCAGTAGCTGCCGGATGGTCGGATTTTCCCGGTCGATGACATCGAGCACGAGTTGGTGACGGCTGCTGTTAGCCTGGGCGCGGGTTGCCTCAACGGCTTCTCGTGGCAAAGGCTTGTCGAGATCGGCGGAATCGAGATCGATGCCGGTGATGCGGTTCAGTTGCGCCAGAGAAAAGGCTGGCTGGACGAGGTCGTTGAATTCTGCCTCCAGCTTGCGAGCTTCCGTTTCCGTCGAGGCGATAAAGGGACTGATGCCAGGCAGAATTTTGACGTGAGCAGGTTTGCGACCCGCAGCGGCCACACGCCTCTTGATATCGGAATAGAAGCTTTTGGCGCTTTCGAGCGTCTGGTGAGCGGTAAAAATTGCTTCGGCATAGTGCGCGGCAAAACCGCGACCATCCTCCGAGGATCCAGCCTGCACATAGACGGGACGGCCCTGCGGCGAACGCGGCAGGTTCAGCGCGCCGCGAACCTGATAGAAATCACCCTTATGATTGGCCGGATGGATACGGTCCGTATCGGCAAACAGACCGCTCTCCTTGTCGGCAACGACGGCGTCATCTTCCCAGCTGTCCCAAAGCTTTGTAACCACATCGACAAACTCGGTCGCCTGGCGATATCGGTCGGCATGGGGCGGATGCTTTTCGAGGTTGAAGTTGGCGGCTGCCGCATCCGCCGATGTCGTGACGATGTTCCAACCGACACGACCGCCACTGATATGATCGACGGAAGCAAACAGCCTCGCCAGATTATAGGGCTCGTAATAGGTGGTGGAAGCGGTGGCAATGAAGCCAATTTTCTCCGTTACCGCCGCAAGTGCGGTGAGCATGGTGATCGGCTCCAGCCTATGGCGGGCGGCATAACGAATGTTGCTATCCAGCACCGGAGCATCGGCAAAGAAGATCGCGTCAAGTTTGGCCGCCTCGGCCCGCCGCGCAATCTCCTGATAAAGCTTGATATCCGTCACGCGATGCGGTTCTGACTGCGGATGCCGCCAGGCTGCTTCATGATGGCCGCCAGGGTAGATGAATGCGTTGAGAACGAGTTTTTCAGATTTTCTGCTCATGATCGTTCCGATCCTGTTCGTATGTCTTGAGATGATCGGCGCTTCCAAGGCGCGCCGTTCGCGTCAGGCCTCTTTTGCCAGCCAGGTGTGCGCCAGATTGCCGCTCAGACCTTCCGCGCCCACGGCATAATCCTTGACCTTGATATTGCCGACGACCGGCTGAATGGGTGAGACGAGATTGATGACGGGCAGGTCCTTGGCGATGATGACCTGGAACTCCTTGAAGAGCTTGGCGCGCTTCTCAATATCCGGTTCCACCGCCGCCGCTTCCAGCAAGCGGTCAACTTCAGGGTTCTCGTAGTGGCTGGCATTGGAGAAAGGCAGGCCGATCTTGAAGTTCTTGCTCCAGTACACCCGCTGCACACCGGCCGTCGGATCGAACGTATTGGAGAGCGATTCCACCGACAGGTCCCATGCGCGGTCGGTATAGACGACTTTCACATAGGTCCCAAAATCGAACTTCTGAATATCCGGCTCGATACCGATCTTGATCAAAGCCTGCGCGATAAAATCGGAATAGGTCTGCGGATTGAACGGGTTGGTCGTCACCCTCAGCTTGAAGCGTTTGCCATCACCCTTGCGAGGGAAGCCTGCCTCATCCAGCAGCTTTTCCGAAAGCGCGGTGTCGAACTTGGCAAAGCCGATATCCGGATTGTGAAATTTCGGCAGGCCGGGACTAATGGGCGTGGGAGACGGAACGGCATAACCGTAAAGCACGATATCGATAAGAGAGGGAACGTTGATGGCGTGGGCAATGGCCTGCCTCACCTTCAGGTTCTTGAGATATTCGTTTTCGAGATTGATTACGAGCTGGTTTTGCTGGCCTGCATAGGCATAAACCTGGTCATCTACCTTCAGCGAGGGCACGGCTTTCAAGCGTTCCAGATCAGACAGGGCCACGGGGTTGTGACCGATATCGCCCTCCCCGGTTTCAAGCGCTGCCGCCCGTGCACCCGCATCGTTAATCAGCCGGATGATGACCCGGTCGAGATGCGGGCGAGGCTGGTCCCAGTAATCGGCGTTCTTTTCCAAGAGAATGTGACTGCCCGGCGTCCACTCTTTCAGAACGAACGGTCCGCTGCCGATGATCTGGTCCGTTTTGGGATTTTCGGTCGGCTTGAACGTCTCGAAAATATGCTTCGGCACGATAGGCGATTCCGACGCTGCAAGCGCCGTAATCAGCCCCGGCGAGGGCTTGGCAAGCTTGAGTTTCGCAACGAGCGGATCGGATGTATCGACGCTCTCGACCTGCGAGAAGGTGGCGCGACCGCGCGGATGGGCTTCCTTCAGGCGCAGAACAGAGAAGGCCACATCTTCCGAGGTGACGGGTTTGCCATCGTGAAATTTCGCGTTCGGCTGTAGGTGGAACACATATTCGAGCCCATCGGCAGTAACCGACCACTCCTTCGCCAGACTTGGCTTGGGAGTAAGATCATAATCATAGGTCAGAAGACCGTCATAAATCTTGGAACCGATGAATTGGGGGCCACCGGCACTGGTGTTGATGGCGACGAGTTGGGTCGGTTCCGGGAAATAGACGATCTTGAGCGTGCCACCGGACACAGGCTCTTCCGCTGCTGCGAAAGAGCCTCCGGGAAGAGCGACAAATGCCCCTGCTGCAAGCGCGATTTTGTGAAACTGGCGTCTGGAAAAATTCATCTTTGTCTCCGGCGTAAAGCGAATGGACCGATATCAATGAAGCTGCGGAAAACCGTGGCGTTCGGCCAGCAGTGAAAGAATGCGTTTCGTGTCCTGAACGAAGCGCTTGTCGCCGTGAGCCGTCGCATCTTCGGGCGCATCGCCTGCAAAGATCAGCAGCGGCAGCGACTGGTTCTGCTCTCCAACCTGCGCAATCACCGCCTCCCGCGGGCGAGTAAAGCCGACGCGGTGAATGTCGAGGCGTTCAGCCAGATCAGGAAAAGCTGCAAGCAGACCCTCTATCTGATTGCAGTGCGGGCAAACGAAGGTCACCCCCGGATGTTTCGGGTCTTCAAAACCGGGAGCGATCAGAAAAAGCGTGTCCTTGGCCATTGGCATCCATCTATTGACTGTTGGTAGGAGCCGACACTGACGCGGGATGAATGATGGGTCCAGAAACGTATTGTTGCCGAACCTCGAAGAATAAATTTGCCGAAAAACAGCGACGAAATAGCGTTCTTTGGAAGATTACTCTCCAGGCATTTCCTTTTCTCGGACGGGGCAAAAGGACAATGGCATTCGCTGATTACGCGCCCACGCAAACGTTCGAAAAATGAAAGACTGGTGCGACGCGCAATAAAAAACCCGACGCGTGCGCCGGGTCCAGAGGGCAGAAGTGACATGCATCAGCTTTGCGGTTGTTTCCATGCGGTGGCGAGATCGCTGTAGGCGACATCGATGGTCGTCACGAGAGACTGCAGATTGGCGTTTCTTAGAATGACAGTCGGCAGCGCAACGATTGAGAAATTCGGCAACTCATCGCCGGTGATCTTTTGAATTTCCTTGAACTGCGCCGCACGCTTTGTCTCATCACTCTCTATGGCAGCGGCGCGGAATAGGTCATCCACCTTCGGATTGTTGTAATGCGCCGCGTTGACATAGGGTGCCGGGTTCTTGATGCCATCCGACCAGTAGAGCCGCTGCACACCCGCAGTCGGGTCGAAAAGACGGCTGATACCATTTACGGTCAGATCGAAGCCGCGTTCGGTGTAGACACGCTTTATGAAGGTGGCGAGATCACCGTCGAGCGTTTCAACCTTTACCCCCAGCTTGCCGAATGACGAGCGCAGATATTCAGAGGTTTTGCGAAAAACGTCCGACGGCAGAAAGGCGAGCCGCAGCGAAAAACGCGTCCCATCCGCCGCTTTCGGATAGCCAGCCTCGTCGAGTAACGCGTTGGCCTTGGCAAGATCGAAAGGATACTTGAACGGCGTTTCGTCATTATAGTCGGTAAAGACCGACGGAATGTTCGACCCGGCAGGCTTTGCCGTACCATAAAAAATGGCGTCGTTGATGAAGTCTCGGTCGATGGCGTGGGCCAGTGCGTGACGAACCTCTTTCTTGGCGAGTATGGGATTTTCAAGATTGAACTCGAAGACGGCTGCGTTGTTCAGATAGGCATCCGTATAGACATCGACAGCCAGTTTCGGATCTTGCCGCAGGCGTTCCAGATCGCCGTAGGATACGTCGGTCGCGTAGTCTGCCTCACCCGTTTCCACTGCGATTGTCGCTGACGCAGCATCAGCGACAAAACGTGCGATGAAGCCATCGAGATGCGGCAAACCAGCCTGCCAGTAATTCGGGTTCCGCCTCAGCTTCACATAGCTACCACGCTTCCACTCTTCGAAGATGAAAGGGCCGGTACCGATAGGCGCGTTGCCGTTCTGGCTTTCGCTGTAATTCTCCGACGGATACGCATGCGCTGGCAGGATCGGCGTTTCACCGCCGACGAGCGCACGCAGCAAATAAGGTGCCGGTTTGGATAGAACCACAATGGCGGTCAACGGATCGGGTGTTTCGATATCGGCAATGCTGGCAAATGTGATGCGCCCACGCGGTCCCACTTTCTTGAAGGCCAGTAGGGAGAATTTAACATCCGCCGAGGTCAGGTCTTTGCCATCGTGCCATTTTACACCTTGGCGTAGTTTAAAGGTGTAGCGCAAACCATCGCTGGACACATCCCAGCTTTCAGCCAGAACGGGATGCGGCTTGAACTCTCTGTCGAACCGCACCAGTCCTTCGAGAATTTTCGTTGAAATGGCGCGCGTGCGCGTATTGCTGTCCGACAGCGGTACAAGCGTCGTAGGCTCGCCCAACCCTGCAAAGGTAACGATGCCGCCCTTGCTCGGTGTCCGTGTTTCGGCAAAGGACAGCGATGGCAAAAGTGCCGCACCGCCGAACGCCGCACCCAAAAGTAATGTCTTACGCCTCGTCATATCCATGATTGTTTCCTCGTCGTTTTGGTTACGAAATGGAGGGCTGCATCAGACCGGTTTCAGACGGCTTTCCACCAGACGCGCAAACAGTGTTGCGCCGACCGGAAGGATCGCATCATCAACGATGAAGCCAGGATTGTGGGCTGGTACGGTGCCAGAATGGCCAAGTGTGAAAAACGCACCGGGCGCATGTTTCAAAAGATCGGCAAAGTCCTCGCTGCCCATGAAGCGGCTGGGCCCGGTGGATACGCGAGCCTCACCCAAGACCTGACGTGCCACATCGGCAACGATTTCTACCGAAGCGTCGTCATTGGTTAGAACCGAGAAGATGTCGCGAATATCGACCTCTGCCGAAAGGCCGTGAGCCTGAGCTATATGGTCCGAGATCGTTTGGATGCGCGAGCGGATGGTTTCGCGTACAGTATCTGAGAAGGCCCGCACCGTTCCGGCAATCGACGCTGTCTCTGGAATGACATTGTAGGCCGAACCGGCCTCGATGCGCGTGATCGATAGGACCGCCGGTTCGGTGGGCGAGACATTGCGGCTGACAATCGTCTGCAAGGCGGTGATGAGTTCACCGATTGCTGGCACGGGATCGTTCGCTACATTCGGATGGGCCGCATGCGCGCCCTTGCCCTTCAGCCTGATATCGAAAAAATCGGCCCCTGCCAGGATGGTTCCCGGTGATACTTTGAGGTGATTAGGCGCGGCTTGTGACGAATTGTGCAGCCCATACAACTCATCGACCGGGAAATCCTTGAACAGCCCGTCGGCGATCATCGCGCGTGCACCGCCAAGCCCTTCTTCGGCGGGCTGGAAGATGAAGACCACCGAACCTGCAAAGTCACGGGTCTCCGCGAGATAGCGGGCCGCTCCCAGCAGTATCGTGGTGTGAACGTCGTGCCCACATCCATGGAATTTACCGGGATAGATGGAAGCGTAAGGCAAACCGGTTTCCTCCGGCATCGGCAGAGCGTCCATGTCGGCACGCAGACCGATGACGCGGTTACCCGCATGTTTACCGCGAAGCACACCGACGAGGCCAGTCTTGCCATAACCGCGATGAACCTCGATACCCCAAGAGGCCAGCTTTTCCGCGACGATGCCGGAGGTTCGGACTTCTTCGAACCCTACTTCCGGGTGGCGGTGCAGATCGTGCCTGATATCGACCAGTTCCGGAACATAGGTCGCAATCAGATCGATAATCTCAGGTGCTGGCGCTTTGACGGGATCTAAGGCAATATTCACGGGTGGTCCTCACTGCGATTGGGAAGAAATTGCATCGCCAATGCCATGGTGATGCAGGGTCAGGGAGATCGGAGAAGCATCAGAGCCTCAGCCCGGCCTCCTTCATGAGCGGCAGGATACGGTCACCGAAATATTCCAAATCTTCTCGGAAATCGTAGAAGTTAAGCTGCACACCATCGATGCCGACATCCTTCAGCGCGAGGAGCTGCTCGACCACCTGTTCCGGCGAACCGATGATCTCGATGTTACCGCCGAGATTGCGCCCCTGCTTGTGACGAGGGTCGCCGCGTCCGCGCCAGGCATGGGCATCGCTTTCATAATTGTTGGCGGCGAATGCACGCGCACCGCCCGGCTGCGGCTTGCCAGCCTCGATGGCGTCGGCATAGGCAGTGGCCTCGGCTTCCGTATCGCGGCTGACGATGATCGGGTTGATGATCGTCTTCACCTGCCGGCCATAAGACTTTGCCCGGTTCTTGATGGTCGCTATGTGGTCGGGAAGCGTCTCCAAAGCGCTATCGATATGTGCACCGCCGGGCGATGTGACGAACACCAGATCAGAATGGCGCGCCGCAAAATCGATGCCTGCCGGAGACCCGGTTGCCGTGACGAGGTTCGGTCGGCCGAAGACAGGCTTCGGTGTGATCCACCCGTTGCTGATGGCCCATGGATTGAGTTTTCCCTCATGAGAGAAATTCTCGGCTTCGCCCCAAAGCCGATGCAACACGTCGAAAAGCTCGCTTGCCATGTCATAGCGCTTGTCGTGTTCGATGCGCTGCCAGCCGAACATTTCATGCTCGATGGCGCGATGACCGGTGACGATGTTGATGCCCCATCGCCCCTTGGCGATGTGATCGAGCGTTGCGCCGTATTTGGCCAGATGCAGCGGATGGAGCGGACCGTAGAGAACATGGATGGTCGAAATCAGCAAAATGCTTTTCGTCACCGCTGCCATCGCACCCAGGGCAACAAAACTGTCGAGTGAGGAATCCCCATCATAACCACCCTTCGGCAGCCATTGTGTACGGCTGAAAGCCAGCTCGAACCCCAATTCCTCCGCTCGCTTCACCAGTTCGACGTTATAGTCAAAGGTCCAGCTGTTGCTGGTCGGCAGGCTTGAGAAATTGATGTCCTGAAGATTGAGAAACAATCCCAGCATCAAAGGCTGTCGTGCAGCACGGCTGAGTGGACTGTCCGTAAAGTCGAACGGCCCTTTAAGCTCCAAATCTCCGGTGATCGGCGCAGTCAGTGCCATGTCTGTTCCCCCTTAGAACCATGTGTTTGGGTTTGAATGGAACCCAGATGGCTGTGCAAAAAATCCTCCACGGTGCGTGGCGGCTTTCCGGTGATGCGCGATACCGACTGCGTTACCGGTGCAGCCAGCCCGGCACCGATCAATTCGATGAACTCGCCGATTGCACGCCGTTCGAATGCATCGAGATGTGGTGGCAAAGCAGCGGATGAAGCATCTGATATGCCAATCGGTCGCTGGAATACTCGGGCTGCGATACGTGCCACCTCCAGTGAGGTCAGTGCTTCACCACCCGTCAGAACCAATGGGACGGACGAGATCAAGTCATCGAGCAATGCCTGAATTGCAACATCGGCGATATCCTGCGCATCAATGTAGGATACGGCAGCGTTCCCGTACCTGCTTGGCAAATCCTCGCCTTTACTGGCAGCCGCGATGACAGGAGCAAGAGACACCTGCATCCAGGCATTAGGTCGCAGGATGGCATGCGCAATACCGCCGGCGGCAAGATGGGCTTCTACCGCCGCATGAGCCCCACCGGATATTGAGCGGTCGGTATTTTGCAAGGTCCAGTCAGAGCCGGATATCTTGACGATGCGAGTGACGCCTGCGGCTTTCGCGGCATCAATGGCGGCGATTTGATGTGCAGCCAGTGTCTCGCTGATCGGCGAAAGCAGGAAAAGTTTCTGAGCGCTTCGAGCTGCTTCTTTTACAGTCGCAGGGTTAGCAAAATCTCCCCGTGCGACCTCGACCCTGTCTCCCCAAAGATCAGTCGCCTCTTGCGGGCGCCGGGTCAGCACCCGTACCGTTTTACCCGCATCAATAAGCCTTGGCACGACAAGCTTTCCCAGCTTGCCCGTCGCGCCCGTTACCAGAACGTCAACCGCCATTATCACAGCCCTCACTTGACGAGCGGACGAGGAGACGCGGCCAGCGGGCGCGGGTCGAGCCAGTCTTGAACATTAAAATCGGCGGGAATGAACTTCCATTCGAGAAGAAAGTCCTTGAAGTGGCTGATGGCATCCACTTCAGCAGGATCGAGATCAAGTACAAGTTGGCGATGCACGCCTGGGCCGTTGGCAGCCAGAACGGCGTCTTCGCTCACGCCGATTTCGCGGGCGATGAAGCGAACCGCATCTTCAGGATTTTCATTTGCCCATTGGGACACCCGCTGAACGACCGACACCAACTCGGCAACCAGATCGGGGCGCTCGTCGGCAAAGGTCGCATCGACAGTCAGTGGCCTTGGCGTGCCATTATTAATGCGGATTTTCGGGTCTGGATGAAATCCAGTGGAGACGACGACCTGCGCGCCGATCAGGTTGGCAACCGTTACGCCTTCAGCACCCTTGACGAAGAAGGCATCGATTTCGCCACGGTGCAGAGCCGCGATTTCTTCACCATAAGGAAAACGACGTTTGAGGCCGTGAAGCCTTTGGTCTGTGGGATTGAGCAGAACTGGCTCAGACGCGCCGATATCCACTAGTTCCACATCGTCCGACGAAAGGCCGGAAATCGTCAGAGCCGACACGATACCTTTCAGCGATGTTGCGCGCTGAAAGTCGATGATTTCGTTGGGTCGTTTCGGCAAGCCTATTCGCCGACCCTTTAGATCCGCGCCTCTGGTAATGCTACTTTCCGGCAAGGCGATAACGGCCTGAAACTCATCCGTCCGCGTCAGACCGATGAGCCGCGTCTGGCGGCCTTTCGAGCGCGTCCAGATCGGTGGGATATTCCCACCTTGGCGGAAGGACCAATCCAGCCGATGATCGAAATGGCTTTGGCGAATGGCCGGATCGGTCGCATCACGAATGGAAGTGACGCCGATGCCGTGAGCCACAAAGCTGCCTTCGATCCACCCGAGCTGTGCAGCAATGGATAAAGGTGTGGGAGCCGGGCAGCGGGCATACCACACGGTGTCTGGTTGCGTTACCTTTCGACGGGCTGCGTCTGCCATGGCTATCATCCTTAAATACGACCTGTATCAGACAGGCTATAAGGATAAAGATATAATCTATAGATATTATATACTATTTATCATGGTATCGGTGAGATCGCTTTTCCAAAAGCGGGCTGCACGGTGATTGCGCGCACCGTGCAGTCAACCACTACTTGATCGCGAAGCCGAGTGTCCGCAAAGTTTTCGTCAACTCTGCCCTGCCCTTCAGGGCCGCTGCATTCTCGACGCGCTTTGAAATCAGCGCTGTCCAACCCGCCTGTGGCAGCTTTTGTTTGACCTGAAATGCTTTCAGCACATCGTTATAGGCACCCAGATCCGTCTCGGGCGTTCCGGAGTATGTTTCATGAAACAGTACCGACGATTGTGGCAGACGTGGCTTCACGTCGGTAATGACGTTAGCGTCGGGATATCCGACGGTAAGTCCAAAGACGGCGATGGTTTCAGGCGGCAATTGCAGTTCACGGGCAACATCGTGTGGCTGGTTGCGCACACCACCCACGTAGCATGAGCCGAGACCGAGGCTATCGATTGCCGCCACGGCATTCTGGGCAGCAAGAGCCGCATCGATGGCACCGATCAAGAAACTTTCCAGATAATCCAGCCCCTCGCCTTCATTGCCGTGTTGCTGTGCAACGGTTCTGAGGCGCTTCAGATCGATAAGCCAGACAAGGAAAAGCGGTGCAGCCAGAATATGCGCGTTGCCGCCGGTATAGCCAGCAAGCCGTGCTTTTCGGTCCGTATCCTGTACTGCAACGACGCTCCACGCCTGAAGATTGGATGAGGTGGGCGCGGACTGGGCGGCTGCCACCAGAAGTTCCAGTGTACCCTTGGGCAATGGTTTCTGCAGATAGGCGCGCGCGGTGCGGTGGTTCAGCAAAGCATCGATGGTGCTGTTCCAGAACGGCAGCGCGAAATCCTGATCCACGCCATAGCGCGCGGCAAGGCGCTGATGTGGCACCTCGCCGTCAGTGATGGAGGAAGAATGTATCGTCATGGAAAACCCCTTGGGCGATCAAAAGACATTGGAAGCGCGCCTGAAGCCAGCGACTAGGCGACGGTCTTATAATTCATATGCTTCTAAATACAGACAGCCGAGAAAAGCTTTGCCAATCGACCTACTCGCGTTGGAAGAACATTTCCGGCCTTAGACGAGGAACGCTGCAATGTTCGATTTCAACCGTTCTGTCTTCACGCACAAGCCCGCAACGCGCGACTAAGCCTGCCAAATCCCACGGCATGTTTTCACGCTCCGACGCGAATGGTTGGAATTCTATTTCCCAAGACATGATTTCTTGCACAGTTCCGAAAAAAATTATTCTTACCGAATAACGTTTCTGCCGACATGCTGGAGCCCTTCGTCACAAAGTTTTCTCAGGGTATGGGGACAGTGCAATGGCTATAGGACGTCGTAAATTCAGCCAGTTATTACTTCTGGCAACCGCAGGCACTGCCCTGCCAGGCTCTGTCTTTGCAGCGGATGTCACCCGGCGCCCGGTTTCCGGCGGCACGCTCAATCTTCTGTATCGGGTCGATCCGGGCAATGCGCTCTTTGCCATCAACACCTCTTCGGGAACGGGGCAAGCCATTGGCCCGAAAATCGTTGAAGGCCTGCTGACTTTCGATTTCGACATCACGCCACAACCGCTTCTGGCAACTGAGTGGTCGGTCTCGGATGACCATCTTCGCTATACGTTCAAATTGCGTCCGAATGTCAAATGGCATGATGGGAAGGCTTTCACTTCCGAAGACGTTGCCTTTTCAATTTTCCGCCTCAAGGAGGCTCATCCGCGCGGTCGTATCACTTACCAGAATGTAACCACCGTCGAGACGCCCGACCCGCTGACCGCCATTATCGTGCTGTCCAAACCGGCACCGTTCCTGATTGCTGCGCAATCAAGTTCTGAATCACCCATCGTGCCGAAACATATTTTCGAAACGCTAAAGCCCGGCGATGGACAGACACTCAAGACCGCCATCGGCACCGGCCCGTTCCGGCTAACGGAATGGACACCCGGCAGCCACCTCATCTTAGAGCGCAATCCGGATTACTGGGATCCTGGCAAACCCTATCTCGACCGCATCGTGCTGCGCGTCATCACCGACCCGGCTGCGCGCGCGGTGGCGCTGGAAACCGGCGAGGTTGATATCGGCGACAACCCGGTGCCGCTGGCCGATCTGGAACGATTGAAGCAAAATCCTGATCTGGTGCTGGATACGACGACCTATGCTTATGCGGGGCCGCAGCAGCAGCTGTTTTTCAATTACGACAACGAAATCTTCTCCAAGAAGGATGTACGTCTTGCCATTGCCAAGGCGATCAATCTTGAAGAAATCGTCAATGTGGCACTGTTCGGTTACGGCCAGATTTCGCCAAGCCCCGTCAGCACTGCACTGCCCAAATGGTACGATCCTACGGTCACGGCTTATCCGCATGATCCGAAAGAAGCCGAAAAGCTTCTGGATAGAGCGGGCTATCCACGCAAAGCGGATGGCAAACGTTTCAACGTGCGACTGACCTACAACTCCTATCTGACGCCGGGTTACGCGGATGTCATTCGCAATCAGCTCGAAAAGATCGGCGTCGCGGTCGAAATCCGCAAATACGACCTGCCTACCTATCTCAAGACCGTTTATACGGACCGCGCCTTCGATCTGGTGGTTGAATCTCTCTCCAACACTTTCGACCCTTCGCTTGGCATACAGCGCGCCTATTGGAGCAAAAACTTCAAACTCGGCCTGCCCTTTTCCAACGCCGCTCACTATGCGAACCCGCAAGCCGACGCCCTGCTCGAGGCAGCTGCCATCGAGCCGGATGAGGCGAAGCGGAAAGAGATATGGAGCGAGTTCCAGCATCTCATACACGACGATGTTGCCTCGGTGGATCTCGTGGCCGCTGGCAACCAGATCGTCGCCCACAAGAAGGTGAAGAATTACGTCACAGGCGCGCAGGGGCTCAACTGGAGCTTTGGTGACCTTTGGCTCGATCCGAATTCCTGACCATTTACCAAGGAGATCAGCATGTCAGAACAATCCATCAGTAAAAACACGCTCATCACTTGGCTGGGAGACAGCCAGGAGCTTGCCGTGATCGATATACGGTCCACGGATGTCGTCGGTTATGCCTCGCCACTGTTTGCGACCAACCTGCCCTTAGACAGGCTGGATACCGAGCTTGATCGCTTCGTTCCGCGCCGATCCGTCCGCACAGTGCTGGTGGATGATGGCACACACATTGGCCATCGCGCGGCTGATCGGCTGAAAGCCAAGGGGTGGAGTAACATCCATTTTCTCGACGGCGGAATACCTGCGTGGATCGAAGGCGGTTCGGAAAACCTACCGACCTTCGACATTCCCGGCGTGCCTTTCGTGCAGAAGGTGCGCGCGGAAAAGAACACGCCCGTTATCTTCGCCCGCGAACTCAAGGCGTGGAAGGACGCTGAAGAGAACGTCCTTGTTATCGACACCCGCACCACGCCTGAATATGAGAAGGCGCATGTTCCCGGCGCTATCAACGTACCGGGCGCGGAACTGCTGCTGCGTTTTGCAGACCTTGTTCCATCGGCAGAAACAAAGGTCGTCGTATCCTGCGCAGGGCTTCCACGCGCGATCCTCGGCGCACAGACCTTGATCGATGCAGGCATAGAAAACAGCGTCAGCTACCTGCACGATGGAACGCGCGGCTGGATAGACGATGGATTTGAATTGGAGACGGGCCTGTCGGGCACCTACCAGCCTGCAACTTCGGCAGCAAAGCGATTTGCACAGGCTCGCCTGGAAATCCTTTCGAGCGAGGACGACCTCACTTTCATTGACCGTGTCACTGTCGAACGCTGGTTGGCGGATAACGACCGGACAACCTATTTCCTCGACGTTCGCACCCCAGAAGAGTTCGCGGAGTCGCATCTGCCGGGCTCGATTTCATCGGAAGGAGGCCAACTGCTTGGCGTTGCCTATCGCACGATTGCTGTGCGTGGCGCGCGGGTCATTCTCGTTGATGACCTTCTGGGAGTCCGTGCACGCGTCGTTGCGCACTGGCTGAAACGGCGCGGTTTCGAAATTGCGCTTCACCTCCATGATTTCGACCAGAGTGCTCAGGCGGCGGCCTGAGCAAAGAAATCCCTCACAGTCTGCGCAAGTTTTTCTTTCTGACGGACCAAGGATTTTTAACTCGCAGCCGGAATCCCGGCTGCTACCATCATGGACATTGCCCGGATGCTTCCGCGCAAAGGATTTAAAGAATGACCGACACCCTGCACGCCTGGGGATCCCCACCCAGCAAACGTTATGATGCAATCGCAAACCGGTTCCGTCTGACTTTCGCGCAGATTGCCACCGATACGGTGACCCGCGATCTCGACAGGCAACTTCGCTTCGACGCGTATGAAGCATTGAAAGCAGCTGGCTTCTCCAAATTGCGCCTGCCGGAACAGCACGGTGGTCTCGGTTTGACCCTGCCTGAACTTTTCGGCCTGATCATCGAATTGGCTGAAGCCGATCCCAATCTTACCAATGCCTACCGCAGCCATTTCGGCTTTACCGAAGACCTCCTCAATGCCCCCTTGAGTGCATGGCGTGACATCTGGCTTGGCCGGCTCGGAGAGGGAGACACCATCGGCAGCGGCTTTTCAGAACTCGGTGACACGCGGCTTGGGACCTATTCGACACAGCTGATCCGTGACGGAAGTGGCTGGCGCCTGAATGGCGAAAAATACTACACTACCGGCTCGCTTTACGCCGACTGGATCACGCTGGGTGCTGTGGACGGAGATGGCCAGCCAATCGGTGCGCTTGTGCCGACGCGGGCACCCGGTGTTGACATCGTCAACGATTGGGATGGTTTCGGGCAGGCGCTGACGGCAAGCGGCACAGCCCGCTTTACCGATGTGGCTATCGCAGATGAGCTGATCAAACCCAGCGCGCTTCGGTTCAGTTACTCCGGCGGATTTTTCCAGCTGGTTCATCTGGCATCGCTTGCCGGCATAGGCCGCGCTGCGGCTTCTGATCTGGCCCGTCTGGTGGCGGACCGCAAGCGGGTTTACCAGCGCAGCAATGCCGGGCGCTTTGCGGATGATCCGCAAATCCTTCAGGTCGTCGGTGAGGTGCGGGGTGCAGCCTATACCGCAGGCGCGATCGTGCTGAAGGCAGCGGAGGCGTTGCAAGCGGCCTATGATGCCAATCTCTCAAGTGACGAAGAGCAGATCGCCTTCACCAACCGCAACGCCGAAATCGAGGTCAGCCAATCGGTAACGGTTGTCAGCAAACTGATACTCGAGGCCTCAACCACGCTTTTCGACGCCCTTGGTGCCTCTGCCGCCAAACGCAGCCACGGGCTTGATCGCCACTGGCGCAACGCACGCACCATTACCTCCCACAATCCGCGCATTTACCACGACCGTATCGTCGGCGATTTCGCCGTCAACGGTGCCGCTCCGCCCGCCAATGGCGGTGTCGGAATAGCAGTTCAACCCGACAAAGAAAAAACACACGCATGAGCAAACCAAAACGCCGGCTGAACCTGAACGTCGGTATCAACACAACCGGCTATCTTCCCAACGCCTGGAAATATCGCACCGGCACCCGCCACGATATCAACGATATCGATTATTATCGCCGCCTCACGGAAATCGCCCATAAGGGTCGGTTCGATGCGGTGTTTCTGTCGGATCATCCAGCACTTCTGACCGATCCGCTCAGCCGGCCCTTTCACACCATCGATCCGCTCATCCTGTCCACATCCCTTGCGGCTCAAGTGCCAGACATCGGTTTCGTTGCGACAATCTCGTCAACATACAATTCCCCTTACAATCTGGCGAGACGAACGCAATCCATCGATATCGTCTCGGGCGGCCGCCTGATCATCAACGTCGTGTCTTCCTTCAATCCGAATGTCGCGGCCAATTTCGGCAACGCGCCACTGCCGCCGCGCAGTGAGCGTTACGCGAAGGCCACGGAGTTTCTGGATGTGGCCAAAAAATTGTGGTCCAGCTGGGATGAGCGCCGAGAACAAGACGTGCCAGAGGGCCGTTTCTGGGATGCGGCGAGCGCGCAAGCGATTGAACACGAAGGAGACTTCTTCACCGTCAAAGGCCCCCTCAACGTGCCGCGCGGACCGCAGGGGCATCCCGTCATAGCTCAGGCAGGTGCATCTGAAGGCGGCATCGATCTTGCCGCCCGCCATGGCGAAATAATCTATTGCAACATTCTCTCCCGGCCCGCCGGGCAGGCTTTTGGCAAGAAAGTGCGCGACCGCGCCGTCGCCTTTGGTCGCGATCCATCCGGTATCCGCATCGTTCCGGGCCTCGTCGTCATTTTGGGCAAAACCCGCGAAGAGGCATTGAGAAAGCACGAACTCTTCAGCGGTGCCGGTTCTGAAGACGGAATTCTCGCCCGCTTCATTAAAGAAAACGGCCTTGATCCCGACCGCTTCGATCCGGATGCTGTGTTGAATGCGGAACAATTCATACCGGACCAGAACCGCCAGTGGGCAGTCGGCATGGGACTTGGCCTGTCCGATCTCCTGACCCATGAGCGGCTGACGGCACGCCAAGTCGTGCGACGCTCCGAGGGACATCACCGCCTGTTACTCGGCACCCCCCGAGAGGTGGCAGATGGCATCATCGATCTGTGGCAGGACGGCACCGTAGATGGCTACACCCTTCAGCCTCCAAGAGCGCCGGATGACATTATCGAATTCGTAGACCAGGTCGTGCCGATTTTGCAGGATCGAGGCGTGTATCCACGTGAATACAGTCCCGGTACAGTAAGAGATCGCTATGGTCTGCCTTACCCTGTCGAATAAAAGCAGCACAACCGGAACGACCAAGTGCAGCGCAATGCGGATGGCCGGAAAATATCACTTATGCGTCGCCTGAAAACCTATGGCTACAAGCTACGGTAACAAGCGAGAATAACGCAGCGTCGGTAGTCAGGTGTCGGTCAGGTCGAGTAGAGGGCAGTAACTACTCGGGGACTATACCCATTGTTATGTGCTTGATTAGGCTGAGGATCGCAAAAACCAAAAATTGACGACGGCTTTTCCCTTGCAAGAAAGTCCGTCCGTTTCGATATGGAATGTCCGGCCATTGTCGCACTCTGTCGGCGGCCAGTTTTCGTTTAACGGGAAATTCCCATGCCCAAGTCGCTTCACCTTACCGCTTTTATGCGCCCTGTCAGCCTTCACACCGGCGCTTGGCGCTATCCGGACGCCTATGCGGATGCCAATTTCAATTTTAGTCATCTGAAATCGTTTGCCCAGAAACTGGAACAGGCAAAGTTCGACGCCTTCTTCATGGCGGATCACTTGGCCGTCCTCAACATGCCGGTCGAGGCGCTGAGACGCAGTCACACGGTGACGTCTTTTGAGCCCTTCACCCTTCTGTCCGCTCTTGCCGCAGTCACGGACAGAATCGGTCTTGCCGCGACAGCTTCCACCACTTTTGACGAGCCTTACCATGTAGCGCGCCGTTTTGCTTCCCTCGATCATATAAGCGGCGGACGGGCTGCCTGGAACATCGTCACGACGTCGAACCCTGATGCCGCCCGCAACTTCGGGCTCGACGGGCACCTCGAGCATGGCGAACGCTACAAGCGGGCGCGCGAATTCTTCGATGTGGTGACAGGGCTGTGGGACAGCTTTGCAGACGATGCATTCATTCGCGATCAGGAAAGCGGAATCTTCTTCAATCCGGACAAGATGCATGTGTTGGACCATAAGGGCGAGGATTTCAGTGTTCGCGGGCCGCTGAATATTGCCCGTCCGATCCAAGGCTGGCCAGTCATCGTGCAGGCGGGGCAATCAGAACCCGGCAAGCAACTGGCAGCCGAAACCGCCGAAGTCGTTTTTGCCGCCCCGCGCGATCTTGACACGGCCAAAACGGTGTATGCCGATATCAAGGGACGCATGGCACCGGTGGGTCGCGATCCCGCACATCTGAAGATCCTGCCTGCAGCGATGATCGTGATCGGTGATACACCAGAAGATGCCAGGGCCAAGCGCGCAAAGCTGGATAGCCTCGTGCACTACGATAGCGCCATCGCCTCACTTTCCATTGCGCTTGGCCATGATGCCTCAGGCTTCGATCCTGATGCGCCCCTGCCAGACATCCCGGAAACAAACGCCAGCAAGAGTGGAAGGGCGCAGGTACTGCGACTGGCCGAGCAGGAAAAACTGACAGTGCGTCAACTCGCCCAGCGCTATGGCGGCTATGCCGGTCTTGCCTTTATCGGCACGCCCGAAACCATCGCAGACGATATGGAAATTTGGCTGAACGAAGAGGCATCAGATGGCTTCACCTGCGTCTTCCCCTTCCTGCCGCAAGGGCTGGATGACGTCACGGAGAAGCTGGTTCCAGAACTGCAGCGGCGCGGTCTGTTCCGCAAGGACTATGAGGGGTCGACTTTGCGCGATCATCTTGGCCTTCCCCGCCCCGCGAACCGGTTCTTCCTTTGAAGACACAGCGGTGTCCGCCTTCAAAACGAAGATCAAAACACGAGTCGAAACATCCTGCAGACGCTGAGCCCTCTTTTTCCAGTAAGCTGACGTTATGCGAACTTTATAACAACCGTTCGTAGGCTGGGACCTTCGACGTAGAGACGGAGCGTAAATCGGAGAGCGCAATTTGACGCTCCTATTCCGCCTACTCTTTGAGTTTTCATTTCGAATCCGATATCCTCAAATGACATGCGCGACCTGAAGGGCAGTCAGAACTTCGCTTTTCAACTCTGCCAGGCGCAAAGCGCGGCGGTCTCTCGGGCGGGCAACATCGACGTCGATATCTTTCTGGATACCGCCATTTCTGGCGCCCATCATGTAAATCCTGTCACCGAGATATAGCGCTTCGTCAATGTCGTGGGTGACCAGCAGAAACGATATGCCGCGCTGGTCCACGAGCTTGAGGATCAGGTCCTGCAGCTTCATGCGTGTGAACGCATCCACCGCGCTGAATGGTTCATCCAGCAGCAATATTCGGGGTTCCGTGTAAAGCGCGCGCGCAATCGCAACGCGCTGCGCCATGCCTCCGGAAAGCGCCTTCGGCAAGGTGGCCGCATGCCCATCCAAGCCCACATCTTCGATCAGCCTGTTGACCTTGGTAACATCGAAGCCGCGACCATCTGCATAGCCGATGTTCTGAGCCACCGTCAGCCATGGCATCAACCGGGGCTCCTGAAACACAAACGCGACGGGCGGAAACGACGATTTGCCGTGATGCCGCTCCACGTTAACCGAGACTTCCCCGGCAAAGCGCTGGTCAAGTCCGGCGGCAATGCGCAGAAGCGTACTCTTGCCGCAGCCACTGGGCCCAAGCAACACGGCTGCTTCGCCATCTTCAAGCTGAAGATGAATATCATTCAGGACGACGGTATTCCCGAAGGATTTTTCGCGCACATCTATCTCAAGAAGGCTCATGCGGCTCTCCCTCCAATCGAGGTGGAATACGTATCCCGCCAGGACAGGCAGCGATCTTCAATAAGTTTGAAGGCGCTATCGGAAATCTTGCCAAGCACGGCCAGACAGATGATCGCGATCAGGACGAGATCTGGTCTCGACAGCTCTCGTCCGTCCGAAAGCATGTAACCGATGCCTTCCGATGCTGCCAGTAGCTCAGCCGCAACGACACTCAGCCAGGCGAGCGACAAGCCGTAACGCAGCCCCGTAAAGAGATGCGGCAGCGAGGCTGGAATGAGGATGCGCAAGACGAGCGTGGGAAGGGATTGGCCGTACATCTCCCCCACCTCGACCAATTTGCGATCAACATTTCGAATGCCGGAGAAGAGGCTTAGATACACCGGAAAGAAAGCGCTTTTGGCAATCAGCACGATCTTAGATGTTTCGCCTATCCCGAACCAGATCATCAAAAGCGGCACCCAGGCAAGGCTTGGTACGGCCCGCAACGCCTGAAAGCTAGGCTCGAGATAGCGCTCAGCCGAGTACCACAGACCAACGATCGATCCGACGATAATGGCAAGCAGCGAACCGGCCACGAAGCCGAAGAACACCCGCAAGCTGCTGGCTGCGATATTCGTCCAGAGCGGTCCCTCAGCCAGATAGAGGAATGTGCTGTAGAGATCGGATGGCGGGGGCAGCACATAAGGGCTGACCCACCCCAGACGAACAAAGATTTCCAGCATCAACAGAGCACCAACCGGTACGATGGCGCCACGCAGATCGATCGACAGAAGCTTTCGTCCAAAACCGGAAACCACGCTTGGGATGCTGGCGTCCTCCTTCCTCGAACGGCCATTATGCCGAACCTCTTCGCTGGAAAGCGTCATGCCCCCACAGCCTTTTTGGCGGGCGCCGGATCGATGAGTTGGGAGAGAACGTCATCGACATTCACGCCCGGGCGCAACACCTCCGGTCCGAGAAGCGGAGTAGCGGTTTTGATGGAGGCCAGCAGTTCCTCGCCGGGAACGGGGTCCGTCCAGCTGCGACGCGCAATCGTGCGGCGGGTGACCTCGGCGTCGCCGCCCGCCTGCGCCGTCACGAATGAGACGAACTCATCGTTGTTTTCGCGTATCCATTTCTGCGTCTGCACCCAGACGCCGAGCAGGCGCTCGACGGCTTTCGGATGCTTTTCGAGAAATGCTTCCGAGACGCTGAACACACTGCCCTCACGCCAGCTCGGATCACTGAAGATTGCGCGATTACCAGCAATTTCGGCCTGAGCGGTCTGTGGATCGATACCGACCCAGGCATCTACCTGCCCCTGCTGAAGCGCCGTAAAGCCTTCCGGGTGCTGCAGGTTGACGACTTTGAGGTCGTTGATCGTCAGATCGCTTTTGGCCAGAGCACGAACCAGCGTAAAGTAGGGTGCTGTTCCCTTCGTCACCGCAATAGTCTTACCCTTCAAATCAGCCACAGACTTCAACGGAGAATCTGCCTTGACCTGAATGATGGACGAGCCGCCCCAGCTGGCCACGTAAATAACTTTCAGTGGAACGCCATTTGCTCGCGAAAGAAATGCGGAGAGCGCAGCGGACCCGGCAAAATCGGTAGAGCCGACCTTCAGAAACTCAAGAGAATTGTTGCTTCCGCGGGATTGCACCCAGGAAATCTTCGTTCCCACATCCTTGAATGCGTCTTCCAGCCATCCCTTGTTTTTAATCAAAAGCGTGTGGGAGGAATAGTAGCCCCAGTCCAGCCTAAGCTCGGCAGGATAATCCGGCGTCTGCGAAAACGCACTCGTCGAAATAAACGGTGAAGACAGAGCGACGCCGACAGCGCCCAGTTTGAGAGCGCCACGGCGCGTGATGTTCGAGACCATTATCCACCCAATCTATTAATTCAGTGGATTAATTTATGCCGCTAGATAACGCTTCGTCGCGCAAAGCTTTCTCATATTAGAAGTGAAAAAAGAAAATTTCTTTCAGGAGGGGGTCGAAGCGGGAGCGGATCAACCCCCATCCCCGGAGAGATCACGTAGTACTCGCGGCAGTTTGTTCATGCATTCCGCTCCGCCACGCGTGACTAGAAACTGGTCCTCGATCATAAGCGCACCGAAGTTCTGACCATAAAACGGAGCCTCGAGTGCAACCACCATGTCTGCTTCGATGAGTTCTGGATTGTTAGCGGAGAAGAATGGCCACTCCTCGATACCTACATTGCCGCCGACCGAATGGCCGAAATGCCCGCGGTAATATTCGCCGAAGCCATCGCGTCTCATGGAGCGGAGCATTGCATCGTGGACAGCACCGAAAGCATTTCCTGGCTTGATCTGTTCAAGGCCTGCGTCAAAAGCTGCCTCCAATGCCTTGAAGATATCCTGCCCCAATTGCGACGTGGGGCCATATGTAAATGTGCGGGCACCGTCAGAGGAATAACCTTCAACAAGGGTCCCGACATCCGCTTTGATGAGCGCACCTGGGGTAACCCTGGCGGCACCGTCTGAAAGATTGGGGCCGACGGAAATGAAATCCCAATGCCCGCTCAGCGCAAAGCCGCCAACCTGTGCCGCATCCTGCGCACCCGCTTTCCAAGCCATAGACAGTTCAGCCACCGGGACGTCGAGACGAACAGCCTGCATCATACTCTCAAGCCCGCCCTCCGCGGCACGTGCCGCGCGCCTCAACCTTTCGATTTCCATGGGGGTCTTGGTGGCTCGCAGGCGTCGCAGCACCAGCGAGCCGTCAACCCATTGAATTCCAGGAATCGATACCTTCAGCGCCTCAAAATCAGCCGCAGGCATGAATTCGAGATCGACGCCGATCCTGCCCCCCATGAGACCTCTGTCCTTCAGCATATCGGACAAGAGGTCGAAACAGGCCGCGCGGTCAAAGGTCTCCGGCCTCGGACCCGATACACCGGTACGTCGATAGGCTTCGTCAATTCCTGCGACCGTTTCAACGCCCCAGAGATCGACCGTGTCGATCCATATGCGATGCGTCCTCAGATCGACATCTACTGCCTTCTGTCGCATGACAGCCGCAGCATGGTCACTGACGATTGCCCCCAGCGGCAGATGAGCATCTCCGGGCACAAGAGCAATTGCAGCTCCCGCCCTGCCCCACATTGTTGCCACGCCCGCCGGAGCACCGATGGCATATTGAAAGGCCTCCGGCTGAAAAAGAGCCAGCGCGTCAAGTCCGGCCTCTCTCATCAGCCGCTCTGCACGCGTTCTGTCGATACCACTCACGGCTGCTCTCCACGCCAAACATGTCAATGGCTTAGCCGACACTGGAAGAAAGCGCCAGCCGAAATAAATTTCCACTATCTGCCCGTTTAATCGAATGACATTTCCTAAGCGTCGAATCCCAGATCGTCGCCGATCTGGCTTCTCGCATCAGCTCGGATATTGTGCAGGCTTGATGCAACGGCTGTAGCGGCCCGTCTATGAGGACATGAAATGAGCGGCTTGACGACCCAACCGGGGGTAATCTTGAAGACTACCCGTTCCCGAAAGTTTGCGCTGACTGCACTCGCACTTCTGATCAGCACTCTCTCTGCTGGCCCGCTCATGGCAGAGGATTTCGACGCGGATGCAACGGTCAACGTCGGATCACTATACGAGCCCCAGAACCTGGATAATACTGCCGGTGCTGGACAGGGTATCAACGAAGCATTTAACGGCAATGTCTATGAAGCCCTTTTCCGACTGACCGATGCAGGTGAGGTCGAGCCTGTTCTTGCAAAGGAGTATAAGGTCAGCGAAGACGGCCTTACCTATACATTCAAGCTACAGCCCGGCGTTACATTCCACTCGGGCGATCCCCTGACATCCAAGGATGTCAAATTTTCCATTGAACGCGTGACGGCGGCGGAATCCAAAAGCTCACGAAAAAATAGTCTCAAAACCATTGCGAACATTGAAACGCCTGACGATGCAACCGTTGTCGTCAAGCTCACATCCCGCTCTATCTCTCTCCCCTACAATCTGAGCTACGTCTGGATCGTCAATGACAAGGCGACAAACCTGACGGCGGCGGAAGATGGTACGGGGCCATACAGCCTGACCGAGTGGCGTCGTGGTTCGTCGCTCGCAATTGAGCGGTTCGAGAAATATTGGGGCGCAAAGCCCAGCAATGCCGACGTCGTGTTTCACTATTTCACCGAAGCAACGGCGCTCAACAATGCACTTCTCACCGGCTCGGTCGATATCATCACCTCGGTTCAAAGCCCGGATTCACTCCGCCAGTTCTCCGATAATGCAGATTTCACCGTGGCCGAAGGCAAATCCACCACGAAGCTTCTGCTTGCATACAATGATCGCGTTGCGCCCTTTGACAACGTGAAGGTCCGCAAGGCGCTTGCACGTGCAGTGGACGACGCAAAGCTTCTCAAAGCGGTCTGGGGTGACCACGGGTCCCTGATCGGCTCCATGGTTCCCCCAACTGATCCGTGGTATGTCGATTTGACTTCAACGGATGCCTACGATCCACAAAGCGCCAAGGCGCTCCTGAAGGAAGCCGGTTATCCCGATGGCTTTACCTTTACCATCGACACGCCGAATTACGATCCACACCCAATCGCTGCACAATTCATCCAATCCGAGTTGGGTAAGATCGGCGTCAAGGTGAATATCAATATCATCACGGCCAATGAATGGTACACGAAGGTCTACAAAGCGCATGATTTCCAGGCGACCCTGCAGGAGCATGTGAACCACCGCGATATCGTGTTTTACGGAAACCCCGACTTCTATTGGGGTTACAACAATCCAAAGGTCGTAGATCTCGTCAAGCAGGCCGAAGCCAGTGCAACGACCGATGAGCAGACGGAAAAACTAAAGGAAGCCAACACGATCATCGCAGAGGATGCGGCCAGCAACTGGTTATACCTCTACCCACAGATCGTCGTATCCTCAAAGTCCGTGACAGGATACCCGGTCAACGGCCTGAACTCGCAGTTCTTCGTTGCCGGAATTAAAAAGGCAGATTGAACTTGCTCGGGCTCTCCCGCGCAAAGTATCTTCGTTATACAGTCCACCGCCTGACTTTCGTCGGGCGGTTTTCCTGCTTGAAGGGTCACAGAAATTCTCTCCTATCTGCTCCGCCGCACCGTGATATTGATCGGCTCTATTCTCATAGCCGCGATGGTGCTATTCATTTTTCTCCGCCTTCTGCCGGGCGATCCTGCAAACGCTCTTTTATCGGTTGGCGCCGACCCGGAGCAGATCGAGGCTGCCCGACAGCAGGTCGGTTCGAACCAGCCGCTGTCAGAGCAGTTTCTTCATTTCGTCAAAAGTATCTGCCGCTTTGATTTTGGAAACTCCTTCATCAGCCAGTCACCGGTCATGCCGGAGATTGTGCGCAGACTTTCGATAACTTTGCCTCTGACTGCCATTTCATTTTTGATTGCCGTCGCCATCGCCCTGCCGCTAGGCATTCTGTCTGCGGTCAAATCAAAACGCTGGTACGGCTCGGCGATAAGCGTTGTCTCTCAGCTTGGCATCGCCGTGCCCGTCTTCTGGATCGGCGTTCTTCTCGTCACGATTTTCGCCGTTAACCTCAGACTGCTGCCCTCTGGTGGGTTTCCTGCAAGGGGATGGCAGAGACTCGATTCCGCGTTGACCGCATTCGTTTTGCCGGTAGCAACGATTGCTATCGTTATGTCGGCATCTTTGATCCGATATGTCCGCTCGGCAGCGCAGGATGTTCTGGGAAGCGACTATCTACGCACCGCCCGCGCGCTCGGCGCTACCTTTTCCGAAGCGCTTGTCAGGCACGGAATTCGCAATGGCTCTGTTCCCGTCATATCGATTATGGGTATCGAGTTGGCGTCTACTCTGCTCGGAGCAGTCGTCGTGGAGCGCGTTTTCAATCTTCCGGGCCTTGGCTCCATGCTGCTTCTTGGCATTGAGCAGCGAGACTATCCTTCCGTGCAGGGCGTGCTGGTGATTTCGACCCTGCTGGTTCTCATCGTCGGCTTCATTGCCGATATCTCGCAAAGGCTGATCGATCCCCGACTTCGCTCCAGCATGCAAGGAAGACAGGGATGACAGACATTCAATTGGCCGATGACAGCATCATCAGTCGCCGCCGCTTTTCCCGGATATTTCTGATCGGCATCGGCATCGTTGCTCTTCACATTCTGATCGCCTTGCTGACACTCGTCTGGACACCCTACGATCCGAATGCAATGGCCGGTGGTCGGCTGGAGCCCCCTTCTATCCTTCATCTGATTGGCACTGACAGGCTGGGGCGCGATTTCCTGACGCTGATAATGATTGGGTCCCGCATTGCGCTGACTGTTGGTATCGGGGCAGTCATCATCGGCGGCGTGATCGGCATAGTATTGGGGTTGCTCTGTGGCTTCGCATCGAAAACGCTGGATGATGCGCTGGCGGCAACACTCGATATCATGATTGCTTTTCCGACCCTGCTCCTCGCCATGCTCATCGTCACCGCGTCGGATGGAGCCAGTCTGTGGACAGCAATCGTCGCAATCGGGATCGCCAATTCCGCGATTGTTGCCCGCCTGACACGTATTCTGACAAAACGCGTCCTGAACATGGACTTCATTACCGCATCGCGCGTTTCCGGCACCTCATGGGCAGGGGTTATCGTCCACCACATCCTGCCGAACATCTGGCCTACCCTGCTCGTCAATCTCGCCTTACAGTTCGGTTTGGCGATCATTACGGAAGCGTCGCTTTCCTATCTCGGTCTCGGTGCCCCGCCTCCCAATGCCTCATGGGGGCGCTTGCTTCAGGAAGCGCAGGGCACGGTCTACACCGCGCCGCTCGGTGCAGTCGCGCCGGGTATTGCTCTGGTCAGTCTGGTGATCGCCATCAATATCGTGGCAGACGAGCTGCGCGATCTGGCGGACCCCATAAGGAGGCGCCGTTCATGAACCCTATTCTCAACGTTGAAAATCTGTCGATCAATGCAGGCCCAAAGACACTCGTTTCGAATGTTTCTTTCAAGATCGACAAAGGCGAGAGACTTGGCCTTATAGGTGAATCCGGATCCGGCAAGTCTCTGACTTCACTGGCGGCAATAGGACTTTTACCGGAGGGCCTGTATGCAAGCGGCTCTATTCTTCTCGCTGGAAAACAGGTCATCGGAAGTCACGACAAGGATTTGGCGCCTCTTCGCGGAACGGCATCTGCTGTGATCTTTCAGGAGCCGCTGACAGCGCTGGACCCCTTGATGAAGCTTGGCAGACAGGTGCGGGAAGTGGTGCTCCGTCGCGCAAAACGGGATGGCCGCTCGCTGGACAGACAGACCGCCGACGGAGAAGTTCTGAGCCTGCTTCGGCAGGTTGCCCTTCCCGATCCAGATCGCATCGCGCAATCATGGCCGCATCAGATATCCGGCGGCCAGCGCCAGAGAGTTGCCATTGCAATGGCACTAGCATGCCGTCCGCAATTACTGATCGCAGATGAGCCGACCACGGCGCTCGATGTCACGACCCAAGTCGAGATTCTTGATTTGCTGCTCTCCCTCGTTAGACAACGCGGCATGTCTCTCCTTTTCGTCAGCCACGATCTCCCGGTCGTCGCAAGCGTCGTCGAAAGGGTCGTCGTTATGCGTAACGGACATGTGGCAGAGCAAGGAGCAATCAATGACGTCTTTCGCCATCCGAGAGATAGTTATACGCAAAGCCTCGTAGCAGCTGCGCGAGCCTTCGACGATGCACTGGGAATGAATTGATGAGCTTGATAGATGTCCGCAATGTTTCGTTCGGCTACAATCGGCAGCAGGCGACGCTTCAAGATGTGAGCCTGACTTTGCAGAAAGGACGAAACATCGGCATTGTTGGAGAATCGGGATCAGGAAAAACAACCCTTCTGCGGCTGATGCTCGGCCTCAACAGACCGCAGAGTGGCGAAATCCATATCGAAGGGAAACCTCTGGACACCGGAAGCCGAGAATTCATGCGTGGATTTCGGAAGAGAGTGCAGGCGGTTTTTCAGGATCCATATTCCTCTTTGGACCCTCGCCAGAAAGTCAAGGACATCGTTGCCGAACCGCTCCGATCTCTCAAAATCGCCGGTGACCGTAAGGAAGCCGTTGCGGAAGCGCTGAAGTCCGTGGGACTGACTGCGGATGATCTGATGGACCGCTACCCCCATGAGTTCTCCGGAGGGCAGCGTCAGCGGATAGCAATCGCGCGTGCGATAATCTCCCGGCCCGAGGTCATATTTGCCGACGAAGTCGTCAGCGCCCTGGACTTGTCTACCCGCATTCGGATTGTCGAACTGCTGAAGAAATTGTCCGAGACTGTGACGTTCGTCGTCGTGTCACACGACATCGGTCTGGTTGCTTCGCTTTGCCAGGACACCATCATCTTGGAAAAGGGCAGGATCGTTGAAAACGGTCCCACCCAAAGCATTCTCACCGCCCCGCGTCACGAATACACTCGCAAGCTTCTTGCGAGCATTCCTCGCATGCCAGCGTAGAGGCCGTCACACGTCGCGAACCTCTGCGGCATATGATGACGGTCATCCTGGAAGAGCGTCAGGCAAACCAATCTGCGCGCTGAGAACAGATGCCGAGATTTTTCATCTACCAATCACCATTGCGCAGAGAACAGAAATACCGAATTCATGGATTACTCGCATCAAGATACCCTATGGATTTTGTAGAGTATTGTTAAACTAAGAGGAATTCCAACCTGCCAGCTGCGCGCATTATTGCGGGCTGAAAACGGAGCAAATTCCTTGTATCGTAGAATTTTCTTGCGCACGTCTGCTGCTGGTTTACTTTCGGCTCTTGTCTTGGTTGCTCCCTCAGCGGAAGCGGCCGAACCTGCAGCCAAGCTCATCGTTGCCGATCAGGCTGAACTAGTGCGCAATCTGCTGGAAGCCAGTGGAGAGCAGAAAACCCTCGGATTTGATGTTGAATACCCTAACTTTGCCGGCGGACCAGCCATCCTTGAGGCTATCAGGGCGGGCGCTCTGGACATAGCCTATGTCGGCGATACTCCACCTATTCAGGCTCGCGCATCCGGAACGCTTCTGCCGATTGTCGGAACGTTCACGCGTGAAGTCGCTCAGTATCGCCTGACGAGCCGCCCAGGTCTCAAGATCGACAAGCTGTCCGAGCTCAAGGGCAAGAAGCTCAGCTATGTCGAAGGATCGGGCCGCCAGGTATTCCTGATCGAGGCATTGAACAGGGCGGGCCTGAAACTTGCGGACGTCACGCTCGTCAATCTCCGCGTGGCTGACCTTCCTGATGCGCTGCGGTCCGGAGCAGTCGACGTCGCCGTTTTGCAGGAGCCCTTCGTCACGAGGCTCACCAAACAGGTAGGGGCAAGTCCTGTACTCGACCCTGAGGAGCGGCGGTTGTTGCCGAGCACCTCCTATTTTTATGCCCGCCCCGAAGCTCTAGCAGATCCTGCAAAGAGTGAGGCTATCAGGCAGTTTCTGGCAGCTTTCGTGAAAGCGGGAAACTGGAGCAACGAACACGACAAAGACTGGGCGAAGTTCTACTATACCGACTTCCAACGCGTTTCCCCGGATGACACCTCAGCAATCTTGGCCGGGCAGTCTCCGCTCGTCTTCCAAACTTCCGTCGAGGCGATACCCCACCATCAAAAACTGATCGACATCCTCTACCAGTCCGGATCGCTTAAGGAGCGGTTCGACGCCAAGGGATCATTTGTCGATACGTTCGATACCGTCATCAAGCAGTCTCGCTGATATCGGAGGTCGTATGACGGACATATCATCAGGCAGGATTACAAAAAGGCAAACAGTTCGGCACTTCGATCTTGCTGTCCGCAAGAGCTCGACGCAACTCGTTCCCGCCAAGCTGCCACCAGGATCGCGACTGGTTGGCCCAGTCATAGTTCTAATCGTATGGGAAGCCGCGTCCCGTCTGGGCCTGCTGTCTCCGAGCACGCTCGCCGCGCCCTCGACGGCAATCGCGACAGGCTATGACATGGTGCTGGACGGCAGCCTGCTGCCGCATCTTGCAGCGTCGGCAGCCCGCGCGTACTCCGGGCTTTTTCTGGGTGTGACCGTCGGCGTGATCCTTGCTCTTCTGTCAGGATTGACGCGAACCCGTGAGGCGCTCATCGACGGCCTCGTCCAGATCAAGCGGGCTGTACCTACACTTGCTCTTATCCCGCTGGTCATTATCTGGCTTGGCATCGGCGAGGCGATGAAAATATTCCTTATTTTTACCGCAGTCCTTATTCCGGTCTATATCAATACTCATGCGGCGCTACGTAGTATTGATATCGGCCATGTCGAACTTGCCCGCACTCTCGGGCTAACCCGCGCCGAGTTCATCCGGCATGTCGCCCTACCAGGAGCTCTACCCGGCTTCTTCGTCTCACTACGGCTCGCGGTCGCCCTCTGCTGGACGGCCTTAGTCGTTCTCGAGCTTGTCAACACGCAAACGGGTATCGGTTACCTGATGAACCGAGCTCGAGACTGGGGTCAGACGGATATTATCGTTGTGGGCATCATAATCTACGCTCTGCTCGGCCTCCTGTCAGATGCGGTCGTGCGGTATGTCGAAGACAAAGTACTTTCCTACAGACGGGCTCTTGGCTCATGAACGCACATGTTACTAACGCTGTAGTTCTTCGTGACCTTTCTCGCAGCTTCGAGGGCAAGCCTGTCCTCGACCGTATTTCGTTGGAGATCCCGGCCGGACAGTTTGTCGCCCTGCTCGGTGAGTCCGGTTCGGGGAAGACGACGCTGCTACGGGCGCTCGCAGGTCTTGACGACGACGCCGAAACCAAGGGACACTTCAGCGCGCCGGAGAGCTTCTCTGTTCTTTTCCAAGATTCCCGCCTTCTCCCGTGGAAAACGGTCATTGACAACCTGACGCTCGGTCTGCGCCGACCTGAGCCTGAAACGTCAGCGCTTTCCATGCTTGAGGATGTAGGGCTCGCTGACAAGGCCAATGTGTGGCCCTCCACACTGTCTGGCGGCCAGAAGCAGCGTGCGTCGCTGGCGAGATCCCTTCTCCGCACGCCGGACCTTTTGCTTGCCGATGAGCCTTTCGGTGCACTCGATGCGCTCACCCGCCTGAAGATGCAGGCTCTGCTGATGCGCCTCGTGGAGCGCAAACGACCGACGATTATTCTGGTTACGCACGACGTGGACGAGGCCCTGCTTCTGGCCGACCGTATCCTTGTTCTGAAGGATGGCAGCATCGCCGAAGATCATGCGATTTCGCTTCCGCATCCTCGCCACGAACACCAAGCCGAAGTCGCCTACCTCCGAAAGAAATTGCTTAAGAGCCTCGGCGTCGAAGCCGACAGCATTTGAAAGGCATCCCGATGTCGCGCAATCTACACCTGAACCTTTTCCTTATGTCCCGCGGCCACCATGAGGGCGCATGGCGGCACCCAAAAGCGAACCACAAGGCACTTACTGACCTCGCGCTCTATGTCGAGGCGGCGACGATTGCTGAAAGGGCGAAGTTCGATGCAGTGTTCCTCGCCGACACACTGGCCGCTGGCAATAGCAGCGGTCTTGCATCGTCGGGATCCCTCGAGCCAATCGTTCTTCTCTCGTTGCTTGCAGCCCATACGAAGAAGATTGGCCTCATCGGGACGGCCTCCACCACCTACAGTCTGCCCTACACGTTGTCGCGACAGTTCGCGACACTGGATCACCTATCCAACGGCCGCGCTGGATGGAATATCGTGACGTCTTGGGCTCCTGAGGCAGGGGCAAACTACGGGCTGCAGAAGAATGTCAATCACGGCGATCGCTACAAGTTGGCAGAGGAGTTCTTGGAGGCGGTCGATGCTCTTTGGAAAAGCTTCCCGGCAGATGCGGTCCTCGATGATCGCGAGGGTGGACGATATCTTGATCGTGATCGGATGACACCAGCGAACTATGCCGGCGAGCACTACCGGACAAAAGGACCGCTCAACGTTCCAGAGAGCCCTCAGTCTCGCCCTGTCTACATCCAGGCCGGACAATCCGATGCAGGCCGCGGCTTTGCTGCAAGGTGGGCCGAGGCCATCTTCACCGCCCACATGACGAAGGATTCTGCCAAGGCGTTCTACACCGATGTGAAAAGCAGGGCAGCCGCTTTCGGTCGCAGTCCGGAAGACATCGTTGTCCTACCCGGCATCAGCGCGGCCATCGGTTCCACCGCCAGAGAAGCTGAGCAAATCTGGGAGGAATTGGACGACCTCACCAGCACGGATGTCGGCTTGACGCGTCTCTCAGCACGGTTCGGTGGCCACGACTTTAGCCGCCTGCCACTTGACCGCACACTGACCGAGGACGACTTCCCCGACCCGAATGGGGTAGAAGCATCGAGGAGCCGGGTGGTCGGCTACATCGACATGGTGCTCAAAGAAAATCTAACGCTCAGGCAGTTACTTCGCAAACTCGCAGGCGCTCGCGGGCATTTTGTGGCGACGGGCACACCGGAGCAGGTCGCCGATATCATCGAAGACTGGTTCAGGACGGGCGCCGCCGACGGCTTCAACGTGATGCCGCCGATCATCAACAGTCAGCTTGCAGTCTTTGCTGACGAGGTGGTTCCAATTCTGCAAAGGCGCGGCCTGTTCCGGCATGAATATGAGGGCAGCACGCTACGCTCGCATTTTGGGCTGAGCGACGCGGCTTGGCCAAATGCGCTGGCCCGATCAGCTTGATGATGAACCAGCTGACGGCTCGGATACCCATAGATGGCAAAGTTCGTCAAACCGATGAAGTAGGTACGATTGCAGTTCTTAGGGGACCAAACTACCTGCACTAAACTTGGGAAATGGCTATCTATCGGCAAGATCAATGGAAAAATCGGATCTCACTCGTGGGTTGCCAAGTCGCACGGACCCAGTCAAATTGCGAAAATCTGTCTGGGTTCATGGAAAATCGTCTACAGATGATGAGTGTCCACTGCGACATCCGACGTTTCGCAAGACTGGCTATCGAGGTTGCTTGTTCCCCTGCGCACGGTGAGAAGCATTGCA
>JAAIGF010145924.1_pt1 | contig 66325 bp, 64 predicted proteins | sample 6487441 | NCBI WGS metagenome assembly JAAIGF01 (sample SAMN13974129, study PRJNA590717) | phyllosphere metagenome | biome: pepper field; feature: multiple bacterial spot infested pepper fields; material: pepper leaves; isolation source: leaves from pepper fields | host: Capsicum annuum ...
AAAGACTATCGAAATAGCCAGAGCCCCTTTTTGAGACATCCTCGAGAACGCCTTCATTGTCACGTGGCAATAATTTTTACGACAAGTCAAAACGGTCCAAATTCGGGCGATCTTTTTTCCCTGAATTCTGTCTTCAGATTTAGAATCCTATCGCGATCATTCGTTTCGCGTGAAATCAGCATCTCCAGCTCATCCGACAGGACAAGAGCGCAATTCCGGCGAAGAGGATTGCAGCACGACAATCTGTACATTATAGTCACTCTAGTCATTATGGTCATAGGTGTAAGATGACGGAAGTACGAACACACGGGGAAATTAACTGGACGGTTGCTGGTGCGAAAGCAAAGCTTTCGGAAGTCATGGAGCGCGCCCAATTGGCACCTCAAACGATTACCCGTAATGGGAAGCCAAGCGTGGTCGTTGTTTCTGCAGACGAATGGCAGAGAAAAAACGAACGTCGAGGATCGCTTGCGGAGTTTCTGCTTGCATCGCCTCTGCGCGACGCGGATCTGGATCTTGAACGGCAGCATGACGAACCTCGTGACATGTCGTTATGAGGTTGCTCCTCGATACAAATATTCTGTCGGAAGTTACAAAGCCTCGACCGAATGAAACTGTTTTGAATTGGCTTCACGGGTTGGACGAGGACCGCACATTTATCAGCATTGTGTCGATCGCTGAAATTCGCCGCGGTGTCGCTCTGATGGATAGCGGGAAAAAGCACGACGCCCTAAACGAATGGCTCACGTATGATTTGCCTCAACGCTTCAAAAACAGAATTATTCCAGTAGAAGAACTTGTTGCCCGGGCCTGGGGCGACCTCATGGCGCTTGCCAAGCGAAGCGGTCGCGGGCTCGCTTCGATGGACGGGCTGATCGGAGCCACTGCTGTCGCTCATCAATTGACGCTTGCAACGCGGAACGCGAAGGATTTCGAGGGCTTTGGAATAGATATTATCGATCCTTGGACGGCTTGATCACCTCATGCTTGTGATGGGAATGATGGATCCGTATCTCGCTCTCCTAGACCTTGCGCAAAACTACGCAGTATTTGCCTGTCAGAGGCCCCATGCGCCTGGCATGGCAACATTGCCCTTGCAAAGGTTCCTCTCGGTGTTGCTGAACTGTGCGGCAGCAGTGGTCAGCGAGTTCAACCCTAAAATCTGGACGTGCAGCGACCGCTGCGACTAGAGGAATTTAAAGCTTCAATCTCTTTGATATATATATAATTCTCGTACCCGAACCACTTTACCAGCAGGTGCGCAATCACCGCTGCGGCCCAATAATCCCACTCACTCTTGCGCCCCCAACTCAAAATTGAACGGAGCCCAAAAATCAAAAAATTCTTTGACTTCTTTTTTTGGTTCGACCACTGCGCTTTTGACAAGGGTTGAGTAAGTCTTACCGCCCGCCGCAGTGATATCTTTAATCAAATCAGCTATCTCGGCTTCCTGTGCAGCGAAAAGAAATATATCTCTGTCATCGCTGATATAGAGCATCGAGCATTCTGTGAGAATCAACTTATCCACATCAACAAGCTGGCTTTCCAGCCTTACGGCCTCTTCAAACGAGCTAAGCGTGGTCGTTTCGGACGGGGAATTTTTGAGCGCAAGCCTCAAGGTCTTTCCCTGAAACAATTTATCGAAAGCTTCATACTCAAAATCATCGAGCCAATCAGTTCCGAAAAAGACCTTATAACCATTGTTTACGCAGACGTCTTTGCTAATGCCGTAGCGATCAAAATACATAATGAACCTCAACTCGACGGAGCGCCGGGGTATCTATACTTACGAAAACGCCGTCCATTGGGCTTGATTATGTCAAGCGTCGGACCGTTGCTCTTACTGTTCGGACGAACGGTGACTGTTCGTCCGTCCGAGAGATTTCCAATTCTGACACCGTTTCCCTTATCTACGAAGTCGTTGCTCGCCAACGCGCATCAAAGGCGTGTTGCTGACAAATACGTCTGCGCTTCCGCCGCTGGCTAGGGTCGGCGGGAGATGGCAGGTGTGGCCAGAGCCAATGGCGGCGCGACGATGTCCAGGCGGCATATTAGAAACCTAAAACCTAGAAGTCTGTTTGCTCAAGCAGGAAACGTTTCTCACCAGAATTGACAGACACCAACTTAATGAAAGTATCTTGTCCCGGAACAGACTTAACGAAACTGCGAGCAACAAGATTGGAACCCTTCAAACCCCACCACAGATCATCATCGCCACTTATGAAAGTAACATCGTCGCTATCTTCAAACTCTTTAGAGGATAATATTTCGATGACTCGCTTTTCATCATCTGGAGAAAAAATACCTGTAGCTCTTATTAGTCGATCACGTCCACTCCACTCCTCCATCTTTGTCACCTTGACCAACTCAGTTAGCTCAGAAAGAGCAACTTTTTGAAAAATCTCAGAAGTAGTCAACTGTGAAGCCTTACTCGCTGCGGAAACGAAAGACGCGTGACCCATAAGTATCACACACACCATTACATCCAGAAGTTTACGGACCACCATTTGCTTTCGCCTTTTTTTTGCAATCCAGGTGTCTCGCCCTATATGAAAGAAATCAGCTTTTCCGACGGTTTGTAGTAGCCCCGTAAATCTCCGGACACGATTGGTGACCTGAGAGCACTGCGCTTAAAAAGGTGCGCAGAAATTCGCACTTACCGTCGTCCGGCATGTCACTTCGATACAGTGGGTGACCTGGGTAAAGGTTGAAGTATCGTTGGTTCGGTCTTTGGATCGCAACGATAAAGATTTCACCTTTAACGTTCTCGCCGAGAATGGCCCATTCAGTCTCGGAGTAAGGGTATTCAGGTCTAACCGATGGTGACACGTCCTCCCGGCTAGCGCCCTTTACGAGCTTCAAGAAGTTCCCGCTGCCGGCTACCAGCCAACGATCATCGTAAGGAAGAATCGAGCGAAAATCGACTTCGGCCGCGGTCTCGGTTTCGGCTTGAGTTCCGGGAATGATGAAATGCTGTGAACCGTCCGGACCGACAACGTAAATGTCACCTTGCAGGCTGATCGTGACATAGGAAGGCCCTTCACTGCCTTTCGACGACGGTACCACGCGGAATTCGCGTAATTTCCTGCGAACATCCGACCGCGAGAACGTGTGTTCGACAGTGTCGCGCATGAGAATAATTGTGCAGGGATCGTCCCAACGCGGTCCGCCTACCAGCGCAGCAAAGTGGCGGTCGGTGTGCGCCATGGCGGCCTGATAGAGCTTGGGCTCCCATTTGCCGTACAGTTCTTCGAGGCCTACATCGTCAATCATTTGACCACCGCATTCAAAGTTTCGCCGCTCCGGAAACTTGCCCCCGATCAGAGATCGTTTTTCAAGCCTTTGAACTCGCGTTGTAGCAGTTCCTGAGGCACTTCCATTGCCTTCCAATCGCGACCATTGAAAGTATAAACACCGTGTTTCGAGTCAAAGTAATACAGTGTATCGTCCACCGCTTGCACTTTAAGAGGGGTTGGAACGCTTTTGTTAATAGTCGGATCAATATTAGGTTTGAGCGGCGAAAGCATATGTCCGTCGAACCAGTGCAAAGCATAGTCTGATGCAATGACCATCCGATCACGGAACTTCGTGAGGGAACGCAGATTCTCGTCGTTACCTTTGAACGAGATGTCCTGAAACCCGTCGCGGGCATTGCCTACGAGAATGACGCCGTTGTTTCCAACCGCCCACACCCGGTCCGGATTCTCAATCAGAATATCTGAGAGGACTGAAGGCTCGGGATAAAATTTTCCCGACCGCGGCGTAGCCACAACGCGCCACTGAGTACCGTCCCAGTGGTGGAGTCGACCTTCGTTGACGCGTGTTGGACCTTGCTTCGCCGATTCCTCCAAATCTAACGCTTCTTCGTAGCGTCCTTGCTTGATGAGTTCGCTTCGTCTTTCCTTCTCGTCGTCCGTCAAACTTCTAGCGGAATTTTCGGGCAGATAAAGAACGGTCATGTACAAATCCTCGACCGACGAACCACCTATGCTGCCGAATGCGAGGTATTCGAAACCCTTTGGAGCTAAAGGTAGCTTATCTCTTTCAAACCACTCAGTTTTTTCTCCAATTATGGAGTAAAGTTGAGAGTGGTATCCTGTTACCAATACCGTATCACCGACAAGCGCGGCCGCATTGATATACCCTAATCCAGTCGCGTTCTCGGAGTAGACACCAGCGCCATCGATTTCAGTGTGATAAGACAGGCGGCCCGGCGAAACTATATATATATCCCCTTCGTCGCTAACAGCATATATGACGGGACGACCTTCACTATTGAGTTTTCCGATCAGTCCGGCGATCTTGCGAGGAACATCTACCCTTGACCAAGGCTGCCTTAGCTTGCCCTCATATGTCAAAATATAGGAGTACGTATCGTCGTTATCGGTTCCACTGAACACGACACAGAACGTGTCACTAGCGACTGCAAACCCCGCTTCTAGTCGAATTAGTTCATCCAATATGACTACTCCTCGCTTCAGTAGGTTCCTGCTTGTAATCGATCGATGACGGCTTTACCTCCCGGCAACTGGGGAGGACGCATTGTAGTGCGGCCAGGTTGTTCTTCATTCACACCTACTTGGGCCATTGCCGCCAATTTTGCCATTCTCTTACACTTTTCCGGTAACTCGGAAACGCGATCAATCGCTTTGTTGACCTCTCCTCTAATTTCGCCAAGCGGTGCAGTGCCTTGTGGATGATACCGTTCACCAAGTGCGGCCAAAGCTGGATTGAGCGATTTATGCACAGCGTCATCGTCTGTCCGATGCATTCCTGTCGACAGACAAATTGCTTGCCCCTCGTTGTAAGTCGGAGAATTCTTGATGCGCCCAGCAGTCGAATTCTTCTCCGCTTCATTTGAAGGCGCATTGCCAATACGGTACACCATGTCAGGTATAATGTGGTGCGCCTCACCAGGGCAGACCATTTTAACGTATTTGTAAGGTCCAACCACACAAGGCCACTCGTCCTTATTCGCTGTGTCGACCCTTACGCCCTCTTTAAGGGCGGTTGCCAACCTTTTGGAACGATCAATCTTGATGTGTTCCTCAAGGTATTTTCGTTCTTCTGCAATGTAATTCTCGTCGGGACCGCGAAAGGGATCATTGTACGCGTCGAATATATGAGTCGAGATACGTTGCTTCGTCGCGTCGTAAAGAGCTTTTTCACCAGTACCAAGCGGGTTTATTCCAGTGAGAGCTTTACCAGCGGCGTGATCTGCTAAAATCGCAGCGTCGAGATCAGGTGTTCCGCCGCTAGTGATCAGCGACATAGGCGCAGCCATACCGCCTAAAACCTTACCGAAAATCCCAAGCCTCTGTAAAATTGTGCTTGTCCCAGACGCCGGGGGAGTTGGAATTTTGGGCGGCGAGCCAGCCTTGTTCGCAGCGTCTCGCATTAGTTCCCGCAGAAGCTGCTGGCCTTCTAGAGAACTAGAGTCGAACGCCACTTGAATGGGCTGCGTTTGCCACCTCATCGATCCCGGAACAGGATCATCGTCTTTGGGCGGATCATACGTCTGAGTTCCTCGGACAAATATTGCCTCGCCCTCAGTATTCCTGCTGTTCATATGAAATCTGTCAAGGTGCCGGATAACATGCGACCCTTCGGCGCGAACCTGATCCGCATGTTCTATCGGTTCGCAAATACTACCGACCGTGCCCGATTTCCTACCCTTGCGAACTCCAGGTTTGTCTCCGTGGACATGCCTTGTGCAAGAACGCATGACCATAGCTTTCTTGCGAGTAAATCGAACCGATGGCGTGAAGTTTTCATCGTGGCCGCATAAGTCCACTACGGGATACGGGATTGGTACGACCGATGAGCCCACCGGTGTCCAACACACATCCGGCGAAAGATAAACTATCTTTGCTTCATCAATATCTCTCAAGCCCTCGCGCGGCGTCTTCGTCGTCCACGGAGCTGGATAGTCTGGATCACCGATGTAATTGTCTCGTGGAATGCTCATGCCGTTTCCTTTTCAGCATGGTAGCTTTCGGGTTCCGGAGCCTTCAGTCGTACGCGTGTCAAGGTCAGCGTCGTCTCGCCTGCTTCAGGGAGAGGAAACCGCGCACGCCAGGTTAGGAGAACTCGCCCATCGTGGCGCCAATCGAACTGAACTCCATCGAGTTTGAGAACGTACCACGCATCACGATCCTCCCTTTGGCAATGGACCCCAAGCATTAGCCCCGGAAGTTGACCTTTGGCTACGAGATGCTTTGGGTGCAGATTGCGAAGTTCGTAACCCTCATCACCATGGAGATGTCGTGTGGCAATCAAATCAGGATGGGATGCCTGCCAGAATCGGTTGTCAAAATCTCGTGGCAAAAGCGGATGCCTCTTCTCGACCCAGTCATCGTCATAGGTGCCGGTGTATTGCTGACGGGATCGCCACCAGGGCGATACGAGGCCGAAGCCTTGTGGCTCGGGCGTTTCTCTCCAATCCAGCTTTTCACCAACAGACGTGATTTGTGGTGCGCGAACAGGTGGTGTGTCTGCCGGCATATCGAGAGTGACGATACCGCAGCCCAGCGGATTGCGGCGTTCTACATCGGAAGGTGTATCGGCTTCAGCATCGTCCGTGCCTGGGATGACGCCACCGTAGGCGTTTGTCCAGCAGACGGAGACCTGGCGGGTTGGCTCGGGATCGGTCAGCGTCCAATCACTGATGACCCGCCTTGGCTCCTTGGCGGAGAACCCCGCCCACTTCTCCTTGATCACAGGCTGCCAGAAGCGCGACCCGCAGACCTCTATCTCTTTCAAGACATCACCGACACGAATGGAAGCCTGCCATGACTTCTCCAGTTCCTTCGACGGTGACCAGGAACCCCCAAGAAAACTGATGTCGGTGCCGGGCTTGTCAGGGGTCAGATCGCTCTGCCGGAGAAGAACTGTCTGGTGGGGATCACCCTCGTAGGCGTCTTCCCATTGGAAGCTCTCTTGCTCACGGGCGATTTCCATCACCCCATCCTGGACATGGTTGAAGGTAGCGCGCACGGAAACGATGCAATCCAATTCGCCTTCGGTATCGAACTGCCGGAACGCCATGGCTGGAAAAGTAAGCCGGTTGTCGAGTTCCACGAACAAGCGCTCCCTTAGTTCAAATCGATTGGTATGCCGCGAAGCTGGAAATGGTCCGTGGCTACGAAATTGAACGTCTTGCCGAGGATGATCACCTCACCATTCGACTTCATGATGAACTTGGAATCGCCGCACTCGATGACGAATTCTTCTCCGACGGCGATCTTCTTGAACTTGCCGACACTCTCCAGAGACGTCTGTCCGACATTGGTCACCTTGCTAACACCGATCTGTTCAGCGCGGGCGACACCGACGCTGTCCGATTTAAAGGTGCTGACGATCGTGTTCATGATACCGGGGAGAGGGAAGAGACCGGAAGCATCCGTACCGACGCCTGTGCCCGACTCCGCAAGCGCGGTTCCTGCATCAGCGCGCGGACTGGAGCCAGCGACAACGCCTTCGCGTGATGACAAGCCGCCTGAGCCAAGAAAGCCGAGCGCGGATGAAGCAAGCGTTGTCGCAAAGGCCGCTACTCCAGGACCACCGCCACCGGCTATCTGCGCTGCTTGGCTCAAAAGGCCAGCAGTATGGCCTGACAGCGCCTGTACCCCCGCCATCGCCATCATCGCCATCGGCCCAGTTCCGCCGACGACGGTGTTCACCGATCCGCCGATTTCTTGTTTCTGGTTGCCGGAGACTTCGACCGCGCGATTGCCACCGACCGATGCCACCTCATGGCGGTCGATGCGCTTGGTGCGGTCATTCAACACGCGTGTCGTTTGGTCCTTCTGCGCATGGAAGAACTGGTTCTCCTTGCCTGCCTCATCTTCGAAGGTGATTTCGTTGAAGCCCTCGCCTTTGTGCGTGTTTGACCGAAGAACCATCCGGGTCTTGTTTGCGGGCAAATCGTAAGGCACCGAATTTTTCGGGTTGTTGACCACGCCGGTGACAAGCGGCTTGTCGGGATCACCGTCCACGAAAGCGACCATCACCTCCATGCCAATGCGAGGGATCACCTGCGCACCCCATGTACCTCCGCCCCATGCCTGACTGACCCGCACCCAGCAGGTATCGGTCCCATCCTTCTTGGCCTTGCGATCCCACGGGAACCACAGCTTGATGCGGCCATATTGATCCGGGTGGATTTCCTCACCCTCTGGTCCTGCGACAATCGCAACCTGCGTGCCTTCGATGCGTGGACGCTTGGTGGTTCGATGCGGGGTCAGCGGCACACGTGAGGGGACCGCCTCGAACTGATTGCGGTATTCCGGTTCGTTGCTGTTGGTCTCGTAGGAGCGATCAACGATAGTATGGCTTGCCCTGATGATCACATGCTCTTCATATTCATGCTCGGGATGCGCCACCTCGTATGGGGTGAAGCGGCGACCGGCTTCGAGAATGCGTGACGTCGATGCGCCGAAGACGCGGTCATGATCGGCTTCGGTGGCTTGCGTTCTGAGCTTTTGCGCCCGTTCTGCTTCGGCCACGGTCTTGATGCGGGAGGGATATTCGTAAAGCTCGCGCTTGGTCGCATCCGGCATCTGTACCAGTGATGGCGTCATTGAGCCCGGCACCATGGAGGGCGTCTCGAAGTTCCAGTCGGCACCAGCGCGCTGGCCCGGCACGTAGGAGAAGCGACGTGCCCAGTCATTGATGTGGTTGCGATCCGATGAACCCTGTGCCAGTCTCACCCTGCTTTCGCCTTCCGCAGCGGGCATTGGTCCAAGCCAGCCATTGGCGGTATCAGCGATGTGCAGCTTGTGAGAGCCATCCTCATGGCTGAACCAGTAGAACAACCCATCCCCTTCCAGCCGACGCAGAAGATAGTCGAGGTCCGTCTCGTTGAACTGAGTGCTGTAATGTTGCGGTGGTGGAGGAGTGATGATGCCCGACGTGTCCGGTGCTGGAATGCCGTGTTCGGAAAACAGCGTCTCGGCAATCTCGACCGTCGTCTTGTCCATCCAGATGCGGCAGTCGGAGCGACGCGATAGCAGCCACATCTGCGGGCGGATGGTCATGGCGTAGGAGCGCAAGCCACGGGTGATCGGTGGGCCTTCATGCAGTTCCGTGACCAGACCGTTGAATGGACGGCGCACGCCGCCACCCTCTTCGTCATCGCCCTGACTGACTTCCACCGAAACATCGACCAGACGGCCGATCAGCTCTTCCGGCTTGACCGCTTCCTTCTTTGCGCGGACGCTCAGGCGGATTTCGAAGAGTTGGGAGACGCCCTCATTGACGACCATGCGTTCCGGCAGAAGCTGGTCTTCGCCGAGCGGCGATTTGACCTTGAGAACGCGGCTCGCCTGGATGAAGTCAGACGATGAGGGCTGGTCGGTCATGGTGAACCTCTGATGTCGATCGGATAAAGTATCAATCAGCTGTCAAAATCTGAACGTAATGCAATCAATCATTGTGGCGAAAACATGGAATCCTAAGCTATTATGCAACCAAACGGATTACAGATGCTATTATAATTGTCAGCTCTCGCGCTGTGGCTGAATACTTCCGTTACGTAAGTTTCATCCCTGCAAAAGGCATGAACTGCTGGAGCTGACGACTAGCAAGGCCTATAGATCAAACAGCCTTAGACTGAGTGTCGCGTCTGCATGGTCTAGGAAGCGCATCCTTTGCTGCTCTTATGTTTGCGAACTTGGGGAAAATTCTTGGCTATATTGGCAAGGCTCATTGCTTCAAATCTCTTGCGCAAAAGCTCTTCTGCTTCATTGAAGACGTCCGTCAGCGTTCCGTTGACCGCCTGCTCAATTGGACAACCAGGCATGTCGTAAGCAGGTCCAACCGCAAAGATCGACGGCTCGCCAACAGCGCGATAAATATCGAGAAGGGTGAGGTCTTCTAGCGGACGAGCCAGCGTCCAGCCGCCTCCATGACCCTTCACAGAGGTGACATATCCCTTTTCGCGCAGTCCAGCCATGGTGCGCCGGATCACCACTGGATTGGCATCAAGCATCTGCGCGATCGGACGGCGGATCGTCGGCGGCAAACGTCTCTATTTGGCTTTTGCAACGCTCAAAACGCTCGTTGCGGTGTCTTGCACGATTTGGCGTCGCCCCTAAGCTGAGGTACAGGCGTGTCCACTTCATCGAGCAGACAACGCTCGACCATTCCTTCAGGTCTGCTGATAGACGGCGATCACGCGCTCGAATGCTCGATCCTGAAGATCCTTAGCGCGGATCAGGAAGTAGACAGTTCCCTCCCCGCTATCCTGCATCCAGCCGGGCACGCTGATCTGCAGGAGAAGCTTCCAGTCCTTTGCCCTCTCCATGACCATGTCTCTGTTTTTTTCCCAATCAGTACGGGAGAGAGACTGTACGTTGAAATGGCTGACAACGACCGCATCGTGACGTGGATCGTCTTGCTCCGGCACGGGTGCGCCGATGAGCAGCGCATCCGGTGCTGCGTCTACCGAAAGTTCGTCATAGGCCTGACTGAATGCCTGGGCACCGCCGATGACATCGCGGTCCGCGGAATAGGTCGTGACCAGGCGACCGGACGCCTGAAATTCTAGACTCGAAAAAGATGGCAATTGCAACGCCATCTTCGGAGCCATCGCTCTTGAGGGGCCGCCGTACGGTGTGCCTGGCGTAGGTGCACCAACCGGGCGAACGTCCGACTGTATGCCGTATTGCCTGTTAACGTCGTCGATCATCGCGCGATAGCCAGAGGCAGCGGTCATAAGGCTGTCGGGCATGGGAGCATGTGCAAGCGCGTCGACCGGGCTGCGGTCCCAGATCAACTTGGCTGATTGCACTCCCGTGTCGAAGGGGCCCGCGACCATATCGTAGAAGAACAACAGCCTAGCCGCGTCAGGCAGGATTTGCGAAAAATCGCCGAGGCGAGCCGCCTCCCCCAGATCAACCTGCGCAACGAAGGCGTACGGTAGGCCCGCACCTAAATGCTGGCGCAAATCCGCGTCGAAAGGCTCGCCCGCGCGTTGGGCAATGCCATCAACATCGTCGGGAACGGGTCGGCGCGGCCACTCCATCCCCGAGGGCAAATCTGGCGTGCCTCCGATCCGACTGCCGCCAAGCCTGTCGTCAACTTTGCTGGCGAACACGATAGCCGGTCGCAGCGCGCTTCCCACCAACTCAACCATGTCTGGAGCAAACCGCTCCTCGATTATCTGGTGTGCTTGCGCCGGCGTATCAAACATCCCTAATTCCTCGGGCATATGCATTACAGTGCAGGGTAAGAACCAAATTTTCCACGGAAAGTGTCGATAACGAACCGCCCCACTACGTCCAACCGGAAAACACCCACCTTCACCGAAGGCTAACGGCTCTATTTGCACCAGCACGCTAAAATTGCACGCGGTGGTAATAATGTCCACTTCAATTGTGGAAGGACGTTCGATAACTTCGCGCCAATGGCGGACATCGTGATGCCTTAAAGCATTTGATTTACGATCTGATTGAACGTCATAAAAGGAGCGAAAATGACCGCATTCGCTGATCTCCTTTCCATCCAACGCGCCTGCGACACTCTGAACCTCGACACCGCGTTGTCGCGTGCGCTTGTCAACACGGCTCGACCGACAATCTGGCTCCGCCACGGCGATCCAGTGGACGACGCCGCGCTCTCGGTAGGGGTGAGCAAAGTAGGAGGCGAGCCTGATCTCCCGCCGGGAATTGCTTGGCCGACGCGACCCGCGCTGGCCGACCCCGAGGGTACGGCAAACAGCCTCCGCAGGACGCTCGCAAACCGCGCAGGCGCCGACGACGTGGCACCGTGCTTAGAATTCGTCATCGAGCAATTGCGGTACGAGACGCCCATGGCCTTTCTCGCGCAGGTGAACCTTTCGGTTATGGCGCGCGAACCCGGCTTCGATCCTTCCCTGCCGGATCGCGGTATGTTGTGGGCGTTCAATGATCCCTTCGCCGACTGGTATCCTACGCAATCGCCCAGCGGGGGCATTACTCTGTTGTGGAGTGAAAAGGGTGGATTGGAACGACGCGCGACACCCCAGGTCGTGCGCGAGGCCTGGCAGAAGGGGGTGAGTGATTACGGCTCCCGGATGTCCGAGCCTTGGGAGGCCGACATCAAGGCCGAGCCGCTTACTCCCGTCTCTGGCTGGTCGATCAGTCCGCGTCTCAGCCGGCACGCCTATATCGACCTTGCAGATGAGCGCTTCGAGATGAAGGAGGGCGGCGGTGATCAGCTTGGGGGATGGGAGGAGCCGATTCAACAAAGAATGCATGGCGAAGTGGAATTGATCTCCACAGGTAAAGCAGGCAGCGAACAGGCTCACGCCGAGGGTGTGCTCTCCGCCGGCGAGCGTTGGCGGCATGTGCTGACGATCAATGCCGAGACCTATCTCTGGCGGCTTATGCCGACTTGGGAGGACGGCGCAATGTTCATGTTCGTGGATGAAAGTGAACTCGAAGCTCGCCGCTTTGGTCAAGCGGTAGGAACCTCTCAGTTCACCTAACAAAGCAAAGTGTATCCAGATCTGAGCCTCCATCGCGTCGGATGGGAGCGGTTTGGCTGTACGCATCCGGCCCATGCTCATGATACGGAGGGGTCGTTATTCCGCCGAACACCATCGGCAAAAGCATTTGCGTTTCTCATTTCGATGTCAGGATTTGTGCCCGCTGCGTCAACTAAGTGCCATCTATTGCCTATGGCAGCTTCGCGCCAGAACCTGCCGCGAATAGATCACGCCATTTCTGGTGATTGCGCAAGTTTCTGATCTGGCCGAGTATCGAAGCGACTATGTCCGCGCTGGGAGTCTCATATGAAGTTGATCGAAACGCCGGAGTTCTCCGTTGAAGCAAATCCGATGTTTGAAAATACCCGTGTCTTTGCAGGGTCAATCGGATTGCGCCGTCATCCGGAGACGGCATTCTCACCACAGATGAGCGTGTGGTCTGCTAAGCGTGAGAGAAAATCGCCCGAAAAATGGCTCAGCGACCGCCTCAAAGATGATGGCGGCAAGATCATTGGGCGTGAAGCCGTGACCTTCGCAGGCATGCCGGGCGAGATGAGCAAAGTAAAGGATCGTTTGCAGGATTGGGAGACGAAGGAGAAACGCAACTGGTATCGGCTGCGTGCGCTCCTGGTGTCGGCCGATGGCTCTACCTGGTATCACGCCACTGCTATGGTCAGTGAGCCGGACCTCGCCGAGATCGAGACAGATTTTAAGCGTCTTCTCGCATCCCTCCGCCTCAAGCTGGAAGGCGATGCCGCAAACGAGGTAAGAACTGCGGCGGAAGCTGAGACGGCAGCCGTCGTCGAAAAACTAAAGAACAGCATGGAGAAGGTGTCAGCCATTCGCATCCAGCAAAGCCAGGAAGAACGGCGTCCCGAAAATGCAGCAGCCGCGATGGCGCCCGTGGTCGGTCTCGAGCAGCGCTTCAACGCGGCGGTAGCTGACGCTGGGTTGCAGGATAAGCGTGACGCCCTGCGACTGATCGTCATGCCGACGGTTGCTATGGTTGAACGCGATACGGCGGACACCGAAATTACAGGCCTGAGCCGCATCGGCGGAGGCCCTGACCTGCCCGCCGACACGGATTGGCCGCGCGACGACAACGGCTTGCACCTCAATTATCTTGCCCAGATCAACCTCGCTGAAGTGCCTGATCGACCGGAAGAGCTACCTGCATCCGGGCTGATCTCTTTCTTCACGGGAACGGACTACACGGATTGGCGCGTCCTCTACACACCGGCGGATGCAACTCTCACGCCCCAGACGGTCTCGGAAGACGCGATGGACACGGCGATCTCGGTATCGCAGATGATCGTCTGGGATACCGACCTCAAGCGGTTTGTACCGAATGGACAGGCTGTCGACGGACTATCGGTCAGCACAGACGAGGCCGGTCGCTTGACATTCAGCCGTGACGGGGTACCCGTCAGGGCTTTCGCCTCTGAATACGAGTTCAGCCGCTCGGCGCAGACGCTGCGCTTCGAACACTCGCTTAGCGCTCCCTTCGGCCAGCGTGGCCACAACAACAACCCAAGGGACTATGCTGATATCGGGATCGAAGACCCGTCGGATTTTTCTATCGCGGTCAGCGAGCGCTTTAAAATCGGAGATGGACCGCAGCACCAGATGTTCGGAATAACTGGCGTGCGTGATCTCGCTGCGATCCAGCAGATGGCTGCGAGACATGCAGCACAAAACGGCTGGTCTGATATCTCCGCGCCAGATGGCTGGTTCATTCTGGTCAAACTCGCATCCGGAGGCGAAGCGGATTTCAACTTCAGTGATCACGGCGACTACGTTTTTATGATCAACCGAAATGACGCCGTTCGAGCGGACTTCTCGCGGGTCTACGCCTTTGTCGACTCTGGTTGAATAAGAGATCGCGACATGACGCCATGGCTTCACGTCCAATCGCAACATGGAAACGACAGATAGAACGTCCGTCTCGCGCCAACAGCCGTCATGGCACTGATGCGTCAACACCGGACATTCCTGGAAGGGTCTCTGGTCGCCTCACGATCCCAACGGTGGCGGTACAAAATGCAGTCGATTTTGCGGCAGCCGTCACGCGCATTCAAAGATATCGCACACATATTTCCAGACAATGGTACGCTGGCGGCGGCTCAACCGACAGCAGCTTGGACGATCAAGCGATCCTTCTGGCGTTCCGTCGCCAACAGGCGCAGGGCACGTTGCGTTCGCAACGGTTCCGTATTCTCGATAGTGCGGGCCAACATCCGGTCTTCTCGGTTAGCCCAATCCCATAGGCATATCAGCCGCTCCTCGGTGGCGATCCGCTGAAGAGCGTCCAAAGCGAGGCGATCTAAGGCTCGAATTCCCTCGTGCAGCAATGGTTCGTCGGTGGTATCGTCCAGGACATAGTAGTCACCTTCGTCGACGAGATGCCCATGGGTCGTGAGTCCGACCAGAACGCCCCGCGCTCGGGCTGAGTCCGCTCGCGCCAGCCAGGCAAACAGCTCAAAAGGGTTGATCCTAAGCATTAGGAGCGCTTTGACGATGCGTTCGGACACAAGGTTCTCCATGTCCGTGCTCGACCTGCAGGTCACACGCTCGAATGGCACGGGGTCGCCGCCGTTGAACCAATTCACCGCGACGCTGCAGAACAAGTTGCGCAGAGCATCCTGCTCCTCTCTCGGCCAGCGCCAAAGCCCGAGTCGCATAGCGCCTTCCATGGGAAAGTAGTCATGGTCAAAGTTCAGGAATGTTAGTTCCAGCGCACGGGGCAGCCAATGCAGGAATGTGTCGCGGCCGCCGGAGCAGTTCGGATGCTCGAAGTAGATTTGCCCGAAGCTTTCAAGGGTGGCTCGACGCGGATCGCGCGCACTTCGTGTTCGTGCCTCGTCATCTACCGTGAAGCACTGGCGGCACCAATCCCATCGTGGACGATAACGGGAGAATGCCGCGTGGAGCTGAGAGAGACAGCTATCGACCTCGGGAGGATTGAGGTCGAAGCGATGCAGGGTTTGCTCGGCGTGTTGGGGTGGATGGCGACGAGTATTCTTCAACGAGAGGCGTCCATATGGCAAAACGGTTCAAGCCATGAAGCGATGAAACATAGATTTGTCCTCTGGCAGGCCACATTCTCCATACTCTGCAGTATGATCGCTCAAAAGCAGGGTGATCGCAAGCCGCGCCGTCGCAGGCGAGCTGAACCTTTTCCACGATGTCCGCTTTGAGCGACTGTAGACGTCAGTTTTGCGTCGCAACCGGTCATGGCCCGACGGCGGCTAGCTGTTGGCGGGGGTTGGTCGCTGTCGCGTCTGCACAGCCTCTTCGGCCTCGCCGTTGTACCAACCTTCGGGGAATTCGAGCGTCCAGATGACGCGACGCAACTCCTGGGGGTCAATGTTGCGATACCCCAGCTCTTCTAGTCTTATCAAAAGGAGCAGATGGTTCGTGTTGACCACAAGTCGAGCATAGCCACTGACGTTGTGAAGGATCGGCCGCATCGCGGCATAGGTTTTGAAACCGAAGGAGGCGGAAATTGCTTCATCCAGGTGCGAGGACCTGATTTGCGGAAACGCTCTCCGCAATTCGCTTTTCAGGGCGGCGACGTTGGAAGGCGTAAATCTGACGGAAACGTTGAGCATGAGGCGACCCGCTGTCGTGTCGAAGTCAGCCGATTATCCTTCGACCTTGGTGAGCATGGTCGTCAGAAAAATGTTCTAAGCCCTTCAACCCGGCAGCAAGTTTGGATGGGCACCACAATGCCACTATAGTCTTTGCTCGTTTCCCGCTCAAGAGAGAAGTCCGCTTTGGGCCAAAGGCAGCCTTGGCGGCAATGCGCCTGGACGTCACGCGGTTTGGTGGTGGATAATCAGCCTTACGATCCTCTCAATGCAGAACATTCTTGAAGCTGCCGTGCACCGGGCCACCTCGTTTTAACGGACGTCCCACCTGACCAGCGTTGCGATCTTAGCGGCAGCAAATGGTACAAAACTCGTCGAGTGTATATCGAGCCGAACTATCCCGCCAATGAGAGCGTGGCCGACCCCTTAAGAAATCTCAGGGCACGGCCGGTGATCGCGCGATCGCTGGTGGCAACCTTTTCCATCAAACCGACTTGCTCATGGCAGTCAAACCCCCTCGCCCATGGCGGCAATGTCATCGACTGCGGCACAGGGTGCATGCCGCACCCACGATTACATGCTGGCGCTACATGGCTGAAACCCTGCAAAAATCGGCTGCATGGAGGCGACCAACGGACGCTTCGACGACACTGCGCGTCCGCTCGTGCGCAGTTTCGCGCTCAGCGCCGTCCCATCGCGTGCCCTCAGAGATCTCTGTGCCGAGTACATCAGCTCCTTCAACTCGTTCAAAGAGACGCCATCGGCACGCATGACAGAAAGTATCAGTGGATCCCCAAACAGTTCATCGAGTGTCATCTCGTTTGTCATAACGTTCATCACAATCTCCTTTCGCACGTCAAAGTTCTTGGAAAAACCGGCAATTCTTGACAAAGCCGAAGCTGGGTGTTACCGGTCAGTAACAACGCGATAGTTACCGACCAGTAACATCCCTGTCAACCGCACAAGAGGATAAAAATTCAATCTCATGAAAGTCGAGAAGTCTGAGTGTTTGGCTGACCCGAAAATCCCACCGCGAGATCGCATTGTTTCGACAGCCTGCCAGCTGTTTCGTGAACATGGCATTCGTGGCATAGGTGTCGATGCGATCGCAGAAGCGGCCTCCACCAACAAAATGACGCTATACCGGCATTTCGGCTCGAAGGACGATCTGGTGTGTGAGGTTCTCAAGCACAGCTCCCAGACACTCGACAAAGCCTGGGAAGATCTTGCGGCAGAAAGTCCAGGCGATCCCAGGGGCCAGCTTGCGGCTTGGGTGAAAGCCCGTGCTCACTGTCTTTCCAGCGAACCTTACGGATGTGATTTGGCCAATGCTGCCGTCGAGTTGAAGGAACACGGCCATCCGGCGCACGCGGTCATCGAAACGTTGAAGATGCAGCAGCACGCTCGCCTGACGGATCTTTGTCGCTCGACCGGTGTCAGCGATCCGGAGCTCCTGGCTGATACGCTTTCCATGCTGTTGGAGGGCGCGCGCGTCAGTAAGCTTGCAACAGGCGACGAAGGCCCCTCGATGCGTTTTACCAGAGCATGTGAGGCAACGATGACCTCCTTCGGTCTCAATCCGACTGCTTCTTCGTGAGTATCAGCTTAAAGTAAACGTCAGCCTTTATTCGCTGCTGCCAGCGACAAGGCGTTTGCCTTCGTCTGTAAGGACGAGGCGGGGAAAGCCGTTCGTGGCGATCTCCCTGACGAAGGCTTCTCTTTCAAGGTTGGCAACGGTTGACGTAGAAATGCGCTTGTCGCCAACCAGCCAGCCACGCCCAAGACGGCGCTGGTGGCGATACTGGTGGATCGCCGACAATGTCCCAACCGCGGTCTTCGAAAGCTGCTTTCCATCAGATGTCATTTTGACAGCTCCTATCAACGTTCTCACTATGTTCATGTGAGGACAGAAGACTGCGCTTTCAAGGCGCGGCCACTCATTCAGATTTAATTAAATATGTTCGCAAATACTGGTCAGCAGGGATGATCGAAACGGGCGTGGACAAGTTGAGTAACCGATAGCCATTGGAGCATCCCATGTCCGCGCGTACTGTTCTTGTTGTAGAAGACGATCTTCTGATCAGATTGATGTTGGTTGAGGCGCTTCAGGACGATGGTTATGCTGTCGTCGAGGCTGGAAACGTTCTTGAAGCGGTCGCGGCGATCGGACGCAATCCTTCCTTTGACGCGCTGGTCACCGACGTCGATATGCCAGGATACCTCACGGGCCTCGATCTTGCGGCTATGGTTGCCAGCGTATCTGCGCGAACGCAGATTATTGTCGTTTCCGGTCGCGATGTCAGCAAAGACATCGAAATTGGCTGGGCCTTCATGCCAAAGCCATACAGCCTGGATCAGCTCCTAAACCTGCTCGATGAAGCCAATGGCGTGACAACCCAAGCACCTGAGATGGCGCAGGCAGTCTGAGTGCGAAGGCAAACCTATGACAGCAGTTCTCGGCATTGATGCAGCATGGACGTTGACAGAACCAAGTGGCATCGCTCTGGTTGAACGCGACGGCGTCCAGTGGCGACTTGTTCGGGTTGCAGCGTCCTATCAGGCGTTTCTCTTTGACGATCACTGGCAAGGCATAAGACATCGCGGGTCGACGCCTGATCCACAGTCTCTCCTTTCAAAGGCGGCGGAACTCACCGCGACGCCTGTCAGCATTGTTGCAATCGACATGCCACTGTCGACCAATCCGATCACCGGACGACGCGTTTCCGATAACGCGATTTCTTCCCTCTATGGATCGCGACATGCTGGCACGCACACGCCAAACCAAACCCGACCAGGCAAGCTCAGTGATGATTTGACCCTGGGTTTTGCGCAAGCAGGCTATCCGCTTCTGACATCTGGAGGATCTTTCCCGGCTCTCATTGAAGTCTATCCGCACCCGGCTCTGATCGAACTGGCGAATGCGGAGCGCAGGCTTCCCTACAAGCACGCGAAATCCGGTAAATACTGGCCCAAAGAGAGCCTTCCAGATCGTCGCCACAAGCTTCTGAGCGTCTGGGCAGACATCGTCAGCTTGCTCGACAGTCGCATAGAAGGCGTTTCTTCAGCTGTGCCCCTACCCGACCCGTCGTCGCGAGGCTTTGAATTGAAAGCTTTCGAGGATTGCCTGGATGCGGTTGTGTGTGCCTGGGTCGGCACCTGTGTTCTGGATGGAAACGCCAAGGCCTACGGCGACGAGACATCGGCGATCTGGGTGCCGACGACTGGAACATAGTTGCACCGTCGTATCAATATCCCATTGTTTTGGTGGTTGAAACGCCTGATCTATCGCAAGAGCTTTGGATCGCGTTTGCCTCTGCCAATGGCAGCGTCGGGAATGCCCTCACGACAGTTATAAGGCATTTATCGATTACCTTATAACGACACCATTATGGCTATGAAGCAGATCGACCTGCTGCACGGGACCAAATTCAACGAAGCCACCATCCGCTTAGACGATACGGCAGACCGCTGCGCCAGCATGGAGCGGTCGCCCACCTTCAATATTCGCTTTTAATAAATCAATTTGGTTTATTGGTTTCGCGAATTTCGGAGCAAGGTTCGTGGGATCATTCTATCTTTTGGTTTTGGCCGCAACTACGTTGTGCGGGCTGCGTTGGAACGCGATGTTCTCCTATCTGCTTGCGCTTGGCTGCACAATTATTATCACCCTGGTACTTGCGTGTACGCGATTTTCTGAGGAAACGATGTGGTATGCACAAATTGGCGTGCTCCTCAGCTACTCATTGTTGGTTGGCTTGAAGAAGTATCTCGACAGACCGGCGTTGAATACACAGCCTTCGAGACGCCGGGCAGCAGCAGTGGACAGGCGGGAAAGCTTCTTCACCACGTTTGGTGTTTGAATGGCTTAGCGTTCGCCGAATGCAATTTCCTTTGATTTTCGCAGCCATGATCGGCGTGTCCAATCACCGTCCATTTAAGAGAACCGGGCCGTCGTTCCGTCTAAATGCGGACAGGGTCCCACTCATGAGGATTAGCCTCGGGGTCGATTTTCGCTTGCCCGGTCTGAGGATCAAAAGGTTTAGCGGCATTACACGGCAGAAATTACCTGCAAAACAGCTAGCACATTTGAATGTGAGCTTGTAAATTTTTCAAGTAAGTTTGTTATCGTGAAGGTGATTTCTTGACGGAAGATCAAATCCCGGAATTTGTTGATGCCATTCTGTCAACTGGCTCCCCGATGGTTGCCGTCGGGGAAAACCATTATGTATTAGGCGAAGTTGATGTACCTGAAGCGGACCTTGAACGGGTCTCACGGGAGGTCCACAAAATCAGCCTTCGCTTCGGCGAACGTGATCACCTTCGTAAGGAAATAGTTGCTTATCTTTACTCCATAGGCCGCTATTTCGAACACGGGTACCAGACGCGCCATTAATGAGACCGTATTTTTGAGAGTGGTGGAGCACATATTGCCTGTCGGCGAAAGGTGTCTTGCTACACCCAAAGCTTGCCTCGACACCGTGCAGCGCAGTCAGCCACATTTTATAGAAAAAACTGCTCATTTCCTTCCAAGTCGCAAACGCTCAGTTGCAGCGAATTGATCTGCCGTTCGCTGGCTTGGAAAATCAAAAGTGGTTTTGATGCCGGATTCGACCATGCAGACCGTCCACACGCCATTTCGTTCGGCCACCTCCAGGTGATCCGATAAAACTTCTTCTACCCTGTGAAACAACTGAGCCATGGTGTTGAAATACCACCAAAGAAATCTCGCGTCGACTATGGGTTTTGCGGCAAAACAACACGAAATCTTGTATTACAATGAACAGGGAAAAATGGATTGCTATTGAACGAAACGGTCGGCGGCTGCCTCAGCACAGGCTAATTGCATGCCTGAGATCAAGAAAAACGCCTTCGAGATCAAACACCATGCGAAATTCGTCTTTTCGGCACTTTCGATGAGCTTCGTTTCAAACTTGCACGTCACGTCGATATGGCTCAAAAGCTGATCGGCAACGACAGGAGCTGCAGATACACATGGCAAACGGTACAGTAAAATTCTTCGCGCAGGACAAGGGCTTTGGCTTCATCACGCCTGATGATGGCGGTCAGGACGTCTTCGTTCACGTCTCCGCCCTTGGTTACGGCGGTACGCTGCATGAAGGCGATAAGGTCAGCTACGATGTTGGCCAGGATCGCAAGACCGGCAAGTCCAAAGCCGAGAACGTTCAGGTTCTCTAATCGCCAGCTGGCTTGGGGCAGATCATAATAACGCCCTGCCTGGCTATTGACGACGTAAACTCTTTCTCGCGAGGGCTCTGTGTGGGCCCTTACAGATCTCAGCCAAATTCGACCGTTACACTGCGGGTTCAGGCGCGCAAATTGATCTTCGTGCCGCTGTCGAGAACAATGTGCAGATCGCGGATCATCGTTGCGGCAGTGAGCATTGCCGCTTTGACCTGATCATCGCTGCGCCAGCCACGCTCGATTGCCAGTGCCGTTGTGTGGAGCTCGACCACCGCGTCGCGGCCTGGACCTCTGGGTATGCCGATCTGATCACGAAGATCGCGGATCGTCGCAACAGCGCGCTCCAGCATTCTGCGCTTCTGATAGGCGTCAAGCTGCTCGATCCGGTTGGCATCGCGGACAAGCTCGCCGATAAAATCTGTTGTCGTGCTCATCACCGCAATCTGGCTCTGTTTGATCGTGAGTCAATTGCCGACCCATTGCCGACCACTGCACAGATGACGTTCTTGTTGCGCTCGTGTCTTTGCGGAGACATGGGTGCCAGTCAAAGCGAGCAACGGCAATCAATCTCTAGCGTTTCCTCGCACTGCGTGCGCAGGCCTTACGCTCTCTACGGCCCTCGTTGGTAAGAGCGTTCGCTCCAGGCCTGACTGGAGAGCGAACCGCAACAGATGAGGTTGGAAAGATCGTTGGAGGCAGATCGAGAAGGGTTCTTTCCGACCCTATTCCTCGACGGTTTCTGGATCGATCGGTTCGATCGGCTCCTGACACAGGCCCATCGCCTGTTCGGCAAGCGCCGATAGTCGCTGCGCGATCTCGCCCAGATCCAGATCGTCAGCGTGTTCAGCTGTGTCGCTCATTCGAAAATGTCCCGCATTGTCCCGCGCCCTCAAACGGCATTGAGCGCCGAACGTTCCGCGCGTTATCGAAAAAACCAGCGCCTGCGAACAAGAGACGCTGATCAAACTGCGCCACCGCATAGGGTCAGAACGATCATCGGACTTGCAACCTCAGTCGCTCCCGGCCGTCAGTTTTTCGCTGCAAACGTCGGCGACAGCGTCCTGTAAAATCTTGACCCATTCGGTCAGCCAGGCATGCGGACAAACAATTAGGCGGATGCACGCTCGATGATTTCAAAATGCATGTCGATCATCGGCTCCGGTTCTTCATCACCATTGAGCTTTTTCAGCATCGCCTGTGCGGCGCGCAGCCCGATGCCATATCGGTCGACGCGTACTGTGGTGAGCGGCGGAAATGTGTGCGGCGCAAAGTCGAAATCGCCAAATCCGACGATCGCTACGTCCTTGGGTATGTCGCAACCGCGCGAATTAGCCTCCGTCAGCGCCCCGTGGGCAACGACGTCGGAAGAGCAGAACACCGCCAGTGATCCGCTTTGCCGATCCAGCAATTCGACCATGGCCTGGCGCCCATCCTTAAATGTCGCCGGAGAACTCATTTCTATGGTCGGCAATTCCACGGTGGTTCTGGCGGATAAGCGGGTGACGAAGCCGCTTCGGCGCTGCATTGCGCGTGGGTCGTTGGCGCCGATCTGGGCATAGCGGTCATAGGTCTTGGTCATCAGGTAATCAGCCACCAACGCGCCCGCGTCGAAATGCGAAAACCCGACTGCTGTGTCGAGCGGGGAAGGCGTCGAATCCCAGATCTCGATGATCGGCAAACCAGCCCCCGTCAGCATCGCCCGCGTCTCTTTTGAATGCGTAATGCCAGTGAGGATGATGCCGTCAGGCCGACGCGCTAGAATGGCACGTGTCAATTCCAGTTCACGCCTGGGGTCGTAACCGGACAGGCCAAGTAGCAACTGATAGCCGGAAGGCATCAGTTCAGCATTCAGTCCCTCTATGGTTTCGGCGAAAATCGTACTCGAAATCGATGGCACAATAGCCGCGATCAGCCTTGTCCGGCGCGATGCGAGGCCGCCTGCCAGAAGGTTCGGCACATATCCCGTGCGGGCAATGACATGTTCAATCGCCTCCAGCGTACGCGGCTTGACCATGTGCGGCGTGTTGATGGCGCGAGACACAGTCACCGGCGAGACGCCCGCCAGTTTAGCGATATCCGCAAGCGTCACAGGCCCGGAAATAGGCGCCATCGGACGTGTGTCTGAATGTCTCGCCATTGTTGCTCCTTTTCAAAATGACTTACCCTTTCATTTTCCTGTTAAGCAAGTCTTTTTGTAGAATACGTTGCCAGCACCCCCGCCCGCAGCAGTGATGATTGAAGACTGGTACTTGCACTTCCAGGTTTCGACGATAAAATGAAAGCGCTTCCATTTCTACTCGGGGAGGAAACCGGAGGAGAGTGGCGGTTGGCGCCGGTGTTTTACCGGCCTTAAGTGGAGGAGAGCTTATGAATTTCACCCGTCTCATGACGTCTGCAGTTTTGGCGACGTCTGTTGCCGTTTGCGGCGCCCAGCTAACGTATGCTGCGGACTATCCAACCAAGACGGTCACCGTCGTCGTTCCTTTCGCCGCCGGAGGCAATACCGATACATTCGGTCGCCTCGTGGCCGAAGAGCTGGACAAACGTCTTGGTCAGCGCTTTATCGTGGAGAACAAGCCCGGTGCCGGTGGCAATGTGGGGCTAGCCGATCTTTCGCGCTCTAAGCCGGATGGATACACGATCGGCATGGGAACGGTCAGTTCCAACGCCATCAACCAGACGCTCTACAAGAGCCTGCCTTACGACAAGGAAAAGGGTTTCGCACCGATCTCGCTGATTGCGACTCTGCCCAACGTGCTTGTGGTCAACCCGGACAAGATCAAGGCGAACAATGTTCAGGAGCTCATCGAGCTTCTGAAGAAGGAGCCGGGCAAGCATACCTACGCTTCGTCTGGCGTCGGCACATCCATTCATCTGGCTGGTGAGCTTCTGGCCACCAAGGCGGGCATCAAGATGACCCACATTCCCTATAAAGGAAGCAGCCAGGCCATTCTCGACGTGGTCGCCGGCCACGTCGATATGATGTTCGACAACATTCCGACCGCCGCCCAGCAGGTCAAGGCAGGCAAGGTCAAGGCGCTCGCCGTCACCAGCCTTGAACCGGCAGCTCTTCTGCCTGATGTCCCCACAATGGCAAGCGTCATTCCGGACTTTGAAGCCACGTCGTGGCACGGTCTGTTTGCACCTCCCGGCACACCACCGGAAATCGTCGATAAGCTAAGCAAGGAAGTGCAGGCCATTCTACATGAGCCAGCAATGAAAGCGAAGCTCGAAGCCATGGGCGCGACACCTGTCGGCAACACGCCGGAAGAATTCGAGGCTTTCATAGGCACAGAAACAGCCAAGTGGGCCGGTGTCATTAAGGCCGCCAACGTGCCTCAGCAGTGACATCGCTCCCGACCGGTGGCAACGCCGGTCGGGATATTATCATCCAAGAGTCTCGCACCATGCTAAAACTTAAAAACAGCCGCGATTTCATCGGCGGCGTGACCATGATTTTCGTCAGCCTTCTCTTCGTTTGGTTCGGTCAGGACCTTCAGGTCGGTAACGCCTTTCAGATGGGAGCCGGTTACTTCCCCATGATGCTAAGTCTTCTGTTAGCTATCATCGGCGCGTTGATGCTCGTGCAATCCTTCGTGGTTGCCGGTGAGAAGGAGGACAGTGCTCCGCCCAACTGGAAGGCTTATGCGTTAATTATCTTCGGGCCGATCTTCTTCGGTCTGGCACTTTCCGGCCTTGGTCTGGCACCGACGATCTTCTTCGTGATCATCGCAGTTGCCACAGCCAGCGCTTACGCCGACTGGCGGCACTCTATCTTTCTGGGCGTGTTTATGGCGGTCTGCTCAGTCATTCTGTTCACCCGGCTCCTCTCGCTTCCCGTCAGTGCCTTTGGACCATGGGTGCCGTTTATCGGCGACCTGTCCTGACATCGCAAATCTACCGACACAATCGGATCGGGATTGATCATGGATTTATTCTCAGACCTCTGGCTTGGCGCCAATACGGCATTCGTGCCCATGAATTTGGCCTATTGCTTCATAGGTTGTTTGCTCGGCACGGCCATCGGCGTTCTTCCGGGGCTTGGGCCCACGGCCACCATCGCCATGCTCTTGCCCATCACCTTCGGGCTTCCACCGGAATCGTCGCTCATCATGCTGGCGGGCATTTTTTACGGCGCGCAGTATGGCGGCTCGACCACGGCCATTCTCATCAACCTGCCCGGTGAAAGTTCTTCCGTCGTTACCGCCATCGATGGCTACCAGATGGCCCGAAACGGGCGGGCTGGGGCAGCGCTTTCTACGGCCGCCCTCGGCTCTTTCTTTGCCGGCTCCGTCGCCACCGTACTTCTGGCAGTGGCCGCACCGCCGCTTGCCGCCATCGCGCTTAAATTCGGCCCTGCCGAATATTTCTCGCTCATGATCCTCGGTCTTGTCGCCTCCGTCGCACTTGCCAGTGGTTCTCTGCTCAAGGCGGTGGCGATGATCCTGTTCGGACTTCTCTTGGGGTCCATCGGCACGGATGTCGAAAGCGGCAGCCCGCGCTATGTCTTTGGCATTCCCGAACTCTATGACGGTCTCAACTTCGTTGCCGTCAGCATGGGTATTTTTGGCATCAGCGAAATCATGCGCAATCTAGAAGGCGAACATGAGCGTTCAGTTGGCGTCAAGCGCGTCACCGGCCTTATGCTGACCAGTTCAGATTTCAAGCGCATTATCGCGCCGGTTCTGCGCGGTACGGCGCTTGGTTCGCTTCTGGGCGTACTGCCTGGCGGCGGTGCGATGCTCGCGTCGTTTGCATCCTATGCGGTGGAAAAACGTATGTCGCCCAACCGCGCGGAGTTCGGTAAAGGCGCCATCGAAGGTGTGGCCGCACCGGAATCCGCAAACAATGCGGGCGCGCAGACCTCCTTCATTCCAATGCTGACACTTGGCATTCCCGGCAACCCGGTCATGGCCCTGATGGTCGGCGCCATGATCATTCAAGGCATCACACCCGGTCCCAACGTCATATCGGACGAACCGGCCATGTTCTGGGGCATGATCGTATCCATGTGGGTAGGCAATCTCATGCTCGTCATCCTAAACCTGCCGCTGATCGGCCTTTGGGTACGCATGCTGACAATCCCCTACCATGTGCTGTTTCCTGGCATCATTGCCTTTTGCTGCATCGGAGCCTACAGCATCAACAACAGCGTTTTCGACGTCTTCGTCATGACCGGCTTTGCGATTGTCGGCTTTGCCCTCAGCAAGCTGCGTTTCGAACCGGCACCTCTGCTGCTCGGCTTCATTCTCGGCCCGATGCTGGAAGAAAACCTTCGCCGCGCCATGCTGATCAGCCAGGGCGATCCGACAATTTTCGTGCGCAGCCCCCTCAGCCTTTCGCTGTTGATCATCGCCGTTCTCGTCCTTGCTCTGGTGCTGTCACCTTCCATCAGCCGCAAACGCGAAGAAGCATTCACCGAGTAACATCGTCATTTGGCAATAAGGTCTACCATCATGAACACGCATCTCGACCAATCCCACATCGTGCCGAACAGCGCGCGCGGCGATAAGATCGCCTGGATCAAGCTGTCCTCAATATACTTGCCGCTCAAAACACCCATTAGCGATGCAAAGGTTCTGACCGGTCGCCAGAGGCCGTTGACGGAGGTCGCGTTCCTATTCGTGGAAATCGAAACCACCTCTGGCCAGAGCGGCCTCGGGTTCAGCTATTCCAAGCGCGCCGGTGGCCCAGGCCAGTTCGAGCATGCTAAAGAAATTGCCGATGTTCTCATTGGTGAAGACCCCAGCGATATCGGAAAGATCTGGCTGAAGCTCTGCTGGGCAGGCGCTTCCGTCGGCCGCAGCGGTCTAGCCGTTCAGGCCATCGCCGCTTTCGACGTTGCGCTGTGGGACCTCAAGGCCAAGCGCGCCGGACTTCCGCTGGCCAAGCTCCTCGGTGCGCATCGCGATTCCGTGCAGTGCTACAACACCTCGGGCGGCTTCCTGTCGTCACCGATCGAGGAAGTGCTCGAAAATGTCGATCACGCCATCGCAGGTGGCATTGGCGGTATCAAAATCAAGGTCGGCCAGCCCGATATGGCAACCGACCTCAAGCGCGTTCAGGCCGTTCATGACCATATTGCCGGTCGCACCGCCATGATGGTCGACGCCAACCAGCAATGGGATCGCCCAAGCGCCATGCGCTTCGGCCGGCTGATGGAGCCCTATAATCTCACCTGGATCGAAGAGCCACTCGATGCCTATGATGTCGAGGGACACGCTGCACTCGCTACCCATCTCGATACGCCCATCGCCACCGGTGAAATGCTGACCAGCGTTTTGGAACATGTCGCCCTGATCAACAACAATTCGGTTGACTTCATCCAGCCGGATGCCCCACGCGTCGGCGGCATCACCCCGTTTTTGAAGATTTGCGCCCTGGCTGAAGCCAAGAAGCTGCAACTGGCACCGCATTTTGCCATGGAAATCCACCTTCATCTATCCGCCGCCTACGAGTTGGAGCCATGGGTCGAACATTTCGACTGGCTCGACCCGCTGTTCAATGAAAGGCTAGAAATTCGTAATGGCCGCATGCTGGTTCCTCAACGTCCAGGCCTTGGCATCACTCTGTCAGAACAGGCTTTGCGCTGGGTCAAGGGCGAAGCCGAATTCGGTAAACGGCCGTAGATGGCAGGGTAAGGACACCGGCTTCGATTCAGATCGAAGCCAGTTTGTCTACGGTGACCCACGTATTGCCCTATCAGGTCAAAGCTCTACGCGACCACCCGCGTCACTCCTGAACGCTCAGTCGCGGCGAAGCATGCCAGGAAGCAATGCAATTGGGCCTCAAATTATGTCGAACAGCGGCAGGTCATCGTCCCTCAGATTGTTTTTGCCATTAACGCGTCAAGCTGCTGCGAGGGAGCCCTTGTCGCAGACGTATGAACAAGGAACAAAGAAGACGGCTCACGGGTCAGACGCGGCTGAACAATCTCCTTCAGCATTATGCGCAGATGCGGCCAGGGATCGGCTTCCTGCTGCAGACCAGGATCCTTCATCACAAGCAGGCAATGGAGCTTGGCCGCAATTTCGATGAGATGGTACGGCTGCATGACGAGCAACACCCGCCCGGCAATTCCCTCCAGGCTTTTGCTATGCTCTTCCGACAGAAGTGCTGCGGTGTAGCCAATCCTCTGATTGGCCTTGTGCCATTGCCGCTGACGCTGGCGCAAAAGCGCCCTCGCCTTTGCCACCTCGCCTGCTCCGATCGTTTCTCTCAGTGCAGTGATCTCTTTCAAGGACTGGACAATCCGAGGCTCCGCCTCCCCCGCGATCTCGATCCTCACCTCGCTATGCAGACCAACTTCGTCACGCATTTGCCCTTCACGCTTCTTGCGCAGAGCTGTGGCATGCAGGCGCTTTTGATGCAGGTCCCACCAGTTGGGCCAAAGCTCGCTGACACGCGTGGGTCCGGCAACAGTGCGTCGAGGGATTTCGGCAAGGCGCTCCTCCAGAACACGCGCCGCAACCGACAGAAGATTACGGCGAGTGATCACGTGCGGCATTTTTTTCGACGCATCACACCTCGATCGCTTCTTTCCGCACGAAATTGTAGGCAAAGTTCTGCTATTCTCAGAATCAGCCATGATCTAAGCTCCAGACAGCTAGGTTGTGGTTAGGTCGAGAGAGGCGGTCGTAACGCCTCACTCGGCCGTCTGAATGATATCAGACGCACCCATTCTAATACGAAAACTTGGCGGATCAATAAAATTCGCCTACCGCAGGCGATTTTATGTTACCAGTTCAGTGTAAAATGGCGCGTGCAGCCCTGGGCCTCAAGATTTCAGAACTTGCTGAGCTGGCAGACATGTCAACAAACACAATTGTTCGCTTTGAATCCGGCAAACCACTGAAGTCCTCAACGATAGACGATCTTCGACTAGTTTTAGAAAACGCAGGGGTGACATTTATTTCCGAGAATGGCGAGGGACCCGGGGTTCGGTTGAAGAAGCCTTAGTCGTGTTTCAAGAGCAAACGACATGGGCGTCAAGGCGTCCTACGTCTCCGTCTGACTCACCATAACCTCGTCGGTCTAATCCGCGGATGTTTTGTTTGTAGAGCTGGCCACCATCCAAGTGATGACTGCAGTTTACATGTCAGCGTGCGGAGAGACACGCGACATCCGCAGGCGCACCAGCTGTACTCTCGGGATTAGCCGCGCAATACGTCAGCCGTTACATCATCCTTGTGCATCTTTAACATCGGATATTTCTGTTTCCAGTAGCCAATGTGTCGTTGCGCAGTGGCCCGCCCGACCTTCTGGTCACTACGGCGCTATCGAGAAGCGCGTTCCCGTCAGGTCGGCCTCCCACCCTAACCCCCAGTCTGATGATTGCTCCTGGAGAGTTCAGATTGCCGACTGTGCTAATCGTTGCTTTCACCTCTCATGCCCCTTAATTGGCGCACACGCATCGCAAGGTGCCGATGCAGGTGCAGCCAATGTGTCGTGTTTCAGACAGCGCACGATTGGAACAACGGGCGATCAGACACGTCAGACGCCAGCGCCAGACTGTCGGTATGGGTGGGAGCCCGGCCTGACGGGAACGCGCTTCTCGATAGCGCCGTAGTGACCAGAAGGTCGGGCGGGCCTGCACCCATCATGCCGGATCGAACAACCCTTTGAACTCCTTGTCTTCATAGTATCTGATCTTGCGCAGCCGAGCGGGCCTTTGTCCTTGCCGCAGCAGGATCATCATATCCTGTGGCAGACGCATGACCTCGTCGGCATTGATGAGATTGCGGGCAGCAACATGTTCACTGCTGGTCTGCTTTCCCTCGCCAAATGACCGGGTCATGTAATGCGCATCGGTCTTGCCGACAGAGCGTGCCACAAGCTCAGCCGTGTCGATATCATTGACCCCGAATATCTGCACGATGCCCGCATTGGCAAAGAACGTATTGGCCGCCTTGCCGTAGATCGAGCGCAGCTGATGAATGTCCTGAAGGATAGGCCACAGCTGCACCCCGTATCCTGCCATCAGTCCCATGGCACGCTCTACGGCTGCCAGCCTTCCAAGACACGCAAACTCATCCAGCAGGAACAGAACAGCGTTTGCATCCGCGTGCAAACCTGATCGCAGGGCAGCCGAGCCAGAATTCTTTGTATTTGTATTTGTGTTTGTCTCTGTCTTTGCCATTTTCGGCAATCCTGCCGATGGTGGTGCGGTCGTCTGGTGACGAGCCATTTCCATCAGGCTCTGGCTGATCATCAATCGCAGCCAGCGCGCATAGCTGCTCAGTCTGTCCGGTGGCAGGACAAGAAACACCGTCTGTATCGCTCGCTTCAAGTCGCAGAAGTCAAAATCCGACCGCTGCATCACGCGCTCCATGCGTGGGCTGTCGAGAAAGTGCGTGTGGCGCTGCGCCGAGGACAAAACGCCCGATGCCTCGCGATCGGATTTGGACAGATGCCGATTGGCTGCTCGTGCAATCAGACCGCGGCAATGCGCGCAGTTTTGCATGTCAGCAAAAAGCGCATCCAGGTCTTTCGACGAGCGCGTCAGGTAGTCGCGCAGTGTTGCAGGATGCCGCCGGTCTGGTGGTTCGCTGGCAATCACCATCATGATCAATCCAGCAATGAGCGCCCGGGCCTCCTCGTTCCAGTGTGCATCATTCGACGTCCCGGGCTCATCATGAACGAGAGCATCTGCAAGCGCTCCGGCATGTTCGGCAATATCCGGATCATCAACATCGAGATGAGCAAACGGATTGAAGCATGATGACGCCTGTCCGGTTACGCCGAACGGATCGAGTACATAAACCGGTCCAAAGCTTTGACGGGCGCGGGCCGTTACGCGCGCATTCTCTCCTTTGGGATCGATGCAGATGATCGAGCGCTCGAGCGTCAACAGGTTCGGGATGATCGTGCCGACGCCCTTGCCGGTGCGTGTCGGTGCCATGGTGATCAGATGCGAGGGCCCGTCATAATGGAGAAGCGCTTTGGTGCCACGGTCGCGTCCAACCAGCACGCCGCGGCGATCCCTGCTCCTGAGTGCGGACTTACAGCATGGCTACTTCTGCACAGCCGCACTATCCAGCGATTACGCTCACGTCCGATCGCAGTATCGATCTCGGCAGTTCATGCCGTGTTCTACCTTGGCCGGGCTTTCATCACCCCTGTTCTCGTTCAGCAGTACGGGCAGGATGTTATCTCCATTGTCGGAAAGGCGACAATGTACGAGGCCGTCTTGTACTCGGTCGCGATGCCGATGTCCTTTCTGATGATTATTAGAGAGGAAGAAAAGCTTCACCTGCTCCGCATGTCACAAACCGATCAGTTGACCGGGCTTGCAAACCGTCACGCGTTTTTCGAACACGCCTCTAAGATTCTCCGGGAGCGGAATGGTGACCCTGTATCACTACTCGCCTTCGACCTCGACCACTTTAAGTCGATCAACGACCTTTATGGACACGCAACCGGAGATAAGGTTTTGCAGCTGTTCGCAGAAACCGCCCGCGACGAGGCGGGCCCCGACGCGCTCATCGTCCGGCTGGGCGGTGAGGAATTCGCTGCGCTTCTACCACGGTGCGACCATTCCCAAGCCTTCAGTCGCGGCTCGGCGATCGTAAGTCGATTTGCTAAAGCCGCCGCTCGGGCAGATGGCGTGAAAACCCGGGCCACCGTCAGTGTCGGCCTTGCCGCGCCGGACTGTCACGACCTTGCAGAGATGCTTGCAAGCGCCGATGGTGCGCTGTACCGGGCTAAAGCGCTTGGCCGGAATCGCGTCGAGACCGCAGAACCAAACGAATTGCTGTTGCACCCACGAGCCAACACGTTACATCGACAGTTTCGGGTAGTGGCGACGGGGGCGCCCTAATTAGATGTAGCGCTTTGAACAAGCGCTCTCCTAATAGGTTTCAAACCCGAGATCCGAGACACAAAAGCGGATAGGGAACTGCAAGGTCTGTGACTTGTTATGCTGTGGCCGATACGGGGTTTTCGGTCGCTTCGTTGGAGGGGGCAATCCAGTTCTGGACTGAGGCGATGGGTTTCGACCTTACTCGCCGAGGTGAGATGGGTGGAGAGTTGCAACGATCGGCCACGGGGGGTTTACGACCCGCGCTGCCGAGTGGCGCTGGAGAAGGCTTTAAAAGTCTCCCCTGTCGAGCTTCTCGAGTACCCAATTGGCCGTACTCTGGGCGAGACGACCGGTAGCGCGGCCGCGATCGGCGCCGTGCCCATCGCCTTAACGGTTACGGATATCAGCACGGCAATCTCTCGGTTCTAAACGGCCGGGTGGACAATTAAAGGTCGCCGCAGCCGATACCATGTGCTCTTCGATAGCTAGGGCCGTTGATGCTGTCGCCGCGGTAGCAATACTGATCCCTTCTGAGGGTAACGGTCCCGGTGTCATCGAACGCATGCTTCGGTTTTTATCGCTGTTCAATTTAAACTAGCTTTTACAACCGCATAAACTTCTGCTCTGAGCGATTGAAGCTAGGAGGGCCGCGCCGATCGGGATAATTTCATCGTCAAACTTAAAGTTCGCATTGTGCAGGGGAGCATTATTCTCTTGACCGATGAAAAAATAAGCGCCCGGAACGATTTTCAGCATGTCTGCAAAATCTTCACTCGCCATGAAGGGCGGGCATTCCGCGTTAACATTACTGCTCCCTACCAGTGACTTCGCAATATCAATGACTGCCTGGCTCTGAACAGGGTGATTGCGCAGCACCGAAAACACGTCTCGGATATCGACCTCAATCTTTACGCCGTAAAGTTCCTCGCAGCCTCGCGCAGTTTGAAGCATCCTCTCGCGAGCCAGCAAGCGAGTGTCCTCGTCTAGCGCCCGGATGGTACCAGCCAATTCCACGACATCTGGAATGACGTTGTAAGCAGATCCGGCCGATATTTTTGTGATCGAAATTACCGCAGAAGAAATAGGCGAGACGTTTCTCGAAACAATCGTCTGGAGCGACTGGACGAGCGTGTTCATTGCAATGACGGGATCGATTGTCGTATCGGGCAAAGCTGCGTGACCTCCCTTGCCCTTGATGCGGATATCAAAGAAGTCGGCCCCTGCCATCGCGGCGCCTCTTGAGATTGCAACCGTTCCCTTGGGGTGATGAGGTGCAGTATGAAGCGCATAGATCTCATCACACGGGAAACGTTCGAACAGACCGTCGGCTATCATCGCCCGCGACCCGCCCAGCCCTTCTTCAGCGGGCTGGAACACGAACATTGCAGTCCCTGAAAAATTTCGGGTTTCCGAAAGGTGGCGCGCAGCTCCGAGAAGCATAGTCATGTGTCCATCGTGCCCACAACCATGGAAGCGATTGTTATGGCGAGACCGATAGGGAAGATCGGTCAATTCTTGCATCGGCAAAGCGTCCATGTCCGATCGCAAGGCAATCGTCGGGCCTTCACCATTCTTCAATAACCCCACCATGCCCGTCTTGCCGATGCCGCGATGCACTTCGACGCCCATGGTCTGCAGATGCGCCGCCACGACATCAGACGTTCGCTCTTCTTCAAAACCGATCTCCGGGTTCGCGTGGAGATCGTGACGGATGGCGATAAGGTCAGGAAGAAATTTCCTAATGTCATCGATGATTGACATGCACTCAGTTCCTTCAAACTATCCGCGTCGCTCGTGGCAAGCGACATCTGTTCCGTTAGTCGTCGGCTCAAGTTGAGGCCTGTCTGTCCAGCACCGTTCCACTTTGATCGGACAGCGCGTGACAAAAGGACAACCAGACGGCGCGGCAAGCGGACTTGGAATTTCGCCCGAAAGAACGATCTTCTTGCGCAATCTCTGCGCTACCGGGTCCGCCAAGGGAATGGCCGAAAGCAGCGCCTCGGTATAAGGGTGGCGTGGCGCGCCATACACCTCATCCGTTTTGCCACGCTCGACGATCGTACCGAGATACATAACCGCCACCTCGTCGGCGATATGGCGGACGACAGATAAATCGTGAGAGATGAACAGATAGCTCAAATTCAGTTCTCTCTGAAGTTTCATCAGGATGTTGAGGACTTGCGACCTTATCGAGACGTCTAGGGCCGACACGGGCTCGTCACACACGATGAGCTTGGGCGATAGAGCGAGTGCTCTTGCAATAACCACGCGCTGCCTTTGACCACCCGAAATTTCGTTGGGGAAACGGCTGGCTTGCATGCTTGAAAGGCCCACCAGCTCCATGAGTTCGGCCACGCGACTGGAGCGATCCGGTCGCGACCAGCCGCGAATCTTCAGTGGTTCGCCAATGCTATCGGCAATCGACATTTTCGGATTGAGTGCGGCACTTGGATCCTGAAAAACGATCTGCATCTCGTTCGAAATGAGGTCGTGTCGGGCATTCGGCTGCATCGAACTCAGAGGTTTGCCATCAAAATGAATTTCGCCGCTTGTGACGGATGCAAGTCCTAGAATTCCGTAGCCAGTCGTGGACTTGCCGCACCCGCTTTCACCAACGAGCGCAAGCGTCTTACCGCGTTCGATGTCCATCGAGACGCCATCCACGGCCTTGAGGACAGCCCGTCCGCCAGATGCGGCTGGTTGGCTGACATTGAAATGTATCTTGAGGTCTCTCACGGATAGAAGGGGTGAGGTCATGCCAATTCCACCGTTTTTTCGGCGTGCCAACATTCACGCAAGTGAGTGTCTCCGCCGACGGCACTGCCATTCGGCGCAGGTTCGGTGGCTGGCTGCACTTCGCACGTCGCATCGCTCAAGGGGCAGCGATTGCGGAAGCGACAGCCAGCAGGCCAGTTGCCAACATCTGGCACGGTACCCTTTATGGTATTGAGTTCTGTTTTGCGTGCCCCTGAAAGCTTGGGGATCGTCGTCAGCAGAAGTTTTGTATAGGGATGTGCTGGCGTGGCAAACACCTCGTCTACCAAACCTGTCTCCACAATTCTGCCCGCATACATGACAGCCACGCGGTCTGCCATCTCGGCGACGACGCCCATGTCATGGGTAATCAACAGGATGGACATACCCGTTTCCTGTCGAAGATTTTTCATCAGATCGAGGATCGACGCCTGGATGGTTACATCGAGCGCTGTCGTCGGCTCGTCGGCAATCAGAAGTTTTGGCTGGGAGATCAGCGCCGCCGCAATCGAAACACGCTGGCACATGCCGCCGGAGAGCTCGAATGCGTACTGGCTGTAGCGTCGCTCAGGGTCGGAGATGCCGACGCGCCGCATAATCTCGATAGCGACCTGTTTGGCTTCAGCCCTGCCCGTTCCGCGATTGAGAATGAGCGCTTCGGCAATTTGGTCACCGACATGCATCAGTGGATTGAGCGCAGCAATCGGCTCCTGAAAGATGACGGATACATTCGCGCTGCGAAAGGCTCGCTGATCTTTCGGACGCAGATTGCCCACATCCACATCGGCAATACGCAAATCCCCCTGCATCTTTGCGGTGTCAGGCAACAGACCCAGAATGGAAAGCGCTGTCATGCTTTTGCCGCAGCCACTTTCGCCGACAATGGCCAATATCTCGCCCTGCTTTATTGAAAGGTCAATCCCATCAACAATCGCGGCGCCATCGATGCTGACGCTCAGCCCTTCCACATTCAACAGCGGCGCCGATTGTTGAATCATCATGTGGCCTCCTTGCCGGTCTTACCCTCAACCGCCGCATGGGCCCAGGGACTGTAGGGGTGCGCCTGCCCTACATGCATGCCGTCGCATCTGGTCATCACCGCCGAAGGTATCGCGAAATTGACGGGGTAGAGTGCGTTGTCGACAATCTCCACTGGATAGTGTTCGGCTATCGCAGCGGCGATGTCGTCGGCATCGCGCTGGTCGATCTTGATCGTCGGCGTGCTGCTGTCGATGCGCGGGCGATGAAATGCCCCTTCGAGTGTCAGCCCATAATCGACGACATAAGATACGAGCTGCGTCAGAGCCGGGAAAATCTGGCGGCCACCCGCGGCACCGATGGCCATGAACGGCTGTCCATCCTTGCGCAGCACGAGCGGGCACATATTGGCAAGCGGCTTCACACCTGCAGCGATAGAGTTCGGGTGGCCCGGACGCGGATCGAACCACATCATGCCGTTGTTCATCAAAAAACCAGTTTCGGGTAAGGCGACCTTCGATCCGAACCGGGACAGAAGCGTGTTCGTCAGCGATACCATGTTACCCTTCGCGTCGACGACGCTGATATGGCTGGTGCAATCGCCATCCGGTGTCGCCGCCTGTCCCATCGTGGTCAGCCGTTTCCGATAGGAGGTGCGTGCGGCCGTGGCATAGGCAACGGCTGAGGTCGCATCCGGCATCTTTTGAGGCGAAAGAGAGTTCGTAAGCAATTCCATGGCGTCAATAAAGCTGGGCCCGCCGCTCAATCCCGGCATCACATTGATCTCGAAACCGCGGTAATCCATTGTCTTGGGCTCTACCCAACGCGGCTGGTATGAGGCCAGATCTTCAAGATCGATGGGCGAGCCACCAGCGTTCAGGTCACGCACCAGACTTTCGGCGACATCGCCCTCGTAGAAGTCTCGCGCACCTGCCTGCGCCAGTCGTCTCAGGACCGTGGCCTTTGCGTTCATGGGACGATAGACGTCTGCGGCACGGTCCGAAGTGCGGGGTGGTTTTCCGTTCTCCATGAAGAGCTCGGAGGTCGTCGGGAACCTGGACAGAGTTGCCCACTCGGTCGCGATGCAGAAACAGGAGTACCAGTCCATCAGTAGACCGCGCTCGGCGTGCTCTATGGCGGGCGCCAGTGCCTCAGCCCAGCTCAATGTTCCAAAGCGCTGAAGTGCATCGGAAAACCCTGCAATGGTTCCCGGAACGCATATGGAAGAGTAACCGATGAGGTTGCGGTCGTCTTTCACGCCCGGCCAGTTGAACCAGTCACCGCCTTGATCGCCGGTGATCGGATAGCTATCCGGGTTTAGTCTGCGCGACGACTTCACACCGAAATCCAGACCATGGACCTCGCCCGTTTTCACGTCCGCATGAAGCAAAAACCCGCCGCCGCCGATGCCCGAAAGCCATGGTTCCACGATGCTCAGCACCAGGCCGGTGACGATTGCGGCATCCATGGCGTTTCCGCCTTCGGCAAGGACCTCTGCCCCAGCTTCCGCGGCGAAACGGTTCTGGGCCGAAACGATACCCGCGCGACTTTCGACTGAGGGCTTCTGTATTGTCCAGGTCTGCATAAGGCTATTCCATGTTTGTACGGGTTCTGAAACCCGCCGGCATTTCGGCAGCGACACAATATTTGTCATGATTGGGCGAGTTTAGATGATGTCTGGCAATGTCGCCGACGGTGGCGACCCACACGTCTTTTTCCTGCGTGACGAGGTCGAGTAGATTTTCAAGGAGATGGACGCGATGCGCTCTTCCCGAAATCCAGTCATGGACGGTCAGCATCAGCATACCACCGTAACGGTGAAGGTTTTGCCACTCGTCACGCCATATCTCGAAAACCGCCTGCGGCGATGCCGGTGGCCACTGGTCGACGCCGCCGCCTAAAAATTTGAAGTAGATAGCGTCATCGATTGCCCATTGCACAGGAACCTCAGCGACATCGCCAATGGTGTAGGGATGATCAAAGCCCGACAGCGATGTATCGTAAAGCCCGTGGCGTTTGATCTCTGCCAGCATGTGTGGCGTCAATTCCCACGCGGGCGAGCGAAAACCGGCCGGTCTTGTCCCTGTTTGGGTTTGGAAAATCTCGAGTGACCGTTCAAGCGCATCGGAGAACTCGTCATCGCTCGTCTGCGAGACGATCTCATGGAAGTAACCATGCAGGCCGATCTCGTGACCGCGTTCGACCATGGCTGGCAATAGCTCTGGATAGTATTCGGCGACAGAACCCGGCACGAAAAAACTACCCTTGATCGCATACCGATCCAGGAGGTCGAGAATCCGCCAAATGCCGACACGCGGACCAAAGCGACGTTGCTCCAACTGACCCAGAAATCGCGGAGAAGCGTCGTCCCGGTTCTGCCAGAGCCATGGAGAATCGGCATCGACATCGACCGAAAATGAGAAGGCACTTTTCTTGCCTTCAGGCCATTGATAGTCGGGCCATGGGCCTAAAGTCCTCAAAAGCGGTGTCAAAGCGCGCTCCTCTTGTCCTGAAAGACCGTCATCACCCCTGCCGAATTGCCACCATCGACGGTGAGCGTCGCGCCGGTCACATAACCTGCCGTGTCGCCTGCGAGGTAAAACAGGGCTTCGGTGACATCTTTTGCGGACGATGCCCTGCCGAGCGGGATGGTGTTCGTAACCGTATTGATATGGTCATCGGTAAGCTTGCTCACAGCGCTTCCTGCTGCGAATCCGGGTTCGAGCGCGTTTACGCGGATGCCATATTCCGCAAGTTCGAGAGAGAACCCTTTGGTCAAGCGATCGAGCGCCGTTTTCGATACGCAATACGGCACAACGGTGCGACGCATCTTGCGGGCGGCACCAGAGGAGATGTTGACGATATTGCCACGCACCTGCGCCTTGATCATCAACAGGGCCATGCCGCGGGTAATCGCAAAGGGAGCGCGCAGATTGATGTCGAAGATCTGGTCCCATTCCGCAACATCGATATCCAGAAGGAAGCCGCTTGGGTAGATGCCGGCGTTGTTTACAACGACATCCGGCGCACCCCAGTTGTTTGCGACAGCGTCCACAAGTCCTTGGATAGACCGCGCATCCGTGAGATCGCAGGTGTGAACGAACGACTGTTCCGACAGGCTCAGCCGCGCCGAAAGCGCATCGAGTTCCGCTGTTCGGGCATCGGTGAGGCACAAATGCGCACCCGCTGAATGGAGCGCCTCGACAATCCATTGACCGATGACGCCACACGCACCCGTTACCACGACGCGTTTACCGGAAAAATCGCTATTCATAGAACTACCTCATTTTAGGGTCGAAGCGATCACGAAGCTGGTCGCCGAGCATGTTGACGGAAAGGACGAGGAGAAACAGGCAGATGCCGGGGAACGTGGCAATCCACCAGGCGGTGGCCACATAATTGCGCCCGACGCTCAGCATCGCGCCCCAGCTGGCGGTGGGTGGCTGGACACCCAGTCCAAGGAAAGAAAGCCCCGCCTCGAACAGCACCATGAGGCCAAACTCCAGCGTTGCGACAACGATAAGCGCACCCATGATGTTTGGCAGGACATGGCGCATAAGAACATGCAGCGTACCGGCACCCATGAAGCGCGATAAGCGCACGTAAGGCATATTGGCAACGGACAGCGTCTGGCCGTAGGCAACGCGGGCGTAGCGGGGCCAACGCGTCAGTGCCAGAACTATCACGACATTGACGAGGCCAGGACCAAGAACGGCGACTGTGATGATGGCCAGAAGGATGGCTGGAATGGAGAGAAAGATATCAGTCAAGCGCATGATGACCGTTTCGACCACACCACGGGCGTAACCAGCGATCATTCCAAGCGCAGTGCCGACGATACCAGAGAGAATGACAGACGAGAACGCAACGAAGAGCGACACGCGTGCGCCATATATCAGACGGCTCAACAAATCACGGCCAAGCTCGTCGCTGCCTAGTGCGTAAAATACGTTGCGTGCGGCTGTGCCCGGGACTTTCAGGCGCCCCAGAAGATTTTGCGTATTGGGATCATAGGGCGCAATAAGGGGTGCGAAGATGGCAGCCAGCACAAAGAGCGCCATGATGATGATGAATGGGAGCGCCTTGAGATTGCGACGCAGACGCCTGGAGTTTGTGCGCGGAGATGCCGCCGATACTGTGCCGCTCATCGCTTGATCTCCAGTCTGATGCGCGGATCGACAACGCTATAGAGAATGTCTGCAAGGATGTTTAGCGCGATGGTCACGAAAGCTCCCATGATGACGACGCCCTGCACGACCAGAAAATCTCGTGAAACGATCGACTGCACCGTCAGTTGCCCAAGACCCGGCCATGCAAAGACCGTTTCCACGATCACGGCACCAGCCAGAAGATTGGAGATTTCAAGTGCGGCAACGGTGATGACGGGTATGGATGCGTTTCTCAGAAGATGCTTGACCACCAGCCGCCCAATCTGCACTCCGCGAGCGCGTGCTGTCCTGACATAGTCCTTGGAAAGCTCATCGATCAGGGCCGTGCGCGTGACACGCGCAAACGTCGCCATGCTGATCAGGCCCAAGGCAATGGACGGCAAGATCAAGTGCTCGAAGCCGCCCGCCGATGACGGCGGCAGCCAGCCGAGTTTTACGGCAAAAAACATGATGAGCAGGATACCGCTCCAGAATGTCGGGAGGCTTTGCGCCGCCAGCACGAAGCCAGCCAGAAACACGCTGACCGGATTGCGGTGGAACAACGCCAGGAATATTCCGACCGGAATACCGATGCCACAGGCGACGAAGAGTGCGCCACCGGCGAGCATCAATGTGTAAGGAAGTCTCGAGGCGATGATATCGAGGACCGGAACGTTCTGAATGATCGACCGCCCGAAATCGAACCGCATCAGATCCAGAAGAAAGGATGCGTATTGAACGAGAAGCGGCCGGTCGAAACCGAGAGAACGCCGCATCGCTTCGATATCTTGAAGCGATGCCGTTTCGGGCACCAGCAGGAAGGTCGGGTCGCCAGTCAGACGCTGAAGAAAGAAGATGAGCGTCGTGACACCGAAAACCACGACCAGAGCTTCGACTAGCCGTTTGATGAGAAAATGTTTCATGATGCTGCCAACATCAGTCGGTCCACGTCATGCGGTTGAGGAACATGCTTTCATTCGGCGTCGGCTTCCATTGGAGCTTGTTCGAAGCACCGTAGATGATCGCCGCCTGATAAAGCGGGATCAGATAATTCTTGTCCGAGTTGATCTGCTGCACGGTTTTATACAGCTCCAGCCGCTTGGCCTCATCGAGCGTTTGCCGCGCGGCGACCAGCGCATCGTCAATCGACTTGTCGCCTGCGGTGGCCCAGCCACTAGTGGAATTCAGCGTCGGGAAAAGAATGCCATCCGCATCCTGACAGGCGCAGGACCACCGGCTGAACGCCGTTGCCGGGACGGTCGCAGGCCCGCCCTGCATCTGCTTCAACCATGTGGCCATGTCGGTCATCTGGATTTGTGCATTGAGCCCCACATCGGTCAGCATCTGCTGCAACGCCTGCACGACACGTTGGTCATAGACGGGGGATGTCAAAAGCGGGATCGGCTGGGTTGCTGCGGAACCGGCAGCGGCGATGAGCTCCTTGGCCTTTTCCGGGTCGTAGGGTGTTGCGGTTATGCCTTCGACCCAGCCAAAATGCGCAGGGCTCATGAACTGATCGACGGGCTTGTCATATCCGCCGAGAATGCCCTGAGTGATGCCCTCCTTGTCGATCGCATAGGCAACCGCCTTGCGAAGGTTGGCATTGTCCATCGGGGCCTTCTGGGCATTGAAAGCAAAATAGGCGACCCGTTCGGTGAGAACAGACAGCGCCTTACCACTGGTCGAGCCTTCAAGCTGGGCGGCCAGATCAGAGTCTAGCGTGACGACCAGGTCGGCAGCACCGGCCTGAATATTGGCAAGGCGCGTCGCCGCATCCGGGACGGCACGGAACGTCACTTCCTTGAACGGTCCCTTGTCACCCCAGTAGTCTGCATTGGCCTCAACGACGACTGCAACGCCACGATCCCAGCGCTTGAATTTATAGGGTCCGCTGCCAACGGGATTGAGATTGAAAGCGTCCTTACCGACTTTTTCGACGGTTTCCTTTGGCAGCACCGAAAGCTTCACCAACTGAGCCAGCAGGGCCGGATAGGCACCGTCTGTCGTCAGCGTGACCTTTGACGGGCCTGTCACCTCCGCATTCACGATCTTATTGAACTGGCTCAGCTGTGGGCTTGCGAAAGCAGGATCGATGATCCGCTTCACGCTGAAGGCCACATCTTCCGGGGTCAGCTTCTGACCGTTGTGAAAGGTGACGTCGTCGCGAATGGTAAACTCGATCTTCGTGTCCGACAGATATGTCCATTCGGTCGCCAGTTGCGGAACGATCTTGCCGTCATCGTCGCGTGTAACGATGTTGTCGAAGATGTTTCGATAGACGAAATAGCTGTCTGGGTTCCACTGCAAATGGGGATCGAGTGACGACGGCTCGTTCACCAAATTGACCGTAAACCCATCCTTCGCGATCGCAAATTGCGGGATGGTCGTCGAAAGCAGCCAACCCGCGGCAACGGCAAGCAATGCGTTCCTCACGTTCTTCATGTTTGTTCCCTTTATACTCGAAGCTTTCTGCTTCTTTGAGCTGGTGCCAGATACGCTCTGGCAGGCGCACGATACGATGCTTCAATCGCTCCAAGTCATGCGATTCAAAAACAGGCTTTCATTTGGCGTAGGCGTCCATGCAAGGTGCTTTGACGCGCCATAAATCGCTGCCACCTGGTAAAGTGGGATCACGGGGATATCGCTCGCAACCGTTTCATGGACCTTTTGGTAGCTTTCCAGACGCTTGGCCTCATCAAGCGTAGAGCGGGCATCCGCCAGTTGCTTGTCGACCTCGGGATTTCGATATGTGGACCAGATGTTTTTGGAGTCCAGAAGCGGGAAAAGAACACCATCAACATCTTGGCAGGCGCATGACCAGCGGCCATAGCCCAGTAAGGAAGCGGTTTCTGGACCACCCTGAGAGCGCTTGAGATAGGTCGCCATATCAGTCATTTCGATTTCGACGTTGAAGCCGACATCGGTGAGCATCTGCTGTATGGCCTGCACCACACGCTGATCAAAAACGGGGGCCGTTGCAAAATTGATCTTTACCTTCGCAGCTTCTCCAGCATCGGAGACGATTTTTCTCGCCTGATCAGGATCGAATACCGGCCCTTTGATGCCATCTATCCAGCCGAAGTGGACCGGCGTTGCAAGCTCATCAACTGCTTTGTCGTGACCACCAAGAATGCCTTCGATCAGACCCTCCTTGTCGATCGCGTGAGCGACGGCCTGACGAAGCTTTACATTGTCAAAGGGAGGTTTTTGCGTATTTAGGCGCAAATAGGCGACGCGCTCTGTAAGCGCAGAGAGTGTTTTAGCGGAACCAGAGTTTTCCAGCTGCGTTGCGAGATCCCCATCGAGAGTAACGCAGAGATCCGACGTTCCAGCTTGAAGGTTCGCAAGCCGGGTAGACGCGTCAGGCACGGCTCTGAATGTTGCCTTTGCAAACTTGCCTTTCTCGCCCCAATACGCATCGTTGCGGGCAAGGGTGACGGAGACACCACGCTGCCAGGCTTCGAACTTGTAAGGTCCACTGCCAATTGGCTGGAGGTTGAACGCGTCCTTGCCTACTCGCTCGACGATGGCCTTGGGTACGACAGACAGTTTGACAAGTTGGGCGAGCAATGCCGGATAGGGTCCGTCCGTGGTCAACGTGACGGTATCTTGGCCGGTCGCTTTCGCGTCCAGAATCTTGTTAAATTGACCGAGCTGCGGACTGCCAAACTTCGGGTCGGTGATGCGTTTGACGCTGAAGGCCACATCCTCGGCCGTTAGTTTTGATCCGTCGTGGAACGTGATGTCGTCGCGTATCTTGAACTCGATTTCGGTATCGGAAAGATACTTCCATTCCGTCGCAACCTGCGGGATGATGATGCCCTTGTCGTCACGCGTGACCAGATTGTCAAAAATATTTCTGTAGACGTAGTAGCTGTCCGGGTTCCATTGCACTTGGGGATCTAGCGAGGACGGCTCGTTGACGAGATCAATCGTCAGGGCATCTTTCGCCCAGAGCGGGCCAACCATGGTGGCCGTAAAGAGTAAGGCTCCGCAGACCGAAACAAGCATTTTCCTGGCAAGTAAAGTCTTCATTGCTCATTTCCTTTATTTTTGGAATTCGACGGGCCCACCACTATTTGTGACGCGGTGCTGGGATTGATGGACGGCTGTTCGCTCATTCGAGTGGCCACGGGGACCTGAGGAAGCATCGACGTGAACGTTTTCGATCGCAGCATGCGATGGACAATATACTCGCGGAACCGCCGAACATCGTCCACGAGTAGGACCTTTACGGCAGCTTCATCTCCATCCTCAAGATGATCGACCAAGGCTGTGTGGGAAGAAGGAATAAAGCTGGGATGGCACCCTTCAAAATAAGACAGTAGCCTTGCTGAATGATCCAGAGCGCTATTAAGCCATTGAACGACTATCTCTCCGCGCGGTTTTGCCAGAACAGTAAGGAAGGCGCGGTCAAGCGCTCTCGATGCCAGAACCGCCTCGGTTTCTGCTCGGTCGATTAGTGCACATAGTTGCGAAGAAATGCCGCGCAAATTTGCCAGCTCTTCCGGTGTGAGAACACCCGTTGCCAACTGAGGTTGGACAACGTTGCGGGCCTCTAAAATGTCACCAACAGCTGCGCCTGTGATGGGTGCGACCTGCCAGCCATTTCTTGGAATGGGAGAGATAAACCCTTCCATCTCCAGTCTTGCAAACGCATTTCGTACTGCGGCTCTGCCCAGCCCAAAACGTTCCGAGATCTCACCTTCAGACACTGCATCTGCAGGAGCAAGTTCGCAGGTGATCAAGGCACGCTTCAAACGCTTGAACGCGAAGGCGTTTTTACCTTCTGGCTGCAGGAGCGGATGGGAGAAAGGTGAGGACTGATCTAACATACCAATCACGATACTGAGGAATTGAGATTTCACAAGTTAAAATGTGACATCTCACGCATCGATTTTGGAATTTCATCTCTTGCCAGAGTTTTTTTGAATGGCCTTTTGGATGAGTTGCTTGTGGTTGTTAAATGAATCAAACGCACGTCAAAATATTAAATCCAAAAATCAGCCGACCGGGCCTAGTCACCGAAGCGATTTCCGGGTGCTGGGTTGGAGCGCAACTCCCTGGGGGTTACGGAAATTGGATCGACACAGTCCTCTCTTTCTGAACGAGGACCATGTTTGAGGGAACAAAATGGGAGCGGACCATCAAAGCAAATGTTGGAACGATGAACCGCACTCCGTCTGCGTCGATCAGCATCCCCGCCTTCGTTGCCTATCCACAATGATGATTCCTTTCTTGCTCTAGATTTGGCCGAGCAAAAGACTCCCCTTCCCGCGAAATGAGGTAAAGCAGCCCTTTGGCTTCACCTGAAATCGCAACGTCTGCTAACGCAATGTTGCCTAAGGTTTCGCAGAGAGTTCTTGATCAATAATTTCGAAGGGGACAGAAGCGTGACAACCGCAAAGCGATCGCTGTAAATTTATCGTTAGTTTTCAGAAATCTGGCTCTATTTGATATTACGGATGAGCTAAGCAAAACAGATTCGGGCAATCAATGCCCCGCAATATAGTGCAGCGCTATCGTCGAAGGTGTCTAGCTTCATATCGAGCACCTAGGTTTAAGCTCAGCGCGAGGTATCAACGATATACCTCTTATGTTCAGTGTCCACACCGGTCCGTCAATAGCCACCTGTAAGGAAGACGTTCTCTCCTGTCATGAAACTGCACGCCTGGGATGAAAGGAAGATAGCGGCACCCACCATCTCCTCCGGCCGCCCGGCACGGCCCATCCAGTTTAGCGTGCGGACGTAGTTTTCCCAGCCCTCGGGATCCTCTTCACGACGGTGGGCGTTGCGGTCGGTGTCTATGAGGCCAGGCGCCAACGTGTTGAGCAAAACATTGTCACGCGCATAATCCCGCGCCTGGCTCTGAATCAGGTTATGCTGGGCAGCCTTGGTCGCGGCGTAGGCGGTAACAATGCCCTTCGGTCGCAACTGATTGACTGAGCCGATGGAAACCACCCTGCCCCACTTGCGAGCCGCCATGCGCGGGAGAGCCGCTTGCAGCATGTCTACCGTCGAGCCCAGATTGACCGCCAGCTGAAGAGCCAGATCGTCTGGTGTCAATGTTGACAGCACAGCATTGATCTGAGCACTTGCATTGATGACAAGAATATCCACGGGGGAAATTGTTTCGGCTCTCTCGATGAGATAGCGGCCGGCACCGGGCTCGGAAAGATCGACTGCCAGTTCCTGCGCCTCGCCACCGCTTGCGACGATCTGGCACTGAACGCCTGCAGCGGCTCCAGGCTTCAAGCCATGAAGAATAATTGAAGCCCCTGCGCCCGCTAGTCCCTGCGCGATGGCGGCACCTATGCCGCGGCTGGAACCTGTGACAAGTGCCGTGCGGCCCTTCAGTCCAAAAATACTTTCGAGACGCATGTGTTTATCCTTCAAATACGGAAATGCGCACGCCGGCAGGTCCTGGGCGACAGGAAAAAAGGCCGCCTGAAAGCGGCGCCTCAGCCAGTGTCGACGCCGGCAAGCGTGTGCGCGCGCTGGTGATGAACAGCGTCGTCAGATCTTCACCCCCAAAGGCAATACTGGTGGGTCGCGGCACCGGCATCTCGATCACCTGTTCCAACTTTCCGTTCGGGAGATAGCGGCGCACCGACCAGCCGTCCCAGATAGCGCACCAGACCCCGCCGTCTACGTCTACGGCAAGACCGTCTGGTCGGCCATCCGCGACCGGGATACGCACAAACTCGCGCCTGTTCGACAATGCTCCAGTCGTGGGATCGCAATCATAAGCGTGGATCAGACCGGGGACTGTATCGACGAAGTAAAACGTTCTTCCATCCGGGCTCCAGCCGAGGCCGTTGGAGACGATGATACCACTCTCCTTGCGTTCGAAGGCACCGTCAGCGTTGATACGATAAAGCGCGCCGGTGGGTTTTGAGGCATCGATCCGCATCGATCCCACCCATATCGCTCCATCCGGCCCGCATTTGGCATCGTTCAAACGGTTGTCCACGATGCCTGCCTCCGGGCTGACGAACGGCGTCAGGCGACCGGACGCAAAATCGAGCCACTCAATACCGTCCTGGGACGCTACCAGCAGACGGCCACCGCCGATCGGAATGACCGCGCTTACCAGCTTGCCAGTCTCACAGGTCTCGTTGCGGCCGGTCGCCGGGTCGAATCGATGAACGGCCGGATGAAGGATATCTACCCAATAAAGTGTTTTCTCCCCCCCGTGCCAGACGGGGCTCTCGCCAAGCTGCGCACCCCAGGGTAGGATGCAACTTAAATCGGCGCTCGGGCGGCCCGTTGCCGAGCGCGGCTTTGGTCTAGAGCTAATGGCAACTGCGCCGGCAGCACCCGTAATGCGGCGCGCGGCAGCGATCAGCTCGCGACCGGCCGGATGGATGTTGGAAGTATCGAGCCGCGATGACGGACCGAGAGCGACGAGTACGCCCATCGGCGTATTGTCCCGACCCATGACAGGGGCGGCCACCGAGTTCACCCCTGGCAGATGCTCCTCGTAAGAAATCGAATAACCCCGCGCGCGCGTCAGCGTTAGGTCCGCCTGAAGCGCGTCGGGCGTCGTGAGGGTTTTTGCTGTTTGCACATCGAAGGTCAATCGATCGAGCAGCGTGCGGCCTACGGCAGGATCCTGGAAAGCTAGCAGCGCCTTGCCGGGCGCCGTACAATGCAGCGGCACACGACGCCCCACTTCAACACGGACCGAAAGACCGTTCGGCGACCGCTCCGCGAGATATTGTGTCATAGTCCCGTCAAGGCGGCACAAGGCTACCGTCTCTCCCAGCTCAGCCGCCAGCCGCTCGAGTTCCGGCGTGGCGGCGGAAACGAGGTCGAAGCTCTCCCAGACCTTATGCGACATTTCCAGAAAGCGCTGACCAAGCACATAGGTGCCGCGCGATTCGTCCTGGCGCACAAGACCATAGGCGATTAGCGTGCGTAGGATGCGCGCAAAGGTTGGTTTCGGCAGGCCGGAAGCGCGCAACAGCTCCGCAAAACGAGGAGGTTCCGCCGCGTCCGCCACCATGTCCAGAAGCGTTAACCCCTTGGCGAGCGCGGCCGTTCCGCCCGGCGTCTCCGGTTTCATTGCCTCCGCTCCCTCGTGCGTCGCTGCCGTCTCGCGGCGGCCGCCTCTTCCAGCATCCGGTCCATCGTCCATTGTGGTTCAAATCCCAGAGTGTGTCTGATCTGCTTGTTGGATGTATGGTAATAAACGCCGTCGCCGGGAAAATCGACTGTCACGATGGGAAGTCCGGTCAGCGCCGCCATTTTTGGCAAAACGTCGCTGAAGTCAGCAGGGTCATCCGCGCCGAGATTGAAGATGCCGCCCGCCGCGTCAGGGTGATCCAAAGCAAGCAGGATGCCGGTGACCATGTCACGAGTATCGGTGATGTGCATAAGAAACGGCCGACCGCTTTCATTTCGCGCCAATATATGCGCCGGCCCTCCTAAATCACGGGACTGGAGCATCGCGGCAATTGCCGCGTTTCCAAAATCCTGTTGCTGGCGAATGCGCGGCCGCAGAAAAAACCGTGGACCGGAAAAGAAGCTCTCTTCATCGAGCAGTTCCGCCGCATCCTGCGTGTGCGAAAAACGCAGGATCACCGTTTCCATCCTGCCGATGCGCTGATGAAACCGCACCAGTTCTTCGCCCAGCAGCTTCGTCAGACCATAGGGCGAATTGGGGCGAAGCGGATGGTCTTCGGTAACCGGCAGGAATTCCGGTCGATTTTCCGGATAAACCTCACCGGAAGAGGCAAAAACGAAGCGCCGCACACCAGCCGCAGAAGCGGCATCGAGGATACGTCGTGTACCCTCGACATTGGCAGCGAACATGCGGTCGCAATCAGCGGGAGCCCAAGACATGAACGCGCCCAGGTGCAGCACGGCACTCACGCCTTCGATAGCTTTGGAAAGCGCCTGCGCATCCTCCAATGACCCTACAACTTCCTCGCCAGTGCCTCCCGATGGTTTCAGATCAAAGCCGCGAACGGCGCGGCCATCTGCCAGCAGCGCGGCAACCACGGCTCGACCGACACGGCCCGCCGATCCGGTGACAAGGATCATAGCCGTGCTCCGGTCTTTGCATCGAAGAGATAAAGCTGGGCCGGATCGAAACCGAGCTGAAGCGCCTCGCCACCTGGAAGGCTGCCGGTATGCGAGACGCGGGCGATCAGCCCCTTGGACTTTGCCTCCTCTCCATCGGCCACCCTCGCCGCTTCATCATCAAAATAGACGTATTTTTCCGACCCTAGGCTTTCAACGAGGGTTGGGCGGACGGTGAAGGTCACAGGCGCATCACCCAGCATCAGATGTTCAGGCCGCAGGCCGACAACGACACTGCCATCAGCGGCCTTAATCGTTGGCATAGTGACCCTTCGGCCGAATAGCGTTAGCGCACCTTGACGCAGGTCTGCCTTCAGGAAATTCATGCCCGGCGAGCCGATGAAACCGGCAACGAAAAGATTGGCCGGATTGTTGAAAAGCTCATCCGGGGGCGCGATCTGCTGGATGACCCCGCCCTGCATGATGACGACGCGGTCTGCCATGGTCATGGCTTCCACCTGGTCGTGCGTAACATAAACGGTGGTGACTCCGATGCGCTTGTGCAACGCACCGATTTCGGCACGCATATGCACACGCAGCTTTGCGTCGAGGTTGGAGAGCGGCTCATCCATCAAAAAAGCCTGAGGTTGGCGCACAATTGCGCGGCCAAGTGCCACTCGCTGCCTCTGGCCACCCGAGAGATCTTTGGGTTTGCGGTCGAGATACGGGGTCACTTCCAGAATGCGCGCGGCATCATCAACCCGGCGGTCAATCTCAACCTTGTCTGTGCCGCGCATCTTCAGGCCGAAGCCGATATTCTGTCGGACGGTGAGGTGCGGATAGAGCGCATAGTTCTGGAATACCATGGCGATATCGCGGTCGCCCGGCGCCAGATCGGTAACCTCGTTATCGCCAATAAATATCTGCCCTTCGCTTGCAGGTTCGAGACCCGCAAGGATTTTCAGCATAGTTGATTTGCCGCAGCCGGAAGGTCCGACAAGCACCACAAACTCGCCGTTTTCGATCTCAAGCGAAAAGGGCCTGAGGACGTTAAGGGCGCCATAGGACTTACTGACGTCGCGAATGGAAATGTTGGCCATACTTATTTCTCCGCGCCAGCGGTGAGGCCGCCGACTAAATAACGTTCTAGGAACAGGTAGATAGCGATGATCGGCAACGCGATGAACACCGATGCGGCGGAAATGTCGTTCCAATAGGTGACGTATTCGCCCTGCATCGTGGTGATGCCGAGATTGGCCGTCCAATTGTCCGGCGAGTTGACGAGGAAGGTGCGCGCATAGGCATAATCTGCCCAGCTAAGCACGAAGGCATAAAGGGCCGTTGCAGCAAGGCCGGGTGTGGCAATCGGAAGCACAACGCGCACCATCGCGCCGATCGGCGAGCAGCCGTCCACCATGGCGGCTTGTTCCAGTTCTTTGGGAATCGTGTCGAAATAGCCCTTTAACATCCACGTGGCGAACGGAATGATCATCGTCGAATGGGCCAGCACCAGTGTCCAGAGGCTGCCGATAAGGCCGAAACTGGAAAAGATGGAGAACAGCGGAATGACCAGCAGCGTCGCGGGCAGCATCTTTGCCGTCAGCACGAAGAGACCCATAGTCGCGCCGCCCCTCATGGAGTAACGCGAGAGTGCATAACCGGCACTGACGGAAACCAGCATCGACAACGCCACAGAACCGATGGCCGCCAGCATCGAATTCCAGAGCCAAAGCAGGATCGGTTTCGCCGCCCAGACACGAGCGAAAATATCCCACTGCGCGTCTTCCGGCCAGAAGGTTGGCGGCAGCCGGTAAAGCTCGTCCGTCGTGGAAAGTGCTGTGACAAGAAGCCAGTAGACGGGGAAGAGGATCATCACCAGGGTGAAGATGACGGTCGCGTAAAGAGCAACGCTCTGCAAAAATGTACGTTTCATAAATGCCCCTCAATAGATCGATTTCGAACGCCGGCCGAGCATCAAAAGGCTCGCAACGATGCAGATCACCAGTGTCAGCACTCCGACAGCGGCAGCACGACCGAAATTGTGGTACTGGAAGGCTTGGTCATAGGTCATGATCGACAATGTCTGCGTCGAACGCAGCGGTCCGCCGCCGGTTAAAACCTTGATAATCGAAAAGTCGCGGAATACCCAAAGCAGCGTCAGCACAAGCGTCACGCCCAGAACCGGCATCAACAGCGGCATGGTGATCCAGCGGAAACGCTGCCAGACACTTGCGCCATCTACCTTGGCGGCCGCGTAATAATCGGCGGGGATGGATTGTAGTCCCGCAAGACACATAATCGACACGAAAGGAAAGCCCTTCCATATCATAGTTATGGCAACGGCCCAGAACGCGGCCGTGGAACTACTGACCCAAGGGATCATCTGGTCGGTGAAACCGAGCTTGATCGCGAGCCACCCGAACAGGCCGAAGGAGGTGTCAAACATCCACGCAAAGATGACGACCGCGATGATTTCTGGCACGGCCCAGGGCAACGCCATTCCCAACCGCGCGAGGGTGCGGCCCTTGAAGCGGTTGTTGGCGAGAAGCGCCGTGCTCAGACCAACAGCAACGCTGCCAGCCGTGACCACAATAACAAGCTTCAGCGTTACCCAGCATGTTAGCCAGAATTCCGACGACGAGAACAGCCAATTATAGTTCGCAAGGGAGAACGGACGGCTGGCGCCGCCAAGCCTCGGTATCTTGACCTGCTGAAACGACAGGTCGATGGCTAGAACGAGCGGCCACACGATGATGGCAGCAACCATCAGGACCGCAGGCGCGATCAGAATATAGCCAAGGAGATGTTGCCGGCTGGGACGCGCAAGATCGAAAAATTTGCGGCGCCCAGCCCGAACGGGTTCGGTCATGGAAGGTCCTCCTGCCGGATGCAAATGATGGCCACGGCCCTTCAAACGGGCCATGGCAAAACGACGGAATCAACCCTTGATCGCTTCGGCCTTAGCCTGCATGGTCTTGGCCACTTCCGCCGGATCGAGATCTTGAATGATCATCCTCTGGCTTTCTTCCATAACCATCTTGCTGAACTCGTTATAGAAGAGCTCAAGTCCAGTCGGAATGCGGTCGATACCCGCCTCTGATGCGGCCTTCATTGTCTCGATTAGCACAGGAAAATGCGGGATGGTCTTCTCAACGCCCGAGACGTCGGCCATCGGGCTTGGCGGGGTGTTACCGCCAAGGGTGGCATAGCTGCGCTGGAATTCAGGTGACATCGTCAACTTTATGAAATCCCAGACAAGCGCTTTCTGGTCGTCAGGAATATCGGCCGGCATGGCCAGCACGTTGGATGAGCCGCCGAGCGGCGGGTGAAAAGGCGGTGCGACATAGACGATGTCAGCCTTGGCTGAACCCTTTTCGGTGGTGCCGTAAAGCCACGGTCCATCTAACCGCATCGCCATCTTGCCGTCGGCAAAAAGCTTTCTTACGTCGCTAGCGCTCATGTCCACCGGGCTGATACCGCTCTTCATAACTGTTTTCCAGCGTGCAAGACCCTCTACCATCTGTGGAGTGTAGATGGTGATGTTGCCGTCCTTGTCCGTCCAGTAGGCCCCGGCGTCGACGATGTAGTTCAGCATCTCCGTCAGATATTGGCCTGGACCGCCCTTGGTTTCATGGCCGGTGCCGAACTGGTCAATGATGCCATCGCCGTTCAGATCCTTCGTCGTCGCTTTCGCAGCGGCCAGAAACTCGTCATAGGTCTTCGGAACCGCAACACCCGCCTCTTCAAGAATTTTCTTGTTGTACGCCATCACGAAACCGAAATAGTTGGTCATGATGCAGACGGTTTCGCCATTCCATTCGCATTTCTGCTGTCCGGCCCAGCCCGTCATATCGATGCCGTCCTTCTTCAGCCACGGATCGAGAGGTTCGAGCCACCCGCTATCGGCAAACATCTGAAACTCGAAAGACGCCAAATGCACGATCTGCGGCGGCTGGTTGGCCGCAAACAGGGTCGTCATCGTATCTGCATAGGAACTACGCTCGGCCTTGGTGAATTCGATTTTCACGCCCGGATGCTGTTTCTCAAAGGCGGCGATGGTGGAACGCCACCATTCGCCGGTGCCGGCATCATCCGTCTGCCAGGAAATGAATTTCAACACGGTATCAGCCATGGCGGGAGCAAATCCGCTCATAGTCATCAGGACCGCGGTCGCTGTGCCAAGCGCTAGCTTCTTTATTCCTTTAGTCATGGGTTCCTCCTCCAGAAAACCAATTCAGATGCGTTCAATTAGCGCGAGCGCGGTCTCCGACGGCTTGACGCCGAGTCCCGGTCCGTAGGGCAGGTAATAGCTGCCTTCGCGGCAATCCATGTCGCCGGTAAGCAAGCGCCGGTTGGGCTCGAAAATTGAGTGCTGAAACTCATGACCCTTCAAGGTCGGTAATGTCGAAGACGCTTGCAGACTGGCGGCAAGGAAGATGCCCGCTCCGACTGTTGCGTGCGGGATGACATCGATGCCTTGCTCAGCCGCAAGAGCCCCGATGCGGATGAAATTGCTGATGCCTTTGTGGCCCATTTCCGGCTGCACGATGGCGATGGGGCAGCGCTCGACTCGGGCGCGCATGTCCCAATGGGTGCGCCATTCCTCGCCGACGGCGATCGGAACGTCTGTTCCCTTCGAAACCTTTTCCAGCCCTGCGATATCCTCGGTCCAGACCGGTGCTTCGGCAAACCACGGGTCGAAAGGTTTCATCTCGGCAATGAGCTCCAGCGCCCGTTCCGGCGTTTGGTTCCAGTGCATGTCGGCGGCGATTTTCGCCTGCGGACCGAGGACGTGACGAAGATTAGCGATTTCCGCTGCCGGGCCGTCGTCAGCGACAGGCGTTGCAAATTTGAAGGCGTCAAAACCCTGATCCTGCCAATACTTGGCCAAGTCACCCCGCGCCTTCAACGTCTTTTCCGGCAGACCCGACACATATGCCGAAAAGCTGTCAACGCCCCCCCCAAGAAGATCGCGGATGGATTTGCCGGCTTCCTGCCCGGCAATATCCCACAGCGCGATATCAAGAGCGGCAAGCGCATCGACGTAAAAGCCGCCAGTATAACCCCGCACCCGCATCATGTCGTAGAGATCGTCATAGACCGCCGTGGGGTCGGATGCATCGCGACCGACTACAAAACCGGCAAGCAGATCATTGATGAGCGCGGCAACCGCCCCGGGGGCCACGATGCCATAGGTCTCACCCCAGCCAACGGTGCCCGCCTCAGTCGTCATGCGCACAAGCACGCTGCGGTCGAAGGTGGGATAGACCGTGCGATTTCCCTTTCGCACAATATAGCCGTTGGGATTGACCACCTCGCCTTCTCTGAGCGCACCGAGATAGGGAACCTTGCGCGGCTGAGTCAGCGTGAAGACCTCGACGGTTGCAATGGGAACGTTCATGCAGCCTCCGCAGCAACAAGGCCAAGCTCGACCAGATTGGCATCGATATCGGCAATGGCCGCCGCATCGAGCTCGGGTGTCGGCGCACGTACACCCACGCCTTCGATAACGCCGCGACGGGCGAGCACATATTTGGTCAGCCGCATGCGATACACCGCCTGCAGCACCAGAAGCGGCAAGGTGCGGACATAAATCCTACGCGCCTCTTCCTGCCGCCCGGCGACAAGCGCCCGGTCGATGGCTACATGTTCCTCGGCGATCTCCAGCGCAGGCATAGCCGCCGTAGCACCTCGGGCATATTCGTCGAGAATATATCGGGCGCCGCCTCCACCGATTACGCCCTTCAGGGTTGAAGGCGCATGGTCTACGATGTGGCTGATAGCCGGACCGGCGGGAAGCGTCTCTTCCTTAACGTATGTCACCTGCGGCAAGGCGGTCACGATCTCTACTATCGCCTCCGGCGAAAGGTCCGAGCCGCGCGGCGCTGGCGCGTTCTGAAGAATGATTTCCATTTCGGGCACCGCCTCGATGATCCTGCCGAGGAATTCGATCAGCGCCGGTGCATCCGTGCCGACCGATTTGGGCGGCTGCACCATCAGGTGTCGAATACCAAGTGCCGAGGCCGTTCTGCCATGTCCCACAACGTCGCGCCAGTCGGCTGCACTGGCGCCTGCGATAACCGGTACCCGACCTGCAACGGCCTCAACGACGATCTTCAGCAGCGTCGCGCGCTCTGCTGCGTCCAACGTTTCTACCTCGCTCGCGAAACCAGGAAACACGACACCATCCACTCCTTTGTCGAGCGCAAAGACCACCAGGCGCTTCATGCCCGCTTCATCAATGCCGCCATCCGTCAGGAACGGCGTAGGCAGTACAGGCAAAATCCCATTGAGGTCAGCCACCATCCTTCTCCTCCTAAATCGGTATCACATATTGACACCTAGAACTCACTAATTGACACTACATAGACTTACACCTTATGACAAGACCAAAGATGAAATGAACGAGGAGGTTCAACACATGGCAGCAGCGGCGAACTCGATTATCGTCGATTGGGGAACAACCTCACTGAGCGCGGTGCTGGTTGGTGAAGGTGGCGAAGAGCTCGATCATCTGGAAACTGCCAATGGCATTTCCAGCGTGGGCAAGGGTGAGCACGAGGCGACCCTGATGGACGCACTCGCACCATGGTTTTCCTATCACGGGGCACTGCCTGTTGCAGCACTCGGCATGGTTACCAGCCGCAACGGCTGGGTCGAAGTCGCGTATGTGCCGTGCCCGGCAGGCCCAGCGGAACTAGCCTCAGGGACCGTGCGCCGATCGCTGCCAAACGGATCCGAGCTCTTTTTCCTGCCGGGTCTCAGCGATCCTGTACGGCAGCCTTTTCCCGACGTGATGCGCGGTGAAGAGACGCAGATCCTCGGCCACGGCCTTGGCGAAGATGTTACCCTCATCATTCCCGGAACCCACAGCAAATGGGCGCGGGTAAAGGCGGGACGAATCGATGGATTCCAGACATTCGTGACCGGTGAAATCTTCAACCTCCTCATCAATCATTCCTTCATCGCGCGCGGCTCTACGCAACCGCCGGTCGACGATCCGGACGCCTATCGCTGGGGCATTAAAGAGGCGAAACAATCCGCCGCTATGCTTTCGCTCATGTTTTCAGCACGAACCGGCGGGCTTGCGGGACAGCTTTCACCGGCGCAGTTGCGATCCTATGTGCAGGGACTGGTTATTGGGCAGGAGTTTCGGCAAGCCCGCGAGGCCGGATGGTACGAGGAAGGAGACCAAGCCGCTGTTGTCGGCAATGACGGCCTCAACGATCTTTATCTCGTTGCCGCCGAGGTGTTCGGCCTCAGGACTTCCTTGGGTGCGGATGACGCCCTTACAAAAGGGGCTCTGGCAGTCCTGCAGCACGCTCTCTCGTAATTCTTGCCGATCGCGGGATGCAGAATAAAGCATCCCGCTTCGTGACGATCTTTAGGACCAATCATGTATGATTTCCCTGCCGCTATAGGTACTAGCCTTCACGAAAACGATGTCCTAGCCGTTCTTGCCCGACTGAGGCGCATCGGTGTCCCAGAGAATCCGATCGCCTTCTATGGCTCATCCTCGTTTCGAATCTGGAGCTCGATAACCGAAGATCTCGGCTCGCTAGATATAGTCAATCTGGGATTTGGCGGTGGCACCTACCTCTCCGCCAACCATTACCTTCCCAAGCTTCTGCTTCCTTTGGTGCCTCGTAAAGTGGTGCTTTATTTCGGAGAAAACGATATTGCCAGCGATGGACTGAAGGCGGAAACGACGCTTCGCCATCTACAGGATTTGCGGGGTCGCATTTCTCAAGCGCTCCCGCAGTCGGACGTGTTCGTCCTGGCAATCAAACACAGTCCTGCGCGTTGGATCTACCGCCATGAATTCAATCTATTCAACCAGTTCGCGCGCGGCTGGTGCGATAGTTGCGAACGCACAATATGGCTTGATCCGAACGCCGGCCTCAAGGGTGAAAATGGCTTGCCGATGTTTCGATACTTTTTACCTGACCTAGTTCACCTAAATACAGCCGGCTACGCGGTCTGGTCGGAAAAGCTTCAAGTTTGCGTGTCGAACTAAGACGTAATGTATCCTAGTCTGTCTTGCTCATCTGACCAGTATAGCTCTGAAATCATTCACATTTACATTAGTTGGCCCGCGGACAAAAAGATCCCCGATAGCGGAAAATGCAGAGTAGCTATCATTGGCCAACAGCCGCGCATCGCCGTTGACTTGTTTCTCGAAGAGGCGTTTGACGCTCGTGCCATCAGCGAAGGCGCCCGCATTGTCTCCAGAGCCATCTATGCCATCGGTGTCGGCGGCGAGTGCATGGATATCAATTCCATCGATCGCCATCGCAAGTGACAGGGCAAATTCTCCATTACGCCCACCTTTACCGCCTCTCTCCCTAAGAGTCACTGTCGTTTCGCCTCCAGACAAGAGCACGCAGGGTCGGGCGAAAGGGCTGTCGTGCAACGCGATTTTACGCGCTATGATTGCATGTACACGACCAACATCTCGCGCTTCGCCCTCGATGCAATCAGATAGTATGACTGGCGTGGCGCCTGAAGCTCGCGCAAGCGCTGCCGCTGCTTCAAGCGCAATCCTTGAAGACGAAACAACGTGCTGGCTGTTTCTGGCAAAGATTAGATCCGCTTGGCTTGGTGCATCGGATGCATCCGATCCTATAAAACTTAGTATCGGCGCCGGCAGCTTCAGCCGGTATCGTGCAATAATTCCCCTGGCATCATCGCGGGTGCTCAGGTTGGGGATGGTTGGGCCGGAGGACACCAGGGCCGGGTCGTCTCCAGGGATGTCGGATACTACAAAGCTGATCACCCTCGCCTTCGTTAACGCCGCCAACCGTCCGCCTTTGATTGTCGAGAAATGCTTGCGGACCGCGTTCATGTCCGAAATCGAAGCACCCGACGCTAGTAGTTCCTCGTTCAGAATTATCTCGTCGGCAAGAGCAAACCCCGCTGGCGGTGCTGGCAAGAGCGCAGAGCCCCCGCCGCAGATCAACGCGATCACAATATCATTGCTAGATAGGTCGCATACAGTGGCCTTTATTCGCTCGGCCGCTTTGAGCCCGGCATTGTCTGGCACCGGGTGAGCAGCACTGATGACCTCGATCCGGTGCGTGTCACACTCGTAACCGTAAGGTGTAACGACCAAACCTGTTAGCGGGCTATCCCAAAGACTTTCCAGCGATTGCGCCATTTGCGCCGCCCCTTTGCCCACGCCTATAACAACGACGCGTCCGCCAGCAGGCGGGCGCGGCAGAAGGTCTTTAATCCTGTTTAATGGATTGGCGGCCTCGATCGCTGCTTCGTATAAAGATGTGAGGAACAGGCGGGGATTTGTGATCATGATCAGTCGCTCCCGTATTTGGACGAACAACCGGAAAATCTCATATTGCGTTGATCAGCGCCGAGTGATCTTTGTTGCCCAAGCCCTTTTCCATCGCGCCGTTCATCAACTGATGAACCATTGCAGTGTTTGGCAGCATAAGCTCTAGCAGCCGGGCTGATTCGAGCGCGAGCGAAATGTCCTTATGGTGCAGGCTCATACGAAAGCCGGGCTCGAACGTTTCATTGATCATACGTTCGCCGTGGACCTCCAGTACACGCGATGACGCAAAGCCGCCCATTAATGCCTTTCGTACGATGGAGGGGTCCGCACCAGATTTCTTTGAAAAGCGAAGGGCTTCCGAAACGGCCTGAATATTGAGGGCAACTACGATTTGGTTGGCAACCTTGGCAACCTGACCATTTCCCACCTCACCGATCAGGGTGATGTTCTTGCCCATCTTTTCGAACAACGGTCTTGCGCGCTCGAAGACATCCGGTTTGCCGCCGACCATGATGGTCAGCGATGCGGCCTTGGCGCCAACTTCACCACCTGACACCGGCGCGTCGAGATAATCACATCCCATCGCCTCGATGCGTGCGGCAAAGTCCTTCGTCGCAATTGGTGAAATCGAACTCATGTCGATAACGAGTTTTCCCGTCTCGAGGCCATGTGTGACGCAATCGTCACCGAAGAGAACGTTTTCCACATCGGGGGTGTCTGGAAGCATCAAAATCACGATCTCAGCGTTGCGCGTCACCTCTGCAGCCGAACCGCAGGCCGTCGCACCGCTTTCCACGAGGTGTTTCGACACCGGTTTGACCCTGTAAAGATAAAGCTCATGTCCGGCATCGATCAGATGCTGCGCCATCGGGCGGCCCATGACGCCCAGTCCGATAAATCCTATTTTCATGGCTTAATCCTCCTGTTGATATGCTCTCAACCAGCCAAGACCTGCACTGGTAGTCGACGCCGGTCGATATTCGCAGCCGACCCATCCGTCGTAACCAAGCTCATCCAGACGCTTGAATATGAAATCGTGGTTGATCTCGCCTGTACCAGGCTCATGCCGTCCGGGATTGTCGGCGATCTGAACGTGGCCGATTTTGTCGAGCAGGCGCTCGAAGGTCGCGACGAGATTGCCCTGCATGATTTGCATGTGGTAGAAATCATACTGGATCAGCAGGTTGGAATGCCCGACACGGTCCATGATCCGCTCGGCCTGATCGGTGTTGGTGACGAAATATCCGGGTATGTCGCGAGTGTTGATTGGCTCAAAGACAAGGGCAATTCCGGCATCTTCCAGACGTTGCGCCGCGTGACCGAGATTGCCGACGAGCGTGTCTTCCAGAACCTGCGGATCGACACCGGGCGGTTGAATGCCGGCCAGACAATTGATCTTTCGGCATCCCAGAACTCTCGCGTAGCGGATTGCCGTTTCCACGGACGTCTCGAATTCGGAGACCCTTTCCGGCAGACAGGCGATGCCGCGCTCGCCTGCGGTCCAGTTGCCGGGCGGCAGGTTGAACAGGGCCTGCGTCAGATTGCACCTCTTCAACTCCGCTGCAATCGTCTCTCCTTCCTCCTCATAGGGGCTGGCATATTCGACTGCCATAAAGCCATCGGCAGCAGCAGCGGCGAACCGTTCTTTGAACGGATGTTCAGTGTAAAGCATGGACAGGTTGGCGGCGAATTTCGGCATCGGCAATGGCCTCAAACTTGGTCTGCGCGCAGGCGGTGCAGCATGCGCTTGTTGCGGGGGTCGGGGTTCGGAACGGAAGAGATCAGTCGCTTCGTGTAAGGCTGTGACGGCGTGGTGCAGATGGTTTCCGCATCACCCACCTCAACAATCTTGCCTTTGTGCATGACAGCGACACGGTCGCAGAAATAGCGCACTACCGAGATATCGTGCGAAATGAAGATGAAGCTGAGATTGAGCTGCTTTTGAATGTCGAGCAGCAGGTCGAGGATCTGGCTCCGGATCGAGACATCGAGCGCCGAGGTCGCCTCGTCGGCGACGATGACCTTCGGGTTGACGGCAAGCGCCCTTGCAATGCCGATCCGCTGACGCTGGCCACCGGAAAAGGCATGTGGGTACCTCTCCATCGCCAGGGGATCGAGCCCGACCTTTTGTAAAAGTTCGGCAACGCGCGTTTCCACCGCTTTGCCGGACATGCCTCCAGCGATCACCAGAGGATCGCCGATGATCTGCTTGACTGTCATGCGTGGGTTGAGCGACGCAAACGGATCTTGAAAGATGAGACGCACATCCTGATGGTAGCGGCGCAGATCAATTTTGCCCAGCGACGTGACTTCGACCGGTGCCGCATTGGCTTTTTCGCGGTAAGCGATCATCCCGGAGGTTGGCTCGACGATGCGCAGGATCATCCGTCCAAGTGTGGTTTTGCCCGAACCGCTTTCGCCGACAATGCCGAGATTTTCGCCGGCAAACAGGTCGAGATTGGCGTCATCCACGGCCACCAGTCCGCGACCGCCGCTCCGCGAAAACAGTCCGGACGGTGCGCCGTAGATTTTGGAAAGATTGCGCACCGACAGGATCGGAGACACGTTAGCCGTTAGTGACGCCGGCAACGTGCGCATGACTGCTCCGCTTTCAAGCTTGACAGTCGCTTCCAGAAGCTGCCGCGTGTAGGGGTGCTGGCTGGCGTGGAAAATATCGTCCACCGGCCCTTTCTCGACGATCTTTCCAAAGCGCATGACGGCGACCTCATCCGCGACTTCAGCAACAATGCCCATGTCGTGGGTGATGAGCAGCATCGCCATGCCGCGCTCGACCTGCAGCCGCTTGACGAGGTCGAGGATTTCGGCTTGCGTCGTCACATCCAGCGCCGTCGTCGGCTCGTCGGCGATCAGGACTTCCGGGTCGCAGGCCAGCGCCATTGCAATCATCGCGCGCTGGCGCATTCCACCGGAAAATTCGAAGGTGTACCGATCGGCCATCAGTTCCGGTTGCGGTATTTCCACCTGCCGCAGCAGTTCGATACAACGCTCTCGCGCCTGCTTCTTCGACACGCGTCGATGCAGGCGCACGGCTTCGATGATCTGTGAGCCGATGGTGTGGACCGGCGACAGCGAGCTCATCGGCTCCTGAAAAATCAGGCCGATCCGTCCACCGCGAATGGCCAGAACTTCGCGACTGCTTGCAGCAAATTTTGCGATATCGACGGATCCGTTTGGCCCATCGAGGACGATCTGGCCACCTGTCATCTGTCCGGGCTTGTCGATGATCCGCATCAGGGCACGAGCGGTCACCGACTTGCCCGACCCACTTTCGCCCACCAGCGCAAGCGTCTTTCCACGTTCAAGGTCGAAACTGACATCGCGAACGGCGTGGAGCACATGGGTTCTGAGATAGAAATCGATGGACAGGTCTTTAACCGCCAGCAGCGTTTCAGGTTTCGTCATCTTAGGTCCTCTCAGCTGTCGTAGGGGTCGGCTGCATCGCGCAGGCCATCGCCGAAGAAATTGAAGGACAGCACAGCCAGGACGACTGCAAGGCTGGGCCAAATCAACAACCATGGGGCAGTGGCAACCGTGCGCACGTTCTGTGCGTCCTGTAACAGCACACCCCAGCTAACGACTGGCGGCTTCAATCCCACACCGAGAAAGGACAGCGAGGTTTCGGCTACGATCATGGTGGGGATGGCAAGCGTCACCACCGCCAGAATATGGCTGGTGAGCGATGGCAGGATGTGGCGGAATATGATCCGCCGTTCCCCGGCGCCGTCCAGCCGTGCAGCCGTCACGAAGTCATCGCCGCGCAGTGCGAAGAAGCGTCCCCGCACCTCGCGCGCCAAACCGGTCCAGCTGAGCAGCGAAACAATCAGCGTCACGACGAAGTAGACCGATAGAGGCGACCAGTTGAGGGGGATGGCGGCGGCCAGCCCCAGCCAGAGCGGAATAGTCGGCATGGCGCTGACGATCTCGATGATGCGTTGAATGAGTGTATCCACCCAGCCACCGTAATAGCCGGATACCGCGCCCATCACGACGCCGAGCGTCAGCGAAATGGCAACGCCGACAAGGCCGATAGACATAGAGACACGGGTTCCATAGATCAGGCGACTCATGAGATCTCTTCCCAGTCGGTCAGAACCCAGCAGATACATCGGGTCGCGGGCGTCCAGCGGTCCGACCAGATGCGTTTCCATCGGAATAATGCCCCACAGCTTGTAAGGCGCGCCTTTGACGAAAAATCCGATGGGTATGATTTTCGTGTCGTCGACGACGAAGCTGCGGCGAAGAGCTTTCGGCTCGATCTCGATCTTGTAGCCCTTCACATGGGGCAGAAATTGCGAGCCACCATCGGCAGTCGGTGCAAACAGGGCGATGCGCTGAGGCGGTGCAAAGGTGTATTGCGGGCGCGACGTATTCGGCAGGCCCGGTGCCAGAAACTCGGCAAAGGCTCCGATGAGATAGAGCAACAGAATGATGCCTGCGGCAAAGGCAGCGACCTTGTGACGGAAAAAGCGCTGACGGATGAGCGTCCATTGCCCTGCGGCTTCCAGGCTTTCCACTTTGCGCCCGGACTTCAGCGGGCTGATGGCAGGGCCGGTTTCCAGCGCGACAGTTGGGTTCTGGTTGATCGACATGGCCACCCCTCAATGGAACCGTATGCGGGGGTCAAGCACCGCAAGCAATATGTCTGAAATCAGCATGCCCACCAGTGTCAGCACGCCCATCAGGAGAATGAAACTTCCGGCCAGATACATGTCCTGACCGACCAGCGCCCGCAACAGAAGCGGTCCCGCCGTTGGAAGGTTCAGCACGATGGCGGTGATGGTGACGCCGGAAACAAGGTCGGGCAGCACCCAGCCGATCGAGCTGACGAAAGGGTTGAGAGCGATGCGGACGGGGTATTTCACGATGACCTTGCGCTCGGGCAAACCTTTGGCGCGGGCCGTGATAACATAAGGCTTGCTTAATTCGTCCGACAGGTTTGCCCGCAGTATCCTGATCATGGCGGCAGTGCCCGACATAGCGATGACGATCACCGGTATCCACATATGGCTGAGCATGTCCTGGAATTTTGCGATGCTCCACGGCGCATCGACGAAGGCGGGGGAGAATATCCCGCCAACGCTTTGCCCTAGAAACCGGTAACTCGCATACATCAGCGTCAGCGCCATGATGAAGTTTGGGACGGCCAGTCCGATGAAGCCGAGGAGCGTAAAGGCGTGGTCGCCGAAGGAATGGCGCCTGACCGCGGAATAGATCCCGATTGGGAGCGATATTGCCCAGACCAGCAGTAAGCTTGCCAGCGAAATCAGCAGTGTCGATCCCATCCGATCCCAGATCAGGGTAGATACCGGTTGGTTCCACTCGAAGGAATATCCGAAATCGCCACGGGTCAGTATTCCGCTGATCCAGACGAAATACTGGACATAAACCGGTTGATCGAGACCATATTGCGCGCGCAGGCGCGCAATCGTCGCCTCGTCCAGATTCTGTCCGCCATCGGCCATGGTGGAAAGAAGCGAGGTGAGATAATCGCCGGGTGGCAACTGAATGATCATGAATGCGATCAAAGACATGCCGAACAGGGTCGGTATCATGTAAAGAACGCGCTTCGCCACATATGTCAGCATGGGTTCCTCCCGCTACATGCTTTCCTGCTTATGATTGCCAGGTCAGATGAACCGTCTCGAGGTCCCGGATGGAAGGCACGGTGATTTCTGCACGGTTACCCACGATCTTGCAGGACGCAGCCTCGTTTTTCACCAGCAGTTTCACCGAGGCAGACGTGCGACCCTTCGGCAGTTTGATCGATAGCGTCTGTTCGCCGATCGGGTAGACCTCCCGCAACGGACCCTTCATCATCATCGGGTTGGTAAGGTTGACGAGGAAGATCGCCATCGCGTCTTCGTTTTCATAAACGGCGATGTCGATGATGCCCTTTCCCTCGACCGTCACACGATGGTCCTGACCAAGGGCCCAATTAACGGCGTTTGCGATCAGCCTGCCGTGATCGGGGGCAAGCACCTTCCAGAATATCTCGCCGATGTTCCATGGAATGTAGACTACGCGACCTCCATGGCCCGTCTCACGCGCAACCACGGCAGCACCGCTTGGCGCTTCACGTGGATAGACTTCCTCCATCGGCAGGTCTGGAAAATCGGGAACGTAAAGGAACGGCGTTTCAGCATCCGAATTGGCATCGACTGCAATCATGTGAGTGCCGCCAATGATGCGGGCAGCCCCCTCGTAGCCTTCGTTCAACGGGTGTGGATCGGACAGCGCGACATAGGTGTTCTTCACCGGCCCGCGAGGTGCGGAAGTCAGCGTGGCACCGAAGACATTCGACAGGCCGAAATCATCGCGCCGCTTGCCGACTTCGTTATAGAGAGAGGTTTCATGCGCCGCCACGACCGAGCCGCCGCGTCGCACATACTGCTCGATGGCCGCGCATTGATCGTCAGACAGATAGGTGGCATTGGCCAGAATGATGAGCTTGAACCGATCCAGCGCATCCGGGGTCATGACCTGATCGGAAAGAAATTCGAACGGAATGCGTGCTTCCACCAGCGCATGATAAAAGCCGAGATCATTATGTTCCGCAATATTGCGCTGCTCCGGTGCCCAGTGCCGCAGCGTAGTTGACGGATCGATGATGGCGATTTCAGCGGTTGACTGCATGCTCTCCAGATGCGGCTCAATGTCTGCATGGAGATTGAAGGCTTCCGCAACCGGCCGCACCCAGCGGTCGTCGGGAACGCAGGCATTGAATTTGGTGAACCACGGGAAAAGACCCTGCGCCATGCCATCGTGAATCCAGAGCTTGATTTCCTCGCCGCTCTGGACGGAATCCTTCCATCGGTATTCTTCTTCGGGGCCGATGGAGGTGATGAGGCCAACGGGCCGGTCACGGAACGTTCCACGAATGCGCTTACCGTTACGCCCGGCAGACCACCCGACTTCCACGCCCTGGCGCGCCTGATGGTCTACGAACAGGATCGGGCAATGTTTCTGGATAAGCGAAAGGTCGAATTCCATCAGCGACGACCCGCTCATATTCGGGATGAAGCTGGCATGGGGACGGATGGATTTGACCGTCTCGTCCCAATAGACCACGAGTTCGGTGAGAATGCGTCTGCGCCATGCGGCCCAGGCCTGCCACGCCGGATCAGTCGCATCCGGTTTCAACGGCAGATCAAAGCCTGTTTCCTGCCTGAAGCGTTTGCGATTGTCTTCGCTGTAGGACACGCCATGCCCCTGCCAGCGGTTGGCGAACACGGCATCGACGTCATATTTGGTCACGACTTCGCGAATGACATCGGTGGTGAAGTCGCGATTATAGCTTCCCAGTGCATCGGTGACATAAATGCCGGGAAATGCCCAATGCTCACGCGGGCTTCCATCCGCATTTATCGCCACCCATTCGGGATGGGTCTTTGCCGCATCCGCATGGATCGCGTGCGGATCGACACGCGCCATGACGTGCATTCCCAACTTGCGCGCGCCTTCGACGATGGTACCAAACGGGTCGGTATCACCAATGAAACTCGATACATAGTGAAGGGGGATTTCGCTCGGATAATAGGCGATATAGCCGCCAGCCGAAAGGCAGACCGCATTCGACTTGGTGCGCTTGAAAACATCGATCCAGAATTCGGGGTCATATTTCGCCGGGTCGTCTTCCGCAAACGTCAACTGTGTCCAGCGAGTGGCGGATTTGAACCATTCGGGAGAGCGAACGGCAGTTTCGGAAATGGCGGTTGGTCGATGCAACATGTGGTCTCCAATGACAATAGAATGCCGTCGCGCCCATCAAGCGCGTTTGTAACGTTGATGTGCGCATCCCGGTGTCGGGTGCCGGGATGGGACGGTGGATCAGGCCTTGAAAAATGTTTCGGGGTTGGCGGGCCCGGGCGTCGGATATCCCCATGAATTCGGCATGGATTTGGGAACGTTCTGCATATTGTTCTTGACCACACCGTAGCTGTCGCTAGGCAGGCACACGCCGAAAACGTAAAACTGGTCGGCAGCGATCTCCAGTATTTCGGCCATCAGCTTGCGCTGCACGTCGGTGTCCGGCGAGCCCAGCACAC
>JAAIGF010051606.1_pt1 | contig 66158 bp, 68 predicted proteins | sample 6487441 | NCBI WGS metagenome assembly JAAIGF01 (sample SAMN13974129, study PRJNA590717) | phyllosphere metagenome | biome: pepper field; feature: multiple bacterial spot infested pepper fields; material: pepper leaves; isolation source: leaves from pepper fields | host: Capsicum annuum ...
CCCGATCGAGCGTCACGGCAAGAAGAAGTCGCCGTACTCCATGGATGCCAACCTGCTGCACATCTCCTATGAAGGCGGCGTGCTGGAAGACACCTGGACCGAGCACGAAGAAGACATGTGGCGTTGGACCAAGTCGCCGGAGGCGGCGCCGGATACCCCGACCTACATCGAGCTGACCTACAAGGCCGGTGACATCGTTGCCATCGACGGCAAGGACATGAGCCCGGCTACCGTGCTGGCCGAACTGAACCGCATCGGCGGCGAGAACGGCATCGGTCGTCTGGACATCGTCGAGAACCGTTACGTGGGCATGAAGTCCCGTGGCTGCTACGAAACCCCGGGCGGCACCATCATGCTCAAGGCGCACCGCGCCATCGAGTCGATCACCCTGGATCGCGAAGTCGCTCACCTCAAAGACGAGCTGATGCCCAAGTACGCCAGCCTGATCTACAACGGTTTCTGGTGGAGCCCTGAGCGTCTGATGCTGCAGCAGATGATCGACGCCTCCCAGGCCAGTGTGAACGGTGTGGTTCGCCTGAAACTGTACAAAGGCAATGTCATCGTCACCGGCCGCAAGTCCGACGACTCGCTGTTCGATGCCAATATCGCCACCTTCGAAGAAGACGGCGGCGCCTACAACCAGGCCGACGCGGCGGGTTTCATCAAGCTCAATGCCCTGCGCCTGCGTATTGCCGCTGGCAAGGATCGCAAGCTGCTGTAAGCGCTGGCGTTCCTGCTCACCGCGCAGCCCCGCATTCGCCGGGGTTGCGCTGGGCGACTCGATTGCGTTTCATCACCCGAGCCTCATCCTGTCACCACTCTGGCTGTATAGCCGGCAGGGGCGATCGGTTGTGGGCGAGATGGTTTGTTGCGGGCAATACACTCGCCAGGCGTGCACCTGGCGGGTGAGGGGAGCGCGTCAGGCTTTGCGGGTCAGCGATTGCTGTTCGAACGTGACGCCAGCCAGGCCGGTTTTCATCAGGGCGCGGATATTACCGTGGTCACTGCCTTCGGGTGTGGCCAGCACGCTGCGGTAGTGTTCGCCGAAGCACAGCAGGGCTTCCTGATCGCTCAGGCCTTCGAGCAGGGCCAGGCCCAGGGTCTTGCACGAGCCTTCGTTCTGGCCGGCTGGGTTCTCTACCTCGCCGTTGCGAAAGGCGCTGGGCTGGTAGTCGTAGTGCTCGGCGACAAAGGCCAGGGTTTCGGCAAAGGCGAAATGCTCGGCAGCCAGGCGGGCGCGGAAGTCGTTCAGAGGGCTCATGCGGATCCTTTCGGGTTCTTGGCGGCGAAGGCAGCCTGTTGCTCGGGGCTGGCTTCGGTCTGGTACTTGGCCTTCCACTCGGCGTAGGGCATGCCGTAGACCTCTTCGCGGGCCTGGTCTGGCGTCACGGCGACATCCAGATCGTCAGCCGCGGCCTTGTACCACTTGGACAGGCAATTGCGGCAGAAGCCGGCCAGGTTCATCAGCTCGATGTTCTGCACGTCCGGGCGCTCGCGCAGGTGCTGTACCAGGCGGCGAAAGGCGGCGGCTTCCAGTTCGAGGCGTTGTTGGTCATTCATGGCGATGCTCTCTCCGGGAGGGATGGCGCGATGATAGAAGCCGGCAGGCCGCTCGGCAACCGGGCGGCCGATGGCTCAGCGGTGGCCAGCGAGGGTGATCGATACCGACTCGGCGAAGCGCAGGGCGTGGGGCTTGTCGACCTCCACTTCGGCGTAGCGCACGGCCTGGTGGGTCATCACCAGGTCGAGAATCTCCTGGGTCAGGCGCTCCAGCAGGGCGAAGCGGTTGCCTTCCACGTGGGCGATGATGGCCTTGGTGATGGTGCGGTAGTTGAGGGCATGCTCGATGTCGTTGTCACGCACCGCATCGACGGCAGGGTAGAGGATGGTCAGGTTGATCAACACGTCCTGCTTGTTGTTGATCTCCTCTTCCTTGATGCCGATGAAGGTGCGCAGGCGCAGGTCCTTGACACGGATGCGCGCCATGCCGGGTTCGAGTCTGGGCATACTTACTTGCTCCGTCCGATCAGTTGCAGGAATTCGTGACGGGTATTGTAGGACTCGCGGAAGGCGCCGAGCATCACCGAGGTGCTCATCACCGAGTTCTGCTTCTCCACGCCGCGCATCATCATGCACATGTGCTGGGCTTCGATGACCACGGCCACGCCGGCAGCCTGGGTGACCTGCTCGATGGCGTTGGCGATCTGTCGGGTGAGGTTTTCCTGGATCTGCAGGCGTCGTGCATACATATCGACGATGCGCGCGATCTTCGACAGGCCGAGCACCTTGCCAGTGGGGATGTAGGCCACGTGCGCCTTGCCGATGAAGGGCAGCAGGTGGTGCTCGCACAGCGAGTAGAGCTCCACGTCCTTGACGATCACCATCTCGTCGCTGTCGGAGCTGAACAGCGCACCGTTGACCACTTCCTCCAGGCTCTTCTCGTAGCCATTGCACAGGTACTGCATGGCCTTGGCGGCGCGCTTGGGGGTATCCAGCAGGCCTTCGCGCTCGGGGTCTTCACCGAGGCCGAGGAGGATTTCACGGTAATGGTTGGGCAGTAATGGGTTCATCGTCATTATCCTCGCGGCGCCTCACTTGAGGTGGCGGCCGCCGTTCACGGTCAGGGTGGTGCCAGTGATATAGGGGGTGTCCAGCAGGTAGCGCAGGCTCTGGTAAATCACCTGGGGGCCGGGCTCGAAGCCCAGGGCGGATTTGTTCAGGGCCTCGGTTCGGTATTCGGTGTCGTCATCTTCATTGAACATCAGCAGCGCCGGTGCGATGCCGTTGACCTTGATGGCTGGCGCGAAGCGCGCGGCAAACGACAGGGTCAGGCTATCCAGGCCGGCCTTGCTGGCGCAGTAGGCAGGTCGGTTGCCGCTGCCCTTGCGCACCACGTCATCGCTGATATGGACGATATCCGCTTGTTCGCTGCGCTGCAGCAGTTCGGCGCAGTGCAGGTTGATCAGATAGGGGGCCAGCATGTGCACGGTGAACAGCTGTTGAAAGGCGGCGGCTTCTTCGCCAGCTGCTTCGGCGAACCAGGCCGAGGCGTTGTGCACGATCGCGCGCAGGCTGTCGGTATGGCTTTTCAGGACATCGATGAACGCCATGATGCTGGCTTCGTCGTTGAAGTCGGCCTGCAGGGTCAGCGCACCTCGCTCGCGCAAGCGCTGCAGGGCAGGTTTTTCGCTGCGAAAGGTTACGATCACGGCGTGGCCGTCGTCGAGCAGGCGCTCGGCGCAATGCAGGCCGACACGCTGGCTGGCGCCGGTGATCAGGATCGGGGCGTTGCTGACGCTCATGGAAGTCGACCGCAGTTAGGCGAAGAGGCGCCGCGATGAATGCCGGCTAACCAGGTTGTACAACGTTATAGCAGCCGTACAACCTGTACAACCCTTCGAATGCTACGGGAAAGCGAGGTGCCATCACCTTTGCTGGCGACGGCGCCATGGTTCAGCTACTGGTGGACGGGCTGGCTCTGCGCGGCAGCGCGGCACTGCGCGTTCCCTGCAGCCACGGGGCGAGCAGGCGAGTGACCAACGGGATGAACAGATAGGTCATCAGCGGCGTCAGCGCCAGGGTGCTGAGCAGCACGCGGGTGATCAGCGGTACATCCGCCAGCAGGTTGCCGAACAACAGGTTGAAACACAATGACACCGGGAAGAACGCCAGCCAGATGGCGATGGTCTGCTTCCAGCGCGGTGGTTGGCGCAAGCCACTGCCGAACCAGGCGTCGATGCCCAGGGCGCGCTGTTCGTGAGGTTGTGCAAACAGACCCTTGCCGCGGTCCAGCCAGGCGCGGCGCGAAGCAGAGTGCTCCCAGGCGGCCATGGTGTGTTCGTCGGTAAAGCGGAAAATCATCTGAAACTCGTCGTCGCCTGGCGGAGGTGCCAGCACGCCGGAACCGAGGTAGCCAGGAAAGTCGGTAGCCAATAGCTCGCCTTCGCGCAGCCAGGCCATGAAGTCGTGATAGCGCTCGCTGGCAACGCGGCGCGCCACCATAAGGGTGACCGGTTCGGTAGACATCGTGTATCTCCTGCTGAGCACATGGCCAGGGTAGGGCCAGGTGATAGGCGCAGTTCGGGGTGGTGAACCGCGTCGTGATTGCAGCAAGGATTATTCCTATTTCCTGGCAATTAGCTAGCGCAGTTCGCTACCAGAGCGCGAAATGTGGCCAGGTGCCGCCATATACAAGCCGGGAGGCAATTTGCCGTTCGTCGGTGAGTGCTGCTCCGACGACGCTGCTGAACGAGATTCACCTCAACTTTGCACCGGTTGCGGCAGTCTGGATTCGTTAGGGGGCACTGCAGCAGGGTTCTTATCTACTGTACAGGGTTTGTACAAGTAAAGTCATTGGCGACCCGAGCTGGAGTAGACTTGTGAAATCCTGACCTCTGCAACGGTTTTTTCTATGTCCGATCTGGTTGGTTGCGCACCTTTCAACGTCAATGCTTTCAAGGAGGAGGACCTGTTCCCGATCCGCGAGGTGGCGCGCTTGACAGGTGTGAACCCGGTGACGCTGCGCGCCTGGGAACGGCGCTACGGCCTCATCCAGCCGGTGCGCACCGACAGTGGCCATCGGCTCTATTCGCCCGCGGATGTGGAAACGGTTCGTAGCGTGCTGGCGTGGATCGAGCGTGGCGTGCCGGTCAGCAAGGTCGGTCGCATACTGACGCGCAACGAAACCACCCAGGCCAGCGTCATGCCCACCTATGAATCAGCCACTTCGGGCGAGTGGGCGCAGTGGCAGACCCGCCTGCTCGCGGCGGTGCAGGCCTTCGATGAGGCCGAGCTGGATCGGGTCTACGGCCAGGTGTTTTCCAGTTACCCGCTTTCAGTGACCTTCCAGGACATCATCATGCCGCTCTGGCAGCGTCTGCTGCTGCGCTATGGGCGGCCTGGTTACGGTAGCGAATGGCTGTTCTTCGACACCTTCCTGCGTGGGCGCGTCATGCAGCGACTGCACAATCTGCGCGACCAGCCAGGCAGCCGTCTGTTGCTGGTTGCCTTGCCAGGGCGTTGCCGCGAGCTGGAGTTGCTGGTCACCGGTTTGCTGGTCAATCCAGTGGATGCTGCCGTGCATGTGCTCGGCATCGGCCAGACGCTGGAGGAGTTGCCGCAGGTGTGCGCCAAGATGCAGCCCGTTGCCGTGGTGGTGTTCTCCAACCAGGCGCCAAGCGCCGATACTCCGCAAATACTCGAACGCCTAGCCCTCAGCCTCGAATGCCCGGTAGCCGTGGTGGGTGAGGGCGCCGACCTGCTCGAAGACAGTTTTCGGGGTTCACCTATTGCATGTCTGGGCAGTGAGGGGCGGCTGATACGGCGCCGCCTGCGGCAGTTTCTAGCGGGGCGGCTGGATACCTGAAGCCGCAGCTGTCAGAGGCTGTGCGCCTGGGGGAACAGTTTGCGGTGTTGCTGATACAGGTGGTTCTGCAGGCGTTCACTGGTGTCGTCGTCCAGCGTCAGCTCGTAGGCGAGCAGGCCATCGTCGGTGACCCGCACCAGGCTGCCCTGCAGAGTGACCGGCTCTATGTCATCGATATCCAGGCCGAGGCTGAAACGCTCTGGCGGTGATGCCTGGACGGTTTGCTCCACCCGCAGGCCGGTCAGCGATAGCTCATGGATGACCAGGCTGCTTGGCTGACCATCGCGTCGCAGCAGTGGCTGCGGCGGGTCCAGCGGCAAACGCCAGGCGCGGTGGAAGGAGCCTTCTTCGAATATTTGCGGGATGCCCAGCTCGAGATGTGGCGTGTTCTGCGCATCGGTCACCAGATGGGGCGTGAACGACAAGCGCTGATTGGCGATGTGCGCCTCGATGGTCAGCTGGTCTTTAGCGGCGCAACTGGCAAGCAGCTCGGCAGTCTGGCGTGCGACATCGACCTGCAAACCTTTACCGGGGTCTGCCGGGGCGGGGTTGCTGTCCATGAGCTGCTGGATGAATTCCATTTCCAGGGGCGTTAACAGCGAGGAGTCTTGCATAGCGCCTTCTGCGCAAGGTAGTGGGGCACCCTTGTGACAACTCGAGAGGTAGTTAGTTACCGTTACAAGCGCTTTTTAAGCTCTGCCAGTTCGGCGCGCAAGGCCTGCACTTCGCTTTCCAGGGCTTTGACCCGCTCTTGGCTGGCCACGTGCTCGCTGACGTTCTTCTGGATACCGATGAAGTAGGTCAGCTGATCGGCCTCATTGAAAACGGGGGTGATCGATAGCTCGTTCCAGAAGGTAGTGCCGTCCTTGCGATAGTTACGGATCACTTCGCGGCATGCCTGGCGGCTGTGGATCGCCTTGCGCAGTAACGCCACCACAGGCTGTTGGCGCTCTTCGCCCTGCAGGAACCGACAATCCTGGTAGAGAATTTCTTCGCTGCTATAACCGGTGAGGGCTTCGAACGCCGGGTTGGCGTAAATGAGGATATGGTCCTCGCCTTCCTGTTCCGCGACCACGATGCCGTCTTTCGAGGCTTCGACCACCAGCTGCAGCAAGTTGGCATTGATCATCACATGCATCCCCGTCGATTTTTCTCAGTCTATCAGAGGCGCTCCGCTAGCCGTGCGCTCTGGCTGTGCCGGGCAGCGCCTGCTGTGATGCGGCATAATGGCGTGCAGTGTTAATTGATGGAGTTTCCATGAAAGTCGCGATTCTTTCCGGTTCGGTTTATGGCACCGCTGAAGAGGTAGCCCGGCACGCCGAGGCGCTGCTCAAGCAGGCAGGGCTGCAAGCGTGGCACAACCCGCGCGCCACGCTTGATGAGGTAAAGGCTTTCGCGCCGCAAGGCTTTCTGCTGGTGACCTCGACCACTGGCATGGGTGAGCTGCCGGATAACCTGCAGCCGCTGTATCACGATATCCGCGACCAGTTGCCGGCCTGGAGTGGGTTGCCAGGCGGGGTGATCGCCCTGGGCGACTCCAGCTACGGTGATACCTACTGTGCCGGTGGCGAACAGGCACGTGAATTGTTCGGTGAACTAGGTATCCACGAAGTGCTGCCGATGCTGCGTATCGACGCCAGTGAAAGCGTTACGCCCGAGCAGGATGCCGAGCCCTGGATTGGCGAATTTGTCGGGATGTTGCAGAAAAGCGACCGTCCATCCTGATTGACGAACATTGTTGAACCCTGGCCAGTCGGGTGTAGGGAGCATTCGTTTTCATCGATGAAAACGAGAAAGCTTCCACACCAACTGGATAAGGTGACGACAATGAACAAGATGAAGATTCCTGCCCTTGTACTCAGTGGCCTGCTGGCCAGTGCCGTTCTGCCTGCCGTTGCGGATTCCAGCGCACCGGCACCGGGCACTACCACACCGCAACAGTCGACCACCCCGGGGGCTCCGCCTACCGATAACGGCATGATGACGCCCGGCACACCGGCGCCCGGCACCGATGGCACTACCACCACGCCGGGTACAGGTACCGGTACGGGCAACGGCACGGGGGCGGGCGCCGATCCGATGCCAGGCGGCACCGGTACCAACGGTGGCGGTACTGGCGGTGCAGGCTCCGGCACAGGCACAGGCACTGGTGCTGGTAGCACCGGTGGTGGTACTGGCGGTGCAGGTGGCGCTGGCGGCGCTGGCGGCGGCACCGGTGGTTCCGGTCAGTAAGCGCTGATTACGGGCGTGGGTGCTTCTGCCTCCGCGGTTGGAAGCCCCCGCTCATCCTAGCGATTGGCCCTGATTCCGTATTTGCGCAGCCGCGTGGCGATGGCGCTATGTGAGGTCTGCAGACGCGCGGCTAGCTGCCTCGTCGAGGGATGGCTGGCGTAATACGTTTCTAGCAAGTCCTTTTCGAAGGCTGACACGGCCGCTTCCAGGCTGGTCACGTCACCCCCCGCCTGCTGCTGGGCCACTGCCGTACCGGCGATGTCCAGGTCACCGATCTGCACCAGATTGCTCTCGCAGATGGCGGCTGCCCGGAAAATCACGTTCTGCAACTGGCGCACGTTGCCCGGCCAGCGATTGCCGAGCAGGGCCGGGTAGGTATCGGGCGTCAGGCGGCACTGGGTGCGCTGGATCTGCGCGCACGCCTGCTGCATGAAGTGCCGGGCGAGCAGCACGATGTCCTGGCCGCGTTCGCGCAGCGGTGGCACCTGCAGGTTCAGCACGTTGAGGCGGTAGAACAGATCTTCGCGAAACTCCCCTTCGGCGACCATGCGTTCCAGATCACGGTGAGTGGCGCTGATGATGCGCACGTTGACGCGCTCCTCGCGCTCGCCGCCCACCCGGCGAAAGGTGCCGTCACTGAGAAAACGCAGCAGTTTGGCCTGCAGGTAAGGGGACATCTCGCCGATCTCGTCGAGAAACACCGTGCCGTGATTGGCCAGCTCCAGCAGCCCGGGCTTGCCACCGCGCTGGGCACCGGTGAAGGCGCCGGGTGCGTAGCCGAACAGCTCGCTTTCGGCGAGGCTCTCCGGCAGGGCCGCGCAGTTGAGCGCCAGGAATGGCGCGCCATGACGTGGGCTCAGGGCATGACAGGCACGTGCCACCAGCTCCTTGCCGGTACCGGTTTCGCCATGGATCAGCAGCGGCGCATCCAGCGTCGCTACCCGCTGCGCTCGCGCTTTCAGCGTACGGATCGGGGTCGAATCGCCAAGCAGAGAGTCGAAGCCTTCAGCATGATCATGGTGCAGCGCCGCCAGGCGCGCGCCGATGCGGCTGGGCTCGTAGAGCGTGAGCAGGGCACCAGCCAGCTGCCCGGCTTCGGCGGCTTCGCTGATCGGCGTGGCCTCGAGCAACAGTGCCTGACCATTGAGGGTTACTTCGCGAAGTGGCAGACGAAAGCGCTGGTCGAGCAGCGCCTGCTGCAAATCGCCATCGGCGAACAGCTCGCCCAGCGCCTCGCCCTCCGGCTCACGCCCACACAGGGCAATCAGCGCCGGGTTGGCCAGCAGCACGCGGCCGCCATCATCGACGGCCAGCACCGGGTCGCCCATGGCGGCCAGCAACGCGTCGAGCTGCAGACGCCGGCGTTGCCCGGGCAGGATATCCACCACTTTCACCGCCTGCACGCCGTGCACCTTGAACAGCGCATCGCGCAACTCCTCGAGCACTGCGGCGCTGAGGGTCGGCGCGTCGATGTAGACGTTGGGCGGCACCATCTCCACGGCGTCGAGGTTGAGGTTGCGACTGCCCAGCAGGGCGAGCACTTCCTGGGTGATTCCAACGCGATCGATGAAGGTGACGTGAATGCGCATGACGGGCCGGGCGAGGGGATAACAGTGGCGCAGTATGCCCGGTCTGCGCTGCCGCTGTTAACCGCCGCGAATCGTTAACCTGATCGTAATGATCTACTGCCGGGCTTGATTGATAGGCTGTGCGGCGACTCCTAAGGTGCCCTCACGACAGCGGAACTCGTGGAGTCATCGATGACAACAACAATATCCCCACCGCCGCAGTGGTCGCGCCGTCGCGCGGAGAAGGCGCGGCGCCTCGATCAGGTGCGTCACCTAGCCGATGGCGTGGTACTGCCGGGCGACAGGCTCGTCGCCGCCCTCGAAGCGCTCATCGCCCCCGGCGACCGCGTGGTGCTCGAAGGCAACAACCAGAAGCAGGCGGACTTCCTCTCCCGCTCCCTGGCCCAGGCCGACCCCGGCCGCCTGCACGATCTGCACATGATCATGCCCAGCGTCAGCCGCGCCGAGCACCTCGACCTGTTCGAGCGCGGTATCGCGCGCAAGCTCGACTTTTCCTTCGCCGGGCCGCAGAGCCTGCGCATCGGCCAGTTGCTCGAAGACGGCCTGCTCGAAGTCGGCGCCATCCATACCTATATCGAACTCTACTCGCGCCTGTTGGTGGACCTGATCCCCAATGTCGCGCTGGTCGCCGGCTTTCAGGCTGACCGCCACGGCAATATCTACACCGGCCCGAGCACCGAAGACACCCCGGCGCTGGTGGAGCCCACCGCGTTTTCCGATGGCATCGTGATCTTCCAGGTCAACGAGATCGTCGACGAGCTGCCGCGGGTGGACATTCCTGCTTCCTGGGTCGACTTCGTGGTGGTGGCCGACAAGCCGTTCTATATCGAGCCGCTGTTCACCCGCGACCCGCGCCATATCAAGCCGGTGCACGTGCTGATGGCGATGATGGCGATCCGTGGCATCTACGAAAAACACAACGTCCAATCGCTCAACCACGGCATCGGCTTCAATACCGCGGCCATCGAGCTGATCCTGCCGACCTACGGTGAATCGTTGGGGTTGAAGGGCAAGATCTGCCGCAACTGGACGCTCAACCCGCACCCGACGTTGATTCCGGCCATCGAAACCGGTTGGGTGCAAAGCGTGCACTGCTTCGGCACCGAACTGGGCATGGAAGGCTATATCGCCCAGCGCCCGGACGTGTTCTTCACCGGCCGCGACGGCTCGATGCGCTCCAACCGCATGATGTGCCAGCTGGCCGGGCAGTACGCCGTCGATCTGTTTATCGGCGCGACCTTGCAAGTCGATGGCGACGGCCATTCCTCCACCGTCACCCGTGGGCGCCTGGCCGGCTTCGGCGGCGCGCCGAACATGGGCCACGACCCCCGCGGCCGCCGCCACAGCACCCCGGCCTGGCTGGACATGGCTACACCAGGCGGCGAAGGCCCGGTGACCCTGCTCGAACGCGGCAAGAAGCTGGTGGTGCAGATGGTCGAGACCTTTCAGGAGGGCGGCAAACCGACCTTCGTCGAGCGTCTGGATGCCGTCGATGTGGCGAAGAAGGCCGGCATGCCGCTGGCGCCGATCATGATCTATGGCGACGACGTCACCCACCTGCTTACCGAAGAAGGCATCGCCTACCTGTACAAGGCGCGCTCGCTCGAAGAACGCCAGGCGATGATCGCCGCGGTGGCTGGCGTCACCGCCATCGGCTTGCGCCACGACCCGAAAGAAACCGCACGCATGCGCCGCGACGGCTTGATCGCCCTGCCCGAAGACCTCGGCATCCGTCGCACCGATGCAAGCCGCGAGCTGCTCGCGGCCAAGAGCATCGCCGAGCTGGTCGAGTGGTCCGGTGGCCTGTACAACCCGCCCGCCAAGTTCAGGAGCTGGTGATGAATGCACTTACGGCATTACAGCCGCAGCCGTTGCTGTCCGTTGCCGACTGGCTGGCCGATCTGGCGGTGGATGCCCTGATCGACGAGGCCGACCTGTCGCCCAAGCCGGGCCTGGTCGACCGTCGTGGCAGCGGCGCGCATACCGACCTGCACCTGGGCCTGATGCACGCCTCGGCGCTGGCGCTGTGGCCCAGTTTCAAGGCCATGGCCGAAGCCGCGCAGCAACGCGGTGAGATCGATCTGCGCCTGCGTGAAGAGGTGGGCCGCATCGGTCGCGAAGGCGAGGAAGAGATGCTGCGCGTCACCGGCGGCGTCAACACCCATCGCGGCGCGATCTGGGCGCTGGGGCTGCTCAGCGCCGCGGCTGCGCTGAATGTCCGCGAGCTGACACCGGCCCAGGTCGCCCTGCGTGCCGCCCGCCTGGCCTTGCTCGATGACCGCGCGGCGCCCGTCACCGGCGCCAGCCATGGCGCCCAGGTCTGTCGCCTGTACGGCGTGCATGGCGCGCGCGAGGAAGCGCAGCTCGGCTTTCCATCGGTAATCCAGCAGGCGCTGCCGCAACTGGCGCGCAGCCGCGCTGCCGGGGCAGGGGAGCAGAACGCTCGCCTGGATGCGCTGCTGGCAATCATGACCCAACTGGCCGACACCTGCGTCTTGTATCGCGCCGGCATGGCGGGGTTGACCCGCATGCAGAGCGGCGCCCGCGCGGTGCTCGCCGCCGGTGGCTGCGCCAGCCTCGATGGCCGTCGCCGCCTGCGCGAGCTGGAGCGCGACATGTTGCACCTGCGTGCCTCGCCTGGCGGCGCTGCCGATCTGCTCGCCGCCACCCTGTTCCTCGACCGCCTGCAGCATGGCCTGCCGGCGCAGCTTGGGAGTCTGTGAAATGGAAACCTTGTCTTTTCAATTCCCCGCCGGGCAGCCGGCCAAGGGCCGCGCGCTGGTGGGCTGCGTTGGCTCCGGCGACCTGGAAGTGCTGCTCGAACCCGGCCAGACCGGCACCCTGGCCATCGAAGTGGTCACTTCGGTCAACGGCAGCGCACCGCGCTGGCAACTGCTGTTCGAGCGCATGTTCCGTGAGCAGCAACTGCCGGCGCTGAATATCGCCATCCATGATTTCGGCGCCACGCCTGGCGTGGTGCGCCTGCGTTTGGAGCAGGGCCTGGAGGAACTCAACCATGGCTGAGCAGAACATCCAGCGCCTCCTGGCGCAGCGCAGCTTTACCGAGCTGGGTGCCCGTCAACGGGCTCGCGCACTGCTCGATGCTGGCAGCTTCCGTGAGCTGCTCGACCCCTTCGCCCGGCTGATGTCGCCCTGGCTGCCCAGGCAGGGCATCGTGCCCCAGGCCGATGACGGCGTGGTGGTGGCCAAGGGGCTGATCGATGGCGCGCCTGCCGTGGTGATCGCCATCGAGGGTGCCTTCCAGGGTGGCAGCCTGGGCGAAGTGGGCGGGGCGAAGATCGCCGGCGCCCTGGAGCTGGCCGCCGAAGACAACCGCAATGGCACGCCCACCCGCGCCGTGCTGCTGCTGGAAACCGGCGGCGTGCGCCTGCAGGAAGCCAACCTGGGCCTGGCGGCGATTGCCGAGATCCAGGCTGCCATCGTCGAGCTGCGCCAGTACCAGCCGGTGATCGGCCTGGTGGCCGGGCCGGTCGGCTGCTTCGGCGGCATGTCTATCGCCGCCGGGTTGTGCAGCTACCTGCTGGTGACGCGCGAGGCGCGCCTGGGCCTCAACGGCCCCCAGGTGATCGAGCAGGAGGCGGGTATCGATGAGTACGACTCGCGCGACCGCCCCTTTATCTGGAGCCTCACCGGCGGCGAGCAACGCCATGCCAGCGGCTTGGTCGATGGCTACGTAAGTGATGACGTCGAGGCGATTCGCAGCGAACTGCATGGCCTGTTCGCCAAGGGCAAACCGGCCCAGGAACGCAGCCGTCGCCATGCCTGGTTCCTGCAGCGCCTGCGCGCCGTCGATACCGCCGTCCAGGCCGATGCCGCTGCCGTGCGCAGCGCCTACCAGGGAGCATGAACATGACGACTGCACAGCAACCACGCGGCCTGCATTGGTTCCAGGCGCTGGCCGGCGATGCCCAGCCGTTGAATGACCTGCCGGCCTCGTTGCGCGTGGCCGACGCTGAGCTGGCTGGTCAGCCGGTACGCTACCTCGCCGTGATCACCGACACGAGCAATCCGTTCCCCCGCGCCCGCGATGGCGAGGTCGGCCTGCTCGAAGGCTGGGGCCTGGCCCAGGCCGTGGATGAAGCCATCGAGGCCGACCGCGACAAGGCGACCAAGCGCGCACTGATCGCCATCGTCGACGTACCGAGCCAGGCTTACGGGCGCCGCGAGGAGGCCTATGGCATCCACCAGGCGCTCGCCGGTGCGGTGGACGCCTATGCCCGTGCCCGCCTGGCTGGGCACGCGGTGATCGGCCTGCTGGTGGGCAAGGCGATGTCCGGCGCCTTCCTGGCCCACGGCTACCAGGCCAATCGTTTGATCGCGCTGCGTGATCCGGGCGTCATGGTGCATGCCATGGGCAAGGCGGCTGCCGCGCGGATCACCCTGCGTAGCGTCGACGAGCTGGAGGCACTGGCCGCCAGCGTGCCGCCGATGGCCTACGACCTGGACAACTATGCCTCGCTCGGCCTGCTCGCCGAGGTGCTCGACGTGGAGCAGGTGATGCAGCCGACGGCCGCCGACCTGACCCGCGTGCAGGCCGCCCTGGGCCGCGCCCTGGGCGATATCGCCGACAGCCCACGTGACCTGCGCAATCGCCTGGGCGCCGCCAACCGCGCGGCCTCCGCACAGGTGCGCGAGCTGCTGCGCGCGCAGTGGTAGGAGCCGGTCATGCACTCCCCCCGTCCACATGATCTGCTCTGGGGCCTGCGCCCCGAGCAACTGCCAGAGGAGGCACCTGCCTGGGCTCGCGCCGCCCTGGGTGGGCATGTACCGGTGGTGGTGCGTAGAGCGCCGGCCGAGCCCGGCTGGGTTGCGGTGGGTATCCGTGGCGCCGCGCGCGAACAACGACATGCCGCCTGGATGCGCCTGAGCGAGATCAGCCGCCTGGTCAGCCCGCAGGCGGTGGCCCGGGCCGGGCGCTGGCGCAATCACGCTCAGCCCCATTGGCCGGCGTTGCGAGCCCTGAGCCAGTTGGCGCCACGTCTCGACGACCTTGGCCTGAGCTGGGGCGTGACCGGCAGTCTCGGCTTCGAGTTGGCCAGCGGTATCAGCGCCGCACACCCGGACAGCGATCTCGATCTGCAGGTACGTGCACCCCACCACCTGACACGCGAGTGGGCGCGTACCCTGTGCCGCCTGCTGGATGAAGCGCCGGGGCGTATCGATCTGCAACTGGAGACCCCGCACGGCGCCGTGGCACTGCGCGAATGGGCCGGCGAGGCGCCGCGCGTGTTGCTGAAAACCCAGAACGGCCCGCTGCTGGTTAGCGATCCGTGGCAGCTGCAACAGGTGGCGGCATGAGCACGCTCTGGGCCTTCCCCGGCCAGGGTGCGCAGCACCCCGGCATGCTGCACGATTTGCCGCCTGAGCCCATCGTTCAGGCGTGCCTGGCGGAGGCCGCGGCAGTGCTCGGCCAGCCACTTGCCGAGCTGGATTCTGCCGAGGCGTTGCAAGGCACCCGCGCCGTGCAACTGTGCCTGCTGATTGCCGGGGTGGCAGGTGCGCGCCTGTTGAAGGCGCGTGGTCAGTCGCCCGATTACGTCGCGGGCCTGTCCATCGGCGCCTATGCCGCAGCGGTCGCCGCCGATGCACTGAGTTTCGCCGATGCCCTGGGGTTGGTTGCCCTGCGCGGCCAGCTGATGCAGCAGGCCTATCCCCAGGGCTACGGCATGACGGCGATCCTAGGCCTGGACCTGAACGGTATCGAGCGCTTGCTGGCCGAGGTGAACGGCCCGCAATCACCGGTGTTCCTGGCCAACATCAACGCCGAAAACCAGATGGTGATCGCCGGTAGCCACGCGGCGATGCAGGCCGTGGGCGAGCGCGCCCGGGCCGCCGGGGCAGGAGCCGTGAAGCCTTTGGCAGTCAGTGTGCCTTCGCATTGCGCGCTGCTCGCCGAGCCGGCCGACAGGCTGGGTGAGGCGTTCGCCGAGGTTGTACTGCGGCGTCCTGCCGTGCGCTACCTGAGCGGTAGTACCGCGCGGCTGTTGAGCGAACCCGAGGCCCTGCGCGACGACCTGGCCAACAACATGTGTCGGGTCGTGGACTGGGCCGGCGTTCTCCGAACGGCGTTCGAGCGGGGCGTGCGATTGCACCTCGAACTGCCGCCCGGCAGCGTGCTGAGTGGCCTGGCTCGGCGTGTGTTCGAGCCTGCACGGGTCGTCGCCTTTCAGGGCGCGCGCCTGGATACGCTGGAGGCGCTGTTGCGTCAGGAGGTGAGCCAGAGCCGATAACAACGTCCGATTGCCGAAGCACAAGAACAATAACTTCGATGCGTCAACGAGGATAAAAACAATGATCACCTACCGACGAACTCCACTCGCCACCTTCATTCTGCGCGGCCGTAGCACGCTGCTAGCCATCATGAAGCGGATGGGCACCACCTGGGGGCGCGCATGAGCAGGCGCGCAGCAACGCAGGACCAGGCAGTACCCATGGATGGCGTGTCGCCATCGGATGAATCCAACCAGGTGTCTCGGGAGGGCGTATGAGTCCGGAAATTGCAACGATCATCGGTCTGGTGATCATGTTCATCGTGGCCACGGCCCTGCCCATCAACATGGGCGCCGTCGGTTTTGCATTGGCATTCATCGTCGGCGGCATCTGGGTGGGTATGGGCGGCAAGGAAGTCCTGGCGGGCTTTCCCGCCGATCTGTTCCTGACCCTGGTTGGCATTACCTACCTGTTCGCCATTGCCCAGAAGAACGGCACCATCGACCTGCTGGTGCATTGGGCGGTCAAGGCCGTGCGCGGCCACATCGTGGCCATTCCGTGGGTGATGTTCATCGTCACCGCGGTGCTCACCGCGTTCGGCGCACTGGGGCCGGCGGCGGTCGCGATCATCGGCCCGGTCGCCCTGCGCTTCGCCAAGCAATACCAGATCAATCCGCTGATGATGGGCCTGTTGGTGATCCACGGTGCCCAGGCGGGCGGCTTCTCGCCGATCAGCGTGTACGGTGGTATCACCAATCAGGTGGTGCAGAAGGCCGGGCTGGACGTCACGGAAATGGCCGTGTTTCTCACCAGCCTCGGTTTCAACCTGCTGATGGCGTTCATCTGCTTCTTCGCCTTCGGCGGCATCGCCCTGCTGCGTCGTGGCCGTGCGGTGGCGAGCGAGCCGTTGATCGCTGGCGTGCAGGCGTCGTCGCGGCAGTTCGCCATCGAGGGTCACGGGGCGGTGGTCAGTGCCGGTGGCGGCACCTTGTCCAATAATCCGCAGGCGCTGGATGAGGTGCGTATCAATCGCGATCACCTGATCACCCTGGTCGGCCTGTTGGGCCTGGGCATCGCTGCACTGGCGTATGACCTCAACGTCGGCCTGGTGGCGATCACCGTCGCCGTCGCCATCGCGATCATCTCGCCGTCGGCGCAAAAGGGCGCAGTGGACGGCATCAGCTGGTCCACGGTACTGCTGATCAGCGGCGTGGTGACCTATGTCGCCGTGTTGCAGAAGGCCGGTGCGGTCGACTTCGTTGGTCACGGCGTCAGTGCCATCGGCATTCCGCTGCTGGGAGCACTGCTGGTCTGCTATGTCGGCGGCATCGTCTCCGCCTTCGCGTCTTCGGCGGCGGTACTGGGTGCCACCATCCCGCTGGCGGTACCATTTCTGATGCAGGGCCAACTCAGCGCGGCAGGTGTCATCTGTGCGCTGGCGGTGTCTTCCACGGTGGTGGACGTCAGCCCGTTCTCCACCAATGGCGCGTTGGTGGTGGCGTCGGCGGCCAAGGACGAGCGCGAAGCCTTGTTCCGCCGATTCCTGGTCTACAGCGGCCTGGTGGTTGCCTTCGGTCCGCTGCTGGCCTGGCTGCTGTTCGTGGTGCCGGGCTGGATGTAAGCCGGGCGCAGGAGGCGACCGCGGGTCGCCCTGTGCCGATTCTCCGGCCTCAGGCCGTCTGCCCAAGGCTGTACATGCGGCATTCGGCCAGGAGCGCGAGCAGGTTGGGATCGCGCTCCTTGGCTTTCAGGAACACCACGCCGATGTGCTGCTGCAGGTGATACCTGGCCTGCAGCGGGATCAGCTTCACGCGGTTCTCGTAGACTGCCGCGATGCGCCCGGGCAGCAGGGCGTAACCCACGCCGGAACTGACCAGGCTGAGCAGGGTGAAGATGTCGTTCACTTGCATCGCCACGTTGGGTTCGAAGCCCGCCTGCTCGAATACCCGTACACCGTCCTGGTGGGTGGCGAAACCCTGGGTCAGGGTGATGAAGGTGGATTCGCGCAGGTCTGCCAGGTCCACTTCGGCCTGCTCGGCGAAGGGCGAGTCCACCGGCACGGCCAGGAAAATGTCGTCGGAAAACAGCGGCAACTGCTCGCAGTCGGGGTGCGGGTCGGCCTCGTTGAGGGCGACCAGGATCGCGTCCAGCTCCATGTTCTTGAGCTTGTACATCAGGTCGATGTTGGAACCCAGGATCAGGTCGATATTCAGCTCGCTGCGGCGAATCTTCAGGCCCATGATCAGCTGCGGCACGGTTTTCACCGTCAATGAATACAGCGAGCCGAGCTTGAATCGCTCGGCCGAGAAGCCTGCGGCTTCGCGTGTCAGGCGTACCGTGTCGACCACGTCCTGCACCAGCTTGCGGGCCTTTTCCTCCAGCACGTAGGCGCTTTCCAGGGGGATCAGGTTGCGCCCTTCGTGCTTGAACAGTGGGCAACGCAGGGCGTTCTCCAGCGAGTGGATGGCGCGGTGCACACTGACGTTGCTGGTGTTGAGTTCACTGGCCGCGCGGGCCAGGTTGCCGCTGCGCATGAACGCCAGAAAGATTTCCAGCTTCTTGAGCGTCAGCTCTTCGTCGATCTGCATGGGCCAGATCCAATCCCTGGTGAAATGGAAGTGGCCCGATTGTGCCGCAGATGCCTTGCGCTGTGGCGAATCAACCGCAGCTGATGCGCTCGATCACTTCGGCTTCGGTGATGTCGATGTTCAGGCGCTGGGAGTCGTAGTCCAGGGTGACCATGTCGCCGGGTGACAGGACGCGGGCGGTGCGCGCGCCGGACTGTGTACGGGCCTGCTCGACGATTTCGGCAGTGGCCACCTGGCCGAGCAGGCTTTGCGCGGCTTCGGCACTGCACTTGCCATTGCTGTTGGCGGGTTTCGAGGCCTGGGTGGGTGCTGTGTCGGTCGAACTGCAGCCGGCGAGCAGGGCGAGCAGAGCGGCGCCGCCAATCAGGTGTTTGAAAGCCATTGCATGATCCTTGTGTCTGAAGGGTTCGCGGTGAAGTGCATGAGTGTGCCGTGTATCGGACTCGGTTGTCGTGCCCGTGTTCCGAATTTGGCGAATGATGACGTGAGCCTGCGCGCGTGCGCCCGGCGCTGGTGACGCGTGCAGGCGGCTGCCGATCTCGCATCGCCATGATCGCAGTCGTCAGCCGGCGCAGCGGGCAGGGCAACATTTCTTTACAATGGCCAGCTGTTTCCAGGATCGAGGCGTATCGTGCAACCGGTCATTTCCATCCAGCAGTTGAACAAGACCTACGCGTCCGGCCATCCGGCGCTCAAATCCATCGATCTGGACATCCGCCAGGGCGAGATCTTCGCGCTGCTCGGCCCCAATGGCGCGGGCAAGACCACGCTGATCAGCATCATCTGCGGCATCGTCAATCCGGGCAGCGGCTCGGTGACGGTGGCTGGCCACGACATCCTGCGCGACTACCGCGCGGCCCGCTCGAAGATCGGCCTGGTGCCCCAGGAACTGTTCAACGAAGGCTTCGAGAGCGTGTGGGCGGCGGTGCGCTTCAGTCGCGGGCTGTTCGGCAAGGCGCCGGACGACGCCTACCTGGAGCAGCTGCTGCGCGACCTGTCGCTGTGGGAAAAGAAGGACGCGCGGATCTTCGAACTCTCCGGCGGCATGAAGCGCCGGGTGATGATCGCCAAGGCGCTGTCCCATCAGCCGGAAATCCTGTTTCTCGACGAGCCGACCGCCGGTGTCGACGTCGAGCTGCGCCGCAACATGTGGGAGATGGTGCGCAAGCTGCGCGAGCGCGGCGTGACCATCATCCTCACCACCCACTACATCGAAGAAGCCGAGGAGATGGCCGACCGCATCGGGGTGATCCGCAAGGGCGAGATCATTCTGGTGCAGGACAAGGACACCCTCATGCGTCAGCTCGGCAAGAAGCAGCTGACCCTGCATCTGCAGCAGCCACTGAGCGAACTGCCGCCGGCCTTGCAGCGCGACGACCTGCAATTGCGTGACGACGGCTATGAGCTGGTCTACAGCTTCGACGGCCAGCAGGAGGATACCGGCATCGCCGAGCTGCTGCAGGCCCTGGCCCAGCACGGCATCGCCTTCAAGGATCTGCAGTCCAGCGAGAGCTCGCTGGAGGACATTTTCGTCAGTCTCGTGAAGGAGCAGGCATGAATTTCTACGCGATCCGCGCCATCTATCTGTTCGAGCTGGCGCGTACCTGGCGCACCCTGCTGCAGAGCATCGCCACCCCGGTGATCACCACCTCGCTGTACTTCGTGGTGTTCGGCTCGGCCATCGGTTCGAGCATGACCCAGGTGCATGGCGTCAGCTACGGCGCCTTCATCATCCCCGGGCTGATCATGCTGGCGCTGCTCACCGAGAGCATTTCCAATGCCTCGTTCGGCATCTACATGCCCAAGTACTCGGGCACCATCTACGAGGTACTGTCGGCGCCGGTTTCCTACCTGGAAATTCTCCTCGGCTACGTCGGCGCAGCGGCTACCAAGTCCATCGTGCTCGGTTTGATCATCCTCGCCACGGCGCGGTTGTTCGTCGATTTCGAGATTCTCCATCCAGTCTGGATGCTGGCCTTCCTGGTCCTCACCGCGCTGACCTTCAGTCTGTTCGGCTTCATCATCGGGGTGTGGGCCGATGGCTGGGAGAAGCTGCAGATCGTCCCGGCGCTGATCGTCACGCCGCTGACCTTTCTCGGTGGCAGCTTCTACTCGATCAGCATGCTGCCGCCGGTATGGCAGACGGTGACCCTGTTCAACCCGGTGGTGTACCTGATCAGCGCGTTTCGCTGGAGCTTCTACGGCGTGTCGGATGTCAACGTGATGGTCAGCCTGGGCATGATCCTGGGCTTTCTGCTCGCCTGCATCCTGACCGTAGGGTGGATTTTCAAAACCGGCTATCGCCTGAAAAGCTGATGCACTGGCGCTGCGCTGACTTGAGAAGTGCAGGGTTGGGCAGCACCCTGCTTTCATGCCATTATCCGGCGCAGAAGAATGTCGAGAATGCCAATGCTGGACGAGCTACTCCAACGTGTACGCGATTACAGCCCGCGCTTCATGGAAACCCAGGAGGGCTTTCCCGAAGCGGCGGTGCTGGTACCCATCACCCGCAGCGACGAGCCGGAAGTGGTGCTTACGCTGCGTGCCAGCGGGTTGTCCACCCATGGCGGCGAAGTCGCCTTTCCGGGTGGGCGCCGCGATCCGGAAGACCGTGACCTGATCGATACCGCCTTGCGCGAAGCCGAGGAAGAGATCGGCCTGCCACCAGGCCTGGTGGAGATCGTCGGCCCGCTCAGCACCCTGGTCTCCCGGCATGGCATTCAGGTCACGCCCTACGTTGGGGTGGTGCCGGATTTCGTCGACTACCAGGCCAACGATGGCGAGATCGCTGCGGTGTTCTCGGTGCCACTGGTGTTCTTTCGCAGCGATCCCCGCGAGGTCACTCACCGCATCGATTACCTCGGGCACAGCTGGTACGTGCCGAGCTATCGCTATGGCGAATACAAGATCTGGGGGCTGACGGCGATCATGTTGGTGGAGCTGGTCAACCTGGTTTATGACGCCGGTATCGACATGCGCCGCCCACCCGAACATTACGTTCATCTCACGTGATCCAGCCTGCGAGACCGCTGCCATGAAATACCGCCTGGGCAATACCCGCGTCGACCAGCATCCGCAGAGCTGGATCGCCCCTAACGCCACGGTGATCGGCAAGGTGCGCCTCGACGAGGGCGCCAGCGTCTGGTTCGGTGCGGTGCTGCGCGGCGATAACGAGCTGATCCATATCGGCGAGAACAGCAACGTACAGGACGGCGCGGTGCTGCACACCGATCCCGGCTCGCCGCTCACCCTGGGCACTGGCGTGACCGTCGGCCACAACGCCATGCTGCACGGCTGCACCGTGGGCGATTACAGCCTGGTTGGCATCAATGCCGTGGTGCTCAACGGTGCGCGCATCGGCAAGCACTGCATCATCGGCGCCAATGCGCTGATCGCCGAGGGCAAGGAAATTCCAGACGGCTCGCTGGTGGTCGGCTCGCCTGGCAAGGTGGTGCGCGAGCTTACCGAGCAGCAGAAGAAAATGCTCGAGGCCGGCGCCGCCCATTACGTGCAGAACGCCAAGCGCTACGCGGCCGAACTGAGTGAGCAGGACGACTGATGCAGACCCTCGAACGCCCGGTCGCCTCGCCCTGCGTGCATGTCTGTGCGCTGGACGAAGAAGACATCTGCATCGGCTGCCAGCGCAATGTCGACGAGATCACCCGCTGGAGCCGCATGCAAAACGACGAGCGCCGCCAGGTGCTGCAGCTGTGTCACGAGCGCGCCCGCGACAAGGGCATCCTGCTGTAACCGATGCCCCATATCCCATCAACTAGTCGTTGCGCGCGCCGCCGAACGAAGCGCAGCCGCGCATCAGCTTGCCGTTGAGGCGCAGCTGGGCGCTCATGTGCTCGACCGCGCCACTCATGCTGTTGACGCACCGCTGCGGCGCCAGCCACAGCTCCACGCGCTCGCCATTGGCTTCACTGGTCAGGTTGATGCGCCCCTCGGGCAGCTGTTCTTCCATATAGGGCAATGCCAGCGGTTCACGGTCAGGCCCGCTGAGTACCATGCCCTGATTGCTTACCGTGACGCTCCAGAACGGCTCCTGGCCGGCGGCGCGAACCAGCGTGCGTTTGAAGTTGGGGTCGTCGCAGCCGTGGCCTTCGGGTTGCAGGCGGTATACCCGGCCGACCTGCATCGCGCCGTCGGCGCCGCTGACCTGGGTCGAACCCATGACCCCACGCAGGTCGGCGAACAGAGCGGAATGGCCATCGCCCAGCAGCTCGCTGGCATCCTGGCTGATGGTCGTGCTGCCCTCGGTGATCGCGAAGCGCCGTGGGTCCTCGCAGGGCTTGAGCCACAACTGGCCGTTCTCGCGTGTCAGTTCGCCCTGCAGGCGTGTCTCGGATTTCTCAGGGGACACGGGTTTGCCCGTGTACACCGCGCAACTGGCGAACAGCGGCAACAGGGTAAACACTAAGAATTTGCGACTGATGTGCATGGGGCTCTCCAACTGGCGAGCGGCCACGTTACCGATGCCGTGGGGCAATCTCAAGGAGGCCTGGCAATGATTTGCTGCAAGCGGGTTTACCAGCCGGTTGAAGATGATGACGGCTACCGGGTGCTGGTCGACCGGCTGTGGCCGAGGGGCGTAAGCAAGGAACTGCTGGCCCATGATGAGTGGCTGCCAGCTGTAGCGCCTTCAGCCGAACTGCGTCGCCAGTTCGCCCACCGTATCGAGGCGTTCACCATCTTTCGTGAGGGCTATCGCCGCGAGCTGGCGGCGCACCCGGAGTACTGGCAAGGCCTGTTGGCGCGAGCTGCGACCGGCAAGCTGACGCTGCTGTATGCCGCCCGCGATCAGGAGTACAACAACGCACGTGTGCTGCAGGATTTTCTCGAGGATGAACTGGAACGGCGAGGGGAGAGCAGCTCGCCAGTGTGTTATGCCGGTGAGCTATAGGGCCTAGACCTGTTTACGGGCATTCACTGTACTTGCGCATGTAATGCCTGTAACTGGCGAAAGCGGTCGTAAGGTTCCCACCTGTGGGAGCGGGCCATGCCCGCGAAAAATCTCGCGGCTAAAGCCGCTCCCACAGTATCGCTGAATGTCTGCTTTTGGCCTTATTGCATTCGATTCAGCGGATACAAGTTTCCAGAAACCCAATGATCGTTAACCAGGCTCTACGCCAACCGGGCGCATGAAGCTGCGCTCGTAGCTGAGAATGCAGCGGTTCTGCTGGGCGTAGGCGAACGCGGCCAGGCATTGCTCATCCTGCATGGAGCGTTCGCGGTAATCTTCATAGGCCGCCAGGCTGGGAAAGCTGAACAGCGCCAGGGCCACGTTGTTGGCACCTTCGCTAGGTAGGAAATAGCCGTGGTGCTGGCCGCCGAATTTCTCCACCAGGGGAATCCACAATTTGGCGTAGTGCTCGAATTCGGCCAGCTGGTACGGATCGACGATATAGCGCAGGTAACAGGTGATCATGGTCTTCTCCTTGAGGGGGCGAGCAGCATAGCCCAGCTCGCGCAAGCCCGGCACCAGGCTCAGCCGAAGGTGTCGCCGAGCGACTTCAAGGTCTCGTGGGTGTTACGCAGGGTGTTGTCCCTGGCGAAGACGCTGAGATAAATCAGCAGGCCATTGGGCAGCAGCAGAAAAACCCCCAGCCACAGATTGAAGGCCGTCGCGATCAAGGCGTACAGCGACCCGCCAACCGCCAGCACCATGATCACCAGAAACACGCAGCGCAGGCCCGTGAAGCTGCGGCGCTCGAGATCGATCGGCGTAAAGCTCTTCATGGCATCCCTCTCATGCGCTCAACAGTCGTTCCAGCAGCCACGAGGCCGCCGGGCCCAGGGGCCTTACCCGGGACCAGACCACATCGACGGGAACCTGTTTCGGCCAGCCGTTGACCTTGAGTTCGTGCAGGCTTTCGCCGCCATGGTTCTGTACCAGTTGCCGGGGCAGGGCGGCCCAGCCGAAGCCCAGGGCGGCCATTTCTAGCAGCAACAGGTAGTCCGGTGCCGACCAGCAACGCCCACCGCTGCCCGGCAGGTCGTCCAGTTCGCCAGGATGGTCTGCCACACTGCTCAGGCGCAGCACGCGCCAGTGCACCAGGTCTTCCAAGGTGACCCGCGGCAACTGGCTGAGCGGGTGACCCTTGACCACGAACAGGGCGAAGTCCGCTGCATCGGCCAGGCTCGCGTGGGCGAGTTCGGGCGGGTAGGTGGCCTGGGCGGCAAGCAGGCCCAGGTGGGCGCGACCCTGGCCGACCAGGTCGAGCACATCGGCGTGTTCGGCGAAAAAACACTCGAACTCCAGATCAGGGTAGCGCTCATCCAGCTCGCTCAGGCGCGCCTGGTACTGGCTGGCCTGGTAGGCATCGGAAAGCACCAGGGTCAGCTTGGGCTCAAGGCCCGCCGCCAGCTGGCTGGCCTGGCGCAGGAGACGATCGGAGGCGGCCAGTACATCCTGCACGCGGCTCAACAGGCTGCTGCCGGCCTCGGTCAGGGTCAGCTGCCGGGCGCCGCGCACGAACAGCGTGACGTCAAGGTCGACTTCCAGGCGCGAAATCGCTTCGCTGATCGTCGACTGACTTTTGCCCAGGCGCCTGGCCGCGGCGCTGAACGAGCCGGTGGCGGCCGCCTGGGCGAAGGCCTGCAGGGATTCGGGTGAAAGGTTCATATCGGTTTAGCCGATGGCTGTTAATTTCTATCTGGCAGTTTTGCCGATGAGAATAGCGCCATTCGAGATCACCTAGCGAGTCTGATATGAAGCAGTCAAACATAGTTGCCCGGCGTTCCATGAAAGAGCGCGTGTTGCACGCCACGCTGTTCGAACTGATCGCCGTAGTGGTGTGCGCGCCGTTGCTGGCCTGGGCGATGGGCAAGTCGCTGGCGCATATGGGCGCCCTGACCCTGATGTTCTCGGCCATCGCCATGCTCTGGAACATGATCTTCAACATCCTGTTCGATGCCGCGCAACGGCGCATGGGCTTCGAGCGCGGCCTGTGGGCGCGGATCAGCCATGCGCTGCTGTTCGAGGCCGGCCTGATTCTGGTGCTGGTACCGCTGGCAGCGTGGTGGCTGTCGATCAGCCTGGTGGCGGCGTTCTTCCTGGATATCGGCCTGATCCTGTTCTTCCTGCCGTATACCCTGGGCTACAACCTGGCCTACGACAAACTGCGCGAGCGCTACTTCAGCCGGCGTCAGGCCCGCACGCTGGCGTGTTCCTGAGGAGCGAGCGCGTATAACCGTCAGTCCCGGTCGACTTGTGGCCGGCTGGCGGCTGCTACTAAGCTGCGCGGTTTTCGATACGACAAAGGGTCGGTATGGCCACGCAAAGCATCATCGTCCCGCGCATTTCCAGCTTTCCCGGCCACGAGCGCAAGGCGCAGCAGATCCTGCGCTGGCTGGCCAAGCGCGATATCGTCGAAGCGCTGCCGACCACCTGCGGGCGCAGCGGCATGGCCTATGCCATCGCGCCGGGGGCGAGCAGGGTGGTGGAGTCCGCCGAGCGGTTGCCGTTCGGGCAGCCGGTCAATGGTCTTGAGGTGATCTACCGGCGCTGCATCTACACCCCCATCGAGGATTTTCTCGAGGAAGCGGGTTGCCCCGAGTGCCGCCGGGAAGTCGGCGAGGCGCTGTTTGAGAGCCTGGATGAATGGATGCCCGGCGAAACCGACAATTTCACCTGTCCAGAATGCAGGCACGAAGATGACATCAACGGCTTTCTGTTCCTGCAGCCCTGCGGCTTTTCCAACCTGGGGTTCATCTTCAACGGCTGGGCCGGTGCGCGCTTTACGCCAGACTTCGTCGAAGAGTTCGCCGAACGGCTGGGGTATCCGGTTGCGCTAGTGCAGGCCTGAGACGGCGTGTTGCCGATGCTGCACCTACGCTGCGGCATCATGATCGGCACGCGGGTGCGGCGCTATGCGGGGAAAGGGGAGCTCTTCCTTGAGCCTGAGATAGATCAGGCTGCATGAATCCCCATCGGTTCCCCGCTCGTTGAGAATCATTGATATTAATTGCCGAACGGTCGATCCCTCATTCTTTACATTGAGTGACAGGGGCTGACTCGGTATAATGGCGCGCTTCCAATTTTCCCGCCTGGGAGCCCCCGCCATGCTGCGTATCAGTCAAGAAGCTCTTACCTTCGACGACGTTCTTCTTATTCCCGGTTTCTCCGACGTTCTGCCGAAGGACGTAAGCCTCAAGACTCGCCTTACCCGCGGCATCGAGCTGAATATCCCGCTGCTTTCCGCAGCGATGGATACCGTCACCGAAGCTCGCCTGGCCATCGCCATGGCGCAGGAAGGCGGCATTGGCATCATCCACAAGAACATGACCATCGAGCAGCAGGCTGCCGAAGTGCGCAAGGTCAAGAAGTTCGAGTCCGGCGTGGTCAAGGACCCGATCACCATCGAGGCCGATGCCACCGTGCGTGATCTGTTCGAGCTGACCCGTCAGAACAACATCTCCGGCGTGCCGGTGCTGAGCAATGGCGACCTGGTCGGCATCGTCACTTCCCGTGACGTGCGTTTCGAGACCCGCCTGGACGCCACCGTCCGTGAAGTGATGACGCCCAAAGAGCGCCTCGTCACCGTCAAGGAAGGCGCTGCCAAGGAAGCCGTTCGCGAAGTGCTGCACAAGCACCGCATCGAGAAAGTGCTGATCGTCGACGACGCCTTCACGCTCAAAGGCATGATGACCGTCAAGGACATCGAAAAGGCCAAGGCCTACCCGCTGGCCAGCAAGGACGACCAGGGTCGTCTGCGCGTCGGTGCAGCCGTGGGTACTGGCGCCGATACCGGCGACCGCGTTGCCGCACTGGCCCATGCCGGCGTCGACGTGATCATCGTCGACACCGCCCACGGTCACTCCAAGGGCGTGATCGAGCGCGTGCGCTGGGTCAAGCAGAACTTCCCGGACATCCAGGTGATCGGCGGCAACATTGCCACCGGCGCTGCTGCGCTGGCGTTGGCTGAAGCCGGCGCTGACGCGGTCAAGGTCGGCATCGGCCCAGGCTCGATCTGCACCACCCGTATCGTCGCCGGTGTTGGCGTGCCGCAAATCTCCGCTGTGGCCAATGTTGCCGCTGCACTGGAAGGGACCGGTATCCCGCTGATCGCCGATGGTGGCATCCGCTTCTCCGGTGACCTGTCCAAGGCTATCGTCGCCGGCGCCTCTGCCGTGATGATCGGCTCCATGCTGGCCGGTACCGAAGAAGCGCCGGGCGAGATCGAGCTGTTCCAGGGCCGCTCCTACAAGGCCTACCGCGGCATGGGTTCGCTGGGTGCCATGTCCCAGGCCCAGGGTTCTTCGGATCGCTACTTCCAGGACTCCTCGGCCGGTGCCGAGAAGCTGGTACCCGAAGGCATCGAAGGCCGTGTGGCCTACAAGGGCGCCATGGGCTCCATCGTCCATCAGCTGATGGGCGGCCTGCGTGCCTCCATGGGCTACACCGGCTGCGCGACCATCGAAGAGATGCGCACCAAGCCCGAATTCGTGCGCATCACCGGTGCCGGCATGGCCGAATCCCACGTCCACGACGTGCAGATCACCAAAGAGGCCCCGAACTACCGAGTAGGTTGATACCCAGCATCATCTTCAACGGGGCTGTATCGACAGCCCCGCGTTGTTTCTGCTTCCACCTGACGAGAACAGAGTCATGGCCCTCGACATTCACGCTCACCGCATCCTGATCCTCGACTTCGGTTCCCAGTACACCCAGCTGATTGCCCGCCGTGTGCGCGAGATCGGCGTGTTCTGCGAACTGCACCCCTGGGACATGTCCGAAGAGGACATTCGTGCCTTCGCTCCGCGCGGCATCATCCTCGCCGGCGGCCCGGAGTCGGTACACGAAGCCGACAGCCCGCGCGCGCGCCAGGCCGTATTCGACCTCGGCGTGCCGCTGCTGGGCATCTGCTACGGCATGCAGACCATGGCCGAGCAACTGGGCGGCAAGGTCGCCGGCTCCGACCTGCGCGAATTCGGTTATGCCCGTGTTGATGTAGTCGGCAAGAGCAAGCTGCTCGACGGCATCGAAGACCATGTCGACGCCGACGGCGTGCTGGGCCTGGACGTGTGGATGAGCCACGGCGACAAGGTCACCGAGCTGCCCGGCCAGTTCAACATCCTGGCGAGCACCCCGAGCTGCCCGATTGCCGGTATGTTCGACGACGCCCGCGGCTACTACGGCGTGCAGTTCCACCCGGAAGTGACCCACACCAAGCAGGGCGGTCGTATCCTCACCCGCTTCGTGCAGGACATCTGCGGCTGCGAAGCCCTGTGGACGCCCTCCAACATCGTCGAAGACGCCATCGCCCAGGTGCGTGAGCAGGTCGGTTCGGCCAACGTGCTGCTGGGCCTGTCTGGCGGCGTCGATTCATCCGTGGTTGCCGCGCTGCTGCATCGCGCCATCGGCGACCAGCTGACCTGCGTGTTCGTCGACAATGGTCTGCTGCGTCTGCACGAAGGTGATCAGGTGATGGCCATGTTCAAGGAGAACATGGGCGTCAAGGTGATCCGCGCCGACGCCGAGAAGCAGTTTCTCGACAACCTGGCCGGCGAAGCCGACCCGGAGAAGAAGCGCAAGATCATCGGCCGCACCTTCATCGACGTGTTCGATGCCGAGGCCAGCAAGCTGGACAACATCCAGTTCCTCGCCCAGGGCACCATCTACCCGGACGTGATCGAGTCGGCTGGCGCCAAGAGCGGCAAGGCCCACGTGATCAAATCGCACCACAACGTCGGCGGCCTGCCGGAGGAAATGAACCTCAAGCTGGTCGAGCCGCTGCGCGAACTGTTCAAGGACGAAGTGCGCAAGATCGGCCTGGAACTGGGCCTGCCCTACGACATGGTCTACCGCCACCCGTTCCCGGGCCCGGGCCTGGGCGTGCGCATCCTCGGTGAAGTGAAGAAGGAATATGCCGACATCCTGCGTCGTGCCGACCATATCTTCATCGAAGAGCTGCGCAAGGCCGATTGGTACCACAAGACCAGCCAGGCCTTCGTGGTGTTCCAGCCGGTACGTTCGGTGGGCGTGGTCGGTGATGGCCGTCGCTACGCCTGGGTCGTCGCTCTGCGCGCCGTGGAAACCGTGGACTTCATGACCGCACGCTGGGCGCACCTGCCCTACGAGCTGCTGGAGACCGTGAGCGGGCGCATCATCAACGAAATCGACGGCATCTCCCGCGTCACCTACGACGTGTCGAGCAAGCCGCCAGCGACCATCGAGTGGGAATGATCCCGCCTCCGGCGTAAGCCGGTAGTGACTGGTCAGGAAAACCAAAAGCCCGCGTAATTGCGGGCTTTTGGCGTTTTTGCGCCTGACATTCCTGTAGCCCTAGCTCACCAGGCAGCCGCCAGTCTCGCAGGCGTCAACCTTGAACGGTTGGATCATCGCCGTGTGGATAGGAAGCCCCTGATCAACGCCATGACGACCCCTTTGCTGACTGCCCAGTATCTGCCCAGACAAGCGTCGCCAAGTGCCTGGATTTCAACAGGGCCAGGAGCTGCATTGGGCAGGCCTACAGAGCAATGGCGAAAATAAAATCTGTCCTCTCTTCAACATACTGCCGCCCTGGGCAGCCGCTTCTGGCCGTTGGGAGCCAGTTGAGGAGGGCAGCTATAGGCCATTAGCGATTACCGTATTTGCCTGCGCTCGCTAGCGGTCTCGTCAGTGTCGGGTTGGTTTTTTAGCTTGCTGAAACGTTTCATCAAGTTTATAAAAATGGCACAACTTCAAGAAAGGCTGCTCCCATGACCCCGCTCAAATTCTTCGTTGCCCTCAGCGCACTGTCCGCTGCCTCCCATGCCATGGCCTGGGATTACGTGCTGCTCGACACTGACAAAGCCGCCCAGAACTGGCAGATCACCAGCCAGCAACTCGGAATAAAAACCGACAAACCCTTCAGCGTTACCCTGCGCACCCTGCACGGCGGTCGGCAGGAGGGCGTCAGCATCGTCGACATCGATAACGGCACGATGAAACTCTCGGTAGTACCGACTCGTGGAATGAACGTCTTGCAGGCTTCGGTCGGCGATGTGCGCATGGGCTGGGATTCTCCGGTCAAGGAAGTGGTCAATCCGGCCTTCATCGAACTCAATGGCCGCGGTGGTCTGGGCTGGCTGGAAGGGTTCAATGAGCTGGTCACCCGCTGCGGCTACGAATGGGTCGGCCACCCCGGCATGGACAACGGTGAACTGCTGACCCTGCACGGCCGGGCCGCCAACATCCCGGCGAACAAGGTCACCCTGCATATCGATGAAAAGCCGCCCTACGCCATCACCCTGCGCGGCGAACTGAAAGAGCAGGCATTCAAGAAGGTCGACTTCTCGGTCGCGACCGAACTGGTCACCGAGCCCGGTAGCGTGGTGTTCGCCCTCAACGACACCCTGACCAACAACGGCGACTATCCGAAGGAATACCAGGCGCTGTATCACAGCAATTTCAGCACCCCGTTCCTGGAGCAGGGCGCTCGTTTCGCCGCGCCGGTGAAACAGGTGTCGCCGTTCAACGACAAGGCCAAGGACGATCTGCCCGACTGGCAAACCTACCGCGCACCGACCAGGGACTACGACGAAACCGTTTACAACGTGGTGCCCTATGCCGATGCCAAGGGCGATACCTTGACCGTGTTGCATAACAAGGCCGGCAGCCTGGGCGTTTCGGTCGGCTTCAATACCCAGACACTGCCGGTGTTTTCCCTGTGGAAAAACACCGATACCCAGGGCCAGGGCTATGTCACGGGGCTGGAGCCGGGAACAAGTTTTTCCTACAACCGCCGTTATCAGCGGCCACTGAACCTGGTACCGACAATTGGGCCCAAGGAACACAAGCAGTTCCGCATCAGCTACAGCTTGCTGGCGGATAAGGCGGCAGTGGATAAGGCCTTGAAGCGGGTGAGCGAAATTCAGGATGGGCGGGAGACTGAGGTGCGGCAGACGCCGTTGGTTGATCTGACCAAGGGCTGACAACGGCTGGCGCACCCTCGGCCGATAGTGCAGCCCCTCGGCCAAGCGTTCGCGTCTGATCCCGTCGGCTTGTTCAAGGTCCGCCAGCGAGCGCGCTTTTGCCTTTATCGGCCGGCGGCTTAAACCACCTGCACCCTGGCCAGGTGCTCGCCTTCAAGCCAGGTGCTGATATCGCAGGCAGGCATGGGCTGGGAAAACAGGTAGCCCTGGGCCCAGGTGCAGCCGAGGCTTTTCAGCGCGTCCAGTTCTGCGGCGGTCTCCACGCCTTCGACGATGCATGCCAGCTGCATGTCCTGGCACAGGGCAATCAGCGACTTGACGATCTTGAAGCTGGCCGGGTCGAGGTGGATGTTGGTGACGAAGGTGCGATCCACCTTCAGTTTGGTCAGCGACAGCGCGTGTATCTGGCTGAGGCTGGAATAGCCGGTGCCGAAGTCGTCGAGGGAAATGCCGCAGCCCAGCTCGCGAAACCGGCTGATCGCTCGCTGGGTTTGCGGCAGGTCCTGGATGGCTGCGGTTTCGGTGATTTCCAGATCGAGACAGGCCGGGTCGAAGCGGCTGCTCTTGATCAGCTCCACGAGCTGCTGGGCGGCGTCCTCCGAGCCACAGTCGTGGGCGGACAGGTTGAATGACAGACGCATACCCGCAGGCCAGCCCGCAGCCGTGTCCAGCGCCTTGCTCAGCAATGGCAGCGTGAGGCGATTGACCATGCCAATGCGCTCGGCGATGGGAATGAACTCACTGGGCGGCACGTTACCCAGCTCCGGGCTTTGCCAGCGTGCCAGCGCCTCGAACGCGACGGTTTGCCCACTGCGAATATCCATGATGGGCTGGAACACCACGTGAAACTCAGTAGCCAGATCGGCCCTGCGCAGGGCCTGTTCGGTCAGTCCTTCGCGATTGAGCTGCTGGCGATGGGCTGCGCTGAACAGGCAGACCGTGCCGGGGCGATGGCGCTTGCTCTGGTACAGCGCATAGTCGGCGTATTCGTACACCTGGGTGGCGCTGGATGCCTGGTCCGGGAAGGTGGCGATGCCCAGTGACCCACTGATCTGAATAGGGATGTCCACCAGCAGGAACGGCTCGCGCAGGCTGGCGCAGATTTTCTCGCCAAACGCCCGCAATTGCTCGTCGCTCATGGCCTGAGCGATGATCAGTGCGAACTCGTCGCCGCCCAGTCGGGCCAGGTGCACATCTTCGTCGAGCAGCCCCGTCAGGCGCTGGCCAACCTGATAGAGCAGCCTGTCGCCAACGCTATGGCCATACAGATCATTGACCGGCTTGAAGCCATCCAGGTCGATCAGCCCCACAGCCAGGCGAACCTCCTGCTCGTGGGCGCGTGACAGCTGCGTATCGAGGCGGGAAAAGAACTGCCGCCGGTTGGCCAGCCCGGTCAGGCTGTCCTGGTTGGCCAGGTGCAGGTTTTCTTCGCTGAGTTTTGCTGTTTGCGCCTGCATGTTCACCAGCCGGGTGAAGTCAGCGTACTGCGCCTTGAGAATGACCAGCATGGCGATGGAGACCAGCAGAACGTCAATCGCTGTGGCAACGAAGGTAATGATATTGGTGGACGCGAAGAACACCACGAACGCCGTGTTGACCACTGCCGTTGTGGCCAGGGCTGCTGGCAGCAGGTGCATCATGCAGAAGATGCAGCCGATGACGGTGATCGCCATATAAAAGGCCACATGTGCCTGGGCATAGCCGTCGCCATGGGGGAACAGCGCCAGCGACCAGGCGGTGAACGCCACGGCTACGAACGGCGCGAGCATATTGGTGCGCTTCAGCTCCTTCAGCATCTGCGCCGTGCTGCGCGTCTGGCCGCGCGTGCGTACCCATTCCACCGCCCGAATCACGCCGAACAAGGTCATGATCGCCGGGCAATACGCCACCAGCCAGCGCGGTGCGACCGCAAAGTGGGTGCCCGCCAGCATCAGGGTGTTGACCAGCAGGATGAAATACATCATGGGCAATTGGCGAGACAGCGCGATGTATTGCGCCCTTACCAGGCCAGGGTTGTCCTTGGGCACGGACATCAACGCTCGCACGGCGAGCAGTGTGTTTTTCATCAGGCGACGCTCGAAAGTAAGACCAGAAGTAATCGGACGGATTATCCTTTCCAGCCTGAGCCGAGCAGGGCTAAACGCTGCTTTCATGGGATCGTGTCGGCCGATTCACAGCTTTCTACAATCCTTACGACTAGTGGCACTTTGCTTTCGTTCCGTCAACCTGTCGCAAGGCTTGTCGCTCTGGCAGGTGCTGTCGAAAAGCATCGACACTTAACGGCGGACGGGATGCCGTTCTGCAACCATTGGCGCTTTGGCGCAGGCGGCGAAAAATGTCACCCTCGGTCGATCAACATTCGGCGCCTCAGATCGAGCGCTGATTGACGCGGGCAGAAAGCTGTTCAGCCGTTTCCTTGCGCTCGGAATAGCGATCCACGAGAAAGTCCTGCTGATCGCGCAGCAGCAGGGTGAACCTCATCAGCTCTTCCATCACGTCGACCACGCGGTCGTAGTAGGCGGACGGCTTCATACGATCGTCGGCGTCGAATTCCAGGTAGGCCTTGGGCACCGAGGACTGATTGGGGATGGTGAACATGCGCATCCACCGGCCCAGAACGCGCAGTTGATTGACCACGTTGAACGACTGCGAACCGCCGCATACCTGCATAACGGCCAGCGTCTTGCCCTGGCTGGGCCTGACCGCACCGAGTGCGAGAGGAATCCAGTCGATCTGGGCCTTGAATACGGCGGACATGGCGCCGTGTCGCTCCGGTGAGCACCAGACCTGGCCCTCCGACCACAGCACAAGATCACGCAGCTCCTGCACCTTGGGGTGCTCCACGGGCGCGTCATCGGGCAGCGGCAGGCCCGATGGATCGAAGATACGGGTCTCGGCGCCGAAGTGTTGAAGCAGCCGTGCAGCTTCCTCGATCAGCAGGCGGCTGAAGCTGCGCTCACGGGTGGAGCCGTGGAGCAGCAGGATCCGTGGCTTGTGCTGGCTGGGTTCGATGCGGTGGGAAAACTGGCCGATCAGGCCGTGTTCGAGGTTGGGCAGTTCAGCGCTCATCGATGCGTCCCCCAGAGTTGGCCAATGCGATCCAGCTCGCGCTTGAGCTGGTCACCGCTCAGGTCGCCGAAAGGCAGCGCCAGGAAGGCGCGGCAACGGCGCTCTATGCGTGACAGCGTCGCCTTGAAGGCTGCCGCCATCTCGGTTTCGTCGCCCTGCACATCGGAAGGATCTTCCAGCCCCCAATGCGCCTTGAGTGCCGGGCCGAAGTACACCGGGCACGCTTCGCCAGCCGCCTTGTCGCACACGGTGATGACGATATCGGGCGGGTTGGCCGCGAAGGCGTCGTTACCCTTGCTGCTCAAACCCGTGGTAGAGATGCCTGCCTCTGCCAGGGTTTGCAGGCTGCGGGGCAGCACCTGGCCCTTGGGGAAACTGCCGGCACTCACGGCCTCGAATCCCTGAGGCGCGATATGGTTGAACAGCGCTTCGCAGAGGATGCTCCGGCAGCTGTTGGCCGTGCACATGAACAGAACTCGCATGCTAACTCCTGCCGCCAATGGCGGGTTCAAAGGCTCAGGCGCAGGGCCAGTGCCGAAAGGGTGATGAACAGAACCGGAAAGGTCAGGAGTGCGCCGACCTTGAAGTAGTAACCCCAGGTGATGAGCATGCCCTTGCGCTGCAATACGTGAAGCCAGAGCAGAGTGGCCAGGCTGCCAATCGGGGTGATTTTCGGTCCCAGGTCACAGCCAATCACGTTGGCGTAAATCATTGCGTCGCGTACCAGGCCGGTGCTGGTGCTCGCGTCGATGGACAGCGCGCCGATCAGGACGCTGGGCAGGTTGTTCATGACCGACGACAGCAGGGCCGACAGCAGCCCGGTACCCAGCGCAGCGGCCCAGATCCCGTCCTCGCCAAGGCGGTTGAGCAAGGCGGTGAGGTGGCTGGTGAGGCCCGCATTGTTCAACCCGTAGACAACCAGATACATGCCCAGCGAGAAGACCACGATTTGCCACGGCGCCTCACGCAGCACCCGGCGAGTCGAGATCACATGCCCCTTGGCTGCGACCGCGAAGAGGATCGCCGCGCACACGGCAGCGACCGCGCTGATCGGCACGCCCATGGGCTCCAATACGAACAGGCCGACCAGTAGCAGCCCGAGCACCCACCAGCCGCAGACGAAGGTGGTGCGGTCTCGCACGGCGGATCGAGGAGCTTTCAGATCGGCCAACAAGTAAGTGGCTGGTACTTCACGGCGGAAGTAGAGCAACAGCACCAGCAGCGTCGAGGCCACGCTGGCCACGGTCACCGGCACCATTACCGAGGCATATTCGGCGAAGCCCAGCTTGAAGAAGTCGGCAGAGACGATATTGACCAGGTTGGAGACCACCAGCGGCAGGCTCGCGGTATCTGCAATGAAGCCCGCCGCCATGACGAATGCCAGTGTGGCGCCGGCCGAGAAGCGCAGTGCCACCAGAAGCGAGATGACGATGGGGGTGAGGATCAGCGCGGCACCGTCATTGGCGAACAGCGCCGAAACGGCTGCTCCCAGCAGCACGGTGAAGGCGAAGAGTCGCCGTCCGTTGCCATTCGCCCAACGGGCTACGTGCAGGGCCGCCCATTCGAAGAAACCGGCCTCATCCAGCAACAGGCTGATGATGATGATCGCGATGAAGGTTGCGGTGGCGTTCCACACCACGGCCCAGACCGTGGGGATGTCCTGAAACGATACTGCACCGACCACCAGCGCCAGGACGGCGCCAATGGTCGCGCTCCAGCCTACCCCCAGGCCTCGGGGCTGCCAGATGACCAGGACGAGGGTGAAGACGAATACAGCGGCGGCGATGACCATCTCAACGGCTCCTGGGGAGGGTTAGCAACAACTGGCGGCGCGCTCGGGGCGCCCGGCCATCTTGCTCAGGCGGGCCGTGCTGTCGCTCAGCCATGCGGTATTGCCTTTGGAGGTAACGCGAAGCACGTCCTTGAACCACTCCGGCAGGCCGGGGTTGAGGCGGTAGTACACCCACTGCCCCTGACGGCGATCGAGCAGCAGGCCGGCCGTTCGTAGCTGCGCCAAATGGCGGCTGATCTTCGATTGATTGTCTTGCAGGGCGCACATCAGCTCGCAGACGCAGAGCTCTCCCTGTTCGGCGATTAGAAGGGTGGCGCGAGCGCGGGTTTCATCCGCCAGGCATTTGAATGCGTCGGGAGGGGTCAGCATGAGTACCCTATATGTGCAGAGTTGAATATGCGGATATTCACATATAAAGGAACCGCTTGCTAGTGTGTCCGCAGGCAAGCGCAGATGCTGCGGCATCGCCAGGCCCGCGCTGGCCGTGGGGGGCCAGGGCGACTGCCTGGCGAGAAGCGGTCAATCAATGGGGCAACTGCACGGCCGCTAACTGCCATGCAACTTTTCTTGGCCAGCACCTGAAGGGGGCTGGGCCACTGGCTCCAGCCAGACGGACTCATGCTCCTTGACCAGCCTGACCATGAGCAATGCCATTGCTCCGGTAGCAGCTGAAATCATCCCGGGTCTGCCGCTTACAAAAGCGATCACGACGCATACAGGCCGACCTTCGGATCGACGCCGGCAATGATCGAGAACGCGATTGCTTCCGGAATCAGCGCCAAGGCAACGACGATACCGGCAGGCACGTCGCCACGGATGTTAAAAAGCCAGGTGACTTGCAGTTTTGCGCGCCTAGGAATCCCACGAATAGGTCGCAAAGCACGGTGCGAAGACGCACAGCAATTTGCCATAGGTTCAAATTTTCAGGGTGCAGTGGGCTGAGCGAGAAACAGAAACCACACGCACAGCAAAGTGCGCCGCAGTCAAGGCGAGCCGCGCGGTGATGCGAGGGGCGGTGCTTTATGGCCGCGTAGGCAGCCAGAGGTGGTGGCAGGTGTTGGTCACGATGGGCGAAGAATCGAGGTCGTTTTCGGACCCGCTGTGCAGCAGGCAGGCATGCGACGTTGGCTGCGGCATGACCGCTTTGCAGCTTTTATGGGGCGATAGGCGGTGGGCCGCGCCCGGCGCGCTGCTACGGCTCAATACTGAGCGTTGCGATCGACCAGACCGTGCATCGGTTCGCCACGCATATGTCGGCGCAGGTTGTCGAGCAGTACGCTGAAGGCGCTGTGCGGTGAGGTCATCGCGCCGATATGCGGGGTCAGCCAGATGCGCGGGTGATGCCAGAAGGGGTGATCGTGCCCGGGCGGCTCGTGGTTGAGCACATCCAGGATCGCGTGTTGCAGTTGACCGCTGTCGAGTGCCTCGAGCAGATGCTCTTCCTGCAGGTGCGCACCGCGGCCAAGATTGATCAGCTGCGCACCGCGCGGCAGTGCCGCTAAGGTCTGCGCGTTAAGGATGCCCTGGGTTTCGCTCGTCAAGGGCAACAGGCAGATGAGGATATCGCACTGGGCGAGAAACTCGGGCAGTTGCGAGGCACCGGTAAAGCAGCGCACGCCCTCCAGCTGCTTTGCCGAACGTGACCAGCCGCTGAGCGCAAAGCCGAACGGCCGCAGGCAGTCGAGCGCGGCCAGGCCAAGCTTGCCGAGCCCCATGATGCCGATGCGCTGCTGTGCTGCGGGGCGCAGGGGGTGCTCTTGCCAGGTTCTGTGCTTTTGTTGGCCGAGGTACAGGGGGATTTGCCGGTGCAGCGCCATCACCGCAAAGCACAGGTATTCGGTGATGCCTTGGGTGATGCCCGGGTCTAGCATGCGCACCAGCTCGACCGAGGATGGCAACTGCGCGAGGGCGAACTGGTCGACGCCGGCAGAGGTGGCGAATATCACGCTCAGGTTAGGAAACCTGGTGGTCAGTTCGGCAGGCGGCTGCCAGGCGGCGAAGTAGCGGATGTCTCGCTCGTCACCGATCGCCGGCCAGAAGCGCACATCGATATCCGGGGCGTGCTGCTCGAAAAGCGATTGCCACTGGCGGGCGCGCTCAGCATCGGTTTTGAACAGCAGGGCCATGGGACGCCTCGTAGTCGTTGTGAAGGGCCCGTTCAGGATGCCTGTCTGGCGCGCAACAATCCTCTGAAAGCTGCTGCTCAAACAGAAGATTGCGCGCTATTTCAGGTGTTCAGCAGGCTGCTGCGATGGCCTTGCCCAAGGCTTCGGTGGTTCCGGTGCCGCCGATGTCACCGGTCAGCGGCGCATGTTGCGGCCCCATTGCCAGCACTTTTTCAATGGCGGCCAGTACCGCGGCGCCTGCCTCCGGGTGGCCAAGGTGGTCGAGCATCATGGCGCCACACCAGATCTGTCCGATGGGGTTGGCGATGCCCTTGCCGGCGATATCGGGAGCCGAGCCGTGCACGGGTTCGAACAGGCTGGGGAAGTTGCGCTCGGGGTTGATGTTGGCCGATGGGGCGATGCCGATGGTACCGGTACAGGCCGGGCCCAGGTCGGAAAGAATGTCTCCGAACAGGTTGCTGGCCACCACCACATCGAACCAGTCCGGGTGTAGGACGAAGTTCGCGGTGAGGATGTCGATATGGTACTTGTCGACTTTCACGTCGGGGTATTGCTTGCCCATGGCGGCGACACGCTCGTCCCAGTAGGGCATGGTGATGGCGATGCCATTGGACTTGGTGGCCGAGGTCAGGTGCTTCTTCGGCCGGCTCTGCGCCAGGTCGTAGGCGAACTTGAGGATGCGGTCGACACCCACGCGGGTCATCACCGTTTCCTGCAGCACGATCTCCCGCTCGGTGCCGGGGAACATCCTGCCGCCGACGCTGGAGTACTCGCCCTCGGTGTTCTCGCGTACCACCCAGAAGTCGATGTCACCGGGCTGGCGATTGGCGAGCGGCGCCTTGACGCCGGGCATCAGCCGGCAAGGGCGCAGATTGACGTACTGGTCGAATTCGCGACGAAACTGCAGCAGCGAATCCCACAGCGAGATGTGATCGGGCACGACGTCCGGCCAGCCGACGGCGCCGAAGTAGATGGCGTCGTAACCCTTGAGCAACTCGAACCAGTTATCCGGCATCATCTTGCCGTGGGCCACGTAGTAGTCGGCGCTGGCGAAGTCGAACCAGTGCCACTGCAGTTCGATATCGTGTTTGGCTGCCACGGCATCGAGTACGCGTACGCCTTCTGGCATCACTTCCTTGCCGATGCCATCACCGGGGATCACGGCGATCTTGTATTGGGCCTTGCTCATGATTCGACTCCGAGGCTTCATGGGAATTGCCCGGCAGTGTATGCAGTGTTTTTGAATTAATAATTGGCTTATAAGTAAAGGCACTCTTAGCTTTTCGGAAACAATCGTGAGTGCCATCGATGATCTGAGTTTCTTCCAGCAAGTGGCCGCACGGGCCAGCCTGACGGAGGTGGCGCGCCACCTGGGGTTATCCTTGCCGGCGGTTAGCAAACGCTTGAGCCAGCTGGAGGCGCGCCTTGGCGTGCAACTGCTACAGCGCACCACCCGGCGCTTGTCATTGACGCCGGAGGGTTCTCTGTATCTGGAAGGCGGGCGGCCGATCCTGCGCCAGCTGGAGGAACTGGAGAGTGCCCTCGACAGCCGCGAGGCAAGCTTGCGGGGGCGGCTGCGAATCAACGGTACCCTGGGCTTCGGTCGCCGACATCTGGCGCCGGTGGTTTCGCAGTTCGCCCGTCTGCACCCGCAATTGGAGATATCCCTGGAGCTGACCAGCCAGCCGCTGAGCCTGCTGGACGATCAATTCGACGTGGGACTGTGCATGGGCGAGCCACCGGACTCACGGTTGATCGGCGTGCGCCTGCTGGATAATCCGCGTGTTCTGTGCGCCTCGCCCGACTACCTGGAGGCGATGTCCGAGCCCGCCAGCGTGGCTGATCTGGCATGCCATAACTGCATCGTGCTGCGCCAGTTCGGCAGCGACTACGCAATCTGGCGCTTCCACAAGGATGGCCGCGAGTTTTCCCATAAGGTCAGTGGCACGCTATCGAGCAACGACGGAGAAGTTGCCGTGAGCCTGGCGCTTGAAGGCCACGGGCTGATTCTGCGTTCGCTCTGGGATGTACACGAGCACCTGGCGTGTGGACGGTTGCGGGCCGTGCTGGCTGATCACCAGGCGCCGCGTGGTGATGTCTTCGCCGTGTATCAGCACCGCCGGCATATCCCCCGCCGCATCTCTGTGTTCGTTGGCTACCTAGCCCAGGAACTGAGCAAGCGTTTGCCGTTCGCCGCCATTCGATAAAGGTTCGGGTCGGCCGGCCTAGCAAACGCCTGGTCGAGGAGCGGCCTGGCTAACTTACCGGCGACTGCCGTACCGGCTTGCGCGAGCCAATGGACGACGTCATATCACCCGGCAACCGGGTGTGCAGCTCGGGGTCCATGGCGGCAAACTTACAACAGTTGCACCCGTGGCCAGCAAGGCACGTGCACTGGCCATGCCATTTGGATCTGCTTGCGCCCTGAATCAAGCCTCCGAGCACAGCTGCCGCTTGCCGAGCCAAAAACGGTAGGTTATGCCTCGGGGTCGGCGCAAAACAGGATATTTCGTGAGGAGGCGGGTCGATAATTAGTCGACCAGACAGTTTTCCCCCAGATCCTTCTTGCGGAGCGCCCCATGTCTTTCAAACAGTTCAAAGCCCTAACGTTCGACGTCGTCGGCACCCTGATCGATTTTGAAGCCGGCATTCTCGCTCACATGCGTGAAGTGGCGGGGCAGGCAGCCATGGCGCTAAGCGATGACGACATCCTCAAAGCCTACCGCGAAGCCCGGGCGATGGATGATGCGGGTTGGTTTCCGGACGATCTGGAGCGCTGCTATCACCTGATGGCAAGGGCGCTGGAGCTGCCAGACAACGACGACTATGCGAAAGGCCTGGCCGCCTCGGTGAAGAATTGGCCGGCATTCCCGGACTCCGTCAAAGCGCTCAAACGCCTGCGCAAGCACTACAAACTGGTGGCGATGACCAACGCCCAGCGCTGGGCACTGGATCACATGGCCGCGACTCTGGATCAGCCGTTCGACTTCGAGTTCACCATTGACGACTCGCGCTTCGAGAAGCCTGATCCGCAATATTTCGGCTATGTGCGAGGTGCCCTGGCGACTCAGGGCATCCTCTTCGAAGACATTCTGCATACCGCGCAGAGCCAGTACCACGACATCGGCGTGGCGGTGCGTCTGGGCTATCAGGTGTGCTGGATCGAGCGCCGCCACGCGCAGAAAGGCAGCGGCGGCACCCTGGAGTCGGCCCACACCAAGCCGCATTACCACTTCACCTCGCTGGCGCAACTGGCGGACGCGGTTGATAAAGAGCTGGGCTGAGCGCACTGGCGCAACGGCAGCGCCGTGAGCGCCACTTACAATTTGGCCAAGAGGCTGGCATGACTGTTCAGAGCTTATGGGCGGCCACCGCCCAACCTGCCCCTGCACTGCAATCGCTGCAAGGTGATCGCCAGTGTGATGTGGTGATCATCGGCGCCGGCTATACCGGCCTCTCGGCCGCCAGGCACATCGCCGAAAGCGGCCGCGAGCCATTGATCGTCGAGGCCAATGACCTGGCCTGGGGGGCCAGTGGCCGCAATGGCGGCGTGGTGTCACCGAAATTTCGTGTCGGCTTTTCCAGTTTGATGGCCCACTTCGGGCGCGACACCGCCCTGCAGATGTACCGAACCGGCCACGCAGCGGTAGACAGCGTGGCCGAGACAGTGGCAACGCTCGGCTTGAGCGACGCCCAGTTCCACATGAGTGGGCACATTGCCGCGGCGCACAACGTGCATGCGATGGGCGGCCTCGAGGCGACTGCCAACTGGATCAAGCGCGAGACGGGCGGTGAGTCCTCGCGGATCATTGGCGCCGATCAGGTGCGCGAACTTACCGGCTCGACGATCTTCGCAGGTGGCCTGCTTACCCCTAGGGCGGGCGGTATTCATCCGCTCAATTACGCCCGGGGGATTGCGCGGCATCTGCTCGACAAGGGCGTGCAGCTGTATGTCGATACGCCCGCCGAACGGGTCACGCATGATGGCGGCCGGGTCATCGTGCATGCGCCCCAGGGGCGGGTCAGTGCCAGACAGGTGATCTACGCCACCAATGGCTACTCGGATCAGAGCCGCGCCACCGACAGCCTGCATCGCCGGCTGATTCCGTTTCGCAGTGCGATCATCGCCACTGAGCCATTGCCGGCCCAGGTACTGGCCAGCCTCATGCCGGGCGGCCAAGTGTGTGGTGATACCAAGCGCATGCTGCGCTGGTTCCGGGTGGTGGGTGACCGGCTGATTTTCGGCGGGCGCGGGGCGTTCGGCAAAACCGACTCGCAAAGCGCTTTCGACGATCTGCAGCGCAGCATGGCAGTGGTCTTCCCGATCCTGCGCGACTACCAGATCGCCTACCGCTGGTCAGGCCTGGTGGCCATGACCCTGGACTACCTGCCGCATGCCGGCCAGCTCGACGAGCGCAGCTTTTATGCCATTGGCTACAACGGTGGCGGCGTGGCGATGTCGACCTGGATGGGCGAGCAGCTGGCGGCGATGACTGCCGGCGAAAAAGTCGAACTGGGTGTGCTGGCCGGGCAGGGCTTCAACCCCATTCCCTTGCATGCCTTCCGCGCGCCTGGCGTTCGTCTGGCTGCCGGCTGGCAGCAGTTTCTGGATGTTATTGGACGATGAGCGAGCCTTTGAACATGCCCCCTATTGTGCATTATCGACTCCCCCCTACGGCCCGCCAGCTGTGCGAGGTCGAGCATCCGCTGGCTGCTGATCCGCTCGCTGCCGGGCGCCGTATTCACCTCCGCGATCCGGCCGATGGCTATCTGGTGGGCAGCAGCGAGAGCAGTGCCCGCGTGCTGTCGATCGAGGCTTTTCCCTGGGTCGAGTTGAGCGTGATCGAGGCGGGTGAATTGCAGGTGCAGGGTGAGGGGTTCAACCTGTTGTTGCGGGCCGGTGATTGCCTGGTGGTGCCGCGCGGCGCTGCATTGCGCTGGCAGGAAAACGGCGCCGTGCGGCGCCTGTTCATGGCGTTTCCAGGGCTCGACCTGGATGCCACGACGCCGCGCCAACCCCTCAAGCTGGACCTGGCGGCAGCCCTGCCTGTCGGCAATCCACCCGCGGCGAGCGTGCTATTGACCGAAGCCCCAAAGGCCTGGAGCGAGACACTTTTCACCGCTGGCAAGCTGCGTATCGGCGTTTGGGAATGCGAGGCCTATGCCAGGCGCCAGGTCGAACCTGCCTACAGCGAGTTGATGTTCATTCTCCAGGGCGTGGTAACGCTGAGCGCCCAGACCGGCGAGCAGTACCAGGTGCGCAAGGGCGAAACGGTGGTGGTGCCCCGTGGGGCAACCAATGCGTGGAGCAGCACCGAGACCGTACGCAAGGTGTTCTGCATCGTTTCCTGACCAGGCCCGAGCAACGGCGGTGATATTTCACGGCAAGGCGCTTGCCTTGTCCGCCTTGCGGCCGTTGTCTGTACGTGGACCTAGACCGCTCTGACCAGGCTGCGCAGCGGTACGGTGCTCTTGACCACCGGCGACTTGATGACGATGTAGCTGAAGTACTTTTCGATGCCGATGTTCCTGTCGAGGATCGACTCCATCAGTTCCTGATAATGCTGGATGCTGCTGCACATGAAGCGCACCAGATAATCGTAGCCACCACTGATCAGGTGGCACTCGAGCACTTCGTCGATGCTGCGGATGCTCGATTCGAATTTCACGAAATCGGCACGCTTGTGATCGGCCAGGGTCATCTCGGTGAACACGGTGACCGAGTTGGCGAACTTGGCCAGGTTGACGTGAGCTTCATAGCCACTGATGTAGCCGGCGGCCTCCAGGCGTTTGACCCGCTGCAGGCAGGGGCTCGGCGAAAGGCCGACCGCTTCGGCGAGGCTGACATTGGTCATGCGACCATCTTTCTGCAGTTGGACCAGGATGTTGATATCGATACGGTCGAGCTTGGTTGCAGCATCCATCGTTCAGTCCTCGCAATGTCGAATCGGGTCCTTGGTCAGGCCAGCAGCGCGCGCTGGTGGGCATGCGCCAGGTCGGCGAGGCTGGCATATTCGCAGCGCTTGCCATCCAATGCCTGAGGTGAGTTGTTCCAGGGTGAATGGTGGCCGCGGCGCAGTGTGCAGACGGGGAAATCCACCCGGTCGGCCCACGGATCATCCCTCTCGGTGCTGCGCACCGGCAGTAGCTCCGCGCGCTCCAGGCCCAGCCGCCGCAGCTCGCTCTCAAGGCCGGCGTGCCAGTCGTCGCTGTCTGGCTCGATAACGGCATCGAAGGTGATCGGCAGACGCTCGGCAAGCGCCTGTACATCGATACCGTAAGGCGGGGCGATCAGTAGCAGGCGGTAGAATTTGCTCAAGTACTGGAGGGCTCCCGGGGCATCTTCGAACATGGGCCACTGGGCAGAAGAGCTACTGAAGGCCACACTTTCATCCCAATCGGGAACAATCTGCAATTGTTGCGCCAGACGCTGATAGAGCTGCCCATGAAAAGCCGTGGCGCTGACCCGCCCGGCGTTATTGGCCAACTCGCCCGCGACGTGGCGGTAGGCACCGAGCAACCGTGCGTCGCTTGCCAGCTCCTCTACCTGCACTGCCAGCGGGCGCAGCCCTTCGATAATGCCTCGTTCACGGTCAACCAGGGTGCCGAACGACAGGCCCAGTGCCTTGTATTGGGTAACCTTCATGACTCGCTCCAGAATAAGGTCGTGCCACATCCCTGATCAGTCAGGCCAGCGCCCAAGGCTTAGGGCGCTGGCCTCCCAAGCGAACTCAGCAGGCAGCCGCCAGCGCCTCGTCGAGCATCTGCAAGGCTTCGGCCAACTGCGCGGGCGTCGTCACCAGGGGGGCAAGGAAACGCACGACGTTACGGTGTATGCCGCACTTGATCACCAGCAGGCCGGCATTGCGGGCTTCGTCGATGACCTTTTGCGCCAGGGCCGCATCGGGGCTTTGACGGGCATCGTCGGCGACCATCTCGATGGCCTGCATAAAGCCCAGCCCCCGCACATCGCCGATACGCGGGTAGCGACGCTGCAGGGCCAGCAGCCCTTGGTTGAGTTGTGCGGCAAGCATTTCGCCTTGCTTCAACAGTTCCTGCTCCGCGAACAGATCCAATACCGCCAGGGCAGCAGCACAGGCCACCGCGTTGCCACCGTAGGTGCCGCCTAGGCCGCCCGGTGTCGGCGCGTCCATGATCGCGGCGCGGCCGACCACGCCGGACAGTGGCATGCCGCCGGCCAGGCTTTTGGCCACGGTGACCAGATCCGGCTGGATACCGGCATGCTGGAACCCGAACATGCGGCCGGTACGACCAAAGCCTGCCTGGATCTCATCGAGGATCAGCACGATGCCATGCTCGGTGCAGCGAGCACGCAGGGCTTGCAGGAATTCTTTCGGGGCGGCCAGAAAACCGCCGTCACCCTGCACCGGCTCGATGATGATGGCCGCCACACGATCCGGCGCCACATCGGTGGCGAACAGTTCGTCGAGTTCGGCCAGCGCACGCTCGCTGCTGATGCCGCGATAGGCGTTCGGGTAGGTCGCGTGGTAGATCTCGGCAGGGAAGGGGCCGAAGTTCTGCTTGTAGGGCTGGCTCATGCCGGTCAGCGTCACACCCAGCAACGTGCGGCCATGGAAGCCACCGCGAAAGGAGATCACCGCCGTGCGGTTGGTGTAGCCGCGGGCGATCTTCACGGCATTTTCCACCGCCTCGGCGCCGGAGGTGAACAGCACGCTCTTGTAGTGCTCGTCACCGCCCACCAGGTTGTTCAGGCGCGCGGCCAGCTGGATGTAGTTTTCGTAGGCCACCACCTGAAAACTGGCGTGGGAAATCTCGCCCGCCTGACGGCGTATTGCCTCGACGATCCTGGGGTGGCTATGGCCGGTGTTCAGCACGCCGATGCCACCGACGAAATCCAGGTAGCGCTTGCCGTCGACATCCCATAGTTCGGCACCCAAGGCGCGGGCCGCGACTACCGGGTGAGCGGTAGCGATGCCACGCGGTACGTGTTGTTCGCGCAGGGCCAGCAGGCGTTGATTTTCGGTCAGTGCAGAATTCATCTCGATCTCCGTGAGCGCCAGGGTTGGCGGGTGATGTGCTCAGGATAAGGATTGCCCGGAACCACAAGCGCTGAAGTTCGGGCACGCAGCGGGGTGATCGACTGTTTTGCCGGAGGGCCGCGAAATATTTCGCTGCCGACCGTTGGCCAGATGCTTGTGAAGGGAAGACCGGCGGTAGCTGCGCTCAGCAGGGCCACCGTCGGACTGGGGTCATACACCGGCGCGCGGTACCACAATCGTGTCTTCCGGGTGCAGGCGCATCAGCATTGGTGAGCCAATGGGCGGCAGGCTGAGGTTGCCTTCGTGGTGGCTGGCCTGGCGCAGGCTGACGGTCGGGCCTCCTTCGAGGTCGACGAATACCTTGAGGCTTTCGCCCTGGAACACGATGTCGGCGACCCGCCCGCGCAGGCGATTCCATTCCGGGCCGGCCTCGCCATTGTCGAGCAGCAGCTTTTCCGACTGCAGGGCCAGAAACAGGTCGCCGGATGGCGGTACCGGGCGGCTGGTGCGCAGCGCTGTACTGCCCAGGGTCAGGCCGTTGCCGGCACTGCGCTGCAAGGGCACCAAGGTGCTTTCACCGATAAAGCTGGCTACGAAGTCGTTGGCTGGGTGGTCGTGCAGGCGACGTGGCGTATCGACCTGCACCAGCTCGCCGCCACGCATGATGGCGATGCGGTCGCTCATGGTCAGTGCTTCACGCTGGTCATGGGTCACGTAGATCATGGTGGCACCCAGGCGCTTGTGCAGCGCGCGCAGTTCGATCTGCATGATTTCGCGCAATTGCTTGTCGAGCGCCGACAGCGGTTCGTCCATGAGGATCAGCTTGGGCTCGAAGACGATCGCACGCGCCAGGGCAACACGCTGGCGCTGACCGCCCGACAGGGCGGCGATATTGCGGTCTTCGTAGCCGCTCAGTTCTACCGTGGCCAGGGCGTTCTTGACCCGCTCCCGGCTCTTGCTGGCGCTTTCGCCACGGGCGCGCAGCGGAAAGGCAACGTTCTCGCCCACGGTCATGTGCGGGAACAGGGCGTAGTTCTGAAACACCACGCCGATTTCACGCTTGTGCGGGGGCATCAGGGTGACGTCGCGCTCACCGAAGAAGATGCTCCCCGAGCTGACCCGGATAAAGCCGCCGAGGATGCTCAGCAAGGTGGTCTTGCCAGAGCCGGAAGGCCCCAGCAATGACATGAACTCACCGGCTTCAACCTTCAGGTCGACGTTGTGCAGTGCCTTGAGACTGCCGTACTGCTTGCATACCTGGTTGACGCTGACCGATTCGAAACCTTCGGTGAAATGCATGGCTCGTCCTCTATGCGCAGAAGGGGATGGACTGAATAGGCTGCCTGTCATCTGAACATAGGCATGGGCCTGGTTCGTGCCGTTTTGGGCCGCCGGAAAAACAGGATCTGCTGCCCGGCTAGTTCAGCCCGCCGATGTGCCAGGCCTTCACTTCGAGGAATTCATCCAGACCGTATTTGGAGCCTTCGCGGCCCGTGCCGGATTGCTTCATGCCGCCAAAGGGCGCGACTTCCATGGATATCACGCCGGTATTGAGACCGACCATGCCGAACTCCAGCCGCTCGCCCACACGCCAGGCGCGGCGCATGTCCTGGGTGAAGTAATAGGCACCCAGGCCGTATGGCGTGGCATTGGCCAGGGCCAGCGCTTCGGCTTCATCCCTGAAGCGGAACAGGGGAGCCACCGGGCCGAAGGTTTCTTCACTGGCCAGCAGCATGTCGGCACTGGCATCACGCAATACCGTGGGCTGCACATAGAGGCCGTCGCCCTGCGGTGCGCCGCCGGTCACCAGGCTGGCGCCTTTGTCCAGCGCGTCACCGATATGGCGGGCAACCTTGTCCACTGCCGCGGCATTGATCAGCGGGCCGATGGTGACGCCATCCTGCAGGCCGTCACCAACCTTGAGCTGGCTGACGGCGGCACTCAGGCGCTCAGTGAAGCGCTCGTAGATGCCGTCTTGCACCAGAATGCGGTTGGCGCATACACAGGTCTGCCCGGCGTTGCGGAACTTGCTTTGCATCACGCCGGCAATCGCCAGGTCGAGGTCGGCATCGTCGAACACGATAAAGGGCGCGTTGCCGCCCAGCTCCAGGCTCAGACGCTTGATGGTGGTCGCGCACTGGCTCATCAGCAGTTGGCCGACACGGGTGGAACCGGTGAACGACAGCTTGCGTACCGCCGGGTTGGCGGTCATTTCGCCACCCACGCCGGCCGGCATGCCGGTCAACACGTTGAACACCCCGGCGGGAATGCCGGCGCGCTCGGCGAGCACCGCCAGGGCCAGGGCAGAGAGCGGGGTCATTTCCGATGGCTTGACCAGCACCGGGCAACCAGCGGCCAGGGCAGGGGCGCACTTGCGAGTGATCATCGCGTTGGGAAAGTTCCACGGGGTGATCGCCGCGACCACGCCGATGGGTTGCTTGAGTACCAGGATACGTCGGTCGCTGGCGGGTGAGGGAATGGTGTCGCCATAGATGCGCCGAGCCTCTTCGGCGAACCATTTGACGAAGCTGGCGCCATAGGCGATCTCACCGCGGGCCTCGGCCAGTGGCTTGCCCTGTTCGGCGGTCATGATCAGCGCCAGGTCTTCCTGGTTGTCCATGATCAGCTGGAACCATTTTTCCAGATAGCGCGCCCGTTCGGCGGCAGGAACTTCACGCCAGGTCGCGAAGCAGGCCTCGGCGGCCTGGATGGCGCGGCGGGTTTCAGCAGCCTGCAGGGCTGGCACGCGGGCGATGAGCGCGCCGTTGGCCGGATTGACCACCTCGATGGTGCCGCCGTCATCGGCTTCGATCCAGGCGCCATTGGCATAGGCGCGTTCGACCAGCAGGGAAGGGTCACGCAATTGGCTTTTCAACATGGTCGGAACCTTGGGGCTATGGGCGATGGTTGCATTGTAAAAATCCCACCCAGCGGCCGATGCCGAGTTGCACTGCCGGGCGGGTGATAGATGCTGAATTGTCTGGATTGACGGCAGGCTGTGCTGGCGGCACTTGGCATGGCCCACTGCAGGCGGAACTGCCGGGGCGGTTGGCAACCTGTCCCCGGCAGTGGTTGTTCAGCCCTGTTTGCTGCGCCCGGCAATCACCACCAGGATCAGCGAGGCGAGAATCAGGATCGAGCTGATCGCCGCGATGGTCGGGTCGATCTCGTCACGCAGGGCGGTGAACATGCGCTTGGTCAGCGTCTGGTTGTCGCCACCGGAAATGAACAACGCCACCACGGTTTCATCCAGCGAGGTGATGAACGCGAACAGCGTCGCCGACACCACACTGGGCTTGATCTGCGGCAGGGTCACCGCCATGAACGCACGAAAGCGATTCATGCCCAGACTGCGGGCGACCATTTCCTGGGACATGTCGAAGTTGCGCAGGCCGGCGAGCAGGGCAATGATCACGTAGGGCAGCGCCAGCATGATATGCGCCAGCACCAGGCCGGTCAGCGTGCTGATCAGGCCGACCCTCGCATAGACGAAGAACACCCCGGCAGCGATCAGGATGATCGGCACCATCATCGGCAGCAGCAGAATGATCTGCAGGGTACGCACCACCTTGAGGGACGAGTTGTTGATCGCATAAGCCGCCGCCATGCCAATGGGCAGGCTGATCAGCATGGTGAAGAACGCGGTGATCAGGCTGACCTTGGCCGCCGACATCCACTCGCCACTGTTGAAGAACGCGGCATACCAGGTCGTCGACCACTGCTTGGGCGGAAACTGCAAGAAGCGCGCTTCGGAGAACGACATCGGCACCACGATCAGCACCGGGATGATCAGGTACAGCAGGATCACCGTGACCAGCAGAACGAACAGGACTTGCGACAGGCGCAGATAGCGCAATCTGGCGAACAGGTTCATCAGCGTGCTCCCAGAATGCGTTCGATGGGAATGAAGCGATTGACGCCCCAGAAGATCATGAACACCACCAGCAGCAGTATCAGGCCCACCGCACTGGCAGCGCCCCAGGCGTGGTAGAGCTCGACGTTGCGTTGCACCAGCATCGACACCAGGATGGTACGGCCACCGCCGAGCAGTTCCGGGGTGATGAAGAAGCCCAGGCAGATCACGAAAACCAGAATCGAGCCGGCCATGATTCCCGGAGCGGCCATTGGCAGGAACACGCGGCGGAACGTGTAGAAGGGCCTGGCGCCCAGGCTTTCCGAGGCCTGCAGCAGATCCTGCGGGATCTTCTTCATCACCGCGTACAGCGGCAGCACCATGAACGGCAGCATCACGTGCAGGGTGCCGATCACCGTGCCGGTGGTGTTGTGCATCAGGTTCAGCGGCTGGTCGATGATGCCCATGTCGATTAGCGTCTGGTTGACCAGGCCGCGGCGCTGCAGCAGCACCAGCCAGGCGTAGGAGCGCACCAGGACGCTGGTCCAGAACGGCAATATCACGCAGATCAGCACCAGATTGGCCCAGAAGCCGTGCAGGCGCGACGCCGCGTAGGCGATCGGGAAACCCATGATGATCGACAGGACGGTGACCAGAAAGCTGATCTTGAAGGTCAGCGCGAAGGTATCCCAGTAGATCGGCTCGTTGAAAATGCGCAGGTAGTTGGCAAGGGTAAAACCCTCTTCGCTCTGTACCGATTGAAAGGTCAGCCAGCACAGCGGCAGGATCAGCAGCACCGCTACCATGACCAGCGCGGGGGCCAGCAGCAACAGCATCGAGGCGTGTTCCCTGCGCTCCTCGCGGGCCAGTGCTGCCTGATTGGGCAACGGCGGGCGACTCTGGCCGCCGGCCTCGGCCAGGGGCTTGACGAGATAGGCGTTAGACATGGGGCCTCCGATCATTTCTTCTGAACGAAGGACAACCAGCGTTCCTCGGCTTTGACGCCTTCTTCAGAGGCCCACCATTTGGCGGACAGCAGTGCCTGGCGCGACATGTTTTGCGGCGAGGAGGGCAGCTTGGCGGCGCGCTCGTCGGGGATCACGCCGTTCTTGAAGGCTTCGGGATTGAGCGGGCCGTAATCGATGATCATCGGCAGGGCCGCCTGCAGCTTGGCGTCGATGGCCTCGTTGACGAACTTCATCGCCGCTTCTTTGTGTGGCGTGCCTTTGAGCACGCACAGCGAATTGGTTTCCAGAATGCCCTGGTTGTAGTCGAATGCGACTGGCGCGCCAGCTTCCTGGACGGCACTGATACGGCCGTTCCAGGCCTGGATCATGTCGACTTCGCCGTCGCTGATCAGCTGCGCCGACTGGCCGCCGGAAGTCCACCAGGTGGCGATCTCAGGCTTGATTTCTTCGAGCTTCCTGAAGGCCCGCTCGACATCCATGGGGTACAGCTTGTCAGCTGGCACACCGTCGGCGAGCAGGGCAATTTCCAGGGTCGGCCGCGGCAGGTTACGAAGCGAGCGTTGCCCTGGGTACTTTTTGGTATCCCAGAAATCCGCCCAGGTTTTTGGTGCGGAATCTTCATCGAAGGCGTCGGTGCGGTAGGCCAGCACCGTGGAGTAGCTGATATAGCCGACGCTGTAGTCGTCTTTCAACTCGGCGGGCAGCTGTGCGGCATTGGGAATCAGCGCCAGATCGAGCTTCTCGAACAAACCCTCCTCTACGCCGCGAATGCAGTCGCCGGTAGGCAGGTCGACCACGTCCCAGGTGACCTTGCCGCTCTGCACCTGGGTCTTGATGATCGGATAGGCCTTTGGCGAGCTGTCCTGCTTGAGGGTCAGGCCAAGCTTCTTGGCGGCCGGTTCGAGAATCGCCTTGGTCTGCGCCTCCTGATAAGCGCCGCCTTGCGAGACGAAGGTGATGTCTTCTGCAAAGGCGTGGCTGGCGATGCTGGCCAGCATCGCCAGGGTGATGCCGCTGACTGCGTTACCGGTGAATATATTCATGGTGGGCTCCGAGGGGGTGGCAGATTCAAATGGCGAATTAGAGGTTTTATTAGGGTCGCTCTGCGGGAGCATGCAGCTTCTAATGTACTGGCAAGCAGCTGGATGAAATGGATACAAATGGGTGCCCACGGAGTGCTTTATTGCGAAAAGCAGGCAGGCGACAGCATGTCCTGCGCTGACCAGGCAAGGCGGATGAAGATGCTATGGACAGGGCAGGGAAACTGACCCTGAGCACTGGGAGCGGACGAAACCCACATGGGCGGCAACCACGCCTTTATCCGCGGGTTCGGGCGAGCCGTTGATGGACTGATTGCAGACCCACATCTGCCGTTTGGGGAGCCAACATGAGGCCTGCTTGATTGCGGGCTTCGGGCAATTTACGTCCCGCCTTTGACCGAGTCCGGCGCGGCAATGGGCATTTTCAATAGGGGAGAAAGGTTCAGGCCCTATGGCGTTACCCGTCGCGCCGTAGAATTTTATGTAACAGTTGGGAACTTTGTTGTTAATGACTATCGTTGTGATAGGCGTTTTCGAATATGATTGTTGTACGACCTCTGCTGACTTTTGCTGCGGCGCCGATGGCGCTCGCGGTAGGGCCTTCCAACAATCAAGGATCTTGAGCATGACTCACTGCACTACCAGGGCCATTCCCACCACCGTGTCCTGGCAGCGAACCGCTACGGCCGCTCTGTTCTGCACGCCGCTGGTTGCTATTCCCCTGAGCGCAAATGCTCAGGATGCAACCAGTATCAGCGAGGAAGAGGCCTATCGCCTCGCGCCGATCATCGTCAACACGCAGGCGGCCGCCAGCGATGACGCCAGCACGGTGGTCGCTCAGGAGCTTTGGGTAGGGGGCAAGGTTGCGACCAGCATTCTCAATACGCCAGCCTCGGTTTCGGTCGTGACCCAGAAGGAAATCGAACAGCGCAGCGCCAGTACCACGGAGGAAGTGCTGCAATATACACCCGGCATTCTTACCGACTACTACGGCTCTGATGACCGCAACGATTACTTCAAGATCCGTGGCTTTCAGGCCACTACCTATCGTGACGGTTTGACCCTCAGTTCGATGCGTGGCGTGCGCGAAGACCCGTTCGCCTACGAGCGAATCGAGGTGTTACGAGGTGCCAACTCCACACTATTTGGCGCCGCTGATCCGGGTGGTTCGGTCAATTTCGTGAGTAAACAGCCACGCTTCAACTCATTTGGCCAAGGCTATGTCACCTACGGTTCCTTCGACCACAAGGAAGTCGGCATCGATGTAGGTAATGCGCTCAATGAAAGCAAAACGCTGGCGGGCCGCTTCACCGCTAAGAAGCAAGATAGCGAACGTGAGTACGACCATTCGCAGGACGATAATCAGCTAGTGATGGGCGGCTTGACGTGGGCACCGACTGAATTCACGTCGGGCACTATCGTCTTGGATCACTTGAAAACTGAAAGTACCCCCAACAGCGGCGGTTACCCGCTGGACAGGGAGTATGACCGTGACGAGTTCTTTGGCGAGCCCAGCTACAACTTCCACGATGTTGAGCGCACCAGCCTCAGCGGCAACGTCACCCATGATTTCGATAACGGCTTTGTATTGCGCAGTAACCTGCGTTACAGCAAACTGACCGACGACTTTGGTTATGTATACCTGAGTGATACAACAGGGCGTGTTGGAACCACTATTGACCGTGTCCAGTTTGCCACGGACAGTGAGGCGGATCAGCTCAATGGCAACGTGATGCTCCAGTACGATCACCGCTTCGAGAATGTCGATAGCAGCACGCTAGTGGGCGTCGAATATCTCGATTCCTCAACCGAAACCACCTCGATATTTACCCCAGCGTCCTCGATCGATATCGCTAATCCGATATTTACAGGTGTCGCTCGTGGCGCTGCGCCTTTCACAGCGCGTAAAGAGGACGCCAAGACGACTGCCATTTTCCTCCAGCAAAACCTGTCTTTCTATGAGCGATTCATCGTCACTGGTGGTGTCCGTAGGGACTTCATGGATCTGTCGAGCAAGGGATTCAACACGTTCAACGTCGCCCCGACTCCCGTCGTATTCGATGATAACGACAACTTCTCCGAGACCTCCTACCGTGGCGCGCTGACTTACATCGTTTCCGATGAAGTTTCCACCTATGTCAGCATGGTCGAGTCGGTAGCTCCGCCTGAAATCGGCGTAACGCCCAAGCGTGGGAAGCAATACGAAGTAGGTTTGAAATATGCGCCTTTAGGCATGAACGCGCTGTTCTCGGCAGCCGTCTACGACCTGACACAGGATGACGTCACGTTCGCCGTTACCCTGCCGGACAACCGCATCGAGCAGCAGACCATTGGCGAGACGCGCACACGTGGTCTGGATCTGGAAGCCAAAGCCGACATCACTGAAAATCTGAACCTGGTCGGCGGCTATTCCTACATGGAGTCGGAAATTGTTCGTGACATCGACCCATCTCGAGAGGGTAACGAATTCGATGTGGCGCCGAAGCATTCTGCTTCTTTGTGGAGCTACTACAGCTTTCCAGGCACGAAGATGAGCGCGGGCTTAGGCGCCCGCTATGTAGGCGCCTATTACTTCAACCTTGCTAATACCAGCAAAAGCGACGCGACTACGCTCTTTGACGCCGCCTTCAATTACAACATTGCTAAAGGTACCGACCTGGCTCTTAACGTCAGCAACTTGATGAACGAGCAGCATGTAGTCGGCACTGGTACCGCCAATTACTACAACCCTGGCCGCGAAGTCACTGCCAAGGTGAGTTACAACTGGTAAGTCGGTAGATCATCGCCCAAGCGGCTTCACCGTGATCGGGCAATGCTCCTTGCTCGCCATCGGCCTTCTTTGAGCCTAGGCAATGACGGAAATATACCGCTAATGAAAAGGCGCGAATCGTTAATAGATTCGCGCCTTTTTTATTGGCATCGACCTAATCAGTGCCCGCCGTCGTCAGTTAAAGACATGGGCCGAGATCAGCTTGGAAATCTCTACCATCGCCGTCTTGCCGGTGAATTCGAATTTCACCTTGCCGAGTGAGGAGAAATAGATTTCCAGTTCCGAGTCCAGGTCGAAGGTGCCGGACGTTTCGATCGAATAGGCGACGATGTTCTTGTAGGGCAAGGAGGTGAAATCCTTCTTGCTGCCGGTAAGGCCCTGCACGTTCACCGCGATGATGCGCTTGTTGGTGAACACCACGCCGTCGCGCATGGATTTGTAGGAATCGATGACCTGTTCGTTTTCAAGCAGCAGGTCGCTGACGCGCTGGGCGTATTCGTCGTTCTGCTTGAGTTTGAAAAAGCCCTTGTTGTTGAAATCGATCATCCGTCGGTCTCTCTGTGGGATCTGGGGTTTCTTGTATAGCAGACTCAAACCACCAGACGGTCGGCACCCGCCTGGCTTATCACCTATCGAGCGGTTTGCAGCAATTGGCGTCGCCCGAAGTACTGGCAGAGTGATTGCTTTGTTGCACCCTGTCGGGTTTCAGGGCAAATACCTACCAATGGTAGGTTGAAGGGGCTAGGCTCTGTTGCAGGTTCCTACTAAAGGTAGGTTAAGCCAGTAACCAGAGGACGTACAGTATGTCTATTGCTCCTATTCTATTGATGGGTGGCTCGGGAGCCATCGGTAAGCACACCGCTGCGGCGCTGCGTGCCCAGCATCCAAACATCCCCTTGCTGATCGGCGGTCGCGATCTTGCCAAGGCCCAGCAAGCTGCCGAGCGAATCGGTAACGCGCAGGCGGTGGTGACCGATCCCGCTGCCGATGACCTCGGCCTTGGTGATCAACCGGTCAGCGCGGTGGTGGTCTTCTATATGGATCATGCCCTGGCCGGCCTGCGTTTCGCCCAGAAGCGCGGCGTGCCGCACCTGAGCATTTCCTCCGGGGTATTCGAGATCGCCCCGGAAATCGCCACCTACATGCACACGCCCGACGCCGCACCCATCGTGCTCGGCTACGAGTGGCTGGTGGGCGCGACGACGGCGTCGACCCTGCATGTCGCCGAGGCGTTCGGGCGAATAGATGAGATCCGTCTCGGTGCTCTGGTCGACGATCAGGATACGGGCGGGCCGACCGTCGCCAGCGACTTCGAGCATCTGAACCGGATGCTTCCCGCGGCACTGACGCGCCGTGATGGCGTTTATATATGGCGCGAAGACGATGAGGCAAAAGCCCGCTTTCGCGCCGTGGACGGCACACCAATCGACGCCACGGGGTTCTCGTCCATCGATGTCGTCGGTCTGGCCGCGGCGACGGGCGCGCCGAACGTGCAATTCAACATGGCCATCGATGTCAGCTCCACACGACGCCAGGGTGGGGCGATGTCGACGGAGATCCTCATCGAGCTGGCTGGCGAAGACCTGCAGGGCACGCCGCTGCGCACCCGGCATGCCGTCGTGCATCCCAAGGGCGCGGCATTACTGACTGCCCTGTGCGTGACCATGGTGCTCGAGCGTTTGCTGGGACTGGATGGAGGGGTGCCGACCAAGCCCGGCCTGTACTTCCCCTACCAGCTGCTGGACCGCTCGCGCTTTCTGCAGCGCCTGCAGCAGGAGGGCGGCGAGCTGCGCGAACTGCAGCCGACCGACGATTAGTTCAGCAAGGGTGGCGCAGGGAACGAGCGGTTTCATGCTGCTCGGGCGCTGCTCCTTGATTGCGCTGACCTTCCTTGCGTGCAGGCAATAGTGGAGGGACACGCTAATCAAAAAAGGCGCGGCTCGTTAATCGATTCGCGCCTTTTTAGTGGCATCGCACAGTCGTCCCGCGTCGAAGAATGCCGCAGAGCACTTTCTGCAAGCCTCAATGGGGTTGCATCGAACGAGGTCGCCTTACCGGCTTCGCTCGACCATCCCGAGAATGATCGATTGCAGTTCGTCCTGGGCCTGTTCCTCGCTGATATCGCCGGCCACGGCTGCGTCCGAGAGCGCGTCAGCGGCGCCGAGCATGGCCCATAGGCTAGCGGTCGAGATGCCTTTGCGAGAGCAGAAGGGCGCCAGGATAGCTGCGCATTTTTCGATGAAGGCATGCTGGTACTGCTTCTTCACGGCGGCCAGTTCCGGCGAGCCGGTGAGGGCCGCTACCACGTCGGAGATTTCTCGCCCCTGGGTCAGTACGCAATTGACGTAGCTGGCGGCGATGACGCGGCTCTTCTCTTGCAAGTTCGCGGCGGCGGCTTCGATGGCGGCGTCGAAGATCCGTGTCTGGCGTTCGTCGTAATCCTCATAGAGCGCCGCCAACAGGCCGTTGCGGGTGCCGAAGTGGTCGTACACCACCGGCTTGGTCACGCCTGCCGCTTCTGCCAGCTTGCCCAGCGTCAGGGCATCGGTGCCCTCATCGCCGATTAGTTGCCACGCCACTTCCAGCAGCTGGCGCGTGCGCTCCTCCCGGGGCAGGCGGCGACGTGGCGATACAGGGGGTTGCGGACTCATCGATACTCCGGGCTGTTCAAGGTTGCGCGGCGAACAGCTTACGGCCAATCGCTTGCGCCGTCTCCAGATGGGCTTCCGGGAAGCCAGGATCGGAGGCCAGCAGAACCTGCGAGGTCGCGACCTTCGCGCCACAGTAATCGAAGATGCCATGGTCGATCTGTGTCTGCATCGCCTGGGCATAGCCGTGGCGGGTGAAGGTGCCTGCGTCGGCACCGCCGACCGCTATCAGGTGAACCTGCAGGCGCTGCAGCTTCTTCACCACCTTGCCGTTGTCGGCTTCTGCATAGGCCCAGCCGTTGGTGAACACACGGTCGATCCAGCCTTTGAGCAGTGCAGGGAAGGACCACCAGTAAATCGGGTAGACCAGCACCAGCGCGTCGGCCCGCTCGAGCCGAGCGTGTTCGGCGGCGACGTCTGCCGGTGCCGACGCCTTTTGCTGGAACAGGGCGATGTCCGCCTCGTTGAAGCGTGGGTCGAAACCTTGCGCAGCGAGATCGGCGATTTCGGTCGAGTGGTTGCACTCCTTGCTGGCAAGCCCATCAGCGATACCTGTAGCAATCGCGTGAGTCAGGGAATGCTTGTCCGGGTGCGCAACGACGATCAGAGCGTGCATGACGGTTACCTCTGTGGGATTGACCTACTATTGGTAACTTACTTTTGGTAGGTTGTCGAGCGCCTGATGATTCGGTCAGCTCGCCAGGTTGTTGCAATGGATTACTTGAGAATCAGCTGCAGTTGGCCCGTATAATCCCGGGTAACTTTTTGTTTCAGAGGAAGTGGTTAATGTCGGCACATCCAGTAACCGGCTTGGCGCGTGTGATCGCCGCCAACGTTCTGTCCTGCGGCCTGCTGCTGAGCGGCGTGGCCCATGCCGAGGATCCGGTGACCCTGACGCTGTACAACGGCCAGCACGAGGCCACCGGCAAGGCCGTGGCGGCTGCCTTCGAGAAGAAGACCGGCATCAAGGTGCTGATTCGCAAGGGCGGTGGTGGCCAGTTGGCCAACCAGATCGCCGAAGAGGGCGAGCGCTCGCCGGCCGATATCATCTACACCGAAGAAGCGCCGCCGTTGATCAAGCTCGGCAGCCAGGGCCTGTTGGCCAAGGTCGATGACAGCACGCTCAAGCAGATCGACGCCAAGTTCTCCGATGACAACGGCAACTGGATCGGCATCACCTCGCGCGTGCGCGTGCTGGCCTACAACCCGGAGCTGGTCAGCGAGGCCGAGTTGCCGAAGAGCGTGCTGGAAGTCGCCGACCCCGAGTGGGCGGGCAAGATCGCCTTCGTGCCCAGCAGTGGCGAGTTCCTTGGTCAGACCGCGGCCGTCATTCGCCTCAACGGCCGCGAAGCCGCCGAGGAATGGCTGACCGGGCTCAAGGCTTTCGGCTCTACCTACACCAACAACGTGATCGCCATGAAGGCCGTGGAGAACGGCGAGGTTGGTGCCGCGCTGGTCAACAGTTATTACTGGACGGCGCTGAAGAAAGAGAAAGGCGAGCTGAAATCCAAACTGCATTACTTCGCCGATGGCGATGCCGGCGGCCTGTCGAGCGTCTCCGGCGCAGCCGTGGTCAAGGCCAGCAAGCACCCGAAAGAAGCGCAGCAGTTTCTCGCCTTCATGATCAGCGAGGAGGGCCAGAAGGCCGTGCTCACCCAGTCCGCCGAGTACCCGGTCAACCCCAAGGTGGCGGCCGATCCGCTGCTCAAACCCTATGACCAGCTCAAGCCACCGGCCATCACCGCGGCGCAGATCGGCCTGGCCGAGGATGCCCTGGAGTTGCAACGCGAAGTAGGTATGAACTGATCATGCAGCCTCAGGCGGTCACGCCGGAACTGCCGCTGCCTGCGGTTACCGTCAGCGCGCGTCGGCGCAAGGCTCCACCTATCTGGCTGCAGTTGCCGGTGCTGGCGCTGTTGCTGCTGGCGGCGCTGCCGCTGTTCTTCGTGGTGGTACGGGCGGCGCAGGTCGGCCCCCATGAAGCCTTCGCGCTGCTGTGGCGACCGTTCGTGTTCGGCCTGCTGGCCAACACCCTGAAGCTGATGGTGCTGGTGACCCTGGGCTGTGCGCTGCTCGGCCTGGCCCTGGCCTGGCTGGTGGAACGCAGCGACCTGCGTTGGCGCAACCACTGGAACGTGCTGCTGTGCCTGCCGTTCGCCATTCCCTCGTTCGTCAGCGGCTTTACCTGGGTGTCGATCAGCCCGCTGTTCGAGGGCCTGGGCGGTACGGTGCTGGTGATGATCCTGTCCAAATACCCGCTGATCTACCTGCCGGTGGTGGCGGTGTTGCGCAACCTCGACCCGGCTCTCGAGGAGTCGGCGCGCATGCTTGGCTGCAGTCGCCGTGAGGTGTTCTGGCGCGTCACCCTGCCGCTGCTGCGCCCTGTGCTGATGGCCACCAGCCTGCTGGTGGCGGTGCATATGCTGGTTGAGTTTGGCGCGCCATCGATCATGCGCTACCAGACCTTCACCACGGCCATCTACCAGCAGTTCGAGCTGGAATTCAGCGGTAGCAACGCGGCGATGCTGTCGGCGCTGCTGCTGGGGCTGTGCATGCTGCTGTTGTGGGGCGAGTTCCGCCTGCGTGGGCGTGGTTTTGCGCGTACCGGCCAGGGCGTGGCGCGCAGTGCTGCCAGGGTGCGCCTGGGGCGTTGGGGCCTGCCCGCGCAAGCGCTGTTGCTGGCCCTGGTGGCCGTTGGCTGTGGTGTGCCGCTGGTGATGCTGGGGTTCTGGATCGCCGAGGGCAGCTCAGCCAGCTTTCCGGTAATGGAGATCGCCCAGACGCTGTGGTCGTCGCTGACCTATTCCTTTGGTGGCGCCTTGTTCAGCTGCCTGCTGGCGTTGCCGGTGTGCCTGGTGGTGGTGCGCTACTACGGGCGCATGGCCACGCTGGCCGATCGCCTGCCGTATCTGCTGCATGCGTTGCCAGGTCTGGTGATCGCCCTGTCGCTGGTGTTCTTCGCCCTCGGCTACGTGCCGGCCCTGTACCAGACCAGCATCCTGCTGCTGCTGGCCTATGCGCTGCTGTTCATGCCGATGGCCCAGGGGCCGATTCGCGTGGCACTGGAGAAGGCCTCGCCGCAACTGGAGGAGGCCGCGCGCACGCTGGGGCATACGCCGATTGCCACCTTTTTGCGGGTGACCTTGCCGATCATCTCGCCGGCCATTGGCGCCGGCTTCGTGCTGGTGTTCCTCGACTGCATGAAAGAGCTGACCGCCACCTTGATTCTCGGCCCAACCGGACTGGAGACCCTGGCCACCAAGGTCTGGTCGCACACCGGCAACCTGGAATACGCCGGCGCTGCGCCCTATGCCGCGCTGATCGTGCTGGTGTCGGGGTTGCCGGTGTATCTGCTGACCACACGGGCTTATCGGCGGGCTTAGGCGGCAGCGGGCCGGCGCAGCCCTTAACGCTCCAGCCTGCAAGGTGTATCGTGCGCAGCTCTCCAGCAGGCCGTTGAAAAGCGTCAGCGAGGCCGCTGGCACGAGGCAAAAACAGCCGAAAAAGCGCAGTGTACGAGTTGTACATGAGCATTTTGACTGGGCTCGCACTCGAGGCTGTTTTTAACGATGCGCCGGCAACGTAGGTAGGTTTTCAACCGCCTGCTAGCGCCCGCAGAGGCGCAGTCGTTCAGACATCGATTAGTGTCACCGCATTCCCGCTTCAGGAGCAGGTTTCATGAGTTTCACCCGTAGACAGGTGTTGGGCGGTCTGGTCGGCCTTGGCGTGGTCGGTCTCGGCGCCGGCGGCGCGCGCTATTGGCTGGGGCGCCCATTCGACCGCAAGACCCACGACTACGAACTGATCGCCGCGCCCCACGACATCGAACTGGTGCCCGGCCATGTCACCCCGGCCTGGACCTTCGGCGGCCAGGCGCCTGGTGTCGAGCTGCGTTGCCGCCAGGGCGACGAGCTGCGCGTGCGCTTCATCAATCACCTGCCCGAGCCCACCACCATCCACTGGCACGGTATCCGCCTGCCGCTGGAGATGGACGGCGTGCCCTATGTGTCCCAGGCGCCGGTATTGCCGGGGGAGTTCTTCGATTACCGCTTCGTCACCCCGGACGCCGGCAGCTACTGGTACCACCCCCACGAATCCAGTGCCAAACAACTCGGTCGAGGGCTGGTCGGCCCGCTGATCATCGAGGAGCGCGAGCCCAGCGGTTTTCGCCACGAGCGCACCCTGTGCCTGAAGAGCTGGCACGTGGACGAAGAGGGCGCCTTCACTGCCTTCAGCGTGCCCCGCGAGGCCGCCCGTGAGGGCACCCGTGGGCGTTTGTCGACCATCAACGGCGTGTCGTTGCCGACCCTGGAATTGCCGGCTGGGCAAGTGGTGCGACTGCGCCTGATCAATGTCGACAGCACCGTCACCTATCGGCTCAACCTCTCCAGTGGCGAGGCGCGCATCTACGCCCTGGACGGCAACCCGATAAAGCCGCGCCCCCTGGGCAAGGAATATTGGCTGGGCCCGGGCATGCGTATCGACCTGGCGCTCAAGGTGCCGGCGGTTGGCAGCGAGGAGCTGTCGCTGCGTAACGGGCCGCTGCGCCTGGCCACCATCAAGTCCGTCGCCAGCAGCGAACCCGCCGCCGAGTGGCCGCCGGCGCTGCCGGCAAACCCGGTGGCCGAGCCGGACCTGGCGCAGGCCGAAACCCTGCGCTTCAACTTCGAATGGGCGGCCTCTCTGGCATCGCCTGCGGATGAGGCGGCCGGCCGCTACAAGTACTGGCAGATCAACGGCCAGGCCTGGGACATCAACGACAAGACCTGCGCCGACCGGCCCATCGCCAAGCTGAAAAGGGATGGCCACTACATCTTCGTGCTGCGCAACATGGCCCAGTACCAGCACCCCATTCACCTGCACGGGCTGATCTTCAAGGTGCTGGATTCCAACCGCCGCAAGATTGAGCCGTACTACACCGACACCTTCCTGCTCGGCAAGAACGAGACCGCGCGCATCGCCTTCGTGGCCGATAACCCCGGTGTGTGGATGTTCCACTGCCACGTCATCGACCATATGGAAACCGGCCTGATGGCCGCCATCGAGATCGCCTGACGTGAGTGCCCGGATTTGAAAGCCCCCTTGATCATCGACCGCAGCCAGGACCAGCGCTTTATGCACGAAGCGCTGGAGCTGGCCGCCGAAGGCGCTGCCCGCGGCGAAGTGCCGGTCGGCGCCGTGCTGGTGCAGGACGGCGAGGTGATCGGCCGCGGTTTCAACTGCCCGATCTCCACCTCGGATCCCAGCGCCCACGCCGAAATGGTCGCCATCCGCGCCGCCGCCCAGGCCATCGCCAACTACCGCCTGCCGGGTAGCACCCTGTACGTGACCCTGGAGCCCTGCGCCATGTGCGCGGGGCTTATCGTGCACTCGCGGGTGCAGCGCGTGGTATTCGGCGCCAGCGAACCCCGTGCGGGCATGGCGGTGAGCCGCGGCCAGTTCTTCGATCAGGGATTTCTCAACCACCGGGTGCTGGTGGAAGGCGGGGTGCTGGCCGAGGAATGTGGTGAGGTGTTGAGGGCGTTTTTCAAGGCGCGACGCCACTGAGCGATTTCCTGCCGGCCTTCTCGGGCAGATCTTCTCTGGAGCGGGAGGCTGTGGCCGGGTAGTGGAAACGCGCCAGCCTCGAAAGCGTTTCCACGCGCCGCATGGGGGGCGGCCTTGGACGCTGGCGCCCGTTTCGACTATTGCTTTCAGGGCGGGTGGAGGCGTCTGCCCAGCGCCCGGGTGAGGGCGTCCCTCGGCTTGGCCCGATGGCGCCCCGTTCATGGATCAAGATGTCCACGTTTGATGCTAGCCGAATAGGGCGTCACATCCGCTCAACGTCGCCGTGGCGAGCTGCGAGGCGTTGTCCGATTCTCTCTCTACATCCTCTACATCTTGCACAAGGAATGGGTCATGGTTGGTTATGCTCAAGGTTTCAAACGCTGGCTGCGGAGTCTGCTGCTCTTGTCTCTTCTCACGGCCACCGGCACCCAGGCCGGGGGGGAAGTCGATCTGATCATCGACACCGATCCGGGGGCGGACGATGTGGTGGCCCTGCTGTTCGCCCTGGCGTCAGCCGAGCAGTTGCACGTTCGCGCCCTGACGACCGTGGCGGGCAACGTGCGCCTCGACAAGACCACGCGCAACGCCCGCCTGGCCCGTGAGTGGGCCGGGCGCGACGAGGTGCCGGTCTACGCGGGTGCGCCCGGGCCCCTGCTGCGCACGCCCATCTACGCCGAGAATATCCATGGCAAGGAAGGCATCTCCGGAGTGACCGTGCATGAGCCCGAGGCCCCCCTGGCCCAAGGCAGCGCGATCAACTACCTCATCGATACATTGCGCGCGGCCAAGCCGCACAGCATCACCCTCGCGCTGCTCGGTCCGCAGACCAATCTGGCCCTGGCGCTGATCCAGGCGCCGGATATCACGCAGGGCATCAAGGAAGTGGTGGTCATGGGCGGCGCGCATTTCAACGGCGGCAACATCACGCCGGTGGCCGAATTCAACCTGTTCGCCGACCCGCAGGCCGCCGAAGTGGTACTCGGCAGCGGGGTCAAGCTGACCTACCTGCCGCTCGACGTCACCCACAAGGTACTGACCAGCGACGCGCGCCTGGAAAAGATCGCCAGCTTGGGCAACAACGCAGGCAAGGTGGTGGGCGATATTCTCAACGATTACGTCAAGGCCGACATGGAGCACTACGGCCTGCCCGGCGGGCCGGTGCATGACGCCACGGTGATCGCCTACCTGCTCAAGCCCGAGCTGTTCAGCGGGCGTCAGGTGAATATGCTAATCGACAGTCGCGAGGGCCCGACCTTCGGGCAGACCATCGTCGACTGGCATGACGGGCTGAAACGGGAAAAGAACGTGTTCTGGGTGGAGAACGGTGATGCCCAAGGATTCTTCGACCTGTTGACCGAGCGCCTGGCGCGCCTCAAATAGCCTGTCCGCCATAAGGCTGCGCCGCGGCTCGCTGTCGCCGGGATCCCAGGCTCGAGTGGATTCTACCCTCGCAGGGACGGCGGTAGCGGTCGTAGCGCGGATCGACCCGGCGGCGATCTCCAGTCCCAGTCTGCTGAGGGGGCGAGCGGTGGCGCGCTCGCGATCGATGCGAGGGCGCGAGAGCGGCCTTCGGCCTTCGATCAGGAGCGCTGAAGGCTGACGAGCAAATCACGCACGTTCTGCCCGATCAGCCTGAAACCTAGGCTGCTTCCGTCTTGCTGCCGCCTGTTCGCCCGACAGCTTTTCAGAGCGGCGCCTTTTCCTGTTGCTCGGGGTGGTCCTTGGCGACGCCCGGCACGTGCAGTCCGCTTTCGGCGACCTGGCTGCCTTCCAGCTGCGGCTGGGTCACCCAGGTGAGGATGTCGTAGTAGCGGCGGATGTTGCGCACGAAGTGCACCGGCTCGCCGCCACGGGCATAGCCGTAACGGGTCTTGCTGTACCACTGCTTTTGCGACAGGCGCGGCAGGATCTTTTGCACGTCGAGCCATTTGTTGGGATCCAGGCCCTCGGCTTCGGTGAGCTTGCGCGCGTCTTCCAGGTGCCCGCCACCGATATTGTAGGAGGCGAGGGCGAACCAGGTGCGATCCGGCTCCTGAATGCTGTCCGGCAGTTGTTCCTTGACGTGCACCAGGTACTTGGCGCCGCCCTGGATGCTCTGCTGCGGGTTGAGGCGGTCGGATACCCCCATTGCCTGGGCGGTGCGCAGGGTCAGCATCATCAGGCCGCGCACGCCGGTCTTGGAGGTGGCGCCCGGTTGCCACAGCGACTCCTGGTAGCCCACCGCGGCGAGCATGCGCCAGTCCAGATCGTGTTCCTGGGCGGCCTTGCGGAAGTGTTTCTCGTAACGCGGCAGGCGCTGCTGCAGGTGTTGGGCAAAGGTGTAGGCGCCCACGTAACCCAGTACGTCGACATGGCCGTAGTAGCGCTCCTTGAGGCGCTGCAGGCTGCCGTTGTCCTGGGAGCGGCGCAGGAAGCCGTCGACCTGCTCGAGCAGGCTGGTGTCTTCGCCAGGCGCCACCGCCCAGCCGAGATTGCGCGAGTCGCCGAGGTCGAAGCCGACCCGCACGTTGGGGAAATACACCTGGTTCATGGCCAGTTCGTTGGAGTCGACCAGGGTCAGGTCGATCTCGCCTTCGTCGACCATGCGCAGCAGGTCGACCACCTCGACATCGGCCGACTCTTCATATTGCAGCTCGGGCTCCTCGATCTTCAGCGCGGCGAGCTGTTCGGCATGGCTGCTGCCCTTGAGCACCAGAATGCGTTTGCCGATCAGGTCGGCCGGGCGGCTGGGGCGGCGCTGGCCGTTGCGGTAGACGATCTGCGGGGTGACTTCCAGATAGGGGACGGAGAAGCGTGCGCTCTGCTGGCGACCTTCGCTTTCCACCAGGCCGGCGGCGGCCAGCACCGGACCACCCGGCTTGCCGAGGCGGTCGAAAAGATCGTCGAGGTTGTCGGCGGTCTGGATTTCCAGCTTGACGTCCAGATCGTCGGCGAAGCGCTTGACCAGCTCGTATTCGAAGCCGGTTTCGCCGTTGCGATCCTGGAAGTAGGTGGCCGGGCTATTGCGGGTTATCACGCGCAGCACGCCTTCCTCCTTGATCCGCTCCAGGCTGCTCGGAGGTTCCGCGCAGCCGCTGAGCATAAGGAGTAATCCGATCGCCGACAGCCAGCCGGCGTAGCGCTTGCCAATCAGGTAAGGAGAGGGCATCGGCGCAGTATACGCCAACGTCGTGCCGCGCCATATCTGGACAGCACGCGTGCGCTCTGCTAGGCAAAAGCGCTTTATCAAGGGCTCGCTGGCTGGCGGGCCAGGGCACGAGCGGGCGTGCCGCGCTCGTCGCTTTAGGCTAGAATATGCGCCCTCAAAGCACACCCCCTTCCCAGAGGCTGTCCCCTGATGCTGATCCTGCGCGGCGCTCCCGCCCTTTCCGCTTTTCGCCACGGTAAATTGCTCGAGC
>JAAIGF010403407.1_pt1 | contig 66019 bp, 61 predicted proteins | sample 6487441 | NCBI WGS metagenome assembly JAAIGF01 (sample SAMN13974129, study PRJNA590717) | phyllosphere metagenome | biome: pepper field; feature: multiple bacterial spot infested pepper fields; material: pepper leaves; isolation source: leaves from pepper fields | host: Capsicum annuum ...
CGATATCCTTTCGGCTCAATAGGTTGCGTGTGCCACCGCCGATGCCTGGGGGGCAGAGGGTCGTCGGTTCGAATCCGGCCGTCCCGACCATTGCGGTTCAACAGAAAGGTTCGCACTGTGCAGTGCGGACCTTTTTTGTTGTTGGGTGACGCGAAAGTGTGACGGGCATGGCCCATCACTACCTCAGTGTGCCGACGCCTTCGAGAAAAGGTTGATCACCAGCACGCCGGCGCAGATCAGGGCGATGCCGAGAATGGCCGGGGCATCGAGCTTCTGTTTGAACACCACCAGGCCGATCAGCGAAATCAGCACGATGCCTACGCCGGACCAGATGGCGTAGGCAATGCCCGTGGGGATGCTGCGCATCACGATGGCCAGCAGATAGAAGCAGATGCCGTAGCCGACCAGCGCGCCGGTGGCGGGCAGCCAGCGTGTCATGCCGTCGGAGGCTTTGAGCAGCGAGGTGGCCACCACTTCCAGAGCAATGGCGGCAGCAAGCAGGGCGTAGGGATTCATCGAGGTACAGCAGCGCGCGGCAGCCCAGTCTATCAGTCGACCGAGGGCGCAAAACGTGGCTGCGGGCCGTTGGGGCCTTCAACGGTTTCGACGAACATCGCATACGGTCGCACCCACAGACCCTGCTCACCGTACAGCGCCCGATAGAGCACCTGCGGCTGCAGCGTCTCGCTGCTGCGTACGATGTCGATCACCTCGTACAGGCCGCCTTTGAAATGGCGGTAGCGGCCGCGGGCGAGTTCAGGCAAGGGCAACAGATCGGACATGAGCGCACGCAGGGCAGGCAGGGGCGGCCATTGTCCGCGCCGCCACGCCCGGGGTCCAGCAGCTCACATCCGGGTCAGGAGAACAGACCTGCCCGCAGCAGTTCTTCGAGAAGGATCACGTAGCTGGCAACAAAGTAGAACTTGATCAGCGATGGACGCTGCATCAGAAAGGTGCGCATGTGGAAGGGGCCCCCTGTTGGTGTACGTAGTGTGAAATTGTTTTGCCCGCGTGACAAGAGTCACAGAAAATCTGGGCTGAACGGCTTAGCGATGTGAGGCCTTGGAGCTGAACCCGACACCGCATGGCGGTAGCGGCTCACTTCGGTTTCAGATGTGTCCTATGCCGCGCCGGGCGGTCGCTGGCGACCATGGGGTCATTCCAACGACCCGGAGCCACCCATGCTTCTCACCATCGAACTCGTAGATCGACTTTGGCATCTCCGCCAGTCTGACCAGGACCCGGTCGCCGGGTTCGCCAGTGGTGCACAGGCCTACGATACGGCGGCCGAGTTGGCCCATCGCCACCATGCGCGTACGGGCCAGGCCTGTGTCGTCCAGGTCGCGGTAGCCTCGGCCCGGGTTGAGGCGCTGCGCGTGGGTTAGGCCCCCCCGTCGAAAACAGACACCAGAATCAGAAAACCCTTATGGAGCTCGATCGCACCGTGCACTACTTTGTTGCACGGCGGGCCTGAAGGCTCGCCCTGGCGCCGTCACCGGCCGCTCTTGGAAGGGGCAACGGCCGGTGATGGCGCCACAACATCCCCTCATGGAGAGCGTGGCGCATGTTGATCCAGGTGCAGAGGGAGCCGCGCTGCTGGAATGTGCAGACGCCGCAACACGCCGCAGGCGTGCGTTTCCGGAACGGTGCCACCGCTTTTGACTTCGCCCAGGCACTTGCCCGGGAGCACCACCTGCGCACCGGCGAAACCGCCGATGTATGGGTCGTGGTTGGCGACGCTCACGTGGATGCGGGCCGTCATGGCGATTGATGACGCCACGACCTGAATCTGTTCAGTAACCGGCGGGCTAGTTGAACCGCAGGCCGTATGCGACGCCATAAGGACTGTGCGCGACACAGTGAATGTTTGATGCTCTGGCTATGCACCCCTCTGGAGCCTCGCATGCGTCACACCCAATTCCCGTTGTCCCGCTTCCTGCGCCGCGTTGGCCTGCTGGGTCTGCCACTGTTGGGCGGGCTGGCGGCGGCCGGGACGGCACAAGCGCAACCGTATGGCGGTCACGATCGTGGTCATCAACAAGGTCAGGGCATCGTGCGCTGTGAATCGGTGCGCAACCGCAGCCGCGAGTGTCCGCTCAACGGACAGCCGCAGCTGATCCGTCAGCTTTCCGGGTCGCCCTGCGTCCGCGGCGAAAGCTGGGGACCGACCCGCAATGGTGTCTGGGTAAGCCGTGGCTGCCGCGCCGAGTTTGTTGCGCAGGGTCGTGGACGTCCGGGCGGCGGCTGGGGTCATGGCGGGTGGGGGCACGGCAATGGAAATGGTCCGGGCGATCATCGCGGTCAGCTGATCACCTGCAATTCGGACAAGCATCGTCAACGGCGCTGCGATGCCGACGTGCGCCGTTCGGTAAGGCTGGTGCGCCAGCTGTCCAGCTCGGCGTGTGTGCAGGGCCGCAGCTGGGGCTGGGACCGTCGTGGCGTGTGGGTCAGCAATGGCTGCCGCGCGCAGTTCCAGATCAACTGACCCGCGTTGCCAGCGCGGCGGGTTACCGACCCTCTTGCGGGTAGAGCCGACCCCACGGTCGGCTCACCGCGCGCCAGCGCGGCCTGGCCGGGTAGTGCCGGGCTCTGCCCGGCAAGCTGTCAGGCGATCAGGGCTTTGGGTTCCAGCTTCGGCCAGCGCTTGAGGATGGCCGCACGGATACCGGCTGCATCGATGCCGGCCTCGCCCAGCAGGTCCTCGCGGCTTGCGTGGTGCTGGTAGCTGTCCGGCAGGCCAAGATGCAGGACGGGCTTGAGCACGTCCTCGGCATTGAGCAGTTCGGCCACGCCCGAACCCGCGCCGCCGGCCACCACGTTGTCCTCAACGGTGACGAAGCCATCATGGCGAGCAGCCAGTTCCAGCAGCAAGGCCCGATCCAGCGGCTTGATGAAGCGCATGTTGACCACGCTCAGGCCCAGCTCACGCCCGACCTGCTCGGCCGCCGGCACGGTGCTGCCAAACGCCAGGATCGCCAGCGTGCGGCCTTCAACGCGCAGCTGTGCCTTGCCGATCGGCAGCTGTGCCAGGTCGGTTCCAGCGTCCACGCCGGTACCACTGCCGCGCGGGTAGCGTACCGCCGCCGGGCCCGCATGGGCCAGGCCTGTGCTGAGCATCTGGCGGCATTCGGCCTCGTCGGCCGGTGCCATCACCACCATGTTCGGCACGCAGCGCAGGTAGCTCAGATCCAGATTGCCGGCATGGGTCGCACCGTCCGGACCGACGACACCGGCGCGGTCGATGGCAAACAGCACGTCCAGGTTCTGGATCGCCACGTCATGGATCAACTGGTCATAGGCGCGCTGCAGGAAGGTGGAGTAGATCGCCACCACCGGCTTGGCGCCCTGCGTTGCCATGCCGGCAGCGAGCGTTACCGCGTGCTGCTCGGCAATGGCGACATCGAAGTAGCGCTGCGGATACTCGCGACTGAAGCGCACCAACCCTGACCCTTCACGCATGGCCGGGGTGATGGCGTACAGCTTTGGCTCGGCCGCGGCGGCATCGCACAGCCAGTCACTGAACACATCGGTGTAGGTCGGTTTCTTTGCGCCGGTCTTGGCGACCAGGCCCTTGTCCGGATCGAACGGGCCCACCGCGTGGTAACCGATCTGATCGCCTTCGGCAGGCTCGTAGCCCTTGCCCTTGGTGGTGAGCACGTGCAGCAGCTTCGGGCCTTTCAGGCCGCGCAGCGTCTTGAGCGTGGACAACAGGGCCGGCATGTCGTGGCCGTCGATCGGGCCGGTGTAGTGGAAGCCCATCTCCTCGAACATGGTCGAAGGCACGAACATGCCCTTCCAGTGTTCTTCCCAGCGCTTGACGAAGCGGGCCGGGTTGTTCTTCTTGTCGCCGAGGATCTTCTTGCCGCCCTCGCGCAGCGCGTTGAGCGTGCGGCTGCCGGTGGCGCGACCGAGCACCTTGGTCAGTCCACCGACCGCCTCGGAAATGGACATGTTGTTGTCGTTGAGGATCACCAGCAGGTTCGGCTCTGGGTCGTCCATGCCGCCGGCGTGCATCAGCGCTTCAAAGGCCATGCCGGCGGTCATCGCCCCGTCGCCGATGACCGCCACCACGCGACGCTCGTCACCCTCGCGCTGGCGGGCGATGGCCATGCCCAGCGCCGCGGAGATCGAGGTCGAGGAATGGCCCACCCCGAACGTATCGAATGCGCTTTCCTCGCGCTTGGGGAACGGCGCCACGCCATCTTTCTGTTTGACGGTATGGATCTGGTCACGACGACCCGTGAGGATCTTGTGCGGGTAGGTCTGATGACCCACGTCCCACACCAGTTGGTCCACCGGCGTCTGGTAGAGATAGTGCAGGGCGACGGTGAGCTCGATCACACCCAGCCCCGCCGCGAAATGGCCACCACTGCGCCCCACCGATTCGATCAGGTAGGCGCGCAGTTCATCGGCGACCGCCCGGAGTTCGGATTCGTCGAACGTGCGCAGGTCATCCGGCGTCTGGATGCGCGCGAGGCGGGGATAGCGGACTGAGTCGATCATCATCTTCGTACGTGTGCTGACACGGCATTTTCGCGCCCAAAGCGGGGTGGAGCAAGCAAACGCCTGCACATGTGAGCAGATAGTGACGGAACAGGCCGCAGAATCAGCGCGAAAGCCGGGAGCGTTTTGGCAGCTGCGCCTTCAGGAAGGTCATCTGGTCGGCAAGGATGTTGCGGTTGGACAGGATCAGGTGTTCGATCCAGCTGGGCCGGTAAGGCACCGCCAGCAGGGGCATCCCGGCCTGTTGCGGGGTCCGGTTGCTCTTGCGCGAATTGCACTGGAAGCAGGCGCTGACCACGTTCTCCCACAGGTCCAGCCCGCCTTTGGAGATCGGCAGGACATGGTCGCGGGTCAGCGAGGGGCGGCCGAAGTGCTGCCCGCAGTACAGGCACAGGTTGCCATCGCGCGCGAACAGCGCGGTATTGGTCAGGTTGGGTGTAGGGTCCGGTGCCCGCGAACGGGCATGGCCGCGCGCAGCGATGATCGGATGTACATCCAGTCCGCTGCGCAGTCCGCTGAGCCGGTTGGTGCCCCCGTGGATGTGCAGGCATGGATCGCCGAGCGTCCAGGCCACCGCTTGGCGAGCGTACAGGCACGCCGCATCCTGCCAGGTGATCCAGTCCAGAACGCGCCCGTGCGCATCGAGAGACAGCAGGCGTACCGTGCCGGGGCGATGTAGTTGCGTGACGACCAGCGATGGGGCGGCGTCCGGAGCGCAAAGCGGGCCTCCGGTATCGATCAGACCCAAGCGTGTAGTGTCTGTCTCCATCGGGAAAACAGCTTATACCGGTTTGATGACGATTTGGGTAGGGCCGGGCCGTGCCCGGCTCCACACTGCCGCAGCCGGGCAGAGCCCGGCTCCACGGCTTACGCTGCGCCGAAGCGGGCGTCGTCCATGTCCATCAGCGACGCGGCACCGGCCTGGATCGCGGCAGCGTGCGCCAGTGTGCGCGGCAGAACGCGCGCGAAGTAGAAGCGTGCGGTTTCGCGCTTTCCCTGCTTGAACGCGTCGCCGTGGCTGCTGGCATCGGCGGCGGCCACACTGCGGGCCCACCAGTACGCCAGCACCACATAGCCGGAATAGAACAGATAGTCGTGGCTGGCGGCGCCGAGTTCGTCCGGATTGCCGGCCGCGCGCCCCAGCACGTCCTGGGTCAGTGCCGCCCACTGTGCGGCCTTCTCCCGCAGTGGGGCGATGAACTCTGCCAGCGTGGCATTGCCTTCGTGTTCCCGTGCGAAGGCCTCGATCTGCGCCAGCATCAGCTTCAGCCCGGCGCCTGCGCTGGCGGCGGTTTTACGCCCGATCAGGTCCAGCGCCTGGATGCCGGTGGTGCCTTCGTACAGGGTGGTGATGCGCGCATCCCGTGCCAACTGCTCCATGCCATGCTCGCGGATGTAGCCGTGGCCACCGAAGCACTGCAGCGCGTTGTAGGTGTTCTCGATGCCCCATTCGGTCTGGCAGGCCTTGGAGATCGGGGTCAGGAAGCTCACCAGCGTGTCGGCCCGTTCGCGCTCGTCGGCATCCTCGGCGCGGTGTGCCACGTCGATCAGGGTGGCTGCGTGCAGCGCCAGCAGGCGGCTGCCTTCGACCAGCGATTTGATCGTCAGCAGCATGCGCCGCACATCCGGGTGCACCAGGATCGGGTCGGCCGGCTTGTCCGGCGCCTTGACGCCACTGAGCGAGCGTGACTGCAGGCGCTCGCGCGCATAGGCCAGCGCGTTCTGGTAGGCGCGCTCGGACAGGCCGATGCCCTGCAGGCCCACTCCCAGGCGTGCAGTGTTCATCATGGTAAACATGGCCTGCAGGCCCTTGTGCGGTTCGCCGACCAGGTAGCCTTGGGCGCCGTCAAAGTTCATCACACAGGTTACCGAGCCCTTGATGCCCATCTTGTGCTCGATGGAGCCCACGCGCAGCGCGTTGCGCTCGCCTACGTTGCCTTCGCGGTCCACCTTGAACTTGGGCGTGACGAACAGGGAGATGCCCTTGGCACCTGCCGGAGCGTCGGGCAGTTTGGCCAGCACCAGGTGCACGATGTTGTCGGTGAGGTCGTGCTCGCCGGCGGTGATGAAGATCTTGGTGCCGGTGATGGCATGGCTGCCGTCGGCATTGGGTTCGGCGCGGGTCTTGAGCAGGCCAAGGTCAGTGCCGCAGTGCGGTTCGGTAAGGCACATGGTGCCGGTCCAGCGCCCCTCGATCAGCGGCTTGAGAAACGCCTCGTGCTGCCAGGGCTGCCCGTGCTGCTTGAGCGCTTCGATGGCGCCGTGCGACAGCAACGGGAAGTTGCCCCAGGCCAGGTTGGCCGCGTTGATCATCTCGTTGAGCGGAACCCCCAGCGTGTGCGGCAGGCCCTGGCCGCCCAGTTCCGGCGCGGCGGTCAGGCCGGTCCAGCCCCCCTCCACGAACTGGTCATAGGCCTGCTTGAAGCCGGGCGGGGTGGTGACTTCGCCGCGCGCAGCATCCAGCACGCAGCCGATTTCATCGCCCACGCTGTTGAGCGGCGCCAGCACGCTGCCGCTGAAACGGCCGGCTTCTTCCAGCACCGCGTCGACCACATCGGCGGTGGCATCGGCAAAGCCAAGGCGGGCAAACAGGGCTTCGACCTGCAGCACGTCATGCAGGGCAAAACGAAGGTCGGACAGCGGTGCGGCGTAGCGGCTCATCGGTCACATCTCGTTCTGGAGTGGGAAAGCGGCGCAGGGGCCGCACAGGGCGCCGGTCGCATCGACCGGCTCAGCGCAGCACGCCGGGCAGGCCGGGGGCCTGGTTGAGCGTGCTGCGGTTCTTGATCTGGAAGCTGCGCTGCTTCTTGTCTTCCGGCGTTGCGCTCACCGTGCCTTCCAGCGTGTAGGCCAGCGTGCGATTGCTGGCCAGCGCGTCGGCAACCACCAGGCGCGCCTCGGCGCTGGGCTTCAGGGTGGCCTGCACCACGTCGGCCGAGACGCCGCCGATGGACAGACCCGGCTGCAGGGCCAGGGTGCCGGCCTGCACGTCGTTCACGTCCAGCCGCAGCGCAACGTCGTCAAAGCGCATCGGCATCGAACTGTAGTTCTGCAGCCGCAGCGAGACCGTCCAGCTCCCGTCTGCACCGACCGCCAGTTGCTGCAGGCTGCTGGCCGGCTCGGACACGCGTTTGACGTTGCCGCTGTTGCAGGCGGCCAAGGCAAGCAGGGACAGGGAAACCAAGGCGAGACGGAAACGCGTGGACATTGGTGCTGGTCCTTTCTGGTAAGGCAGGGCTAGAGGATACTACGGCGTATGGTCATGTCGAGGGCAGCCTCGATCCACCGCCAAGGGTAGCCGTTGCCCGCCAGCGGGCGCATCGTGATCGTGGGCGAGCGGCGCGCTGCGTTCAGCGCGCCGTCGCACGGCCTAGTTGACCGGCGCCATCACCTGCAATGCCGACAGCTCATAGCCCATCGCCTCGGCACGGCCCTTGAGCGTCTCCAGCTGCGAGGCGGACATCGTCGGCGCGCGCGAGAGGATCCACAGGTAGCGCCGGTCGGGTTCACCGACCACGGCCCACTGGTACTCCGGGTCCAGTGCGATCACCCAGTAATCGGCCCACACCATCGGCAGCCAGGAAAGCCACGCCGGCGCGAAGCGCACTTCCAGCTTGCCAGGCGCACCGGCCACCGGGCGCGCTACGCCCTCGGCTTCAATGGTGCCGTCGGCTGTACGACAGCGGTTGACCACGCTGACCTTGCCTTCGTCGCGCAGTGCGTAGGTGGCGGTGATGTCGCCCAGGCATTTTTTCTGGAACGACACCGGCAGGTGGGCGATCTCGTGCCAGGTGCCGGCATAGCGGCTGAAATCCAGATCGGCCACAGCGCGTACCGGCTCGGCCGCGCTGGCCGGCGGTACCGTCGCCAGCAGGCCAGCCACCGCCAGTGCCGAAAACAGACGAAGCTTCATGACGACTTCCTTCAGAGAGGGACCGGGCGCCAGCCTAAGCGGCGCGCGTGCGCGAACGCGTGAACCGCACGCATGCGTTGGTCTTCCATCAAGCACTTGCCGGGTGATCGACGTCGCGCAGCAACGAATGTGAATTTATTTTCGAAAAAGGCTTGCCGAACCGTGAGGACATCCGTAATATTCGCGTCCTCGGCAGCGACAGCGCTGCAACGAAACAAGTGGCCGAGTAGCTCAGTTGGTAGAGCAGGGGATTGAAAATCCCCGTGTCGGCGGTTCGATTCCGTCCTCGGCCACCACTCGTTTCAAAGGGTCTGCAGCGATGCAGGCCTTTTTTTTGGTTTCGTTTTTCCGGGCGCGTCGGTGCGTTCAATAGTGCGCCTGTCCACGCCTGGCCTGCAGCAGCCGACGGTTGCGCCAATGCGCAGCGGCCAGCAGCGTGCCGCCCACACAGGTGGCCACCGCATGTCCGGTCAACGACTCCTTCAGCGGTTCGATCAGCGAGGCGGCCAGTAACAGTACAGCGCCGCATCCGGCCATCAACATCGGCAGACGCCGATGATGCCGACGTGCGCCGATCAAGGTGCTGGACAGCGCGATGGTCGAGGCTATCAGCGCGAACGCCCATTCCCACCGTGACAGCACTAGCAGCAGCGTCATCGCTCCGTGCGCCGGATGCTGGAACGAGCGCAGCGCCAGCATCGCCGCAGGCACGAACGCGAGCAGCAGCGGCAGGGCAGCGCAATGCAGCGCGCACGCAAGCGATAGACCCGCGCCGGTCAGGTCCAGATGCCGATGCCAGCGCGTTGACGGCCGCACGCAACGCACTGGTGCCGGCATCGATGAAGAATGCTCGCTCGATTTCATGTGTTACAGTATAACATTACATGAGGTGCCGACGATGCGCTTTGCCGTTCTTCTGCCAATGCTTCTGATTTCCACCACCGGCCTGGCCCACGCGCCGCGGCATCACGAGGCGCATGTGCACGGCCAGGCCGTCGTGGATCTTGCGCTGGAGGGGGCGGCCCTGGAAATCGCGCTGGACGCTCCCGGCATCGGCATCCTCGATTTCGAACGCGCACCGGCAACGGCAAAGGAGCGGGCGGCGCTTGCTCGCGCCCAGCGCATCCTGCAGAGCGCAGACTGGGTACGCCTGCCTCCGGCCGCAGGCTGCCGCATCGTTGACGCTTCGGCGCGCGCCGACGGCTTTGCAACTATGAGGTCGCACGCAGGTGAGGCCGGCCAGGCACATCACCACGACCACCTGCACACCGGTTCTAAGGCATCGGTGCGCTATCGCTGTACCTCGGTCAGCGCCCTTCGCGCGCTGGATATCATCCTGCCGCGCCGGTTTACCGGTCTCCACAAGGTGGTGGTCAACACCGTCACGCCCACCGCGCAGGGGCGCGCCGTACTGGACGCCGCCAACGTGCGTGTCGAGCTCGCGCCATGAGTGCCGCGCCAGCGATCGACATCACAGGCCTGAAGGCCGGCCATGGCACCGAGACCGTGCTGGCGGTGCCGCAACTGCGCATCGGCGCAGGGGAACGCGTGCTGGTGCGCGGCGCCAGCGGCAGCGGCAAGAGCACCCTGCTCGGCCTGATCGCGGGCATCGCCCTGCCATGGCAGGGCCACATAAGCATCATCGGCCACCCGCTGGAACAACTGAGCGCGGCGCAGCGTGACCGCTTCCGCGCCGAGCACCTCGGGGTGATGTTCCAGCAGTTCAACCTGCTGCCGTACCTGAGCGTGCGTGACAACATTGCGCTGGGTGTGGCGTTCTCGTCCGCACGCCGCGCGCGCCTGACCACTACGGTCGATGACGAGGTGCATCGGCTGCTTGGCGCGCTGGGTCTGGCGCCCGGGTTTGCTGCACACAGGGCAGGGCAGCTGAGTGTAGGACAGCAACAGCGCGTGGCCGCAGCCCGCGCGCTGATCGGTTCGCCTTCTCTTCTGCTGGCCGACGAGCCGACGTCCGCGCTGGACCCCGACGCGGCATCGTCCCTGTTGACGCTGATGTTCGCGCAATGCCGTCAGAACCACACCACGGCGGTGGTCGTCAGCCACGATCCGCAACTGGATGCCTTGTTCGACCGCGTCGTGGTACTGGACGCAGCGGCCGTTCGGGAGTGCACGCATGCTTGAGTTGGCCTGGGCCAGTCTGCGCAGCCGTACGCTCAGTGTCGCGCTGGCGGTGGTGGTGATCAGCCTCAGTGTGACCCTGCTGCTGGGCGTGGAGCGCGTGCGCGTGCAGGCGCACGAAGGCTTTGCAGGCACGGTATCGGGTACCGATCTGATCGTGGGCGCGCGCTCGGGGCCGGTGAACCTGCTGCTGTACTCGGTGTTCCATGTCGGTGACCCCACCAACAACATCTCCTGGTCGTCCTATGAGGCCTTGGCGGAACTGCCGCAGGTGAAATGGGCCGTGCCACTGTCATTGGGTGACTCCTTCCGGGGCTACCGTGTGGTTGGCACCACCCCTGCCTACTTCGCCCACTACCGGTACGGCGACGGGCATGCCTTGGCGTTTGCCGCGGGAAGCCCATTCGACGAGCTGTTCGATGCCACCATCGGCGTCGAGGTCGCCCGCGCGCTCGGCCTGCAGGTGGGTGATCGCATCGTGCTCGCCCATGGCACGGGTGCGGCAAGCCTGCACACGCATGACGACACGCCGTTCCGTGTCAGCGGCATCCTGCAGCGCACCGGCACGCCGGTGGACAGCTCGGTACTGGTGTCGCTGCCTGCCATCGAGGCCATCCACGTGGACTGGCAGTCGGGCGTGCACCTGCGTCGCCAGCGGCGCGACGCGACGCAGCTGCACCTGCGCGATCACGTTCCGCAGAGCATCACCGCCGTCATGCTCGGCCTGGACAGCCGCATTGCGACCTTCGCTGTGCAGCGGCACATCAATACGTTTCCGGACGAGGCGCTGCTGGCGATCCTGCCAGGGGTAACGCTGCAGCAGTTGTGGCAATCGCTGGGTACGGCCGAACGCGCGCTGCGGCTGGTCAGCGCGATGGTCGTGGTGCTGGGCCTGGTCTCGCTGGTGGCGTTGCTGGTTTCCACGCTGCAGGCGCGGCGGCGGGAAATGGCGATCCTGCGCGCTGCCGGTGCTCGTCCTGGCCATGTCGCCGGGCTGCTGGTGCTTGAAGCGCTGATCACCAGCGCGCTGGGCTGCGTGCTGGCGCTGGCGGCGCTGGTCACTGCCAGTGCACTGGGTCGCGGGTGGGCGCTGGCCGAGTTCGGTCTGTCCATCACCCGCATCTGGCCTGATTCACGCGAGCTGGCCTGGGTGGCGGGCGTGCTGCTGCTCAGTGCGGTGGCCGCGCTGCTGCCTGCGGCGATGGCCTACCGGCGCACGCTGGCCGACGGACTCTCACCGCAGACATGATGCGCCTTCCACACCTGCTGTTGCTTCTGCTGTTTGCCGCGACATGCGCCTGCACCGGGCCGCGTGATGCAGACGAGGTCACGCCGGCGGCCGATGCCCGCAGCGGCAGGGCTGCGGCGCCTGCATCGATGACCGAACTGGATTGGCTGGACATGCTGCCGCCCGAAGAGCTGGCCGCCCTGCAACGTGGCGATGGACCGGCGATCGAGCATCGGGGCCGCCAGCAGATGCCGCAGTACGGCACCTTCCACACGGTAGCGGGAGTGCTGGACCGGCCGGTGCGCCTGCCCGGTTACGTCGTGCCGCTGGACACTACCGGCGAGGGACGACTGCGCGGGTTTCTGTTCGTGCCGTATTTCGGCGCCTGCATCCATGTGCCGCCGCCACCACCGAACCAGATCGTGCTGGTGCAGCTGGCCGAGCCGATCCCCATGCCGGACATGTACTCGCCGTTCTACCTCGATGGCCACCTGCGCGCTGATCGCATGGAGGGGGCCTTGGCCGGCTCGGCCTACCGCATGGACGGCGCGGTGCTGCGTCCGTACAGGCCGTGAGCGCCGCGCGCTGGACGCGCGGGAAAGGCCTGCGCTACGGAGAAAAACGCAGCTGGCGCGCCGCGCCCGCGTGGATCTGGGTCTGATAGTAGTACTTGCCACTGGGCTTGCCGTCGCGGGTGAACACGATCGTGCGCCGCATCGCCGTGCCCTGAACGAGCAGACGCCGGTTGACCAGTCTTTCCAGTGGCAGACCCAGTTGATGCTGCAGCGCTTCGCGTTCGCCTTCGGGAAGGACCACGGTGAGACTGGTCTGATGACGGTAGTCAGGTTCGCTGTTGAGGTAGATGTGCGCGCCGTCGGCGCCGGTGGCCCGCACCGTCAGCACGAAGACGCCACTGATGCCATGACGGGGATCATCATTGGCCGCCCGGACGGCCTCGGCGGGCGTGATCCAGCCGTAGGCCGGCACGGCAAACGGCGACGCCGGATGCACCGACACGCAGCCAGCGCTGAGCAGGGTGGCTGCTGCCAGGACGAGAAAACGCATACCGGACATCCGTGTCGAGGTGGGGGCTGATTGTGGTCGCCACACGTGGGCCCATGCAAGCGCCTCACATCGTGCTGATCAGACGCTGACACGTGCGTCGCTAGCGTGAGGCGCTCATCCAGGAGACGCACCATGAACGACGCCACCAAGAATGAAGAGCATGACCGTCAGGGCGTGCAGGAAAGCCAGCAGGACCGCAAGCAGGATGATGTGGCCAAGCAGCGCCCGGGCCAGACCGACCAGCAGATCGACGACACGCACAACCGCCGCCCGCCGCGCGGGCAGACGCCGCGCTGACACCGATTGCCCGCCTCTGTCCGGCACCGCCCGGACGTGCACAAACAAAAAGCCCCGGGACAGGTCCCGGGGCTTTCTGCGTGATGCGTGGTGGAGCCAAGGAGGATCGAACTCCTGACCTCGTCATTGCGAACGACGCGCTCTCCCAGCTGAGCTATGGCCCCACGGCGATTTGAAGTGTAGACCACACGCTGAATCCTTGCCAAGCCCGCGTTGCGAGCCCGCTTTGCCTGTCGGGAATACTCTGAACATCAGTTCCGCTTTGTGAGGGTGGCTTCACATTGGATTCCTTTCATATCAAGGTTTTACGAGCTTTCAGGTGCTGTAAGGAGACCCCTACGGGCAGGTAAAGCCGTACCACTTTGGTGCCGATAACGTTTATTCGCACCCCTTCCATGATGTGAGTAGCTGCAACGATGACGAGCCATGTCGCCACCGTGCTTTCCCGTTCCCCTTCCATCGGCTTCCGGCTTGCCGCACTGATCAGCGGCGTCGCTGCGGTGGCGCTGCTGCTGTTGGCGGTCCTTGTCTACCGGCAGACCGCCAGCAGCTACCAGCAGCGCGTGGAGGCCGGCCTGCAGACCAGTACCGGGCTGATGCGCGATTCAGTGCAGCTCTACGACCGCAGCCTCGGCGAAAGCACGGCCCACATGGCCGGGTTGTTCAACGCCATGCTGCCATCAGGTACCGCTGGCGTGGACCCCGCTTCGCCGGTACAGATCGGTCAACGCAGCGTGCCCACCCTGCGCATGGGCGAGCACGTCCTGAATCTGGACATGCAGGCGGTGGACCGTTTTGCCGAAGCCACCGGCGGTGTGGCGACGCTGTTCGTGCGCGACGGTGCGGACTTCGTCCGGGTCGCAACCTCGCTGCGCAATCCCGAGGGCGAGCGCGTCCTGGGCACGGCGCTGGACCCGGCCGGCACGCCCTACGCCCGGCTTTCGGCAGGGCAGGCGTACACCGGCCCGGCCAAGCTGTTCGGTGAGGACTACATGACCCATTACGCGCCGCTGAAGGATGCGACTGGCGAGGTGGTGGGCATCGCCTTCATCGGCCAGCAGTATGCGCAGGGGCTCGCCGCGCTGCAGGAGCGGCTGCGCACGGCCACGCTCGGCCGCGAGGGCTACTTCAGTGTGGTCGATATGCGTCCCGGTGCGGACAGCGGCCGCATCGTGGCCGCACCCGTCGCCGAGGGCGAGAAAATCGAATCGCGCATCGAGGCCGACGATCTGCCACGGTTGCAGCAGCTGGTGGCAGGTTCGCAGCAGCCGGTACAGCTGCGCCTGCGCGCCGCCGACGGCAGCAGCAAGGCCTATTTCGTCTCCGCCCAGCCCTATGCACCATGGGGCTGGCTGGTGCTGGGCATGGAGCCGGTGTCGGTGCTCGATGACGTCCTGCAGGCCAGCCTGGCGCGCATCGCGGCCGTCAGCCTGGTGGCGCTCGTGCTCATCATTGCGGTGGTCCTGCTGGCAATGCGTCGTCTGCTCACCCGCCCACTGGCGCAGGCCGGTCAGGTCGCGCGCGATGTGGCGGCCGGCCGCCTGGACGGTGAGATCGTGGTGGGTCGCAACGATGAAGTCGGCCAGCTGATGCGCAGCATGCAGCAGATGCAGGGCAAGCTGCGCCAGATCATCGCCGCGCAGGATGAGATGAGCCAGCGCCACGCCGAAGGCACCATCAGCTTCCGCATCGACCCGGCCCAGTTCGAAGGCCGCTTCCGCACGATGGTGGAGGGCACCAACGAGCTGGTGCACGCCCATATCGAGACCAAGTTCGCGATGGTCGATCTGGTCCAGCGCTACGCCGAGGGTGACCTGTCACAGCAGATGGCCGCCCTGCCGGGCGAAAAGGCGCGCATCACCGCCGCAGTCAACGGTGTGCGCGGGCGCCTGCTGGCCATCAACGGACAGATCCAGCAGATGGTGGATGCCGCTGCTGCCGGTGACTTCAGCGTGCGCGGCGACGCGCAGGCGTTCAACCATGATTTCCGTCGGATGATCGAAGGGCTGAACCAGCTGATGATCACCGCCGATCACAACCTGGCCGCGCTCTCTGATCTGCTGCGCAACCTTGCCAAGGGTGACCTGCGCCATCGCATCGAGGGGCAGTTCCAGGGCGTGTTCGCCACCATGCGCGACGATGCCAATGCCACGGTGGGCGCGCTGACCCACATCATCGGCGGCATCCAGCAGTCGGCTGGTGCGGTGAGCGATGCAGCGGCCGAGCTGGCCGCCGGCAACGAGGACCTTTCCCGCCGCACCGAGCAGCAGGCGGCCAACCTGGAAGAGTCGGCCGCCTCAATGGAGGAGATGACCTCGGCCGTGCGCGAGAACGCGGCGCACGCTCGGCGTGCCGACCAGCTGGCGGCCCACGCGGCCGCCGTGGCCGGCGACGGTGGCCGGGCCGTGGCCGACGTGGTGCAGACGATGGGGCAGATCGAAGCCTCCTCGCAGCAGATCGCGCAGATCATCGGGGTCATCGACGGCATCGCGTTCCAGACCAACCTGCTGGCGCTCAATGCCGCGGTCGAAGCGGCGCGCGCAGGCGAGCAGGGTCGAGGCTTCGCGGTGGTGGCAAGCGAGGTGCGCGCGCTGGCGCAGCGTTCGGCCGAAGCCGCAGGCCAGATCAAGGGCCTGATCAGCGATTCGGTGGAGAAGGTCAGCGCGGGGGGGCGCCAGGCCGAGGTGGCTGGCCGCACGATGCAGCAGGTGGTGGGTGCCATCAGCGAACTCGGCGGACTCATCGAGCAGATCGCCAGTGCCTGCCAGGAGCAGTCGGCCGGTATCGAGCTGGTCAACCAGGGCATCGTGCAGATGGACGGGGTGACCCAGCAGAATGCGGCACTGGTGGAGGAAGCCAGTGCGTCAGCACGGGCGATGGATGCGCAGGCACATGCCCTGCAGACGGCAGCCAGGCGCTTCCGCCTGCCCGCCAGCGCCCACGCGCCGGCCTGAGCACAGGCCGGCTGCAGGGCCGGCACAGGTGCGTTGGAATGACGGCAGCGCGGGGCAGGGCCCCCGCGCTGGCGACGCTCGAAGCGGTGAGTGCGTCAAAACGTGACGCTGTGCCACCAAACTGACACATCAACGCCCTAAGGTGCGGCGGCGCCTTCGACTTCTTCCCGCCGCCCGGCCCGCGCAGGCCGCACGGACGCACCGCGAGCTCCTGCATGTCCTTCCGTACCCGATCGTTCCGTCGTCATCCCCTGGCGTTGGCCTGTGCTGGCCTGGCCGCCACCCTCTCGCTGCCGGCACTTGCCCAGCAGACTGCATCCGCGCCCAGCGCCACGGCGCTGGATGCCATCACCGTGACCGCCGAGCGGCGCGAACAGAACCTGCAGGAGGTGCCGGTATCGGTGGGGGTGGTGCAGGGCGAGCGCATGCGCGAATACACCGCTGGCGGTGACGACACGCTGCTGGCACTGTCCGGCAAGGTGCCGGGCTTCTACGCAGAAACCACCACCGGGCGCATCTTCCCGCGGTTCTACATCCGTGGCCTGGGCAACATCGACTTCTACCTCGGCGCTTCGCAGCCGGTGTCGATCATCCAGGACGACGTGGTGCTCGAGCATGTGGTGCTCAAGTCGAACCCGGTCTACGACGTGGACCAGATCGAAGTGCTGCGCGGCCCGCAGGGCACGCTGTTCGGCCGCAACACCACCGCCGGCATCGTCAAGTTCGACAGCATCAAGCCGAGCCAGGACCCGGGTGGTCGGGTCAACGCCAGCTACGGTACCCACAACAGCGTGGCCATCGATGGTGGCATCGGCGGTCCGATCAACGACATCGCTGCTTTCCGTGTGTCGGCGCTTTACCAGCACCGCGACGACTACGTCGACAACACCTACGGCGGCCCCAGCGCCGACGGCACGCGCACCCCGCGCCGGAATGCGATGGGCGGCTTCAACGACCGCAATGTGCGTGCCCAGCTGCTGCTGACCCCCACCGAGCAGTTCTCGCTGCTGGCATCGGCGCATGCGCGCGACTACGAAGGAACCTCGACCCTGTTCCTGCGCCAGGCGCTGCGCAAGGGCTCCAACCGCCCGACGGGCTCGCGTGACCAGGTGGCCTATGACGAGGCCAACGACAATCCGCAGGCGTATGAAACCTACGGTGGCTCGCTGAAGGCGACCTACGATTTCGGCGCCGTTGAGCTGACCTCGATCACCGCCTACGAAACCACCAGTGGCTACAGCCGCGGCGATACCGACGGCGGCGCGGCGGCGAATTACCCGGTCAATGGCGTGGCCAACGGCTACGGGCAGTCGATGGGCCAGGTGCGTGACCTCGACCAGTGGACGCAGGAAGTGCGGCTGGCCAGCACCGGCGACGAGCGTCTGACGTGGCAGGTGGGTGCCTTCTACTTCGACAGCCGCGACGTCACCGACTTCTACCAGCGTGGCTGGTTCCTGCAGGGCGCGGCGCGCAATCCGAACAACTGGGTCCGCCTGCGCAACACCAACACGTCCTGGGCTGGCTTCGGCCAGCTGAGCTACCAGCTCACCGACAAACTCAGCCTCACCGCAGGCCTGCGTCAGACCCGCGATGAGAAGCGCACGCGGCTGCTCAAGACTGCCGATACCGCCGCCGGTGTGGTGACCTACCGTGGCCGCACCGACGTCACCCTGAGTGACACCACGCCGAGCTGGGACGTCAGCGCGATGTACCAGATCAACAACCAGGTCGGCGTCTATGCCAAGGTCGCCCGCGGCTTCCGCGGCCCGACCATCCAGGGACGCTCGGCGGTGTTCAACGCCGACTTCACCACCGCCGATTCGGAAACCATCCTGTCCTGGGAAGCTGGCGTGAAGAGCAGCCTGTGGGACAACCGCCTGCGCCTGAACGCCACCGCGTTCACCTACACGGTCAATGACATCCAGCTCAACGGCAACGACTCGGACGGCAACGGCGTGCTGTTCAACGCAGACAAGGCGCGTGCCTACGGGCTGGAGGCGGACATGGAGCTGCGGCCGATCCCCAACCTCACCCTGAGCGCCGGCGTGAGCCTGCTGCACAGCGAGATCAAGGACGACCGGGTCTACGCCCAGGTCTGCGCGTTGAACGGCGTGGTGGTGTGCACGGTGAACGATCCGACCATCAAGGTCGGTGCCAATACCTTTGCCCAGATCAACGGCAACCCGCTGCCGAACGCGCCCCGATACAACCTCAACCTGGCCGCGCGCTATGACATCCCGCTCAGCGATGCCAACACCCTGTTCGTCTCCACAGACTGGAACAAGCAGGGCTACACCAGCTTCGTGCTGTATGACAGCGCCGAGTTCAACGCAAAGGGGGATTTCGAAGGCGGCCTGCGCGTGGGTTACTCGGGCAACTACGGCGCATATGAAGTGGCGCTGTTCGCGCGCAACATCACCAACGAGAAGAACCTCAAGGGTGCGATCGAGAACTACATGGCCGCGGTGTACAACGAACCGCGCACCGTGGGCGTCTCGCTCAACGTGAACTGGTAACGGCTGGCACCCAGGCACCCGCAGCAGCGGGTGTCGGCCGAAGGTCCGGGGGGTGACGACCGTTGGTCGTCGCCCCGTTCCGCGCTGCGCACGCCGGGCCTGGCCCGGCGCCGCCGCTGCTTCGGTAAGCGGGTCGGCAGTGTGATCAGCGCGCCGGCAGCAGGGGCTGCAGCCGTGCTTCCAGCTCCTGCTGACGCCAACCGGCAAGCGAGGCCGGCCACTGGCCGCTTTCCAGATAGCTTTCCAGGTGCTTGCGCGAGGCCAGCACGCCGTCGGCCAGCTCCAGCTCCCGGCTGCGCTGGGCAACTGCATCCTGAAGCTTCTTCAGCGCCTGCTTGTTGCTGTCGTTGGCCGGCAGCGCGAGCGGTGCCTGTGCTTCATCCTCAAGCGGCGTCACCAGCGCCTGCCACACCGCGCCAGCCAGCTTGCGCGGCGCCTTCGGGAACTGCTCGAACAGTTTGCCCAGTGCAACCTCGTCCGCAGGGGGAACGCGCGCCAGCGTGGCGGCCAGTTCGTTGTCCAGTATCCAGCTGCGCGGGCGATCGCTGCTGCGGGCCTGACCATCGCGCCAGCGCAGCAGGCGCAGCAGCCGGTGCTGGGCCGGGGCGTCGAGAAACTGGGCCGAACGCATGGACAGGTGCGGCCAGCGGTCGTCATCATTGGCCACGGCGCCGAGCAGGCGCTCGCCGTCATCATGCAGCCACTGCGTGCGACCGAGCGCCTCCAGTTTCGCGCCGATCGCATCGTGCAGCGCGAACAGGTGCTCCACATCGTCGGCGGCATAGCGCAGCTGCGCCTCGGAAAGCGGGCGGCGCATCCAGTCCGAGCGGGTTTCGCCCTTGGCCAGGGCCACGCCCGTGATCTCCTGCACCAGCTTCTGGTAGCCCATGCCGGCCCCGATGCCGGCCAGTGCCGCGCCGATCTGGGTATCGAACAAGGGGCGCGGCATCACGCCGCAGGTGTGCTTGAACGCCACCAGATCCTCGCTGGCGCTGTGCATCACCTTGACGATGCGTTCGTCGGTCAGCCACGGACACAGCGCCTCGGCCATGCCTGGCGCCAGCGGGTCGATCAGAAGGATGTCTTCGCCGACCGCCATCTGTACCAGCGCGAGCTGTGGCCAGAAGGTCCGCTCGCGGATGAATTCGGTGTCCAGGCCGACACGCGTCGGGCCCTGCTGGTAGTAAACGTCCAGCGCTGCGGGGGTATTGATCCAGATAGCCACGTGGGTTCGGTCTGCTGCTCGTGATTGCTCAAGCAGGGGAGAATAGCCTAACGTCGGCCAGCACCTGTGTTGAAGGAGTCCGTTTTGCCACTGCCGCGCCCGTTCCTGCTGCTGCCCCTGCTGTGCGCGCTGGGCGTGGCTGGCTGTGACACCGAGCCGCCGGCGAAGGCCGTGGCCGCGCGGCCTCCCGCTGCGGCGGCGGCCGGCGCGTCCGGCGCCGAGGCCACCGGTACGGTCACCATCGCCGGTGACGGCGAGGCTGAGACGGTACAGCGCTGGACGCCACCTGCGGTGGTGATCGACCCGCAGCAGCGCCGCCAGGCCCGGCGTCAGGCCGAGCTCGCCCAGCGCGAGGGACGCTTGTATGCCAGCGCCGAGGACGCCATTCCGATCTGGCTGGCGCTGCAGGCGCTTGACCCGGATGACCAGGCGGCACGTCGGGGGCTGCAACGCGCCCGGCAGACCCTGCTGCAGCAGGCACGTGCGCTGTTGCAGCGCCCGCTGCAACAGCGGCAGGCGTTGGCCGAGGCCGCGCAGATCGCACTGGTACTGCTCACCCTGGCGCCGCAGGAGGAACAGGTCCGCGCCCTGCAGGCCGATGTCGAGCGCCGTCAGCGGGTGGTCGCGTTCATCCGGGCCGGCGAGGATGACCTGCGCGCCGGCCGCATCGGCGAAAACGGCGACGGCGCGCTGCAGAACTTCCGCGAGGCGCTGGCGCTGGAGCCGGACGACGTGCGCGCGCGACAGGGCCTTGCAGCTGCCGAGAGCGGCCTGATCGCGCGCGCCGAGGAGGCGGCCCGCGCCGCTGATTTTGCGGCCGCCGGGGTCTGGCTGGCCGAAGCCAGCAACGTGCGCAGTGCCTCGCCGACCATCGCCGATGCGTTCGAGCGGATCGAGGTGATCCGCAGGCAGATACTGGCGCGTCTGCGCGACCAGGGGTTGGCCGACCTGGCTACGCCGCAGGGCCTCAAGCCGGCGCGGGAAAAACTGGCCGAGGCGATGCGCATCGCGCTGCCGGGCGATGAGGCTGTGGCGCTGCTGCGCGAACGCATCGACCTGGCGACCTACTACGGCAGCTTCCGCCCCGGGCAGGTGTTCAGCGACCCGCTGCGCGACGGCGGGCTCGGGCCGGCAATGGTGGTGGTACCCCATGGCGGGTTCCAGATGGGTGCCGGGCTGACCGAGCCGGGCGCCAGCGATGCGGAACGGCCTGCCCATTACGTACGCTTCGAGCGCGGCTTTGCCATGGCGGCGACCGAGGTGACCGTGGCCGACTTCGCGCGCTTCGTCAAAGCAACCAACGCACGTCCGCGCGCTACCCGCCGCGGCCACTCGGTGGTCTACGACGAGCGCAGCGGCAACTTCATCCGTCGCAGTGGCGTGGACTGGCGCTCGGATTACGACGGCGGCGCGGCGTTGGCCAACCAGCCAGTGATGCACGTGAGCGTGCGCGATGCCGAAGGCTACGCAGCCTGGCTGTCCGACCAGACCGGCTTTGCCTACCGCCTGCCCAGCGAAGCCGAGTTCGAGTACGCGCTGCGTGCCGGTCGCTCGGGCCGCTACCCATGGGGCAGTGAGGGGGTGCCACCCGCGGACACCGGCAATTTCACCGGCGGCGACGATGTCTCGCCCTCGGGCAGGCACTGGGCCAATGCCTTCGTGGGGTACGGCGACGGCTACTGGGGCGCGGCGCCGGTGCGCAGCTTCAAGCCGAACCCGTGGGGCCTGTATGACATGGCCGGCAATCTCAGCGAGTGGGTGGCCGACTGCTGGCACGCCAGCTACCGTCGGGCGCCGGCCGATGGGGCAGCCTGGTTCAACCCGGGCTGCCGGGCACGGGTGATCCGCGGCGGCAACTGGGCCAACTCGCCGGAGCAGACCCGAGCGGCCTGGCGGCAGTCGCAGGATTCGGACACCACCAGCGCGCGCATCGGCTTCCGTCTGGTGCGCGGAATCTGAGCTAGGATGAGCGCGCTGCCCGCCGCCGTTGGTGGGCTCTAAGGACGATGCGATGGCCAACGACCGCTATTCCCGTTCGCCGCAGCCGCGTCGTCGTGGCCTGTTCGGCAACGTGCGCTGGGGCATCCTGCTGCTGTTCATCGGCTACGGGGCCTGGTACTGGTTTTCCAACCGCTCGGTGGACCCCTATACCGGTGAGTCGGTGCTCATCGACAGCGGGCTTGATGCCAGCCAGGAAAAGGCGCTGGGCCTGCAGGCCTACCAGCAGATTCTTGCGCAGGAGCGGCCGGTGGATCCCGGCACGCCGGTTGCGCGCGATGTGCGCGACATCGCCCAGCGGCTGATCGCCAAGGTAGACGTGGTGGAAACCGCCCTCGCGCAGGAGCACGGGCAGCAGGCACAGCATTTCTCGCGCGATTTCGACTGGGAAGTCAATGTGATCGAGTCCGAGCAGGCCAATGCGTTCTGCCTGCCGGGCGGCAAGATGGCGGTGTACACCGGGCTGATTCCGGTGGCGCGCTCGCGCGATGCGATGGCGGTGGTGATGGGACATGAAATCGCCCACGCCTTGCTGCGGCATGGCGCCCAGCGCATGGCGCAGCAGAAACTGACCCAGATCGGGCAGATGGCCGGCGCCGCCAGCGGCATGGACCCGCAGCAGCAACAGATGGTGATGGCGGCCATGGGCTATGGCTACCTGCTGCCTTACGCGCGCACCCATGAGACCCAGGCCGATGAAGTCGGGCTGATGCTGGCCGCTGCGGCGTGCTTTGACCCGCGCGAGGCGGTGCCGCTGTGGGAACGCATGGGGCAGGCCAGTGGTGGCCGTTCGCAGCCGGAGTTCGCCTCCACCCATCCCAATCCCGGTACCCGCATCCAGAATCTGCAGGCCCTGATTCCCAAGGCCATGGAGTACCGCCAGCGCTTCTGCGAAAGCGCGCGCTGACGCGTGGCATGGTCGCGAGCGTCAGCGCCCGCCGGCCCGCTCAGCGGGCCAGCAGATCGATCACGCCGTCGCTCACCTGCGCCTGCAGTGCGTCACCGGGCTTGACGTCGCCGACACTGCGCACCAGCGCGCCGTCATCCAGCCGGGTCACGATGCTGTAGCCGCGGGCCACCGTGGCCAACGGGCTGACGGCCTCCATCGAGCGGGCCAGACCACGCAGGCGCAGATGCTCGCGTTGCAGCTGGCGCTGCACGGCCGCCAGCGGTCGGTTGCCGACGGCCTGCAGCCGCTGGCCCAGCGCGTCGAGCTGCCGCTGTGGGTGATGCCCGCGCAGCACAGCGGCCGCATGCCGCAGGCGTGCCTGGCGGTGCTGCTGTTGCTGCTGGCTGGCGGCGTGCAGGCGGCGGCCCAGCTCGGCGTGCCGCTGGCGCAGGGCCTGCAGCCGCGCCTGTGGGCTGAGTGCGTTGAGACGCAGCAGCAGGCGGTCGGCCTGCTGCATCGCCTGGCCGAGTGCGTGCCGCTGCAGCTGCACCAGACGCGCGGCGTCACGACGCAGGCGCCGCACCAGGTCCTGCTGGTCGGGAACCAGCAGTTCGGCGGCCACCGACGGCGTGGGTGCACGAAGATCGGCGGCGAAATCGCTGAGGCTGAAGTCGGTCTCATGGCCCACCGCTGAAACGACGGGCGTCAGACTGGCAGCGATTGCCCGCGCCAGTGCCTCGTCGTTGAACGCCCACAGGTCCTCCAGCGAGCCGCCGCCACGGGTCAGCAGGATCACGTCATAGCGTCCGCTCGCATCGGCGGCCTGCAGCAGGCGGGTGATCTGCGCGGCGGCGCTTGCGCCCTGTACCAGGGTGGGCAACAGTTCGACCTCCAGCAGCGGAAAGCGACGTGCCAGCACGCTCAACACGTCGCGCACGGCGGCGCCGGTTGGTGAGGTGATCACCGCCAGCCGCTGCACATGGGCGGGCAGGGCGCGTTTGCGGGTTTCGTCGAACAGACCTTCGGCCTGCAGCCGTGCCTTGAGCTCCTCGAACGCGCGGCGCAGCGCGCCTTCGCCGGCCTCCTCCATGTGGTCGAGGACCATCTGGTACTCGCCACGGGCGTCGTACAGGGTGACCCGGCCGCGCACCAGCACACGCATGCCTTCGCGCGGCACGAAGCGCAGCGCCTGCGCCTTCATGCGGAACATCGCCGCGCGCAGCTGCGCCCGCGCATCCTTGAGGGTGAAATACAGGTGGCCCGAGGCCGGGCGCGCCACACTGCCCAGCTCGGCTTCGACCCAGATCGCCGGGAAACTGCCTTCCAGCAGATCACGGGCCAGTGTGTTGAGCTGGCTCGGCGTGAGGATGTCGGGGGGGGGCAGGGACATGGGCAGGCAGTGCGGCAAGGCGGAAACAGACGTGCAGCATCGCACGTTGCCGTCGATCGTTCACCCTGACGCGTGCTGCGCCAATGCCCATTGCACGTGCTCGCGCACCACCGGGGAGGCATGGTCACTGCGGCTGTGCAGGGCCGTCAGCGTGGTCCCGCTGGTGGGCGCGTTGCCCAGCGCCACGGCGATGTTGCGCAGCCAGCGCTCATGGCCGCTGCGACGGATCGGGCTGCCTTCGGTACGCCGCATGAACTCGTCTTCGTCCCAGGCAAACAGCTGGTCCAGCCGCGCGGTGTCCAGCTCGTTGCGTGCACGGAAGTCGGCTTCATCAGTGCGCTTGGCGAACTTGTTCCAGGGGCAGATCAGCTGGCAGTCGTCGCAGCCGTAGATGCGGTTGCCGATCAGCGGCCGCATCGGTTCGGGAATGCTGCCCTCGTGCTCGATCGTCAGGTAGGAGATGCAGCGGCGCGCATCCAGCCGCTGCGGCGCGATGATGGCCTGGGTCGGGCAGATGTCGATGCAGCGGGTGCAGGTCCCGCAGTGGGTGGTCGCCGGGGCGTCCACCGGCAGCGGCAGGTCGATGTAGATCTCGCCGAGGAAGAACCAGGAGCCACCGTGGCGGTCGATCAGGCAGGTGTGCTTGCCGATCCAGCCAAGGCCGGCGTTGCGGCCCAGCGCACGTTCGAGTACCGGCGCCGAATCGACGAATACGCGGTAGCCCAGCGGCGCGACTTCGCTGCTGATGCGCGACGCCAGCTTCTGCAGCCGGTTGCGCATCAGCTTGTGGTAGTCGCGGCCCAGCGCGTAGCGGGCGACGTAGGCGCGGCCGGGATCGGCCAGGGTCGCCCACGCTTCGGTATCGTCCTTGTGGCTGTAATCCATGCCAACCGAAATCACCCGCACGGTACCGGGCAGCAGCTCGGCCGGGCGCGCGCGCAGCGTGCCGTGCCGGGCCATCCAGTCCATCGTGCCGTACAGCCCCTTGCCGAGCCAGTCGGCCAGATGGGCTTCATCCTCACCCAGTTCGATGCCGGCGATGCCGCAACGCTGGAAGCCGTGAGCGCGGGCCAGTGCGCGGATGCGCTGCACGGCCGCGGCAGGGTCGGCAGCGATGGCGGGCGGCAGGGTGTGATCGTCGGACATCGTGCCAAGTATAGAATCCCCCCATGCCTGAGCTCTCCGATCTTTTTGATTCCACCGCCGCGCGCACGCTCGACGCCCAGGCCTCGGCCTTCCACGGCGACGACGGCTGGCAGCTGATGAGCGCTGCCGGCCTCGCGGCCTGGCAGTACCTGCTGCAGCACTGGCCGCATGCGCGGCAGGTATGCGTGGTGGTGGGGAGCGGCAACAACGGGGGCGACGGTCTGGTGCTGGCCAGCCATGCGCTGCGCGCCGGCCGCCAGGTCACCGTGGTGGGCGCGCCCGGCTGGACACCGGCCACGGCACTTGCGCAGCGTGCTGCGGAACAACTGCAGGCGGCAGGCGGCAGCGTGCAGCAGAGCGCGCATGACCTGCCCGATGCCGATCTGGTGGTCGACGCGCTGCTTGGACTGGGCCTGCAACAGACGCCGCGCCCACCGGCGCAGCGCCTGATCGAGGCGATCAACACGCACCCGGCGCCGGTGCTGGCGCTGGATGTTCCCAGCGGCGTGGATGCCGATCGTGGCTCGATTGCCGGGGCGGCCGTGCGCGCGCAGCGCACGCTGCAGTTCATCGTGCGCCATCGGGGGCTGCATACCGGCGCAGCGCTGGAACACGGCGGCGTGCTGGACCTTGCACCGCTTGAGCTGCCGGCAGCAGCGTGGCAGGGCGTACAGGCAGCGGCCCGCCATTGGCAGGCCGAACGTCTCGCTGCGCACCTGCCGGCCCGCCGCCGCAACGCACACAAAGGCGATTCGGGCCACGTGCTGTGCGTGGGCGGCAACCATGGCAGCGGCGGCGCCGTCCTGCTGGCCGCCGAGGCCACGCTGCGCAGTGGGGCAGGGCTGACCAGTCTGGCCACCCGCGCGGCGCACGTGACGGCGGCGCTGGTGCGCGTGCCTGAGGCGATGGTGCATGCGCTGGACGATGCACCCTCTCTGCAGCCGTTGCTGGCCCGGGCCACCGTGCTGGCCATCGGACCGGGACTGGGCCAGGACGCGTGGGCCCATACCCTGTGGCAGCAGGCCCGCGACAGCGGTCTGCCGCTGGTCGTCGATGCCGATGCCTTGAACCTGCTCGCCGCTGCGCCACTGCCGCTGCCCGGAGCGATTCTGACGCCGCACCCGGGCGAGGCTGCACGCCTGCTCGGCTGCAGCACCGCGCAGGTGCAGGGTGATCGCTTCGGCGCCGCCGCAGCGCTGGCCGAGCGTTACAACGCCGTGGTGGTGCTCAAGGGCGCCGGCAGCGTAGTAGCCGGACCCGGCCGCACATGCGCGGTGATCGACGCGGGCAACCCCGGCATGGCGGTCGGTGGCATGGGTGACCTGCTGACGGGCATCATTGCCGCGCTGCGTGCGCAGCACCTGGAGGCGTTTGACGCCGCGGCCTGCGGCGCCCTGCTGCATGGCCTGGCCGGCGATGACGCCGCGCAAGGCGGTGCGCGCGGCCTGCTTCCCACCGATCTGCTGGCGCCTCTGCGCCGGCGCTGCAACCCGGACCTGCCCCATGCTTGAACTGTATCTGCCCACGCCCGACCACACCGACCTGCTGGGCCAACTGCTGGCACGCACGCGCCCAGCGCAGGCGCTGGTGGAACTGCAGGGCGACCTGGGGGCGGGCAAGTCCACCACCGCACGCGCGCTGCTGCGTGCGCTGGGCGTTCAGGGCGCCGTGCGCAGCCCGACCTACACGCTCATCGAGCGCTATCCACTGGCCGATGGCAGCGAGGCCTGGCATCTGGACCTGTACCGCATCGGCGGCGCAGGCGAGCTTGATTTTCTCGGGCTCGACGAAGGCAGTGCCAGCCTCTGGCTGGTGGAGTGGCCCGAACGCGGGCAGGGTGTGCTGCCACCGACCGACCTGAGAGTGGAGCTGGCGATCGACAGGGAAGGACGGCGTGCGCGTCTCACCGCGCTGAGCGATAGCGGTGAAGCCTGGGTGAAGCAGCTGGCCGCCGTGGATGACTTGCGCGCTCTTTCTGCCAGCTGACCGCAAGTTGCGTCGCAAAGTCACGGATTATTAAGGAAAAACGGGTTGCATTTCGTTCAGCGCGGTGATTGAATCCTGACCATGTCACTGGCTCACCGCACCCTTGCCGTCTGCTCCGCCGTCGGGCTCGCCCTGGCGAGTCTGAGCGCCTGGGCGGGCGAGATCCGCCAGGTCAATCTGGGCACCGGCGCCACCGGCACGCGTGCGGAGATCGCACTGGCAGGTGCGGGGGGCTACAAGACCCTGACGCTGTCCGCGCCGAATCGTCTGGTCGTCGACTTCCCCGATTCAACCGCCGCGCGCAGACTCAAGCTGCCGGCCGCCGCTGGTGTGGTCACCGCCGTGCGCACCGGGCAGCCGGTGCCCGGTACGTTCCGCGTGGTGTTCGAACTGGCCGACAACGTCGCCCCGTTCCGACCGCAGATGCAGCAGCAGGGCGCCGAGTCGCGGCTGGTGATCGAGTGGCCAGGCGACGGGCCGGCCACCGCGGCGAGCACGCCGGCCGCTATGGCGCCGGTGTCTACCGCTGCGGCAGCAGTACCCGCCCCATCGCCGGCGCAGGTGCGCAGTGATGCCGCGCGCGCGACGGCGCTGCTGACCGCGCAGGCGCAGCGCGCCAGCACGGCGCCCGCCTCGGGGCCGACCAGTGCTCCGCCTGCCAATCCGCCTGTGGTGAGCAGCACGCCCGCAGCCGCATCGGCAGGGGCCGGCAGCGCGCCGACGCCGGCGGCGATTCTGGCCGGGCAGAGCATGCCTCAGCAGGCGCCACAACCTGCCTCAATGCCCACCCTGGCGCCTGCGCCGGCGGTCGCTGCGCGTACCGAAGCGGCGGCGCCCGCGCCGCGCCCGACCATGCCGAGCGAAGCCTCGCGGGTGCGCATGCAGCCGGGCATGCGCCCGCTGGTGGTGGCCATCGACGCCGGACATGGCGGGCAGGACCCCGGTGCCATCGGGCCGACCGGCAAGCGTGAGAAGGACATCACCTTGGCCGTTGCGCGTGAGCTCGCCCGCCAGGTCAACGCCACCCAGGGCCTGCGTGCCTACCTGACGCGTGACAGCGACGTCTTCATTCCGCTGCCGATGCGCGCCCAGCGTGCGCGTGCGGCCAAGGCTGACATCTTCATCTCGATCCATGCCGACGCGGCTGAAAACCGCGCTGCGCGTGGCTCCTCCGTCTATGTGCTGTCGACCAAGGGCGCCTCCTCGCAGCGTGCGCGCTGGCTGGCGGACAAGGAAAACGCGGCCGACCTGATCGGCGGCGTGCGCCTGCAGCAGGCCGAGGGGACCCTCGCCAATGTGCTGCTGGACCTGGCGCAGAGCGGTTACATGAAGGCCTCCGAAGATGCGGCCACGCATGTGCTCGGTGGCCTCAAGCGCATCGGCAACAACCACAAGCCGAACATCGAGCGCGCGAATTTCGCGGTGCTGCGCACCTCGGACATGCCAGCGATGCTGGTGGAAACGGCCTTCATCTCCAATCCGGACGAAGAACGCCGGCTGATGGATCCGGCTTACCAGCGCAAGATCGCTGCGGCCGTGCTCGATGGAGTCGACGTCTTCTTTACCCGCCAGCCACCGCCGGGCACTCTGTACGCCGCCCGCGCCCAGGCCGAGATGGATGCGGCCAGCACCGTGGCCGGCGGCAGCAAGTAAGCGTCGCGCCACGGCGCAACTGCCCCGGGCCGTCACCCGATTCGTCACCCGGCGATGACCCCGTTATCATCGGGGGATGAATGTTGTCGCCCCCCGTGCTGCCGCTGCCCCTGTCGCCCCGTTGAGTCTGCGGAGGCGTCGATGAGTGCCCTGATCCGGCCGCTGCCGGAGATCCTGATCAACCAGATTGCTGCCGGTGAAGTGGTCGAGCGCCCGGCGTCGGTGGTCAAGGAACTGGTCGAGAATGCGATCGATGCAGGCGCAACGCGCGTGGACATCGATCTGGAAGAGGGCGGGGTCCGCCTGATCCGCATCCGCGACAACGGCATCGGCATCGCGCCGGAGCAGTTGCCGCTGGCGGTTTCGCGCCATGCCACCAGCAAGATCGCCAGCCTGGACGACCTTGAAGCGGTGGCGACGCTGGGATTCCGGGGCGAAGCGCTGCCGTCGATCGCCTCGGTCAGCCGTTTCACGCTGGCCTCGCGGCGCGCCGACGACGCGCACGGTTCGGCGCTGCAGATCGAAGGCGGCAAGGTGGGGGAGGTGACCCCGCGCGCGCATGCGCAGGGGACCACGGTGGAAGTGCGCGAGCTGTTCTACAACGTGCCGGCACGGCGCAAGTTCCTGCGCGCCGAGCGCACCGAGCTGGGCCACATCGAGGAATGGCTGCGCTCGTTGGCGCTGGCCCGTCCCGATGTCGAGCTGCGCGTCTCGCACAACGGCAAGGCCTCGCGGCGCTACAAGCCGGGCGATCTGTACTCGGACGAACGCATCGGCCAGACGCTGGGCGAGGATTTCGCCCGCCAGGCGGTGCGCGTGGACCACAGCGGGGCCGGGCTGCGCCTGCACGGCTGGATCGCGCAGCCGCATTACTCCCGCGCCAGTGCCGACCAGCAATACCTCTACGTCAATGGCCGCTCGGTCCGCGACCGCAGTGTCGCTCACGCGGTGAAGATGGCCTACGGCGATGTGCTCTTCCACGGTCGCCAGCCGGCCTACGTGCTGTTCCTCGAACTCGATCCGACGCGGGTGGATGTCAATGTGCATCCAGCCAAGCACGAGGTGCGGTTCCGTGACGCGCGGCTCATCCATGATTTTGTCTACCGCACCTTGAAGGATGCACTGGCCGACACGCGTGCCGGCGCCAGCGCGCAGGAGATCAGCGCCGTCCACGGCGGTGCACTGCCTGCGGACGCGGCGACCCTGCCTGCGCCGGGCTACGGACTGGCGCGTGGCACCCTGCCAGCGGCCGGCAGCGGTGGTGCGGGCGGTGCAGGTTACGGCAGCTGGCGTCCGCAGCAGTCCCCGCTGGGGTTGCAGGTAGCGGACGCGCCGTCGGCCTACGCGGCGCTGTACGCCAGCGCCGGTGGCGGCGAGCGCAGCACGGCACTGCCGCCGCTGCCGGGCGCGCAGGGCCTGCCGGAGACCAGCACCGAAGCCGGTGTGCCGCCGCTGGGCTATGCGATCGCCCAGCTGCACGGCATCTACATCCTTGCCGAAAATGCCGAAGGGCTGATCGTGGTGGACATGCACGCCGCACACGAGCGTATCGGCTACGAGCGCCTGAAAACCGCGCATGACGGCATCGGCCTGCATGCACAGCCGCTGCTGGTACCCATCACCCTGGCGGTGGGCGAGCGCGACGCCGACACCGCCGAGCGAGAAGCAGACACCCTGGTGGCGCTCGGCTTTGAGATCACCCGCGCCGGCCCCGGGTCGCTGCATGTACGCAGCATCCCGGCGCTGCTGGCCAACGCCGAACCGGAAGGCCTGCTGCGCGACGTCCTCACCGACCTGCGCGAACACGGGCAGAGTCGCCGCATCGCCAGCGCTCGCGACGAGCTGCTCTCGACCATGGCCTGCCATGGCGCGGTGCGCGCGAACCGTCGCCTGACGGTGACCGAAATGAACGCGCTGCTGCGTGACATGGAGATCACCGAACGCTCAGGGCAGTGCAACCACGGCCGGCCGACATGGGCCCGCTTTTCGCTGGCGGAGATCGACCGCTGGTTCCTGCGCGGACGCTAGGCATGGGCGTTTTCTTCCCGCGCGCGGGTGTGCGGCGGCTCTGCATCATGGCGCTGCTGGCCATGGCCGGTTGCACGCCATCAGCCCCGCCGCCGCCCGCGCCTGCCGCGCCGGACCCGGCGTTCGAGCAGGCGCAACAGCAGTGGCGCGCTGAGCGACATGCAGCGCTGACCGCAGCCGATGGCTGGACCAGCCTGGTCGGCCTGCACTGGCTGGAACACAAGGCACATTACATCGGGCGCGGGCCCGGCAGCGGTATCCGCCTGGCGGTCGGGCCGGCCAGGCTGGGACTGGTCAGCCGACAGGGTGCAGGCTGGGTGTTCACCCCCGAACGCGGGGCCGGCGTGCAGGTGGCCGGCAGAGCCCTGCGCGGGCCCATCGCGTTTGCCAGTGACAGCGACCCGACACCCGTGAAGCTGCAGTTCGATGATGGGAAAGGCGAGCTCAGCCTCATTCATCGCGGTGAGCGCCATGCGCTGCGCGTCAAGCATGCAGACGCGCCGTCGCGACGCGGGTTCAAGGGCATCGACTACTGGCCCGGTGGGCCGCAGTGGCAGGTCAAGGCCCGTTTCCGCGCCCATCCTCCCGGCCGCACGCTGCCCATCGTGGACATCACCGGCCTGACCACCGCCATGCCCAATGCCGGGCGCGTGGAGTTCGAGCGCGATGGCCGCCTGTACCGGCTCGAAGCGGTTGCCGAACCGGGGCAGCCGCTGTTTCTGATCTTCGCCGACCGCACCAGCGGTCATGGCAGCTATCCGCCTGGCCGGTACCTGGACACCGCCGCGCCGGACGCGCGTGGTGAGGTGGTGCTGGACTTCAATCACGCCTACAACCCGCCCTGCGCGTTCACCCCCTACGCGACCTGCCCCCTGGCACCACCGGAAAACCGGCTGGACCTGGCGGTGCAGGCGGGCGAACGTACCTACCACCTTGCTGAAGGAGAAGCACCGTGATGCATCGAATGACCCGCTGCCTGCTGGCCCCGTTGCTGCTGGCTGTCACTGCGCTCGGCGTGCAGGCAGCGCCGGCGCGCGCGCCGGCAGCCGCACCCGCGCCCTCGGCCACGCCAGCAGCACCGGTGCCCCTGCTGTGGAAAGTCACCGGCAAGGGGGATGCCGCCCTTTACCTGCTGGGCTCGTTTCACCTGCTGCGGGCCGAGGACTATCCGCTGGCCAAGGTGACCGACCAGGCGTTTGCCGCCTCCCAGCGCGTGCTGTTCGAGCTGTCACCGGCCGACATGGCATCGCCGCAGATGGCCAGCACGCTGGTGCAGGCCGCCGTACGGACCGACGGCCGCCAGCTGCGTGATGAGCTGGATGAGCCGACCTGGACACGACTGCAGGCCTATGCGACCGCCAACAACCTGCCGCTGGCGCAACTGCAGGGTATGCAGGCATGGTTCGTTGGCCTGAGCATCAGCATCGGTCAGATGACCAAGCTCGGCCTGGACCCCAAGCTCGGCCTGGACCAGCATTTCATGCAGCGGGCGCAGCAGGCTGGCAAGCAGGTCGGTGGGCTTGAAGACATCCAGACCCAGGTTGCGGTACTGGCGGGCATGAGTGCCGACGAGCAGCGGCAGATGCTGGTGGAGGCGCTGGAGCAGGCCGACAAGGGCGATGCCGAAGTGCGTCAGCTGCACGATGCGTGGCGTCGCGGCGATGACGCGGTGCTGTGGAATGAGATGGCCGCTTCGATGCGGCAGAAGTACCCGGCGCTGTACAAGCGCATCAACAGCGATCGCAACGATGCGTGGGTGCCCAAGCTGGAACGCCATCTGCAGGCAGGGCAGGGCAGCAGTCTGGTGGTGGTCGGCACCCTGCATCTGCTGGGCAGCGACGGCGTTGTCGAGAAGCTGCGCGGCAAGGGCTACAAGGTCGAGCGGCTGCGCTGAGGGCCGGTCGGCGCAACCACGGAAAAGGCGCGCCATGAGCGCGCCTTTTTCATTGAGCGGCAGTCAGCGGTGCGGCGGTACTGCGCCGCAGAGGCCTCAGCGTCCGCGCCCCTTGGGCGGGGTGCCAGCGGCGTCGCCGCCCTTCGGGCCGCCGGTCCCGGTGCTCGTACCCCCCGGACGCGGACCGAAGCCGGCCCCCATGCTGCGCTGGAACTCCTGCCACAGCTCGAGGTTGCGCTCGGTCAGCTGGTTCATCATTGCCCACGGGGTCTGACCCAGCAGGTTGCCCATCTGCTGGCGGAACTGCTGCTGCTGGTCGAGGAAGACCTGCATGCTGCGCTCCAGGTAGTTGCCCATGAAGCCCTGCAGCGAATCGCCGTAGAAACGGATCAGCTGGCTCAGCAGCTGGGTGGAGAGCATCGGTTCGCCGTCCTGTTCCTGGTCGGCGATGATCTGCAGCAGGACCGAGCGGGTGAGATCATCGCCACTCTTGGCGTCGCGGACCTCGAACTCCTCGCCGTCCAGGATCAGCTGGCGCACATCCTCGATGGTGATGTAGCTGGAAATCTCGGTGTCGTAGAGCCGGCGGTTGGGATACTTCTTGATGATGCGGGTCGCAGCCATGCAGCAATCACTCGTCAAGTCAGGCGTGCAGCATGGCGCAGTGCAGCAGCAGTTGCAACCGTTACAGCCTTGTCTTACCTGGCATTTTTCGGCGCACAATGCTGCGCAGCATGGGTCTTCATGCTGCGCAGCATGCGCGGCCGGGTCGTTACCAGCCCATGTGATGGCCGCCGTTGATGTCCAGGTTGCTGCCGGTGATCCACGCGGCCTCATCGGCCACCAGGAAGGACACGCCATAGGCGATCTCCTCCGGCTTGCCCAGCCGTCCGGTGGGGATGTCGGCGATGATCTTGGCGCGCACTTCCTCCGGTACCGCCATCACCATGTCGGTGGCCACGTAGCCGGGCGAGATGGTGTTGACGGTGATACCAAAGCCTGCATTTTCGCGTGCCAGCGAAATGGTGAACCCGTGCATGCCAGCCTTGGCTGCTGCGTAGTTGGCCTGGCCGTACTGGCCCTTCAGGCCGTTGATCGAGCTGATCTGGATGACCCGGCCCCATCCGCGCCGGCGCATGCCTTCGATGACCGGGCGGGTGACGTTGAACACCGAGTTCAGATTGGTGTTGATCACCTCGTGCCACTGCTCGGCACGCATGCGGTGGAAGGTGGTATCGCGGGTGATGCCGGCGTTGTTGACCAGGATCTCCACCGGGCCAAGCTCGGCTTCAACGGCCTGCACCAGCGCTTCGGAGCTGCCCGGGTCGGAGACATCGCCGGGGAACAGGGCGATGCGGTGGCCGCGCGCAGCCATCGCCTGCTGCCACGCCCGCGCCTTGGCTTCATCGCGGTAGTTGGTGGCGACCTTGTGTCCCTGCTCGGCCAGGCGCAGGCAGATCGCACTGCCGATTCCGCCGGTGCCACCGGTTACCAATGCGACGCGTGAAGTCATGCTGCAGTTCCGAAGATCAGGTGGGGGAAGGGGGATTCTGCAACAACATGGCCTGCAATGCGCTGCCTTCGTAGGCCAGATCGTGCACCGGCACCCGGCTCGGCACGAACGCGGCTGCCGCCGCCCGCAGTGCCGTGCCCACGTCCTTGTCCGGCGGCAAGGCCTGCGCAGGCTGCCCCAGCAGCTGCCACAGCGCGCCCAATGTGGGCATGACCGGCCAGTGCGCGACCGGCGCGCTGGCCAGCGACTTGGACAGCTTGCGGCCCTGCGCGTCCAGCAGCAGCGGCAGGTGGGCATAGGTCGGCGTGGGCAGCCCGAGCGCGCGCTGCAACAGGATCTGCCGTGCGGTGGAACCCAACAGATCCGCGCCGCGTACGACCTCGTCCACGCCCTGCGCATGATCGTCCACCACCACGGCGAGTTGATAGGCCCAGCAGCCGTCGGCACGGCGCAGCACCACATCGCCGACCTCGGCATGCACGTCCTGCACCTGCGGCCCCCGTATCCGGTCATTGAAGCGTACGACGCTGCCGGGTGGCACGCGCAGCCGCACCGCAGGGTCGGGGCGCGGCGCGCTGGCCACGCAACGATGATGCAGACCGCCGGTGGCCGCCAGATCGCTGCGGCTGCAATGGCAGACAAAGGCGTGTCCCTGCGCGAGCAGACGGTCGAGCGCCTGCTGGTACACCGCATCGCGGTGGCTCTGCTGCAGTATCGGGCCGTCCGCGCTCAGTCCAAAGCGCAGCAGGGTGGCCAGCTGTGCCTGTGCCGCGCCGGCCACGGTGCGCGGCGGGTCGACATCTTCGACCCGCACCTGCCAGCCGGCGCCGCGATGGCGCGCGAACAGCCAACTGCCAAACGCGGCCAGCAGCGAGCCGGCGTGCAGGGCACCGGTGGGTGAGGGGGCAAAGCGCCCGTTGCCGCCGGCGGCGTAGGGCAAAGGCGGGAGCGAGGGGGGGCTGTTCATGCTGGCTGAATCCTCGGTCAGCTTGGCGCTTGAATTCAAGCTGAAGTCACCGCACATTCGGGATCAACGCCAACTCAGAGCTTTCACTTCCCATGTTCAGTCGCATCGCCTTGTTCATGTTGACCAACCTCGCCGTCCTGGTGCTGGCCAGCGTTGTGATGTCACTGATCGGTCTCGACCCGTCCAAGATGAGCGGCCTGCTGGTGATGGCCGGTCTGTTTGGCTTTGGCGGCTCACTGATCTCGCTGCTGCTGTCCAAGTGGATGGCCAAGCGCAGCACCGGGGCGGTGGTCATCACCACGCCGCGTAACGACACCGAACGCTGGCTGCTGCAGACGGTGGAACGCCAGGCACGCGCGGCCGGCATCGGCATGCCCGAAGTGGCGGTCTATGACGGCCCGGAAATCAACGCCTTTGCCACCGGCGCCAACCGTAACAACGCACTGGTAGCGGTGTCGACCGGGCTGCTGCACAACATGAGCGAGGACGAAGCCGAAGCTGTGCTCGGCCATGAAATCGCGCACGTGGCCAACGGGGACATGGTGACCATGGCCCTGCTGCAGGGCGTGGTGAACACCTTCGTGATCGTGCTGGCACGGGTGGTCGGTGGGTTCATCGACAGCGCGATCTCCGGCAACCGCGAAGGTGGGCGCGGCCTGGCTTACTTCGGCATCGTGCTGGTCCTGGAAATGGTGTTCGGCATCTTCGCCACCATGATCACGATGTGGTTCTCGCGTCATCGCGAGTACCGCGCGGACGCCGGCGGCGCCCAGCTTGCCGGCCGTCAGAAGATGATTGCCGCCCTGGAGCGCCTGAAGCTCAACCATGGTCAGAGCACCCTGCCGACCCAGGTCGCTGCCTTCGGCATCGCTGGCTCCACCGCCCGCAAGCTGTTCATGAGCCACCCGCCGCTGGAAGAGCGTATCGCCGCCCTGCGCGCTTCGACCGCCGTGTAAGCGTTGCGCCTGCTGCATGCGACCCACACACCCGGCCTCGCGCCGGGTGTTCTTTTTGTGTGGGGAAGCAGACGCGCGTGCGGCACCGGCGAGCGGCGCGGCCTTCGAGGTGACGACCGTTGGTCGTCACGCCCAGCGGCGCGGCACCGTGTTTCGGCCGGGAGCTGCCGGGCAGAGCCCGGCACTACGTCAGAACCTGGCGTCGAACTCTGCGGCGTATGCGGTATTGACCAGCACCTTCTGCAGCGACTCGGCCACCTTGATGTTGCCTGCCACCACCTGCTGGGTCTCCGGGCCACGGTTGTCCATGCGCGCCAGCGTGCCGCCCTTGAAGTCGCTGACCTTGCCACCGGCCTCACGTACCAGCAGTACGCCGGCGGCGATGTCCCACGCCTTCACCCCTGCCTCGAAGTAGGCGTCAGCGCGGCCGCAGGCCACATAGGCCAGGTCCAGTGCTGCCGAACCGGTGCGGCGCACATCCTCGGCGTGCACCAGCAGTGCATCGACCGCCTTCAGCTGCGCGCTGGCGCGGCTGCGCTCGCGCGGCGCAAAGCCGGTATGGATCATCGTGCCTTCCAGGTCCTTGCGGTCGGCCACGCGGATGCGGCGGTCATTGAGCACCGCGCCGCCGCCGCGGCTGGCGGTGAACAGCTCGTTGCGCAGCGGGTCGAAGATCACGGCATCGGTCGGTTCACCGTTTTCAACCAGCGCAATGGACACGCAGTAGTGCGGGAAGCCGCGCAGGTAGTTGCTGGTGCCGTCGAGCGGGTCGATGACCCACATCTGCCGATGGCCGCCCTGCAGGCCGCCTTCCTCGCCGAAAATGCCGTAGTCGGGGTAGGCGCGCTTGAGTTCCTTGACGATCACCTTTTCCGCATCCGCATCGACTTCGCTGGCGTAGTCCATCCGGCCCTTCTGCACGACGTTGAGCGCCTCGAGCTTGTTGATGTTGCGCAACAGGACGTTGCCGGCGAGGCGGGCGGCCTTGACCATGACGGTGACGGCGGGTTTCTGCATGGCGTGAGCTCCCGTAAAGGCAGAATGAAGGGCTGGCGGGGGAAAAGAGCGGGTCCGGCGCATTGGCCGGTCGCGCAGTTTACCATTGCAGGCCGTCCAGCTCGACTAATTTGTGTTCATGTCCGATCAAACTGCCGCTGTCCGCATCCGTTTCGTCCTGGTCGGGACCCAGCATCCCGGCAACATGGGCGCTGCCGCGCGTGCGCTCAAGACCATGGGCCTGGCCCGGCTGGTGCTGGTGGCGCCGGAAAAGCCGCTGGATGAAGAGGCGTTCCGACGCTCGGCCGGGGCCGAGGACGTGCTGGGTGACGCACCGGTGGTGGCCACGTTGGCCGAGGCCGTGGCCGACTGCACCCTGGTGCTGGGCTGCACCGCGCGCGCGCGCCGGGTGCAGCTGGAGGAACTGCTGCCGGCGGTCGCCGCTGCCCGGCTGGCCGACAAAGCGGGCGAGGGCGCCGAAGTGGCGCTGGTGTTCGGCCGCGAACGTACCGGCCTGACCAACGAGGAACTTCAGCTGTGCCACGCGGCGGTGCATATTCCCTCCGACCCGGCCTTCAGTTCGTTGAACCTGGCCGCGGCCGTGCAGGTGCTGGCCTATGAGGTGCGCATGCGCCTGCTGCAGGCGACGCCCGTGCCCGCTTCGCCGAGCGCCGATGGCGGTGCCCGGGAACAGCTGGCTAGTCACGAGCAGATGGAGAGCTTCTTCGGTCAGCTGGGCCAGACCCTGGACGAGATCGATTTCCACAAGGGACGGGCCCCTGATTCGGCCATGCGCAAGCTGCGGCGTCTGTTCCTGCGCGCCGAACCGAGCGAGCAGGAAGTGCGCCTGCTGCGCGGCATCCTCGCCGATGCCCAGCGCATGGCGAAGCTGGCCAGGTAAACCATCCACCGTCCGAGGGATGGCGGGCGTCGGCCCTGCGCGCGCCGGGCGCCTGAAAAACAACCTGACGCAGTTCACGTTTTTTCAGGTACGCTGACGCCATCACCAGGGGGCAGTCGTGATGGGTTGGCGCGGAACGCAGTGGGGACTGCTGGGCCTGGCGTGTCTGCTGCTGGCAGGCCTGCCAGCGCCGTCGGGCGCGACGCCGCCGCCTGCGCAGAGCGTGCTGGTACTGGGGCGCATCAGCAACGACCCGCAGTCGCATTACCAGCAGTTGCAGCCTCTGCTGGACTACGTGGTCGAGCGCATGCACGACGTCGGTATCCGTGAAGGAAGAGTGCTGATGGCGCGCGATACGCAGCAGATGGCCAGCTACCTTCGCCGCGGGCGCGTCGACTGGGTCACAGAAACGGCCGGTACTGCGGTTGCCCTGGGCCAACGCGCCGGTGCCCGTCCGCTGCTGCTGACCGAGCGCAGCGGTGTGCGTGACTACCATACGGTGTTCTTCGCGCGCCGCGACGGTGCCGTTGCCCAGCTGTCCGACCTGCGCGGGCACACGGTGGCCCTGCAGAGTGTGGGGTCCACCAGCGCCTACCTGGTGCCGGTGATGACCCTGCTGCAGCAGGGGCTGCGTCCGCAGATCCTGCAGGCCTCCGAGGACACGCCGCCGCGCAACGGGGTGGGCTACGTGTTCGCGCGCAGCGAACTGAACATTGCCACGTTCGTGCACAAGGGCGTGGTCGATGCCGGGGCGGTCAGCAGCGTGGACTGGGATGACCCGGCCCGGGTGCCGCCGATGTTCAAGCCGGACCTGCGGGTGATCCTGCGCACCGACCCCTACCCGAGGGCGGTGGAGGTGGTACGCGCCGACCTGGACCGTCGCGTTCGTGATCGCCTGCAGCAGGTACTGCTGGAGGCGGCGACCGACCCGCAGGCGGGACCGGCATTGAAACGGTTTTTCGGGACGTCCGGCTTCCATCGCGTCGATGGCCGGATGCAGCAGCGGCTGGATGAACTGGAGCGCGGCCTGGTCCGCGTGCGGATGGAAGTGGAATGAAACTGCCGGGTTCGGGGATGCAGGCGCGCTTCGTGCTCGCCATGGGCGGGGCGATGCTGGTGGTGCTGGCGATCCTGGCGGTGCTGCTGGCACGGCAGGGCGCCATGCAGCGCGAGGTGAGAGACCTCAGCGGTGATGTGATCCACGAACTGTTCGAGCGCAGTCTGCGCAGTCGAGGGGAAGGCCTGGCGCGCGAACTGGCCGACAGCCTGGCCAATCCGATGTACTACAACGACCTGGAACAGGTCGGCACGCTGGTGCGCAATGCATCGCGGCAGCGGGTAGTGAGCTACGTGCTGGTGTTCGATGCGCGCGGCAACCTGCTGCACGACGGCTCGGTGACCGTGCCCGGGTTCGGGCGCCCCATGAGCGATCCGCTGGCGGCCCAGGCGGTCACGGCCAAGGGGCTGCAGCTGCAGCAGTCACCGCAGGTACTGGAAGCCAGCATGCCGGTGGCGGTGGGCAACCAGCGCCTGGGCGGCGTGCGCGTGGGCATGTCGCTGGTGGAGGTGCAGGCGCTCGAGCGTCGGGCCAACGCCGGGCTGGCCGAGCGCCTGGAGCAGGTCGGCAGTCGTCACCTGGGCTGGATGTGGTTGATGCTCGGCCTGCTGGTGGCCATCGGTATCGCGGTGGTGATCTTCGTGCAGCGCACACTGGTGACGCCGGTACGCGAACTGGCAGCGGCCGCGCGCCGCATCGAGGCCGGTGATTACCAGGCGCCGGTGCGCGAGAGTCTGCGCCATGATGAGGTCGGCGAACTGGTCCGGGCGTTCGCGCGGATGCGTGAGTCCATCGCCCGGCACGACCGGGAAGTCCGGCAGATGGCCTATACCGATGCGCTCACCGGGCTGACCAATCGCCTGGCGTTCCGCGAGGCACTGGACCACCGGCTGATGGCCGCGCGCGCCTCCGGCCACCGTCTGGCGCTGCTGTTTGCCGACATGGACGACTTCAAACGGGTCAATGACACCCTTGGCCATGAAGCGGGCGATGAGGCCCTGCTGCAGTTCGCCCAGCGCATCAGCGAGGCGGTGCAGCAGGCCGGCGGCGACGACGCCCTGCTGGCCCGCTTTGGCGGCGACGAGTTTGTCATCCTGGTCGGTGAGGGCGACGTGGCGGCGCAGGCGCGGCTGCTGGCCGAGCAGCTGGTGGAGGCGCTGGGCAGGCCGCTGCGTGTCCAGGACCGCGAGCTGTTCCTCGGCGCCTCGATCGGCGTGACCCTGTTCCCCGACGATGCAGCCGATGCCACCTCGCTGCTGAAGAACGGCGACATCGCCATGTACCAGGCCAAGGTGGCCGGCAAACACTGTTACCGCTACTACAGCCGTGCCATGGACCACGCGGTCGAGCGGCGTGTGCACATGGAGCAGGAGCTGCGCGGCGCATGGGAACGCGGCGAGCTGCGGCTGGCCTACCAGCCGATCTTCTGTACGCGCGACCGGCGCATGGTCGGGGTGGAGGTGCTGCTGCGCTGGCAGCATCCTACGCTGGGCACCATCCCGCCCTCGGTCTTCATCGAGGTGGCCGAGCAGAGTGGGCTGATCGAGCAGATTGGACCGAAGGTGCTGCGCGCGGCCTGCATGGAGGCCGCACAGTGGCCTGCCGGTGCGGCCGGCGACGAAATGTTCGTCTCGGTCAATGTCTCGCCGCGTCAGCTGCGCGGCGGTGAGCTGCCCGAACTGGTGGCCAGCTGCCTTCACGAGTCCGGGCTGCCGGCCTCGCGCCTGCACCTGGAGCTGACCGAGACCGCCGTGATCGGCGATGAGATGGTCGCCGCGCAGCTGCTGGACAAACTGCACCGCGCCGGGGTCAAGGTCTGGCTGGATGACTTCGGCACCGGTTTCTCGGGCCTGAGCCACCTGCGCCAGGTGCCGGTGGACGGGGTGAAGATCGACAAGAGTTTCGTGGCCGACATGCAGCGGGACCCGGACGATCTGGCCCTGACCACGGCCATCATCGCCATGGCGCACGCCCTGGGCATCACCGTGGTGGCCGAGGGCATCGAGCAGGAGGCCCAGTTCGACCTGCTGTGCCAGCGCGGTTGTGACCTTGGGCAGGGCTACTGGTTGAGCCGCCCGGTTACCGCCACGGCGGTGGTCCAGCTGATCGAAGCTGGTACCTGAGGCAGGTACCTGGGCGCGGTTCAGAGTGCGCGCTTGCTCGGGTCGCCGGGCAGCTCGCGCACCAGCTTGGGCACGAGGTAGCCGGACAGCCGGGCGGTAAGGCCGGCCACCAGCGTGCGGGCCTGCTCATCGTCGACTTCGAAATGTGCCACGCCTTCGACCCGGTCGAGCTGGTGCAGGTAGTAAGGCAGCACGCCGGCGGCAAAGCTGCGTTCGCTCAGGTCCTGCAGCGCCTGCACACTGTCGTTGACGCCCCGCAGCAGCACGGCCTGGTTGAGCAGTTGCGCACCGGTGCCGCGCAGGGCGGCCATGGCGGCGTCCACGTTCGCATCGAATTCGTTGGCATGGTTGGCATGGACCACGATGGCCAGCGGCCAGGGCAGGTCGCGCAGCCAGGCCAGCAGTTCTCCGTCCACGCGCTCGGGCAGCACGATCGGCAGCCGGGTGTGGATGCGCAGGCGGCGCAGATGCGGAATCCGGCGCAGGGCATCGGTCAGCTCGGCCAGCTTGTGGGTGGCCAGCGAGAGGGGATCACCCCCGGAGAGAATGACCTCATCGATGTCCGGATCGGCGGCGATGGCCGCCACGGCCTCCTGCCAGGCGCCCTTGGCGGCATTCTCGCTGCCGTAGTCGAAGTGGCGGCGGAAACAGTATCTGCAGTTGATGGCGCAGCTGCCGGTAGCCACCAGCAGCGCGCGCCCGCGGTATTTCTGGATCACGCCCGTGGCCTTGCGGGCCAGCCCGTCGCCGACCGCATCGAAGCTGAAACCCGGCACCTGGCGCATTTCCTCGTTCACCGGCAGTACCTGGCGCAGCAGGGGGTCGCTGGCGTCGCCCCGGCGCATGCGGGCCACGAAGCCTTCCGGAACACGCAGGGCAAACTGCTGCAGCGCCTGGTCCGAAACGCCCAGCGCGGCGGGGTCCAGCTGCAGGTGCTGCAGCAGAACCTGCGGATCGCGGATCGACTCGCGCCAGAGCTGCTGCCAGCGCACGGGGCGCGGCGCGACATCGGGCCGGGGTAGGGCGGAAGGCTGCATGGAGACGGGGCCTGCGGTTATCATGTGGGACAGAAAAACAGTGCCCCACCGGTGTTCGGTGGGGTTTTCCATTCTACCGGCTCGCCGCACCCGCGGCGCTTTTGCCACTCAGGAGTTTACCCATGGCCAGCTACGGCATGAACGACGTCAAGAACGGGATGAAGATCCTGGTCAACAACCAACCGGCCGTCATCATTGATACCGAGTACGTCAAGCCGGGCAAGGGCCAGGCCTTCACCCGCGTGAAGTACCGCCTGATCAAGGATGGTCGTACCCAGGAAGTGACCATGAAGTCGACCGACTCGCTGGAAGCTGCTGACGTGGTCGACACCGACATGAACTTCATGTACGCCGATGGCGAGTACTGGCACTTCATGGACCCCGAGTCCTTCGAGCAGGTCCAGGCCACCAAGGCGGGCATGGGCGGCGCCGAGAAGTGGCTCAAGGGCGAAGAGTCCTGCGTGGTGACCCTGTGGAACGGCGAGCCGATCTTCGTGCAGCCGCCGAACTTCGTCGAGCTGAAGATCACCGAGACCGACCCGGGCGTGCGCGGTGACACCTCTGGCGGCGGCGGCAAGCCGGCCACGCTGGAAACCGGCGCGGTGGTGCGCGTGCCGCTGTTCGTCAACCAGGACGAAATCATCAAGGTCGACACCCGCTCGGGCGAGTACTCGGCCCGCGTGAAGTAATCCGGCGTCGCCGGATGGCGCCGGGCTCCGTCCGGCTGCACACCCGGTCGCGCGCCACGTAGAGCCGGGCTCTGCCCGGCTGCACGATCCGGTCGCGCACCCACGTAGAGCCGGGCTCTGCCCGGCTGCCCGACCCGGTCGCGCACCACGTAGAGCCGGGCTCTGCCCGGCTGCCCGACCCGGTCGCGCACCACGTAGAGCCGGGCTCTGTCCGGCTGCCGTACCCCCCGACAGGAGCCCGCATGATCGACAGCGCATCCCCCCCCGAAGCCTGCGACCTGCTCATCGAAGCCGGTCATGTGGTACCGATCGAACCGCATGCGGTGGTGCTGGAAGACCATGCCGTTGCCGTGCGCGATGGCGTCATCGTTGCCATCCTCCCGCGGGCACAGGCGCGCGAGCGCTACGCTGCGGCACAGGTGGTCAGTCGTCCCGACGCTGCGCTGATGCCCGGCCTGGTCAACGCGCACACCCACAACCCGATGACCCTGCTGCGCGGCGTGGCTGACGATCTGCCGCTGATGACCTGGCTGCAGCAGCATATCTGGCCCGTGGAAGCGGCGGTGATCGGGCCGGAGTTCGTTGCCGACGGCACCACCCTGGCCATCGCCGAAATGCTGCGCGGGGGTACCACCTGCGCCAACGAGAACTACTTCTTCGGCGACGTGCAGGCCGCCGTCTATAAAAAGCATGGTTTCCGTGCGCTGGTCGGCGCGGTGATCATCGATTTCCCCACCGCCTGGGCACGGACCGATGACGAGTACTTCGCCAAGGCCGGTGAACTGCATGATCAGTGGCGCAATGATCCGTTGATCGGCACAGCCTTCGCGCCGCACGCCCCGTACACGGTGAGCGATGCCAACTTCGAACGCGTGCGCATGCTGTCCGACCAGCTGGACATGCAGGTGCACCTGCATACCCACGAGACCGCGCAGGAAATCACCGACTCGATCAAGCTGCATGGCCAGCGCCCGCTGGCGCGACTGGACCGCCTGGGGCTGGTCAACGATCGCCTGATCGCCGTGCACATGACCCAGCTGACCGACGCGGAGATCCACCTGTGCGCCGAGCGCGGTGTCAGCGTGGTGCATTGCCCCGAATCCAACCTGAAACTGGCATCCGGCTTCTGCCCAGCCTGTGCGCTGCAGCGTGCGGGTGTCAACCTGGCCATTGGAACCGACGGTTGCGCCAGCAACAATGACCTGGACATGTTCAGCGAGAACCGCACCGCGGCGATCCTGGCCAAGGCCGTGGCCGACGATGCCACCGCACTGGATGCCGCCACCACGCTGCGCGCGGCCACGCTGGGCGGTGCCCGCGCGCTGGGCTTCGGCGAGCGCATCGGCTCCATCGAGGTCGGCAAGCAGGCTGACCTGGTCTGTGTCGATCTGTCGGCGCTGGAAACCCAGCCGCTGCACAATGTGCTGTCGCAGCTGGTCTATGCCACCGGTCGCCAGCAGGTCACCGACGTCTGGATCGCCGGGCAGCCCAAGCTGGTCCAGCGTGAGCTGGTCGGCATGGACCTGCCAGGCATCATCGCCAACGCGCGCCAGTGGCGCGAGCGCATCGCGCACATCCGCGCCTGAGCAACGCCGCAAGGAACAGAGCCATGAACGCACCGAACGCATCAAGCAACTTCGACCAGGCCGAGCTGGACAAATTCGCCGCACTGGCCAACCGCTGGTGGGACGCCGACGGCCCGCAGAAGCCGCTACACGCCCTCAACCCGGTACGCCTGAAGTATGTCGCCGACCGTGTGCCGCTGCGCGGCGCGCGCGTGCTGGACATCGGCTGCGGTGGCGGCCTGCTCAGCGAAGCGCTGGCCCAGGCGGGTGCCGAGGTGACCGCGATCGACCTGGCGCCGGAACTGGTGAAGGTGGCGCGCCTGCACGCACTGGAGAGCGGCGTGCAGGTCGACTACCGGGTGCAGGCGGCCGAAGCGCTGGCCGACGAGCAGCCCGGCAGCTTCGATGTGGTGACGTGCATGGAAATGCTTGAGCACGTACCCGACCCTGCTGCGATCATCGCCGCCTGCCGGCGGCTGCTCAAGCCTGGTGGGCACCTGTTCCTGTCCACCATCAACCGCACGGCCGCCGCCTTTGCCGTCGCCATCGTCGGCGCCGAGTATGTGGCCCGGCTGCTGCCGCGGGGCACCCACCATTACCAGGAGTTCATTAAGCCTGCCGAACTGGCGCGCTGGCTGCGCCAGGCCGATGTGCAGCTGCAGGATGTTTCCGGCATGGCCTACGAACCCTGGCGCAACCGGGCGCGGCTGAGCAGCCGTACCGACATCAATTACCTGGCCCATGCCCGCACGCCCGGTCAGGCCGAGCCGGCGGCATGAGCACGGCGCGCTTTCCGCGTGCGGTGCTGTTCGACCTCGACGGTACCCTGCTGGACAGTGCGCCCGATTTCGTCGCCACCTGTGATGCGATGCTGTTGGCGAGGGGCTGCGCGCCGGTCGATCCGGCGCAGTTGCGCCCTGTGGTTTCCAAGGGCGCACGCGCGATGGTCGGCACTGCGTTCCCCGAGCTCGATGGCGCTGAGCGCGACGCGCTGATTCCCGAATTCCTGCAGCGCTACGAGGCACTGATCGGCCAGCACGCCGTGCTGTTTGATGGTGTGGCGACGATGCTGGACGCCCTGGAATCGGCAGGTACGGTGTGGGGCATTGTCACCAACAAGCCCGAATACCTGGCGCGGTTGATCCTGCCGCAGCAGGGCTGGGAACAGCGCTGTGCGGTACTGGTGGGCGGCGACAGCCTGGCTGAGCGCAAGCCGCATCCGCTGCCGTTGCTGCACGCCGCCGCGCACATGGGGATACCACCCGCAGAGTGCGTGTATGTGGGCGACGACGAGCGTGACATTCTGGCCGCGCGTGCAGCGCACATGCCGTCAGTTGCAGCACTGTGGGGTTACCGTCTGGACAGCGACGAGCCGCTGGCGTGGCAGGCCAGTGTGCTGGTCGAGCACGCCCATCTTCTGAACCAGGCCACGCTGTGGCCGACCCAGCCGTAAGGAACGAGCAGTGAGCAGTACCGCTTTGGAGAGTTTCCTGGACAAGTGGCGGAGTCGTTGGCCGGAGTGGTCGGTGGCCGAGCCATTCGTGGCCGAGCCGCAGCGTGCGCGCACGCTGGCCTGGTTCGCGCTGCTGCAGGAGCTGGACGACATGCTCAACACCAGCAGCGACCCGTTGCCGGCCGACGCCAAACTTGCCTGGTGGGGCGAAGAGCTGCGAAGCTGGGCTGGCCAGCGCTCACGTCACCCGTTGGGGCGGCTGCTGGAACCGGTGCGCGCGCCGTGGGCACAGCTGGCCGACGCACTGCCGGATCTGGTGGAAGCGCGCGCGCCCGCGCCTGATCCGGCCGCTGCCGAACGTGCGCTGCTGCGCTATGCCGAGGCGGTGGCGGCCGTGGAGGTGGTGATGTTCGATGACGCCCCGCGCAATGGCGCCCCGCGCGCCGTGCTGCTGCAGACCCTGGCACAGCGGCTGCAGGAAGCCGGCGTCGCTGCCGTACCGCGTTCGCTGCTGGAGACCGATGCTGCCAACGCGGATAAGCGTTGGCGTGAGCACCTGCTCAAGGCGTGGCCGGTGCGCGTTGCTGGCCCGCGGCCTCGCCGCATCTGGGCGGTGCTGGCGCGCTCGCGCCTGGCAGCGCAGGCGGCAGGCAAGCCGGTCGAGGCGACCCCGATGCGCACCCTGCTGCGCGTATGGTGGGCCGCGCGCGGTTGAGCTTGGCGCCCAGCCTGGGTAGCGCCGGGCTCTGCCCGGCGAGCGCGCAGCGCGGCTTTCATCGCGATCTGGCGGAGAGCTGCCACGTAGCGCCGGGCTCTGCCCGGCGAGCGCGCAGCGCGGCTTTCATCGCGATCTGGCCGGAGAGCTGCCACGTAGCGCCGGGCTCTGCCCGGCGAGCGCGCAGCGCGGCTTTCATCGCGATTTGACCGGAGAGCTGCCGGGCAGAGCCCGGCACTACGGGCCTGGCGCAGCATGGCTTAATCGCGATCTGCGACGCGCGTCAGCGCGGGCGCTCCAGCACCAGCAGCGGGTCGATGCGGGTACCGAACCAGTTCATGCCCCAGTGCAGGTGCGGGCCGGTCGCGCGGCCAGTGGCGCCCACTGCGGCGATCACCTGACCCTGCTCGACACGATCGCCGACCTTCACGTCGATCCGCGACAGGTGCAGAAAGTTGGAACTGATCCCGAAACCATGGTCCAGCAGCACGGTGCCGCCGGTCAGGTACAGGCCGGGATTGGCAAAGGTGACCACGCCTGCCGCAGGGGCTTTGACCGGGGTGCCGGTAGGGACGGCAATGTCCATGCCCGAATGCCCGGCACCCGGTTGCCCGTTATAGACGCGTGCATTGCCAAACCGGCCACTGATACGGCCCTGAACCGGCCAGATGAAGGCCTGTGCGAAGTCCGCACGGTCGTCGTCGCGCTCGCGCGCCGCGGTCACCTGGGCCTGTTCGCGCTTGATGCGCTCGGCAATGGCTGCTGGCGGATTGACCGTCTTCGGGGGCACGCCGTTGACGCGCTCGGTGGGCCAGTCGCGCGGCGTCACTGCGATGGTCGCACTCTCCCTGCTGCCGTCCGGGCGCTGTACCTGGACCTGCAGAGGTCCGGTCTCATCGCGACCGATGCCGAACACCACGCTGCCATAGCTGCTTACCCGTAGCTGCCGGCCTGCATAATGAACGCTGCTGCCCGCCGGTACCTTGCCAACCACCATCGCCCCCTGTGAGGCGCTGGCGGGAAACACGATGCGGGTGTCGGCAGCCTGCGCCACCGCCGACGGCGCAGGCAGCAGCCCGATTCCGGCGCCGGCGAGGGCCAGCACCATGCACATCACACGGGCGGTGCGCATCAGCGGTTGAAGCTCAGGCGCTGACCGTTGGCGGCGCCGACGATCTGATTGCCGTCCCAGGCCAGTTGTCCGTTGATCCAGGTCGAGGCGATGCGCGAATGGAAGGTCGTGCCCTCGAAGGGCGACCAGCCACACTTGGACAGCACGTCCTCACGCTTGACGGTGAACGGCTTGTCCTCGACCAGCACCAGGTCGGCGAAGTAGCCCTCGCGCAGGAAACCACGCTCGGCCACATCGAACAGCTGCGCCGGGGCATGGGCGAACTTCTGCACGATGCGGGCGATGTCCATCTTTCCTTCGTGCACCAGTTCCAGCGCTGCGGTCAGCGCGTACTGCACCAGCGGCAGGCCCGACGGCGCCTGCGCATAGGGTTTCTGCTTTTCTTCCCAGGTGTGCGGCGCATGGTCGGTGGCCAGCACGTCGATGATGTCCTCCACCAGCGCGGCCGTCAGCGCCTCGCGGTCAGCTACGTCCTTGATGGCCGGGTTGCACTTGATCAGATTGCCCAGCCGCGCGTAGTCGGTGCGGTCAAAGCGCAGGAAGTGAATGCAGGTTTCGGCGGTGATCTGCTTGCGGCTGCCATCAGCGCGGATCAGCGGCCCGCGCTCGAACAACGCCAGCTCGTCGGCCGTGGAGATATGCAGCACGTGCAGCCGGGTGCCGTGCTTCTTCGCCAGCGAAACAGCCAGCTCCGAGGACTTCAGGCAGGCCGCACGCGAGCGGATGTCGGGATGCTGCTCGGCGCTGAGGGTGTCGCCATACTGGGCCTGGTACTGCTGCATCAACGTGTCGATCATCGGCGTGTCTTCGCAGTGGGTGATGATCGGCGTCGGTGCGTCGCGGAAGATGGCGTCCAGCGTTTCGGGATTGTCCACCAGCATGTTGCCTGTCGAGGCGCCCATGAACACCTTGATGCCTGGCGCGGTCTTCGGGTCCAGCCGCTGGATGTGTTCCAGGTTGTCGTTGCTTGCGCCCATGTAGAAGCCGTAGTTGGCGCGCGCACGACCAGCGGCGGCATCGTACTTGGCCTGCAGCGCATCGGCATTGAGCGTGGGCGGATTGGTGTTGGGCATGTCCATGAAGGTGGTCAGGCCACCGGCCACCGCCGCGGCCGATTCGGTGGCGATGTCGCCTTTGTGGGTCAGGCCCGGCTCACGGAAATGCACCTGGTCATCGATCATCCCCGGCAGCAGCCAGCGTCCGCCGGCATCGACCACGTGCTCGCCGTCGCGTGCGGACATCCCGGCGTCGATCCGCGCGATGCGACCGTCTTCGATGCGCAGGTCCGCTTCGGTGACCTTGCCTTCGTTGACGAGGCGCGCGTTGGTGATCAGTGTCGATGACATTTCAGTGTTTTCCTGTGCAGCGGCAAGAAGGATTCGCGGCGCGCGGAGGAACAAGGTCCACGCCGCCGGGGTGGAAGGGGTGACAGCGTCCCAGGCGTCGCGCGGCCAGCCAGCTGCCGCGCAGCGCGCCATGGACGGAGATGGCCTCCATGGCGTATTCCGAGCAGCTGGGCACGAAACGGCAGCGCGGCCCGAGCAACGGGCTGATGAAGCGCTTGTAGAAGCGCAGCAGGGCAATGAGCAGGCGGGGAATCACGGCTCAATAGTAGTGTGTGGCTGTGCCGTTGGGGTGAACCGCGACGCGCCTGCGGTGTCACGGCTGGCGCGCTCAGGCCTGGGCCCCTGCCCGCATGGTTGGCAGCGGCCGATATTTGTCGCAGGATGGGGCACTGACTTTCCTGCAGCGCTCCTGCAGCGGGTCACGTCGGCGCCGACCGGTGCCGGCCAGGTTCCCTGCCGTGCGGGCAGCGCGGCGCGTCCGGCGTAGTGCTGGACCGTCGTTGATGGCTTCTGCACATGGCCGTCACCAAGTTGCCGCTGCAGGTCGGGTAGGCTATAAAGGCCCGCTTTCCCGGGCCCCGGGGAAACCAAGGAAGAGCGTTTCGTGGCTGCTAAAAAAACTGCAAAAAAGGCCGTCAAGGCCGCCAAGAAAACCGCCAAGCCTGTTGTTGAGAAAAAGGCGGCCAGCACCGTAGCCGGGAAGGTGGCCAAGCCGGCACCGAAGGCTCCGGCCAAGAAGGCTGCCGCGACCAGGTCGGTGGCCGGGAAGAGCTCGGCTGGCAAGAGCGCTGCGAAGAAATCCGCAGCGGCCAAGCCGGCAGCCAGGACGACGGCCGCGAAAAAGGCCGCGCCGGCCAAGCCGGTTGCAAAAAAGCCAGCGCCCACCAAGGCTGTGACCAAGGTGGCCAAGGCCGCGGCGGTCAAGACGGCGCCGAAAGTGACCAAGGCGGCGAAGCCGACCAGGGCTGCGAAGGTGGAAACAAAGAAGCCGGCGCCCAAGCCGGCAAGCAGATCTTCCAAGGCCGCCCCGGCGGCCCGGGTTGCCAAGCCGTCTACTGGCAAGGCAACCGCAAGCAAGGCACCGGCATCGCCGTCGCCGAGCAAAGCAGCATCGGCCAAGCCGGCGCTGGCAACATCCGCGGTCAAGCCGGTAACCCGGTCGGCCGCGGCCCCCGTAGTGAAGTCCGCACCGAAGCCGGCCAAGCCGGCGCCGGCCAAGCCTGTCCCGGCTGGCAAGGCAACCGCTGCAGCAGCTGCCCCGGCCTCCGCGCCGGCCAAGCCCGCCTCAGCGACCGCCAAGCCGGCCCCGCAATCCAAGAATCCCGTGCCCGTTTCGAAATCGCCTGCGAAAACCGTCGTGAAATCCGAATCCGCCCCGAAGACCGTCTCGCGTCCTGTCGGCAAGGTGGCCGTGGCCGTCACCGCCCGCTCGACGGCTCCGGCCCCGCGCAGCAAGTACAAGGTGGTCGAGTACAAGACCGATGAGACCACCGGTCGCCCGATCCTGCCGGAAGGCTACAAGCCGGCCAGCGATGAGGAGTACATGAGCCCGCTGCAGCAGGAGTACTTCCGCCAGCGCCTGCAGAACTGGCGTGCGGACCTGGTCGAGGAGTCCAAGCAGACCATCGAGAATCTGCGTGAGGAAGTGCGTGACATCGGCGACGAAGCCGAACGTGCGACCCGCGAAACCGAGAACTCGCTCGAGCTGCGTACCCGTGACCGCTACCGCAAGCTGATCGGCAAGATCGACAGCACCCTCAAGCGACTGGAAGCCGGCGACTACGGCTACTGTGTCGACACCGGTGAGGAGATCGGTCTGGAGCGTCTGGAGGCGCGCCTGACCGCCGAACGCACCATTGATGCGCAGGAGCGCTGGGAGCACCTGCAGAAGCAGCAGGGCGACTGACCGCCACACCAGCGGCAACAAAAAACCCGGCGTTGGCCGGGTTTTTTGTTATCTGAAGTCGGGCGCTGCCCCGCGCTGCGGGAGGAGCCGGCGCATCGCGCACCCCATCATCCCGCGGCGCTACTGCAGGTCGCGCAGGTTGAGCCGGCGCAGGGTGGGATTCTTCCAGGCGGTGATGCCCGCCACGCTCAGCACGGCGAACCCGCCCAGCACGACCGCCGGTACCAGCCCGAGCAGCCGGGCCATGGTGCCGGCATAGAACGCGCCCAGTTCGTTGGACGAACTGATGAAAATGCCGTTGATCGAGGAGACCCGCCCGCGCATTTCCTCCGGCGTGGCCAGCTGAAGGATGGTCGAGCGGACCACCACCGAGACCCCGTCGAACGCACCATAGAACAGCAGGATCGCGGCCGAAAGCCAGAAGTGGTGTGAGAGCCCGAAACCGATCACGCACAGGCCGAAACCGGCCACCGCAGCCAGAAGCACGGCGCCTGCATGCTGCTGCAGCGGGTGCCGCGCCAGCCACAGCCCGACTACGATGGAGCCGACCGCCGGCGCCGCGCGCAACACGCCCAGACCCTCCGGACCGTGGTGCAGGATCTCCTGCAGGAAGGCCGGCAGCATCGCCACCACGCCGCCCAGCAGCACCGAGAACATGTCCAGCGCCATCGCGCCGACCATGATCCGGTTGCCGACCACGAAGCGTGCTCCTTCAGCGATGCTGCGGAAGATCGGCGCCGCCGGCCCCTGATGCACCGGCTCGCTGACCTTGAGCGTGGCCAGGCAGCCGAGGGCCACCAGCGCGAACAGGGTCGCCACCGCGTAGGCCACGCCCTTGCCGCCCCAGCCGACCAGTACGCCGCCCAGGGCAGGGCCGACTACCATGCCGGCCTGGAAGAAAACGCTGCCCAGGCCGGCACCGCGTGCGTATTCTCCGCGCTCCAGCACGCGGGCGAACAACGCGTTGTAGATCGGCGAGAGAAACGCGCGGACCATGCCGGTCAGCGCGATGGCCGCGTAGATCGGCCAGACTCCTTCGAACGGCAGCCAGCCGGTGGCCACGCCGGTCAGGACCAGGGCGGTGGCGATCAATCCGCTGCAGGCGGCCATGCCCAGGCGGCGCCGGGGCAGGTGGTCCACCAGGTAGCCGGCAAACGGCGCCACACAGAAGAAGGGCAGCACTTCGGCCAGTCCGATCAGGCCGAGCGAGAAGGGATTGCGCGTGATTTCGTAGATGTGCCAGCCGACGGTGACGGCAACCACCTGGTAGGACAGCATCGCGAAGATGCGGTAGGCGAGCAGCTTGGCGAAGCCGGGGCGGGCCAGCAGCTGGCGCGCGCTGGCAACGTCGGCGCCGGGCACGCTCACGCGCCGCTGCGCGTCAGCTGCGCCTGCGCCGTCTCGCGGATGAAGGCCAGCATCGCAGCCACACCGTTGCTGCGGGTCGGCGACAGGTGGCGCGCCAGGCCGATGTCCTGGATGTAGCTCGGCTCGGTGGCCAGGATCTCGGCCGCCGAGCGGCCTGAATACACCCGCAGCGCCAGGAAGATCAGGCCGGAGACAATGGCCGAATCGCTGATGGCATGGAAGTGGAGGGCGTCGGCATTGCCGTCGGGCACGATCCAGACCATCGACTGGCAGCCGAGCAGTCGATGCTCCTCGTTTTTCCACTCGTCAGGGAAGGTGGGCAGCTTGCGGCCGAGGTCGATCAGGTACTGGTAGCGTTCGGACCAGTCGCCAAAGAAGCCGAATTCTTCGGCGATGGCGGCCTGGGCCTCGGCGGCAGTGGCTTCAAGCGGAAAGGGGGAAGTAGTCACAACAGTCTCTGGAGTAAGGGCGGCAGTCGGCCGGGCCGGCCATGGGGCAGGGGACTCAGGCGCGTCTGCGCACCCAGCGCACGCCCTGCGCGGTGTCTTCGAGCACGATGCCCTCGGCGGCCAGCTGGTCGCGGATCGCATCGGCACGGGCGAAGTCGCGCGCCTGCTTGGCCGCGATACGCTCGTCGATCAGGGCCTGGATGCGCGCGTCGTCGTCGCCATGGCCGGCGGCGGTGCCGAACCACTGCGCCGGGTCCGCCTGCAGCAGGCCCAGGGCCAGGCCTGCGCCCAGCAGCTCGGCCTTGATGCGCGCCTGTTCGTCCGGGTCGCTGCTGCGCCTGGCGTCAGCGGCAAGCCGCGCCACTTCGGCCAGCGCCAGCGGCGTATTGAGGTCGTCATCCAGCGCCGCCTCGACTGCGGCAGGAATGTGCGGCGTGGCACTGACCTGCGACAGATCGCGCAACGTGCCGTACAGCCGGTCCAGCGTGCGTACCGACTGCTCGATCAGCGCGTCGGACCAGTCCAGCGGCTGCCGGTAGTGGGCCGACAGCAGCGCCAGGCGCAGCGCCTCGGGTGGGTGCTGCCGCACCAGGTCATGAACGCGCTCGATGTTGCCAAGCGACTTGCTCATCTTGGCGCCGCCGAAGTTGAGCATGCCGTTGTGCAGCCAGAACCGGGCGAACACCTTGCCGCCATGCGCACACTCGCTCTGCGCGATCTCGTTTTCGTGGTGCGGAAACTGCAGGTCGACGCCGCCGGCATGGATGTCGATGGTCTGGCCCAGGTGCGCGGCAGCCATGGCCGAGCACTCGATATGCCAACCCGGCCGACCACGGCCCCATGGGGAGTCCCAGCCCGGCAGGTCGTCGCTGGAGGGCTTCCAAAGCACGAAGTCGCCCGCGTCACGCTTGTAAGGCGCGACTTCAACCCGGGCGCCGGCGAGCATTTCGTCCGGATCACGACGCGAGAGGTGGCCGTAGCGGTCGAACGAGGACACCGAGAACAGCACGTGACCCTCGGCGGCGTAGGCGTGGCCGCTGCTGATGAGCTGCTCGATCATGCCGATGATCTGCGGCATGTGGGCAGTGACTTCCGGCTCGATATCCGGTGGCACCACGCCCAGCGCGGCCATGTCTTCACGGTAGGCAGCGGCGAAGCGGTCGGTGATGGTACTGATCGGCACGCCCTGCTCACGCGCGGCGGTGTTGATCTTGTCGTCCACGTCGGTGATGTTGCGCGCATAGCGCAGCGCGCCAAAGCGACGTCGGAGCAGGTCGGCCAGCACGCCGAACACCACAGGGCCGCGGGCGTTGCCGATGTGCACATAGTTGTAGACCGTCGGGCCGCACACATACAGGGTCGGACAGGCCGGATCGAGCGGAGTGAACGGTTCGAGCTGGCGCGTCAGGGTGTTGTGCAGTCGCAGGGTCATGGCGTGAACGGCGGGGGACAAGGAGATGATTCTAGCGCTGCCGGGGGCAGGGGAGTACCGCCGCCGGCGCGGGTGCCGCGCTGCACTGGCCGCCGGACGGGCGGACGGGTAATGTTCAGCCCTTTGCTGCCTGCGCTGCCTACACTAGTGTCGTGCCCGAGTTCATGCCGCCAATGAAATCCGCCCTCCTGCCGCTGCTGGCCCTGCTGCCGGCCGCATCCGTCATGGCGCAGGACGAGGACAACCGCAACCGGGTCGTGATCGTGGAGAACCTCAAGTTCGACTACGCACAGGTGCTCAATGTCGAGCCGGTCTTCCAGGTGCTGCGGGCCACGCGGACCGAAGAGCATTGCGAGCCGGTGAGCACGCGCACGCTGGCGCCGGTCAACGTCACCGGGGAAGAGCCCACCCAGGAAAAGGGGCGCATCGGCCGGTTCTGGGACTCGGTGCGGTCCATCTTCAAAAACGGCGAAGAGCCGGAAGCGGCGAGCCAGCCCGCTGCGGCCAGTGACACGCCGGCATCAGGCGCCGGACCGATGCTGACCCGCGACTGCCGGATCGTACCGGTGGGCCGCGAGTTCCGGCGGCCGATCGCCTACGACGTCGACTATGTGTACAAAGGCACCAAGTACCGGTCGCGCCTGCCCGAGGACCCGGGCAACCGGGTCAAGATCCGCGTCTCGATCACTCCTTGGGTGGGCCAGGACGCCGAAACCTCCACACCCTGACTGGTCCGCTGCGGGTGTTGCACGCCCGCAGCAGGCATGGCAGGATTACGGGCCAATGAACGCCACCGACTTCCAGCACGACAGCAGCGCCGCCCGCCAGGCCACTGGCATGACGTCGCGTGCCCGTCGACCGGAACCCCACATTTCCGCTGGGTAACCGGAGCTTTCTGCTGTTCGTCCGATGAAAACCCAGCCTACCGGCTGGGTTTTTTCGTTCTGGTGTTCTGAAAGTTTCAGTTGCAGCTTTTCCGCCCTCCACCGTGCACTTTCGCGCTTCGCGCAGGTGCCGACCATGCAAGGAATGATGATGTCCCCCAAGCACTTCCTGAACACCCAGGACTGGAGCCGCACCGAACTTGACGCGCTGCTGACCCAGGCCGCGCTGTTCAAGACCAACAAGCTCGGCGACCAGCTCAAGGGCAAGTCAGTCGCGCTGGTGTTCTTCAACCCGTCCATGCGTACGCGCACCAGTTTTGAACTGGGCGCCTTCCAGCTCGGCGCACACGCGGTAGTGCTGCAGCCGGGCAAGGACGCGTGGCCGATCGAGTTCGACCTGGGCACGGTGATGGACGGCGACACCGAAGAGCACATCGCCGAGGTCGCCCGGGTCCTGGGCCGGTACTGCGACATCATCGCGGTGCGTGCCTTCCCCAGATTCGTCGACTGGTCGCTGGACCGCCAGGACAAGGTGCTCAACGCCTTCGCCCGGTACTCGCCGGTGCCGGTGATCAACATGGAAACCATCACCCACCCGTGCCAGGAACTGGCCCATGTGATGGCGCTCCAGGAGCACTTCGGTACCCAGGACCTGCGCGGCCGGAAGTACGTGCTGACCTGGACCTATCACCCCAAGCCGCTGAACACGGCCGTGGCCAACTCGGCACTGACCATCGCCACCCGCATGGGCATGGACGTGACGCTGCTGTGCCCCACGCCGGACTACATCCTCGATGAGCGCTACATGGGCTGGGCCGAGCAGAACGTCGCCGAGAGCGGTGGTTCGCTGCAGGTCAGCCATGACATCGACAGTGCCTACGCCGGCGCCGACGTCGTCTACGCCAAGAGCTGGGGCGCGCTGCCGTTCTTCGGCAACTGGGAACCGGAAAAGCCGATCCGTGATGAGTTCAAGCACTTCATCGTGGACGAACGCAAGATGGCGCTGACCAACAACGGCGTCTTCAGCCACTGCCTGCCGCTGCGCCGCAACGTCAAGGCCACCGACGCGGTGATGGATTCGCCGCAGTGCATCGCCATCAACGAGGCCGAGAACCGCCTGCACGTGCAGAAGGCGATCATGGCCGCTGTCGCCGGTCGCTGAGTTTCTTCCCGCAACCCATCCGCCGGCACACCCCGGCGTCATGACACCAACCTGGATCTGCCCCCCATGAGCAACAAAGACGTCGTCCTCGCCTTCTCCGGCGGCCTTGATACCAGCTTCTGCGTGCCCTACCTGCAGGAGCGTGGCTACAACGTGCATACCGTGTTCGCCGACACCGGCGGCGTGGATGCCGAAGAGCGTGATTTCATCGAGAAGCGTGCCGCCGAGCTGGGCGTGAGCAGCCATGTCACCGTCGATGGCGGCCCGGCCATCTGGTCCGGCTTCGTCAAGCCGTTCGTCTGGGCGGGTGAGGGTTACCAGGGGCAGTACCCGCTGCTGGTGTCGGACCGCTACCTGATCGTTGATGCCGCACTCAAGCGCGCTGCCGAGCTGGGCACGAACATCATCGCCCACGGCTGCACCGGCATGGGCAACGACCAGGTCCGCTTCGACCTGGCGGTCAAGGCGCTGGGTGACTTCCAGATCATCGCCCCGATCCGCGAGATCCAGAAGGAGCACACCCAGACCCGCGCCTACGAGCAGAAGTACCTGGAAGAGCGTGGTTTTGGCGTGCGCGCCAAGCAGCAGGCGTACACCATCAACGAGAACCTGCTGGGCCTGACCATGTCCGGCGGCGAGATCGACCGTTGGGAAGCCCCGAGCGAAGGTGCCCGTGGCTGGTGCGCCACCCGTGAGCAGTGGCCGGCCGAGCCGCTGAAGGTCACGCTGAAGTTCGTTGAAGGCGAAGCCGTCGAACTGGATGGCAAGGCGCTGCCGGGTGAGCAGATCCTGGCCCAGCTCAACAAGCAGTTCGCGGCCTACGGCGTTGGCCGGGGCGTCTACACCGGTGACACCGTGATCGGTCTGAAGGGCCGCATCGTGTTCGAGGCGCCGGGCCTGGTCTCGCTGCTCACCGCCCATCGCGCGCTGGAAGACGCGGTGCTGACCAAGCAGCAGAACCGCTTCAAGCCGGACGTGGCACGCAAGTGGGTGGAGCTGGTGTACGAGGGTTTCTACCACGACCCGCTGAAGGGTGATCTGGAGGCGTTCCTGCAATCGTCGCAGGCCAAGGTCAATGGCGAAGTCGTGCTGGAAACCCGCGGTGGCCGCGTCGACGCGGTGGCTGTGCGCTCGCCGCACCTGCTCAACACCAAGGGCGCCACCTACGCGCAATCGGCCGACTGGGGCGTGGAGGAAGCCGAGGGCTTCATCAAGCTGTTCGGCATGAGTTCGACGCTTTACGCGCAGGTCAACCGCTGAGGCGATTCACCTGGCGGGTGTTTTCCAACTCAACCGCGCAATGCCAATCACGCAGCACAGGACACCTTGATTCATGCTGGAACAGACACTCGATCATCTGCAGGCGCTGGTGGGATTTGATACCCGCAATCCGCCGCGTGCGATCACCACCGGTGGCATCTTCGACTACCTGCGCGCCCACCTGCCTGGTTTCACCGTCGAGGTGATCGACCATGGCGACGGTGCGGTCAGCCTGTATGCGGTGCGTGGCACGCCGAAGTATCTGTTCAACGTGCATCTGGATACCGTCCCGGACTCGCCGCACTGGAGCGCCGACCCGCATGTGATGCGCCGCCTGGATGATCGGGTGGTCGGCCTTGGTGTATGTGACATCAAGGGCGCGGCGGCGGCGCTGGTCGCCGCTGCCAATGCCAGCACGGGCGATGCTGCCTTCCTGTTCTCCAGCGACGAGGAAGCCAACGATCCGCGGTGCATCGCCGCCTTCCTCGCTCGTGGGCTGCGTTATGAGGCCGTGCTGGTCGCCGAGCCGACCATGAGCGAGGCGGTGCTGGCCCACCGTGGCATCAGCTCGGTGCTGATGCAGTTCGCTGGCCGGGCAGGGCATGCGTCCGGTCGCCAGGATGCCGCAGCCAGCGCGCTGCACCAGGCCATGCGCTGGGGCGGCCGCGCACTGGATCACGTGGAATCCTTGTCGTCGGCACGGTTCGGCGGCCTCACCGGCCTGCGCTTCAACATCGGCCGGGTCGAAGGTGGCATCAAGGCCAACATGATCGCCCCGGCCGCCGAGCTGCGATTTGGTTTTCGTCCGTTGCCGTCGATGGACATCGACGCGCTGCTGGCGACCTTTGCCGGGTTTGCCGAGCCGGAGGCGGCGCTGTTCACCGAGACCTTCCGAGGGCCCAGCCTGCCAGCCGGTGACATCGCCGAAGCGGAACACCGTCGCCTGCTCGCGCGCGATGTGGCCGACGCGCTGGAGCTGCCCATCGGCAATGCGGTGGACTTCTGGACCGAAGCCTCGTTGTTCTCCGCTGCCGGCTACACCACCCTGGTCTATGGCCCGGGCGATATCGCCCAGGCCCATACCGCTGACGAATTCGTGACGCTGGAGCAGCTGGACCGCTACAGCCAGAGCGTGCACCGGATCATCAGCGCCGGCGCCTGAGCCCCTCCATGATGCCCGGCCCTGTCGGGCGCCCCTGCAACGCGGCCGTCGCCGCCTGTGAACACGACCCATGTCTCCTGCACTCCAGCCCCATCGCCAGACCCGCCAGACCATCGTGCGCCTGCTCTCCAGCATGGCCAGCGCGAAGGAGATCAGCCAGTACCTCAAGCGCTTTTCGCAGCTGGACGCCAAACGCTTTGCCGTGGTCAAAGTGGGCGGTGCCGTCCTGCGCGACGATCTTGACGCGCTGACCTCCTCGCTGTCCTTCCTGCAGGAAGTCGGGCTGACCCCGATCGTGCTGCACGGTGCCGGCCCGCAGCTGGACGCTGAACTTGCAGCGGCTGGCATCGAGAAACAGACGGTCAACGGCCTGCGTGTCACCTCGCCCGAAGCACTGGCCATCGTGCGGCGGGTGTTCCAGCAGTCGAACCTGCGCCTGGTCGAAGCGCTGCAGCAGAATGGCGCGCGCGCGACCTCGATCACCGGAGGCGTGTTCGAGGCCGAGTACATGGACCAGGCGACCTACGGTCTGGTGGGTGAGGTGAAGCAGGTCAATCTCGCCCCGATCGAGGCCAGTCTGCGCGCCGGCTCGATTCCGGTGATCACCAGCCTGGGGGAGACCCGCAGTGGTCAGATCCTCAACGTCAATGCCGATTTTGCGGCCAATGAACTGGTGCAGGAGCTGCAGCCCTACAAGATCATTTTCCTCACCGGCACCGGTGGCCTGCTCGATGAGCAGGGCAAGGTGATCGACTCGATCAACCTGTCCACCGAGTACGACCACCTGATGAGCCAGCCGTGGATTCACGGTGGCATGAAGGTCAAGATCGAGCAGATCAAGGACCTGCTTGACCGCCTGCCGCTGGAGTCGTCGGTGTCGATCACCCGCCCGGCAGACCTGGCCAAGGAACTGTTCACCCACAAGGGTTCGGGTACCCTGGTGCGGCGCGGTGAGAAGGTGCTGCGCGCCACCGCATGGAATGAACTGGACCTGCCGCGCCTGAAGGAGCTGATCGAGTCGAGCTTCGGCCGCACGCTGGTGCCGGGGTACTTCGAGAACACGCGCCTGCTGCGTGCGTATGTCAGCGAGAACTATCGCACGGCCGTGATCCTCACCGACGAAGCCGAGGGTGTGTACCTGGACAAGTTCGCCGTGCTTGACGATGCACAGGGCGAAGGACTGGGGCGCGCGGTCTGGAACGTGATGCTGGAGGAGACGCCGCAGCTGTTCTGGCGCTCGCGCAACGGCAATCCGATCAACCACTTCTACTACGCCGAGTCCGACGGCTGCTACAAGCAGGGCAACTGGAAAGTGTTCTGGTACGGCGCTGACGGCTTCGAGCGGATCAAACCCTATGTCGACCACTGCGCGGCGCGTGCGCCGAGCCTGACGGACGCTACCGCATGAGCAGCACGATCTTCACGTTGGGCATCATCGGCGCCCGTGGCCACACCGGCGCCGAGCTGATCAAGCTGGTGGCCGCCCATCCCCAGCTGCAGCTGGCCTTCGTGTCTTCGCGCGAGCGCGCCGGCCAGCGTCTGGCCGACCATCATCCGCAGATCGAGGGCGAGCTGTGCTATGAGAACCTCGATGCCGACGCGGCCGCGGCCAAGGGCGTCGATGCGGTGATCCTGGCCCTGCCCAACGGGCTGGCCGCCCCGTTCGTGGCGGCGATCAGTGCCGCCCGCGCCGACACCGTGATCGTCGACCTGTCGGCCGATTATCGCTTCGAGGGCAGCTGGTACTACGGACTGCCTGAGCTGACCCGGGAGCGTTATCAGGGCCAGAAACACATCAGCAATCCCGGCTGCTACGCCACGGCGATGCAGCTGGCGATCGCGCCGCTGCTGGACCTGCTGGCCGGACCGCCGCAGTGCTTCGGCGTCTCCGGTTACTCCGGCGCCGGTACCACGCCGTCGGACAAGAACAATCCGGAACTGCTTGCTGACAACCTGATGCCCTACGCGCTGACCAACCACGTGCATGAGCGCGAAGTATCGGCCCACCTCCGGGTGCCGGTGGAGTTCATGCCGCACGTGGCACCCCATTTCCGCGGTATCACCCTCACCGCGAACCTGTGGTTGAACCAGGTACAGACCCGCGAACAGATCCAGGCGCGCTATCAGCAGGCCTATGCCGACGAGCCGCTGATCGAGGTGGTGGACGAGGCGCCGTGGGTCAGCCGCATCGCCGGGCGCCATGGCGCGCAGGTCGGCGGCTTCACACTTGCCCCGGGAGGCAAACGGGTGGTGGTGGTGGCCACGCTGGACAACCTGCTCAAGGGCGCGGCCACCCAGGCCATGCAGAACCTCAACCTGGCGCTGGGTCTGGACGAACTGACCGCGATCCCGCACTGACCCACGCAATGGGCGGCCCACGCCGCCGACGGAGTTACCTCATGGCAGACCTTTTGTGGCAGAAGCCGGGCGTCGCGGTTGACGCCCAGATCCAGACCTTCCTCGCCGGCGACGATGTGATCCTCGACCGCGAGTTCTTCCTGCATGACATCGCCGCCAGCGCCGCCCACGCGCAGGGTCTGCAGCACATCGGCATCATCAGCGCCGACGAGCTGGACGGCCTGCTGCGCGAACTGCGGGTGCTGGCCGACGACTTCAGCGCCGGCCGCTTCGTGCTCGACGCGCAGTTCGAGGACTGCCACTCGGCCATCGAGGCGCGCCTGACCGCGCGCCTCGGCGATGCCGGGCGGCGTATCCACACCGGCCGCAGCCGCAACGACCAGATTCTTGTCGCCACGCGGCTGTGGCTGAAGGAAAAACTGCAGCGCGTCAGCGCGCTCAGCCTGGAGATCGCCAAGGTCGCGCTGGACCGCGCGGCTGCGGAGAAGGACCTGCCGCTGCCGGGCTACACCCACATCCAGCGCGCCGTGGTGTCCTCGGCGGGTATGTGGTGGGCGGGGTGGGCCGAAGCCTTCATCGACAACGCGGTCCGCGCGCGCGATACGCAGACGATGATCGACGCCAATCCACTGGGTACGGCGGCAGGCTATGGCGTGAACCTGCCGCTGGATCGTGCCCACACCACTGCCGTGCTGGGCTTTGCCCGCATGCAGGTCTCGCCCATCTACGCACAGCTGTCGCGTGGCAAGTTCGAGCTGGCTGCGCTGGAAGCGCTGGGTGGCGCCACACTGGACCTGCGTCGCATCGCCTGGGATCTTTCGTTGTTCACCAGTGCCGAGTTCGGCTTCGTCGCCCTGCCGGCCCAGTACACCACCGGCAGCTCGATCATGCCGAACAAGCGCAACCCCGATGTGATCGAACTGATGCGCGCGGCCCACGCAAGCATCGCTGCAGCGCGCACCGAGATCGAACAGCTGCTGTCGCTGCCTTCCGGCTACCACCGGGATCTGCAGTCGTCCAAGGGGGCCATCGTGCATGGCTTCGGCCGTGGCCTGGCGGCATTGGAGCTGCTGCCGGCACTGCTCTCCAACCTGGAATGGCGTCAGGACAGCATCGAGGCGGCGATCGACTCGGGCATGTACGCCACCGATGTGGCGGTAGAGGCGGCCGTGGCTGGCGTGCCGTTCCGTGAGGCCTACCGCGCGGCTGCAGCCAGTGCCGGTTCGGCCGGGCAGGGGCGCAGCCCGCAGGGCAGTCTGGCCGCGCGCGTCTCGCCCGGCGCGGCAGCCGATCTGCGGCTGGACGAACTGCAGGCACGCTGGCAGGCACTGGTCTGATGTCGGCCACCCTTTACCTGGTGCTGGCCATGCGTCGCCCGCAGTTCGACAGCGCTGCGGTGCAGCCGCATCTGGCGTTCCTCGATGCGCTGCGCGCCGAAGGCCGGCTGCACCTCACCGGCGGCTTTGCCGACGGCAGCGGCGGGGCGTACGTGCTGTGCAACCTGGACAGTCTTGAGCAGGCCCAGACCATCGTTGCCAACGATCCGCTGGTGACGATGGGCGCATCGGATCTCGCCGTGCACCAATGGAACACCCGCTGAGGCCAACGTGATGAGCCACACCGCCCCGACCGCATCGCCGTTTCCTGTTCAAGCGTTGCCGTCGTGGCGGCGTGCCGTGCTCAAGGTGGGCAGCAGCCTGCTGGCAGCCGATGGCGGTGGGCTTTCCCCACGGCACGCGCTGGGCCTGGCGCAGTTCGTCTCCGCCCATGTCCAGACCGGTCGGGAAATCGTCATCGTGTCCTCCGGTGCGGTGGCCGCAGGCCGGGCGATCGTGCCGCGCGCGGCCGAGGCCGGGGCTGCCATGGCCGCGCGACAGGCCCTTGCCGCACTCGGCCAGGCGCAGCTGATCGCGCTGTGGCAGCGGTTCTTCGAGCGGCCGGTGGCGCAGGTTCTGCTGACCCACGACGACCTGCGCAACCGCCGACGCTACCTCAATGCGCGCGCCACGCTGGGCGAGCTGCTGCGGCTGGGTGCGCTGCCGGTGGTCAACGAGAACGACACGGTATCGGTGGACGAGCTGAAGCTGGGCGACAACGATAATCTGGCCGCCACGGTTGCCGCGCTGGTCGACGCCGAGGCGTTGTTCATCGCCACCGACATCGACGGGCTCTACAGCGCCGACCCGCGCACCGACCCATCCGCGCTGCCGATCGCCGAGGTGCCCGAACTCACCGCGCAGGTGCTGGCAATGGCTGGAGGCAGCGGTTCGGCAGCCGGTACCGGCGGGATGCGGACCAAGCTGGAGGCTGCGGCCAAGGCGGGTCGGCTGGGCATCGAGACCTTCCTGTTCAACGGGCGCAACGCCGAGGTAGTGCGCGCGCTGGCACGCGACCAGCTGTACGGCACGCGGTTGCGTGCGGCCCAGAGCCGCGACGCGGCGCGCAAGTACTGGCTGCGGCATGCCCCGCTGGAGCCGGGGGTTATCCGCATCGATGCCGGTGCGGTGCGGGCCATGCGCGGCAACGGTGCCTCGCTGCTGCCCGGCGGCGTGGTCGACGCTGAAGGCGGCTTCCGACGCGGCGACATGGTCGAAATCCGCTGCCGCGAACAGGCAGATGTGCTGATCGCACGCGGCATCACCCAGTACGCGGCCAACGACATCCGCCGTATTGCCGGTTGTCACTCCCGTGATATCGAAGGGGTGCTCGGCTACAACTACGGCGGCAACGTCGTTCACCGCGATGATCTGGTACTGGTATGAAGGACGAAGCGATGCATTCGATCGAACCGCAGGTGCGCGCCTGTCGTGATGCCGCCACGGCGGTGGCGGCGCTGGACAGCGCCAAGCGTGTGACCCTGCTGAAGGCAATGTCGACGGCTCTGGTGGCCAACGCGGGGGCCATCCTGGCGGCCAATGCCCGCGACGTGGCTGCCGCCAAGGACAAGGGCGTCAGCTCGGCGATGCTCGACCGCCTCGCGCTGGACCCGGCGCGTCTGCTGGCCATGGCCGATGCGGTGGCCGAGGTGGCCGCACTCGACGACCCGCTGGGGCAGGTGACGCGCGACGACATGCGCCCCAACGGCATCCGCGTGCAGAAGGTGCGCATTCCACTTGGCGTCATCGCGATGATCTACGAGGCGCGCCCGAATGTGACCGCCGAAGCGGCCGCATTGTGCCTGAAGGCGGGCAACGCGGTGGTGCTGCGTGGCGGTTCGGAAGCGCTGCACTCCAATACGGCCATCGCACAGGTGCTGGGCGATGCATTGCGCGGACAGGGCGTACCTGAGGCAGCGGTGACCGTGCTTGCCGACCAGCGCCGCGAAGCGATGCTTGAGCTGCTGCAACTGCATGAACTGATCGATCTGGCCATCCCGCGCGGCGGCGAGGGGCTGATCCGTTTCGTGGCCGAACACGCACGGGTACCGGTGATCAAACACTACAAGGGGGTCTGCCACCTGTACGTCGACCGTGCCGCCGACATGGCGCAGGCGCTTGCGCTGCTCGTGGACGGCAAGTGCAGCCGGCCGGCGGCGTGCAACGCACTGGAGACGCTGCTGGTGCATACCGAGCTGGCCGATGCGTTCCTGCCGCATGCCGCGCGGGTGCTGGCCGAGCGTGGCGTGCAGGTGCGCGCCGACCCGCGCGCACAGGCGTTGATGCCTGACAGCACGGCGGCCAGCGAAGAGGACTATGCGGCCGAGTTCCTCGACCTGGTGCTCGCCGTCAAGGTGGTGGACGACCTGGAACACGGTATCGCGCACATCCAGCGGTACACCTCCGACCATACCGAGGTCATCGCCAGTGCTGACCCGCAGGCGTGCATGCGCTTTGTGCAGGCGCTGCGCTCGGCCGTGGTGATGGTCAATACGTCCTCACGTTTCTCCGATGGCGGCCAGCTTGGGCTGGGCAGTGAGATCGGCATCTCGACCACACGCCTGCATGCGTACGGTCCGATGGGCCTGGAGGCACTCACCATCGAGCGCTTCGTGGTCAGCGGAGAAGGACAGGTGCGCGGCTGACTCCGCACGGCAATGACGGGCCATGCGCGTCACGCGTGCCAGAGGTCCTCAAGCTTGCGCGGCCTGCACGCGAACCAGGCCGCGATGAGCATGACCAGCGCGCACAGGAACAGGAAGCCGAACGGCACGGCCCAGTTGTCGCTGAGGTCATGCAGCCAGCCGACCAGGAATGGCCCCAGACAGCTGAAGCTGTAGCCCACGCCTTGCATGAAGCCTGACAAGGCCGCCGAACCGGTGGCCGTGCGGGTACGCAGATTGATCAGCGTCAACGCCAGCGGGAAGGTGGACGGGCCCAGGCCGAGCAGACAGGCCCACAGCAAGGGCGCCTGCATCGGCGCCAGCAGCAGCCCGGCGAAGGCGGTGGTGAAGCAGGTGAAGCCGATCACCGCCAGTGCGAACGGATTGGGCATGCGCACCGCCAGCGCCGGCATCACCAGCGACGGCAGCAGACCCAGCGCGGAGAACACCGCCACCATCACACCGCCGAAGGCCGGGGCGGCACCGGCTTCAACCACGATGCGCGGCAGCCAGGTGAACATCGAATAGGTCATCAGCGAGGTCATGCCGAACATCAAGGTCATGCCCCAGCCCAGTGAGGTCGCCCAGACCTTGCCGTGCGGCTGCGCGGCCGGGTCGGCTGTGGCGGTGATCGCATCGTGCGCAGGCGCGCGGCGCACCATCAGCAGCCACGGCAATGCGGCGGCCACTGCCAGCAGTGCCCACATTCCCAATGACACACGCCA